>Ga0209651_1000756_pt1 | contig 11422 bp, 7 predicted proteins | sample LauGreFBDMM110SN_2_FD_188216 | JGI IMG/M metagenome (GOLD analysis project Ga0209651, IMG submission 188216) | Freshwater lake microbial communities from Lake Michigan, USA - Fa13.BD.MM110.SN (SPAdes) (version 2) | ecosystem: Environmental > Aquatic > Freshwater > Lake | place: Lake Michigan, USA... | reverse complement strand
GTCCCGAGCGAGCCGAAAGGGCCAAAAAATCACTGAAAATGCTTGTGCCCAGGCGCAGGCAGCGTTGAAAATATACTCGCGCGCCAAAATTGCGACGCTCAATGACAGCTTTTCAGCAGCCTGCTAGCGCTAAGCCTCAGCGCTCCAGGCACATGGCAACACCCATGCCACCGCCGATGCAAAGTGTCGCCAGTGCCTTCTTCGCGCCGCGCTTTTGCATCTCAAATAACAGCGTCGTCAGCACGCGCGCACCCGACGCACCAATTGGGTGGCCAATCGCAATCGCGCCGCCATTCACATTCACCTTGCTGGTATCCCAGCCAAGATCCTTGTTCACGGCGATGGCCTGTGCGGCGAAGGCCTCATTGGCTTCAATCAGGTCAAGGTCATCAATCTTCCAGCCAGCCTTGGCCAAAGCCTTGCGCGATGCCGGGATGGGCCCCGTGCCCATGATGGAAGGATCAACGCCCGCCGTCGCCCAGGACACGATGCGCGCCAGCGGTGTAATGCCGCGCTTGGCGGCTTCGGCAGCCGTCATCACCACCACCGCCGCCGCACCATCATTAATGCCGGAAGCATTGCCAGCAGTGACAGAACCATCCTTGGCGAAGGCCGGGCGCAGCTTGCCCAGGATTTCCATCGTCGTTTCAGGCTTCGGGTATTCATCGCTGGAAACCACCACATCGCCCTTGCGGCCCTTCACCGTCACGGCCGCGATTTCATCGGCGAAGCGCCCAGCGGCCATCGCCTCGCCAGCCTTGCGCTGCGAATTATAGGCGAATTGATCCTGTTCATCGCGCGTGATCTGGAAGGCGCGGGCGACATTCTCCGCCGTATTACCCATGTGATAGCCATGGAAGGCATCCATCAGCCCATCGCGCAGCATGGTATCCATCAAGGAAAGGTCACCCATCTTCTGCCCGGCGCGCAGCTGCTGCGCATGTGGCGCCTGGGTCATACTTTCTTGACCGCCTGCGATGACAATGCGCGCATCGCCGGTTGCAATCTGCTGCGCTGCGAGTGCCACGGCGCGCAGGCCCGAACCGCAAAGCTGATTGATGCCAAAGGCGGTGTGTTCCACCGGAATGCCGGCATTCACCGAAGCCTGACGCGCTGGGTTTTGCCCGGCGCCGGCGGCCAGGATCTGGCCCAGGATCACCTCATCCACTTCCGCACCTTCAATGCGGGCGCGTTCCATGGCGGCCTTGATGGCAACAGTGCCCAGCGCATGCGCGGATAATGAGGCAAAAGCCCCGTTGAAGGCGCCAACCGGGGTGCGGGCAGCGGATGCGATGACGATTTCGGTCATGGGGGCTGATGTCCTTCCTCAAGAATGGGTCATTTACGGCTTTGTATCACAAACCGCGCAACCAGTCGCGTAGAGGCTTCCATAGCGCAGCCTCGGCAGCAATGCCGGCGACCATGCCGATATGCCCGGCCGGCGCCATATGCAGCTTGACCTGACGCAAGCGGCCGGTCAGCGCAAGGGCTGAGGCCGGGGGGACAATGCGGTCCCGATGCGGGATGGCAGCAAAGGCCGGGCCCTGCCAAAGGGCCGGGTCCACCACCTGCCCCGCCACGCGCCAGGCGAGCCCCGCCGGTTCATTCCGTCCATACCAGCTGCCAATGCATTGCCGCGCCACAGGGGCGGCCAACGGCACGCCATCATTCAGCCAATCCTCCAGCGCCACAAAGCGCCGCGCGGCAGCAGATGCTTGGTCAAGCCGGCCAAAACCACGGAATTTCTCGGCAATGCCAAAGGGATCAAGGCTGGCGAACAGTGTTTGCAGCACATCCACGGGCAGCGCGCCGGTTGGCTCCATCAGCGCTTCCAGCCCTGGCAGGGCTGCGGCCGCAGCGCGCGCCCGGGCTTCGCCATCCGGCTCGGCATGGAAATCCCAAGGGGTCGCCAGCAGCGCCAAGCCACGCACCAAATCCGGCCGGCGCAAGGCCAGCGCCAGCCCAAGCAAGCCCCCCATGCAATAACCGGCCAAAATCACCGGGCCGGGGGCGGCCATCAGCGCCCGTTCCAGCCGCCCGGCAATGTAATCAGTCAGGGTGAAGTGGCGCTCGGCTTCGCCGGGCCAGCCCCAATCCAGCAACAAGGTGCGAAAGCCCTGCCCCGGCAGCCAGCGCAGAAGGGAGGCTTCCGGCATTAAATCCAGCACATAGGCCCGGTTCACCAGGGAAGGCACAAAGACCACTACAGGCCCCTGCCCGCCGTAATCGAGCAATTTAGTGTCTTCCTCGGCCCAAATCGCCGGCACTGGCGGGGCCTGACGTTCAAAAGGATGGCGCCGATAAGCCGCAAGCCCTGCCACCAGCGCGCGATCCGCACGCAGCAACCGGTTCAGAACCGCGCCGCGAAAGGCCTCAGGCGCGTGGCCGGCGCTGGCGAGGGCGGCGCTGATGCGCGCTGCCTCCGCCTGCCCCGCTTTCGAGATCGGCCAGGCGGCGCTCAAGGGTGGCGATGCGTTCGGCCATGGCATCCCGGGCAGCGCCCCCGCTGCCGCCATGGCCCGGATCCCCGCAAGCCCCAGATGGAGCGGCAGCGGGCGCGGTCCACGACGGCGGAACGGCGCTGTCATGCTGGGTCGCCGCACCGGTGGTGAAAGGTTTGGAGAATTGCGCGGCGGCCTTGAACCAGGCCGCCCCGAGTGACGCGAAAGCCGCCCATTTTTCTATCAACTCCGCATCGGCGGCGAGCCCGGCTACCTCGCTCTGCCAAAGCGTGATCCAGTCTTCCGCAAGCTTTTCGATATCATCGGGGCCAGCCATGGGACAAGCTTATAGCGACATCTGCCCCCGCCGGATACGATCCCGCTAGCGTGATTTTGCAACGCAACAGGCTTTCGCAATGCGGCATGAACCATGCTATGCTCAAGACAGAACGAAATAGACTGAGGCAAAGTAGCATGTCGGGTCGTCAATCCCCCCAAGCCGGTGAGCAGAAGCCACTGCCCCCGATCGTTGTCAAGAAATACGCGAATCGGCGTCTCTACAACACTGAAACCTCATCCTATGTCACTTTGGATGACCTGGCGGCCATGATCCGCGATGGTCGGGATTTCGTGGTTTATGACGCCAAGTCGGGTGAGGACATTACCCGAGGCGTCTTGACCCAGATCATCGTTGAACAGGAAGGTAAAGGGCAGAATATGCTGCCCACCACCGTCCTGCGGCAATTGATCGGGCTTTATGGCGATAATCTGCAATCACTCGTGCCGCGCTATCTGGAAGCGGCCATGGCGTCCTTCACGCAGCAGCAAGACCAAATGCGCGACACGCTGAGCAAGACTATGGGTGGCTTCATGCCCTTCCCCGGCGCTGTGCCTGACCTGCAGGAAGTCGGCAAGCAGAATATCGCCATGATGGAACGCGCGATGAGCCTGTTCACACCGTTCGCGCGACGCGAGGAAAACGCCCAGAGTGATGAAACCGAGGCGTTAAAGAAAGAAATTGAGACACTGAAAGGCGAATTGGCCGCGCTGAAATCGCGTGCCAAAGGCTGAGCGCGTAGCATTTTTGAGCCCCTTATTCACCAGTTGATCATCAATGCCGCGCATAATCCGAACTCAGTGAGGGGGCATGATGCCCCGCTGAGGAATCGGGTTGATGGACAGCATCGTCGAAATTGCACAATCATTCCGCCAAGCTGAGGGAGTTATGCCCGAAATGGTCTCCTCCCAAAGGGCCAATGCTGCCGATAAGCATGTGGGCGAGCGCATTCGTGAAAGGCGCACAATGCTTGGCCTGTCGCAGCAGCAATTGGCGAAGATGATCGGCGTTTCCTATCAGCAGGCGCATAAATACGAACGCGGGCTGAACCGCATTTCGGCTGGCCGGCTATATGGCATTTCCCAGGTACTGGGTGTGCCGATTTCCTGGTTTTTCGAAGGGCTGACATCCGAAACCGTTGATCCTTCCATGTCACAGCGCCAGCGCATGTGCCTGGAACTCGCGCGCAATTTTGCGTTGATTGACAATGACAAGCATCAGGAAGCGCTGAGCCAGATGGCCCGTGCGCTAGCCGCGCAGGCCCAAGCCGTGGCGCGGAGTGGCGTGGCGGGCGAATAGCCTGGCATTAGCCCTTAGGGGGGCTGATTCCATCATCCTCCGATCCCGGCTAGATGTAGCCGATGGACGAATCCCGGCCGGATAACACTCCCGAATATGGCGTCGCCGATCTAGCCGGCGCCATTCGCCGCACGTTGGAAGGCGCTTTCGGGCGCCTGCGCCTGCGCGGTGAAATCACCGAAGTGAAGCGCTATCCTTCCGGGCATATCTACCTGTCGCTCAAGGATCAGGACGCCAAGATCGAAGCCGTCATCTGGAAAGGCTCGGTGCGTAATATCGGCACCATGCCGGAAAACGGCGTGGAGATGATCGCGACGGGCCGGATTTCCACTTATGCGGATCGGTCAAAATACCAGCTGGTGATTGAAAGGCTGGAATATGCCGGCGAAGGCGCCTTGCTTGCGCGGATTGAAGCGCTGCGCAAACGCCTGCTGGAAGAAGGGCTGTTTGACGAAAGCCGCAAGCGCCCCCTGCCGCTTCTGCCGCGCGTGATTGGCGTGATCACCAGCGAAAAAGGCGCGGTCATTCAAGATATCCGCACCACCATCGCGCGGCGCTTTCCGCGCCATATCCTGCTGTGGTCAGTCGCGGTGCAGGGCCAGGGCGCGGCGGAACAGATTGCCGCCGCCATCAGGGGATTTTCCGCCCTACCTGAGGGTGGCGCCGTGCCGCGCCCCGATGTGCTGATTGTGGCGCGCGGCGGCGGCAGCCTGGAAGACCTTATGGCCTTCAATGAGGAAATCGTCATTCGCGCCGCGGCCGAAAGCACGATTCCGCTGATTTCCGCGGTTGGGCATGAAACCGATACCACGCTGATTGATTATGCTTCTGACCGCCGCGCGCCAACGCCCACCGCCGCGGCGGAACTGGCCGTGCCGTCACGGGCGGAGCTTTCTGCCGCGCTGATGCAAACCGGGGCGCGGTTGGGGCAGGCGGCTTCTGGCCTGGTGAATGGTGCGCGGCTTCGCCTGCTGCGGGCTGAACGCGGCTTACCGGATGTGCCGGCACGCCTCGCACAATCGCGCCAGCGCCTAGATGATTGGGGCGAAAGGCTGCCGCGCGCTGTCAGCACAAGCCTTGCCGCGCGCGCGCAACGGCTTGGCGCGATCCGCATCCCCCATCCGCGTGAGGGCATTCTCGCGCGCCGCGCATCGATTGAAGCGCTCAGCCTCAGGCTTGGCGGCGCCTGGGCGCGGCGGCGCGATGGGCTGGCGGGGGCGCCTGGCCTTGCGCGGCTATCGGCGGCGCCGGTGTTGGCCACGTTGCGCCAGCGGCGGACGCAACTGGAAGGGCTGTCAGCGCGTTTGGAGAGTGCTTCCTATACCTCGGTCCTCGCGCGCGGCTTTGCCCTGGTACGCGATGCCAAGGGCGCGCCGGTGGTGGCGGCGGGCGTGGTCTCCCCCGGTCAAGGCTTGCGCCTGACCTTTGCCGATGGCGAAGTGGGTGTGAATGTTGATGGTTCGCGCCAAGGACGCCTTTTGTGATGCCAGCCCTGCCCCGCCGCCTGCTATTCGCCGCGCCCGCCTTGCTGCTGGCCGCACCAGTGCGGGCGGTGACCCTCAATGAAGCGGCCCTGACCCAGGGCGGGCTGGTGCTCGGCCGGGCCGCGCCAGGAACCCGGCTGGCGCTGGATGGCCGCGCGGTCACGGTCTCGCCAGCCGGGCAGTTCGCCTTTGGTTTTGGGCGGGATCACGCAGCGCAGGCGCGGTTGGTGATCACGCAACCCTCAGGTGCTGCGGAAACCCGCGTGTTGAACATCGCGAAGCGCCAATGGCCGACGGAGAGCATTTCCGGCCTGCCGCCCGCGCAGGTGACGCCGGATGCCGAGACCCTGACCCGCATTGCCCGCGAAAGGGAAAAACTGGCGGCGGTGCGAGCGATTGAAACCAATCTGACCGGCTTTGCCGAGGGTTTTATTCGCCCCGCCCCCGGGCGGATTTCGGGCGTCTTCGGCAGCCAAAGGATCCTTAATGGGCAGCCACGCCAACCCCATTACGGGCTGGATTTTGCCGCCCCAACCGGCACGCCGGTGCTGGCTTGCGCTGGCGGGCGGGTGACCTTGGCCGATGAATTCCATTTCTTTGGCAAATTGATCGTGCTGGATCATGGGCACGGGGTGAATTCCCTCTACGCCCATTTGTCCGAGATATCGGTGCGGGAGGGTGAGACCACCGCCAAGGCCCAAAGGATCGGCGCCATCGGCATGACTGGGCGCGTGACGGGGCCGCATTTGCATTTCAGCCTGTCCTGGTTCCTGCAATGGCTGGACCCGCAGCCGGTGGTGCTGCCGGCCTGACCGCCCTGCAAAAGAGAGGCTTTGGTTGCGCCGGGCGGGGCTGACCGGCATATTGAGTCCTATCTCCCTTTTTAGTCTCAAGGTTTTGAAGAATGCAGGGCCTGCCGCAAATCATCAGCCTCGTGCCGCAGACCGGACTGCAATTCATTGACATTCGGTTCAACCTGGATCGTCTGCCGCGCGCGCCGCGTTCCTTCTGGGAACAGCCGCTGCCGCCAGGCGCTGAGCCGGCGAGTGCTGGCCTGGTCCATCTGCGCCGCCTGACGGAAAGCGGCGAAGGCACGCTTCTGGACCCAATCAGTGGCCGCAGCCCGCCCGATGAGGAAATCTATCAGGTGGGGCGCGGCCAGGCGCTGGAATTCATTCTGGGGCGTTGGATACCGCTGCCCTTTTTCCGCGTGGCCGCCGTGGGGGCTTCTGGCCAGGAAGTCTATGACAAGGGCCCGACCAATTGGGCGCGCCTGCGCATTTCCGCACTCACGGCACCCGATGAGGAAGGCAATACGCATCACGCCGTGCTTGGCTTCGATACGGCTTTGCGTGCGCGCGAAGAAGGCCGCCCCTATACTGCGATTTCACCGACGGACAGCGAACGCGCCGGCGAATTCACCTTTGTGTCTGATCGGGAACAGACAAGCTGGTTCATGAACGAGCCCTGGCTGATCCAGTGGCTTGAGGAAATATTGCAAGACATGCGCGCCGCGACTGGCCGTCGCCCACGCCCTGAGGATGAGCAACGCGCCTGCGAACATTGGGCCCGCTACATCACACTTTTGGAATTGCTGACCGAAGCGCGCATCCTGCCGCGGGTGAAGCTGGTGGATGTGGTTTCCAACAGCAAATCCTATGAACCGATCAATGTTGATCTGGTGCTGGATATCGGCAATGCGCGCACCTGCGGCATCTTGGTGGAAGATGAACGCGACAGCCGGCTTAATCTGAACAACAGCTACCCCCTGAAGCTTAGGGATTTGAGCGCGCCAGAACAGGGCTACGCCTTCCCCTTTGAAAGCCGTGTGGAATTCGCGCGCGCGAGTTTCGGTAAGGATGCACTCAGCCGCCGTTCTGGGCGCGGCAATGCCTTTCAATGGCTGAGCCCGGTGCGCATTGGCCCGGAGGCTGTGCGCCTTTCTGCCGCGGCGCGCGGCAATGATGGGGCCACGGGCTTGTCTTCGCCCAAGCGCTATCTTTGGGATGAAAGACCGACAACGCAGGTATGGCGCTTCAATGGCATGGCCGCAGATGGCGTGACCACGGAACCACCGGTGAGTGGCAGCTTCATGGCCTGGGTCACGGAAGAAGGCGAAGTGCTGCGCGCCAAGCCGCGCGGTCGTGGTGGCGCACCGCGCCAACCCGCCGTGCGTGCACGTTTCAGCCGTTCATCACTGATGAGCTTTCTGCTCGCGGAAATCCTGTTGCAGGCACTGTCGCAAATCAATTCGGTCGAAACGCGCTATGCGCGGAGCTTCCCCGATGTGCCGCGCCGGCTGCGCCGTATTTTGCTGACCATGCCGCCGGCCATGGCTTTGGCGGAACAGCGTATTTTCCGCCACCGTGCCGAAGCTGCGGTGCGCCTTGCCTGGGATATGATGGGCTGGGGCAATCCCACGCCTGGTGCTGCTGCACCGCCGCCGGAACCGCGCGTCATTGCCAATCTGGATGAGGCAACGGCGACGCAGTTGGTGTTCCTGTATACGGAAGCAAGCCAACGCCTGCGTGGTGATCCCGCAAGCTTCTTCGCGCTGACCGGGCGCGTGCGAGAAGGTCATGGCAAGGCGCCTTCGCTCCGCGTGGCCAGCATTGATATTGGCGGCGGCACCACGGATTTGATGATCTGCACCTATGCCGCCGAAGCAGGGCAGGAAATTGAACCGCACCAGAATTTCCGCGAAGGCTTTCGTATTGCGGGCGATGAGGTGTTGCAGGAGGTGATCCAAAGCATCGTCCTGCCGCAGCTTGAAGAAAGCCTGCGCCAAGCTGGTGCGCGTGATCCGAAGGCGCTGCTCCGAGAAGTGCTGGGCGGGGATCGTGGGGCGCAAAGCGAATTGGAACGCCATTTGCGCCGGCAATTCGTGACGCAGGTGCTGGAACCGACCGGGCTTGCGATTCTGCATGGCTACGAAAAGATAGATGAACGCGCGTCCGGTGAATTCCTGCGCGAAAAACTCGCCACCATTCTGCATGGGCGCGATGTGGCTGCACCTTTGCGGTATTTTGAACAACAGGCTGCGCGCGCCGGTGCTGCTGGGTATCATTTGCTGGAAGCGGAAATGGCGGCTTCGGCAGGCAGTGTGGATGCCATTGTGCAGGCAGCGCTTGGCCAGGTGATCGCTGATCTTTGCGAAGTGGTCTATGCTTTTGATTGCGATTGGCTGCTGCTGTCCGGCAGGCCGTCTCGGCTGCGGGCGATTTCCGATATGGTACTGGCCAAGATGCCGGTGCCGCCGCATCGCATTGTGGGCATGCATCGCTACCGCGCCGGAAGCTGGTATCCCTTCCGCGATTCTGCCGGGCGCGTAGATGACCCGAAAACTACGGCGGCGGTGGGTGCCATGCTTTGCGCGGTTGCAGAAGGAAGGTTGGAAAACTTCCTCATGCGTACCAGCCGGCTTGCCATGCGCTCTACCGCCAAATACCTCGGGCGCATGGAAATTTCGGGGCAAATCCTTCGGCAGAATGTGCTGCTACGGGACCCGGATGCGGCGCTATCAAAAGCGCCAGGTGCGTCGCAGGATGTGAAATTCTCCATGGAATTCCGCGCCCCGGTCTTTCTTGGCTTTCGTCAATTGGATTTGGAACGCTGGACCGCAAACCGCCTTTATATTCTGGAATATGCCAATCCCGATAATGTGCCACGGCTGAAACTGCCGCTGAAGCTTTCCATCCAGCGCGCGGATATAGACCCTGAAAGCGCGGATGCGGAAGAATTGCGGGAGGATTTCACGATAGACGAAATCCTGGATGCTGAGGGCGATCCGCAACATCGCGGCATTGTGCGCCTGCGCCTGCAAACCGAACGCAGCGAGGCAGGTTACTGGCGCGATACCGGCGCGCTTTCGGTGCCGTGAGGAACAGGTCATGACAACACCGAATGCCGAAAACGAAGCCCTGGCGCAGCGCTGCGATGCGGTTGCCGATACTGCGCAGGGCGCCATTGAATGGCTTTCTCAGGCGAATGATCTGGTGCGCGAGGAAGGCCCGGCCCTTGCGCGGGATTTCCGGCGTGACGGGCTGCGCGCGCGCAAGCTTGCCAACGCAGCACGCCGGCCGATGTGCGTTTCCGTCTTTGGCCCAAGCCAGCAGGGGAAAAGCTATCTGATTGCCTCCTTGGCGCGGAAGGAAGGCAAGCCCACTACCATCCGCTTTGGGGAGGAACTCCGCGGCTTCAACCGCGACATCAACCCGGATGGCGGCAAGGAATCCACCGGTCTTGTCACGCGCTTCACCACGCGCCCGGTAACTGGTCTGCCCGGCATGCCCGTGGTCTGCCGCATGCTGTCCGAAACAGACATCGTGAAAATCATGGCCAATGCCTTCATGGAGGATTTCGACCGTGACACGGTCGTGCCGCTTGAAGGCGCTGTGGTCGAAGCCAGTATCGTGAAGCTACGCTCCAAGGCCGCGCCTGCCCCTGTGGGGCGGCTGAACGAAGATGATATCTATGATCTGTTCGAGTATTTTGAACGCTACTTCCTGAATCACCCGACGCATCTGGCGCTGAAACCAGGTGCCTGGCGCGAAATCGAAAGCCTGGCCCCGCGCCTTACCATTGCCGATCGGGTGGAGCTTTACGGGCTGCTTTGGAACAATACGCCGACAATGACGGCAACGGCGTTGAAATTGATTCAGGCATTGGCGCAGCTCGATTTTCCGGAAGAAGCCTGCTGCCCCATGCTGGCGGTGGAACCCAAGGCGCAGAGCATCATTGATGTCGAGACCATGTCGCATCTGGGCAGGGGCGATGGTGACCCCGTACCGGTTGCAACGCGTGCCGGGCGCCGCACAGAATTGCCGCGCGCGGTGCTGACGGCGGTTGTCGCCGAATTGCAGTTACAATTGGAAGACAAGCCATTCGACTTCTTCGACTACACTGATCTGCTGGATTTCCCCGGTGCGCGCGGGCGTGAGAAATACAATGCCGCCAAGGCCGAGGAAGTGGCGCAGAGCGATCTTTTCATGCTGCTCCGGCGCGGCAAGGTTGCCTATTTATATCAGCGCTATCTGGCGGAACAGGAACTGACTTCCATGTTGCTCTGCCTAAAGCACAGCAACCAGGAAGTGCGCACGGTGCCTGCCATGGTGCGCAACTGGATTGACAGCACCCATGGCGCCACACCTGAGGCGCGAAAGGGCCAGGATGTCGCCTTGTTCCTGGTGTTGACTATGTTCGACATGGAGTTTGAGATCAAAGGCGGCGCGGAAGACAATGTGGAACGCTGGTCCACCAGGTTGAAAACGACGATTTTCGAATTCCTGGGCCTTGGCCATGATTGGCCATCGGAATGGGTGCCGGGGCAGCCCTTCAACAATACCTTCTGGCTGCGTAACCCCGAAGTGATGAATAAGGGGCTTTTGGATTATGACGACAAGGGCAGCGAGGTCGGCTTTCGCGATATGGAACGCGTGGGGCGGTTGAAGGCGAATTTCCTCGCCAATCCGGATGTGCAAAAGCACTTCGCCAATCCGGAACGCGCCTGGGAAGCGGGCATGGCGTTGAATGATGGCGGCATTGGCTATCTTTCCGAAAAGCTTCGCCCGGTTTGCAACCCCGCGCTGAAGCGGCACCAGGTGCAGGGCCAGCTTGGCGATCTGGCCAAGCGCATGGTGGGCCGGATTGAAGGCTACCATGTCTCCGGCGATCTGGACGCGGAACTGGTCAAGCGGCGGGCCGAGGCGCGGCTGGTCGGGCGGCAATTGCTTGCCTGCGCCGAAGCCCAGGCCTTTGGGTTATTGCTGCGCGAATTGCAGGTGCAGGGCGAAACCCTGGCGGAGATTTTCCGCCGCCAGCAATTGGCCGCGGCGGAGACACCTTCCGCCGCGGCCAATTGC
>Ga0209651_1000753_pt1 | contig 11461 bp, 9 predicted proteins | sample LauGreFBDMM110SN_2_FD_188216 | JGI IMG/M metagenome (GOLD analysis project Ga0209651, IMG submission 188216) | Freshwater lake microbial communities from Lake Michigan, USA - Fa13.BD.MM110.SN (SPAdes) (version 2) | ecosystem: Environmental > Aquatic > Freshwater > Lake | place: Lake Michigan, USA... | reverse complement strand
CGCTAAGCCCACCTTGTGCCGCATATTCAGGAAATCGCCATTCATGATTAGCTCTATTCGTTCGCTCATTAACTCGAAGTTCGGCGCGTTTTTTGCGCTTTTGTTCGTCGGGGCGATTGCCATTGCGTTTGCGCTCGGTGATGTAAGCAATTCAGGCAGCTTTGGTGGCCTGAGTGGCGGGAATGTGGCGCGCGTGGGCAACCGCGATATTACCTTGGGCGAACTTAATGATGCCTTAGATAATCGCCTTAAGTCAGAGCGCCAGAACAACCCCACCCTGAATATGGCAAGCTTTGTCGACGGTGGCGGTCTGGATTCAACGTTAGAACAATTGATCAATCGCTATGCGCTTACTGTGTTTGGGCAGGAATATGGCGTTGCAGTGAGCAAACGCCTGATTGATTCCGAAATACGCAAAATTCCTGGTGCCATGGGGCTGGATGGCAAGTTCAGTGCTGAGGCATTCGGCCGATTTGCCCAACAGATAGGCGTCAGCGAGAAAGCCATTCGCGACGACATCGCCCAGAATTTGTTTGCGCAGCAGATATTACCGGCGTCAGCGAGCGGACCAGCTGCACCTGACGGGTTTGTTCTGCCTTATGCTTCCCTCTTGCTCGAGCAGCGTTCAGGAAAGATTGCGGCTGTGCCAGCGTCAGCCTTTCTTCCGCAAAAGCCTCCAAGCGAAACCATCCTTGCCAAGTTTTACAGCGATAATTCTGTGAAGTTCACTATTCCCGAGAAACGATCGATTAGTTACGCCATCTTCGGCAAGGATATCATTGCGCAGCGCGCAAAACCGACTGAGGCCGATATCGCGGCATATTATAAAGCAAACGCCGCGAAATTTGCTGCCGCGCAAGCGCGTAACATAAGCCAAATGATCGTTCCCACTGAGGCGGCGGCCAAGTCTGTCGTCGCACAGGTTGCAGCGGGTAAATCCATAGCAGCGGTGGCCAATGAACTTGGCCTAGCGGTAACGACAGCAATTAATGTCAGCAAAAGCACCCTGACAAGCACCACATCGCAAGCAGTTGCAGATGCCGCATTTGCCGCGGCACAGGGCACAGTGGCAAAGCCTGCTCGCAGTAATTTAGGTTGGGCCGTCGTTCGCGTCGATAGCATCAATAATGTCGCAGCCAAGTCGCTAGCAGCAGCGCGCGCCGAAATTGAAAGAGATTTGCTCAAGACGCGCAGTGAAGAAATGCTAACCGAAATGACCGGCGAAATTGAAGACGGGTTTGCAAATGGCGCTACAATCTCAGATGTCGCAAAGCAGAATAGTCTGGCAGTCAGTACATCGCCAAAACTTCTGGCCACTGGGCAAGATATCAGCAACCCTTCGTACAAGCCAATTCCCGAAATGCAGGCTATTTTGCCAGCAGCCTTCCAAATGGAAACAAATGGCGAGGCGCAGCTCATTGAACTGGTGCCTGGCGAAAAATTTGCCATGGTTGCAGTGGCGGATTTTGACGAGGCTGCCCCGCCTGCCCTAAACCAAGTGCGTTCGATTGTGTTGCAACAATGGACACAGTCAGAAGGCTCAAAGGGCGCGCGGAAAGCTGCGGATGCATTGCGTAAAGCTGTTGATGCTGGACAACCTCTTGAAGCGGCGTTGGCTGCAGCAAAAATCAATGGGGCTCAGGTCGAACGACTGAGCGGGACACGCGCCGATATATCGCGTGAGGGCCAACAAGTGCCACCACCCTTGTCTCTGATGTTTGCAATGAAACGGGGCACTGCAAAAACCATTCAAGCGGGCGATAACCGCGGTTGGTTCGTTGTGTATTTGACCGATATTGTAAAAGGCGATGCAAGCGGCCAGAGCGACATGCTTAAAGCACGTAAGCAGGAACTGTCTGGCATTTTGCAACAGGAATATGTCGCGCAGATGGTCCTTTCTGCTGCGAAAGATGTGGGCGTTGAAAAGAATAAAGACGGTATCGCCGAAGTGCGCACGCGCCTGACAAACCGTGACGGAAACTAAGCCGCAACTCATTTGGCGTAAACGTATTGCAGACACCGAAACGCCGGTGTCTGCCGCACTGAAGCTTTTTGTCGCCGAGCGCGGTGATTTCATTCTTGAATCCGTGGAGGGCGGCGAAACGCGAGGACGTCACAGCCTCATTGGCATAGCACCCGATCTCGTTTTTCGCGCAGCAAGCAATACTGCCGAAATCAACAATCAGTGGATGTCCGACAGGGAAGCATTTGTCCCCTCGCCGCTGCCGTCCTTAGACGCGCTGCGCGCGCTGGCTGCAGAGTGCCGAATGGATGTTCCCGAAGAACTGCCGCCAGCGCTTGCCTGTCTGGTCGGGTATTTCGGTTATGAAACCATTGGCTTAGTAGAGAAGCTTCCACGGGCGCCACAGTCTGCACTCGCGTTGCCGGACATGCTGTTTGTTCGGCCGACCGTCATCCTATTATTTGATCGTTTGAAAGATGAGATGTTCCTCGTGTCGCCAGTCTGGACAGGAGCCGACGATAAGCAGGCTGTTGCCCTGGCAAACGAACGTTTGGATGAAACCGAACGATTGTTGGATGCTGGACACCCAGCGGCGACACAAAGAGATGTCAGCAACAACGGAAACAATTTGAATTTAGAACCCGTTTTGCCTGCTGGTCGCTATGCGGAGATGGTGGCTTCCGCCAAAACATACATTGAGGCTGGTGACATATTCCAGGTCGTTCTGGCGCAGCGTTTTACCGCCCCCTTTGACCTACCGCCGGTTCACCTCTACCGCGCGTTGCGACGGATAAACCCCTCGCCGTTCCTCTATTTTATCGACTTGCCCGGCTTCGCCCTCATCGGGTCAAGTCCCGAAATATTGGTCCGTGCCCGTGGGGGTGAGGTTACTATCCGCCCGATCGCGGGAACACGACCTCGCGGAACCAGCAGCATCGAAGACGCAGAAAACAAGGCGTCATTGCTAGCCGACCCGAAAGAACGTGCGGAGCACCTCATGTTGCTCGACTTAGGCCGCAACGATGTGGGCCGCGTAACCAAAGGCGGGACTGTTACCGTCACTGACAGCTATATGGTCGAGTTTTACAGTCACGTGATGCACATCGTATCGAACGTGGTGGGCGAGCTTGCGGATGACAAGGACGCGATTGATGCCTTATTCGCTGGCTTTCCCGCAGGCACGGTATCGGGCGCGCCCAAAGTGCGCGCCTGCGAAATTATTGCCGAGCTGGAACCAGAAACTCGAGGCGCATATGCCGGTGGCGTCGGCTATTTCTCGCCCAATGGCGATATGGATAGCTGCATTGTCCTGCGCACAGCGGTGGTGAAGGATGGTATCATGCACGTGCAGGCCGGTGCAGGCATAGTTGCCGACAGCAACCCCGAATATGAACAGCGCGAATGTGAAGCAAAGGCAGGCGCTCTCATCGCAGCAGCCCGTGAAGCGAACCGTGTTGCGGGGGAAGCTCAGTTTGGTCAGTAGCTTGACGGAACCACAAAGGCGGCGGCTGTAATGAATTTACACGGCGCGGTGGACATAGTTCGACTAGATACTGGAGAGATGATCTGGCAGCGTTTCGCAATAGTGCCTCTTCCACCCGCACGTCAAAGCCGCTAGGGACGCCGCATGATCCTAGTCATAGACAATTACGACAGCTTTACTTGGAACCTTGTCCATTATCTGATGGAACTGGGGGCGCAGGTTGAAGTTGTGCGCAATGACGATATTTCCGCTGCCCAGGCCATTGCATCTGGCGCGCAAGCGTTCCTTATTTCGCCCGGACCGAAGACCCCCAACGAAGCTGGTTTTAGCCTTGACCTTGTCGCGGCCTGCGCCGAAGCAGGCAAGCCACTTCTTGGCGTATGCCTTGGCCATCAGACCATAGGGCAGTATTTCGGCGGCAATGTGGCCCGTGGCGGCTTGATGCATGGCAAAACATCGCCTGTCAGCCATGACGGGACCGGGTTGTTTGCAGGACTGCCCTCCCCTTTTCAGGCCACCCGTTACCATTCCTTAATTGTAGAAAATGTCCCTCCCACTTTGGTCGTCAACGCGACCAGCGATGACGACTACGTCATGGGTTTCCGCCACGCTACGCTGCCGATCCACAGCGTTCAATTTCACCCCGAAAGCATCGCGACGGAACATGGCCATGCGATGCTGGCGAATTTCATGCGTATCGCCGGGATGACCGTTGTGAGCGGAGCCGAAGGGAATATGCGTTGACCCCATTCGGCAAGCTTCCCGACCCGCAGCATCTGTTTGACCATGACGAGGCTGCACAGGCCTTTTCCGACATTCTTGATGCGCGCGCATCAGAAGACGAAATTGAGGCCTTCCTTGTTGCGCTGTCTGCCCGCGGTGAAACAATGGTGGAAATCGCCGCGGCTGCGCAAGCAATGCGTGACCGCTTGATCCCCATTGATGCGCCTGCCAACGCTATCGATGTCTGCGGCACCGGCGGCGACGGGCATCATACGCTTAACGTTTCAACCGCTGTGTCTATCGTTGTAGCAGCATGCGAAGTTCCCGTTGCCAAGCATGGAAACCGCGCAGCATCATCCAAGGCAGGCGCGGCGGATACTTTGGAGGCGCTTGGCCTCGATATGGAACGCGCGGGGCGCATGGCGCAGGAAACTCTTAAAGACCTTGGCATATGCTTCCTGTTCGCTGCCAACCACCATCCGGCGATGAAGCGGATCCAGCCAATCCGTCAACGCATTGGCCAGCGCACAATATTCAACCTTATGGGCCCCCTCGCCAACCCTGCGCGGGTCAAACGTCAGCTGATCGGCATTGCGCGCCCTGCTTATGTCCCTGTGTACGCAGAAGCACTGCAGTATCTTGGCACGGAACATGCGCGCATCATCTCAGGCGACGAAGGGCTCGACGAATTGAGCCTTGCTGGCGGTAACGAAGTTGCAGTCGTCACTCCGGACGGCATCCGTTTTCAACGCGTCAGCGCTGCGGATGCTGGTTTGCCCGTGTATCCTGTCGAAGCCGTCCGTGGCAGCGACGCGCAACATAATGCGTTGGAGCTGCGCAAGCTGCTTCAGGGTGAACATGGCGCCTATCGCGATGCTGTCTTATTCAATGCAGCAGAGGCTTTGTTGGTGGCGGGTGTCGTGCAAACAATGCCCGAAGGCGTGGAAGAAGCCGCAGAAGCAATCGACAAGGGTCTTGCCAATGCCCTGCTAAACTGTTGGGTGGCATATTAATGGCGGACAAGCTTGCAGAGATATGCGCGACCAAGCGGCTTGAAGTCGCAGAACGCAAGCATCGCGGTGTAAAACATTGGCCAACGCCATCTGCGCCTCGTGGGTTTGAGGCAGCATTGCGCACCAAAAGCCAGTCAGGCATCGCGCTCATAGCCGAGATCAAGAAGGCTAGCCCGTCCAAGGGGCTTATTCGCGCAGATTTTAATCCTGCCGCCCATGCAATGGCCTATCAGGCTGGAGGTGCAGCTTGCCTTTCCGTTCTCACTGACGCGCCTTATTTTCAAGGACATGAGGATTATCTGATCGCGGCGCGCGCAGCATGTGACTTGCCCGTCATCCGCAAAGATTTCATGGTCGATCCGTGGCAATGCGCCGAAGCGCGGCAAATGGGCGGCGATGCCATCTTGATCATTGTCGCGGCGCTTGATGACGTCGTTATGGCCGAGATTGAGGACGCAGCCTGGCAGGAGAAACTTGATGTCCTTGTCGAGGTTCATGATGAAGATGAACTCGAACGCGCGCTTAAGCATCTCAATTCCAAGCTGGTGGGCGTGAACAACCGCAATTTAAAAACCTTTGAGGTTGATCTGGCCAACACGGAACGCTTGGCGAAACTGGTCCCAGATGACATTTTGCTTGTCTGCGAAAGCGGTATTTCTAATCACGCCGATTGTCTGCGCATGGCTGATGCAGGCATTAAAACGTTTTTGGTGGGCGAGAGCCTGATGCGGCAGGATGATATTCAGGCGGCTACACAAAGGCTTTTGACTGGCAATGGCTGATCTTACCCATCTCAACGCCGATGGCGGCGCGCATATGGTCGATGTTTCGGCGAAGGCAGATACCACGCGGGTAGCTGTGGCCGAAGGCCGGATCAAACTGTCCGCCGAAGCGCTTCAGGCCGTGCGCGCAGGCAATATGAAAAAGGGCGATGTCCTTGGTACCGCGCGTATCGCAGGCATCATGGCCGCAAAAAAAACAAGCGACCTTATTCCCTTATGTCATCCGCTGATGCTCTCCAAGATTAGCGTCGAATTCGAATATGAAGCGACCGCTATTCGGGTCGAGGCACGGGTGCGGCTTAACGGGCCAACCGGGGTGGAGATGGAGGCGTTGACCGCTGTGACCGTCACCTTGCTGACATTGTACGACATGGCAAAGGCGCTCGACAAATCTATGGTCATTTCGGATGTGCGCTTACTGTTGAAGACCGGCGGCAAGTCAGGTGACTGGTTCGCATGATTTCGGTGGATGAGGCACAGGCCAGATTGCTGGCGCTCGCGTCGCCATTGCCCCCGATCGAAGTCGAACTAACGCGCGCCGTGCAGTATTATATGCACGGACCGCTGGTGGCGATGCGCACGCAACCTGCTGCAGATTTATCGGCTATGGATGGCTATGCTGTAATAAGCGCCGACTTTCCGGGACCTTGGCGCGTGATAGGTGAAAGCGCGGCGGGTAGGCCATATTCCGGGTCGCTTCATACAGGCGAAGCTGTTCGCATTTTCACAGGGGCGCATGTTCCCCAAAATGCAGACCGTATTTTGATTCAAGAAAATGCCGCGCGAGAGGGAGACATCGTGCACGCCACGCAGGATCAAAGCCCCGCAGACAAACCCCATATCCAACATGCTGGAAGCGATTTTCTGGCAGACGCCGAAATTCTAACGCCAGGCGCGCTGATTAGTGCTGGGCAAATCGCTCTAGCCGCGATGGCAGGTTATGGAACGTTGTGCGTTGGTGGCCGGCCACGTGTTGCTGTTGTTGCTACTGGCGATGAATTGGTGGCTGCCGGTACGCAGTGCACGGCAGCGCAGATACCATCATCAAACAGCCCCATGCTGCGTGCCATGCTTTCAAATCTGCCTTGCGACGTGATTGACGGCGGCATTTTGCCTGATGATCTGGCGGCACTTGAGGCCAGCTTGGCGCACTTGGCTGCACAAGCGGACGTCATCGTCACCACAGGCGGCGCGTCCGTTGGCGACCATGATTTGGTCCAGCCTGCATTGCTGAATATAGGCGCAAAGATGGACTTTTGGAAAGTAGCCATGCGTCCTGGAAAGCCTTTAATGGCGGGAAAAATAGGCGATACAATCATGCTTGGCCTTCCGGGTAATCCGTCATCGGCCTTTGTCACCGCAACCTTATTCGTGCTTCCACTTCTGCGCTATATGGCTGGTTGCCACACGCCGTTTCCAGATTTGCAGGAAGCCATCATAACCCGCGATCTGCCCGCTGGCGGCATGAGAGCAGAATATCTACGCGCCAGATTTGGCGAAGGCCGCATTACCCCGCTGAACACCCAAGACAGCGGACTTACCCATAGCCTATCGCACGCCAACGCGCTTCTTCTTCAACCCGTCAATGGGCCTAGTCGAGCCGCAGGCACTCTTGTCCAATATATACGCCTGTCGTAAAATCTGGACACAATATGTGCGATTGTTCTTGACTTAACCGCTTTTGTTCTCTAATCGTTCCAGTCATGTTCAACAGGATGGAACTCTGAATATGCTCACGGCAAAACAGCACGAACTGCTAATATTCATTAATCAGCGACTTGATCAAAGTGGCATCTCTCCGTCATTTGAAGAAATGAAGGAAGCGCTCGATTTGAAAAGCAAATCCGGGGTGCACCGTTTAATCGGCGCTTTGGAAGAGCGCGGCTTTATTCGTCGCCTGGCCAACCGAGCCCGTGCGCTTGAAGTTATGAAAATGCCTGAGAGCGCGAATGCGCGAGGGGACAATGTGACACGTCTGGCACCTTTCAAAGAAGCCAAACCACAAATTCAAATTCCTGTTGCTGCGAATGACGTGCTTGAAATTCCGTTTCATGGCAAGATTGCTGCCGGCATTCCGATTGAGGCACTTGAAGGGCAGAACTCGTTATCGGTGCCAATGGCATTGCTGGGCGCGGGTGAACATTATGCGCTTGAGGTGTCCGGCGATTCCATGATGGAAGCTGGTATATTGGATGGCGATTACGCCTTGATCCGTAAGGCAGACACAGCGCGTGATGGCGAGATTGTGGTAGCCTTGATTAGAGGCGAAGAAGCAACGTTGAAATATCTCCGTCGCGAAGGGCAACAGATCCGCCTTGATCCGGCCAATGGCAGCTATCAACCGCAATATTATGCACCGCATGAAGTTCAAGTCCAAGGTAAGCTTGCAGGCCTATTACGCAGATATCATTGATTATTATTGGACCGCGGATGTGCTCACGCGTGCTTTTACCCATGGCATGTGGTGGGTGCCGTTATTGGCGCCAATGTGATGTGCCCCTAAATTGCCAAATGGCGATACCGAATTCGATGCCTACCGGCAGCCAGAGTGGCAATTTGTCGCGTTCGCGGTCAAGCCAGTTCTCGACGGCTTGAAATAGCGTCAAATTCTCATTTGTTCCTACAGCTGTAAGTGTATGCAATTTGAGAACTTTCGTTTCTACAGCATATACTTAGGATCCAATAAACAAACCGCAAATCCCTATGTTCTCGGATGCTATTGTTTGCCTTGACGCCCGCAAAAATTGCTACCATTGGGCTAAACAGTATCAAAGCCCGTTTATCTCCCAGAAAAATTGGCATTTGCAGGGCCTTATCAGTCCGTATCGGTTGTTTTCTTGCTTCCAGTGGCGCACGAGAAAATATGCCGATGCATGCGCGGCTCATTTATTATGTTAGCAAGATATGGAGTTTGAAAATGGCCGATAACAACGCAACGCTCATCGTTGGCGAAACTAGCTATGTCTTGCCCATCATGAAGGGCTCCGAAGGTCCTGACGTTATTGATATACGCAAGCTGTATGCGGCGTCTGACCATTTCACTTTCGACCCTGGCTTTACGTCGACAGCAAGTTGTGAGTCTGCACTGACATTCATTGACGGTGACCAGGGTATTTTGCTGCACCGCGGATATTCGATTGAAGAGCTCTCGGAACAATCAAGCTTCATGGAAGTGTCTTACCTGTTGTTAAATGGTGAGCTTCCATCCAAGGCCGAGCTAGAACATTTTAGCTATACTATATCGCGCCACACCATGCTGCATGAACAGCTTGCGACCTTTTACAGTGGCTTTCGACGCGATGCCCACCCAATGGCGATCATGTGCGGTGTAGTTGGTGCGCTTTCAGCATTTTACCATGATTCGACTGACATTAGCGATCCAACACACCGGATGGTTTCCAGCCATCGCTTGATCGCCAAAATGCCGACAATTGCGGCAATGGCTTATAAATACTCGGCCGGCCAACCCTTTGTCTATCCTGACAATCGTCTATCCTACACAGGCAACTTCCTGCGTATGACCTTTGGTGTCCCTGCTGAGGAATATGTTGTAAATCCAGTCATTGAACGCGCCTTAGACCGGATTTTTATTCTTCATGCAGACCATGAACAAAACGCATCTACATCGACCGTGCGGCTTGCCGGATCGTCGGGTGCGAACCCATTTGCGTGTATCGCGGCGGGTATCGCATGTCTTTGGGGGCCTGCACATGGCGGCGCCAACGAAGCTGCATTAAACATGCTGCGTGAAATCGGCACGCCAGACCGCATTCCGCATTACATTGAACGGGCAAAGGACAAGAATGATCCGTTCCGCCTAATGGGCTTTGGTCACCGTGTTTACAAAAACTACGACCCGCGCGCTTCGGTCATGCAAAAAACGGTCCGCGAGGTACTAAGCGAACTCAACATCAGCGACCCGATTTTTGACGTTGCAATGCAACTTGAAGAAATGGCTCTGAATGACCCATATTTCATTGAGAAAAAGCTGTTCCCGAATGTCGATTTCTATTCGGGCATAATTTTGTCAGCCATCGGCTTCCCCACCGAAATGTTCACTGTCTTGTTCGCCCTGTCGCGGACGGTTGGTTGGGTCGCCCAATGGAATGAAATGATTTCCGATCCAGCCCAGAAAATAGGTCGTCCGCGCCAGCTGTACACCGGACCAAATCACAGGGCCTATCCCGGCCTAAACGCCCACTAATAGCTCGCTGAAGGTGGAGTGTGTTTATAGTACTCCACCTTTTCCCCTCTCTAAAGTCAATTTCTGTCGCTCTACGTCAACGCGCTTTGGCTTGCCAACAAAGACTTGGCTTTTTGGCACACAGAGGTCCGATAGCGGTCGAACCAAAGCTAGAGCAGTTTTAGGTGCAGCCGGCCTTAAGTTTGTTCAGCCTTTTTGCCGATGATGTCATTGCGGAGGCTGACGAAGATGAGCGCACTAAGTTGCATTACCATAATCCACTCCAAAGCCTGAATGAGTCCAAGTAGAGCAGACCCGATTGCTGCAAAGATAGTTAGTGCCGCAGGCGAATGTAGTAATTGCTTCGCCCAAGTTGGTAACGCCATTTTCTGCGTAAGATATGCAAGAGACGAAACTGCAAAAGCGACAAATAGGTCATCATCGCGGTATGAGGATTGCATATAGACCGCGCTAAACATGGCCAAAATGGTCAGCGCCCATGTTATTACGGATACGCTTTGGATGTGACTATGGTCATCAACGTCATCTGTAACCGCGAGGCGAAGGGAATTGGCTGCGATAGCGACAAATGCCGCAATGCAAGCCGCAGTCGCAAAATTGCCAAAGCCCAACGCCAACGCAACTAGTGCAAGAATTGGGCTTGCGAACTTTGTAATAGTGACGGCAGCAGGATTTTGCCAAATCACTGGGACTATGCGCGCCAGCACGGAACCGAATAACTGAGATTCCACAAAGCCGGATCGGCCTGCCACACGCCGCCGCAATATTTGGCGGTTAAGCTCGGAAAAATCTTGCGGCCCCGTCAGAACGGTCAGTGTCCCATTAGTGATGTGCTGCTGGGACACAGGACGCATCGGAATTTGCGCCAATACCGACTGACGCAGTAATGAGGAGATGATGCTCCAATCATCAGGCAGATCTCTTAGCATCGCGATGGTATCTTGTCCGACCACAGAAATACCCGCCCACCGCGTGTTCAAGTCAATCCGTTCAAAAGCATTATTCTCATCACGACTATCAACCGTAGCGACAAAATTCTCAGGGGCTTTCGTGAGCGTTTCAATCAGCCCGAATTGAACATATAATTGCGATGATTGGACCCAAATGCGGTCGCTAGCTTCGACAAAGCTTTGAATATCTGCGCCAGTTCGAACAAAAACGACCACCAAACCTTTCACACGACAACGGTCCGCTAGTGCAGTAAGAGAATGGCCGTAATTCTCCACCTCGATAAGGAACTTCGAAATTCCGGCTCGCGCCAGGGTGGTTATCTGATGCTCTATTAGCGATCCG
>Ga0209651_1000752_pt1 | contig 11462 bp, 2 predicted proteins | sample LauGreFBDMM110SN_2_FD_188216 | JGI IMG/M metagenome (GOLD analysis project Ga0209651, IMG submission 188216) | Freshwater lake microbial communities from Lake Michigan, USA - Fa13.BD.MM110.SN (SPAdes) (version 2) | ecosystem: Environmental > Aquatic > Freshwater > Lake | place: Lake Michigan, USA... | reverse complement strand
CCCATAATCACAACCACAACCACAACCACAACCACAACCACAATTCATTCAACAATGACAGAACCAACAAACGGATCAAACGGATCAAACGGATCAAACGTATCCAAGGGCGTGACGCTGCAGAAGCTGCCCGACGGCAGCGTGAACCCTAAATATGTGGACCTGCTGGACGAGGACAAGCCGATCGCGGGCCAAAAGTTCGCATGCCTGTCCTTCATTTCCCCGGAGCACATCATCAAACAGCGCGAGCACTTCTTCTTCCAGGCGTTCGTGCAGCACTGGGACATCCACAAATCCAGCGAGAAGTTCCTGCAGTTTCTCAGCTTCGTGTCCTACAAGTACGGCGTCAAGTTTGACAAGCTGACCGAGGACTTCCAGCAGTTCAAGGAGTCGGAGAGGGAGCTGATTGCGAAGACCGACATCGTGGACGACTACAAGTCGTTCCTGGACCTGAACGAGGAGCGGCTGGACGAGGAGTTCGGCGCCAAGCACGAGTTCCAGACGTCGGTGCGCGGCATCAAGGTGCGCGGCGTGTTTCCGTCGCAGAAGGAGGCCGAGCTGCGCTGCAAGATGCTGCGCGAGGTGGACCCGAATCACGACGTGTTTGTGGGCCCGGTGGGGCTGTGGGTGCCGTTCCATCCCGAGGCCTACAAGACCGGGCGCGTGGAGTACATGGAGGACACGCTGAACCAGCTCATGAGCGAGAAGAAGAAGAACGAGGAGCAGGCGAAGTCGGAGTTTGACAAGCGCGTGAAGGAGGCCAAGCAGAAGGCGATTGACGAGAACAAGCGGTTGGCGGAGCAGAGCGGCAACAAGCTGACGCAGACGCTGAACGAGGAGGGCGAGCTGGTGGGCGTTTCGCAGAGCCAGGGAACCGATTTTGCGGTGGATCCGGAACCCCTGGATGCAATTAGCGCAGCAGATGTGCGCAAGCAGCTGTTCAACGCAGAGAATGTGGTGCTGCATCCGGACCGGTCCGATCACGGGTTGTCTCTGCTTAATAAAGATAATAAAGAAGCAACCACGGCCGATTTTGAGGAAGTGGATTAGTTAGAACGCTCAATAATTTAATTCACGCTCAATTTAATAATTTTTAATAATTTAATCTGATGAAACGGATGGATTAAATTATCATTTCAATATTTCAATAATGGTGGTTCAAGTGTTCAAGGGTTCAAGTGTTCAAGGGTTGGGATTCAATGGCGCCAGATAGTACGCCTCATAGTTCTTGGCAACCACTTCCACGCTCTTGACGATGACGCTGGGCACAAAGCCGCTGGACCGATTCATGTTAATATCCAGCGTGATTTTGCTGACCTTGTAGGCGTTGCCGGGCTGAACAACCGGGTAATTGGTGTTGGGCTGGCCAACCCTCATTTCGGGACCGCCGATTCCGTTGTCGGTCGGCATGGGGATGCACTGATAGCCGCGTGAAACCGGGGGGTAAGTGTAGGGTCCAACGCCGGAGGTTTCCTTGGCGGAATGCAGGCCGTTCACAACCGTGACGGTGGTGCTGCCCTGATGCCAAATGTAGGTTCCCGTGACGGTGTTTGCAACACCCGCAACGCCGGTTGAACTGGTGCCGTTCAGCAACGAATTGAATGCCGCGAATCCTCCGTTGGGCATGGACGTGGTGGACGCGTCAAAGGCCGCCAGCACCTGAATGTGCGTGTTGGCGTAATCAAACGGCGCCGTTTTACCCAAGAAGGTAACGACGTCCCCGTTCGCGCCCAAAAATTTCACAGGATACGCGATCTTGATCTCGTTGGTGCCATTTGAAAAGGTGACGTTCCAAGTTGGAAAGTTCTGCGCGGACGGCAGCACGGTGCTGGAAGTCCACATGTCGGGGAAGTAGAGGTAGGCAGAGAGGTACCGCAGATCGTGATACGTGAGATCGGTGCTGCTTGGAGTAAAATCCAGCTGCACGGCCTGCGAATTCGCGGAGTACGCGTAATACCAGCCCGCAAACGGCAGCAGGTTAGAAGGCGTGGGGACCGGTTCGTAGGCGTAGTTCTTCGTGACCTTGGAATACAGCGACGGCGTGGTTGCCGTGAGCGCCGACGACTGCGACTGGGGCAGCACCACGTTCAAATCGTAGTTGGAATACATGTAGTCGGCCACGTATGCAGAGCCCATGGGGATCACGTTCTGGTTCAACGAGCCCTTGGCGTACAGAGCGGTGTTGTGTTCGGCAAACGCGCTGCTGCCGGAAACGAAATCCTCGGTGAGCACCATCTTGATCAAATACGTGCGCGCCTTAATGGGCACGGAATCCGCGTTCAGCGACAGCTTAACCTCTTTTGCATTCAGGGTAAACACAAAGACAAACTGGTCTCCCGGCAAAAACGGCAGCTCCATGGGGGTTGAACCGGAGCTCGCCATGGACGTGATGCGCGCGGGATCCATGCGTTGAATGAGGCCGAACAGCTTTTTGCCGATGTTTCCCTGCTCGGGCAGGACGGTGTCGGGCAACCCCCACCACTTGTTGGCTGAACCCACGGGATAGTTGGCAGACTGCACCATTCTAGAGTTGACTGCGTTCGGGGTGGTGTATGCGATGTTGTTCAAATCCTGCATGATGTTGCTGAGGACGCCGGTGTTGACTGCGTGCTGGTTTGTGCCTGCAACCACGTCGCCGTCGGGCACAATGGGCATCAATCCCGCCGACGCAACCATGTTCTCCAGCATTTCAACGTCGTTTGCAAAGAGGGTGACCCAGTCGGCCGACTGGAACAGGCTCATGGCGTAGTAGCGCATGATGTCGTCCTTGACGAGCTGCTCGTAGAGCGCCGCGTTGTAGGACTCTATGCCGCCCTGCACCACCTTCGCGTTGGCCACGTTGAGGTATTTGGGGAAGTACTCGGGCAGCACGTAGAACATTTGGGTTTGGTCCACCTGGGTGGACCCGTTGTTGTTCACGTACGAGTCGGTGGACGTGCTGAACACCTTCCTCAAGTCGGATGCCTTGACGTGCACCGTCGCCTGCGCGTCCGTGACGGGCAAGCCCACATTGAGCACCGAGTCTTCGGACGGGGTCACCACCGTCATGTTGGCCTTGGCATTGAACTCGTTCAGGTAAAACGTGATGTTCTTGTTGTTCACGACAATGGTGAGGTTGTTGAAGAACGCGGCGCGTCCGTTGTTCCAGCCGGTGGCACCGCTCTGAATTCCAATGCTGCCGGTGGGAATCGGGCTCGGGGTGGTCAAGCCAAGGGCGGGGCAATTCGTGAAACTGAGGTTGGTGTTGTCAGCCGAACCCGACACCACGCTGCCAACCCCGGACCTGGACAGGAAGGAGAACGTGAGCGTGACGCGCGCCAGTTTCGTGCACCCAACAAACATGCCCTTTCCGAATGCGCCGACGGCAGTTAAACCGGACCCCACGGTCACCGACGGCATGTTCGCGCATCCGCTGAACGCGGAATCGCCCAAACTGGCAACCGTGTTTGGAATGACGATGCCGGCCGAAGACCCGCTGTTTGTCAACAGCGCGCAGTTCTTGAACGCGCTGGCGCCGATGGACAGCCAGGGCGTGACCGCGCTTTCGGACACCGTGGTGGAAACGATGGTCAGACCGGAGAGTGCCGAGCAGCCCTCAAACGCGCTTTCCCCCACCGATTTCACGAATGCCGGCAGCACGAGCGCCCCCGACAATCCGGCGCACAACCGGAATGCGTTGACGCCGACGTCGGACACCTTGGAAGACAGCTTCAGCTCGCTCAAGGACGCGCACTTGTAAAAGGCGCTCGTGCCAATGGTGGCAACGCTGAGGTTTGTAAAATCAACGCTGCCCTGCAGCTGCATGGCGGTCGCATTCGGAGCTGCCGTCACCGGGCTCACCGCAAATGGCGCGGCCATGGAAGCAAACGCGTAGGGCAACACGTGCACGTATCCCGCGTTGATGGGCAGGGACAGCGCCCCGTTCAATCCGTGGCATCCGAAGAATGCCAACGAACCGATGAAGTTCACCGAACTAACGTACGCGCCGTTCACCGAAACGTTGTTCAAATTCAGCGCGCCGGTCAGGCCGGTGCAGCTCTCAAACGCGCCAAACCCGATCTTTGCGAAGTTTGCGGGGAGCAGCGCAGCCCCCGCGCCAGCGCCGTTCAATTGGGTGCACACGAGTTTGGCGCACCGGGCAAATGACTGGACGTTGACCTGGGTGACATTGGACGGGATAACCAGGTTGTTGCTCAGGTTGACGCACCCCAGGAATGCAAAGTGATCCACGACGGTGAATGCAGCATGGGTGGACAGCGCGAGCGAAGTGGCGCCGCTGCAGTTGAAGAACGCGGCGCGTCCCACCGACGCAATCGTGGACCCCAGGTTGATGGATTCCAACCCGGTGCAATTCGCGAACGCGTTCTCGCTCACCGCCACCGAAGACGCCCCGCTTGAAAATGCGACCGACTTGAGCGAGACGCAATCCGCAAACGCGTTGACGCCGATGGTGTTGATGGAATTGGACAGCACCAAGCTCCCGGTCAATTTCACGGATGCGACTCCGACCTGGGGTTGAAAGCATCCCACCACGGTTTTCATGGCGACGGTGCCGGTCTTGGAAATGGTGCCGGTGAATTTCAAACTGCCCGACAGGACGCTGTACGGGCAGTAGCTGTACACGCTGAACGTCTTGCCGCCGGCGTTGGCCTGGTCGGGGGCGATAAAAATCACGTACTCCGCATTGTCGCAGAAGAAGGTGTTGCCGTTGGTTTGATTCGCCGTCTGGACCAATCCGGTGGGCTGGACAATGCCGTTTGTGCCGGTGCCCTTGTACAAAAACACGGCCGTCTGGTTCGCCGACAGGTTTGACAACGAGTTGTGGAGCAGGGTGGATTGTTCATAGCCGTAGTAAGCCCACCCGCCAATTGATACGGTGTAGAGGCCGCCGACGACGGTGAGCGCGCCCTGCGTAACCGCGGTCAGCGTGGCGTCCAGCGCAACAATCGTGTATTCGGCGGCAATGGGTTCAACCGCCGCATCAAGGCCGTTGAATGCCAGGTATGCGATTAACTTACCCGCGTATTGCGCGGTGGTTATGGTTAGGGCGGCCGGCGTATTTCCGCTGGTGCTGCCAAAATTGGTGATGGGCACGGTGGTCAGACTGGTCATGCCGTTCACGATGTTCCAGCTGACCTCAAATGTGTTGTAGAGGGTCAATATGCCAGTTGCGGTGGACAGCATGAGCGCGTACGACGAAGACGGGGTGACGACCGAGGACGAGTACACCTGCTGGAACAGGGTCGCCTGCAGCGCGGGAAGGTACTCGCCGGACGAGCGGCCGTACTTTGGCGAGTTGTACTTGTGCATGTTGTTCTGGAAGGCGGTGGCGTCCGCGACTCCGGTGCTGACCATCAGATCCACGATTGCCAGGTCAATGAGCGCCATGTACTGGTTGAACAGCGCAATTCCGTACCCGGTGTTTGCGTTGTGCAAATTCACGCTCGCGTCCAGTATTTTTTGCTGCTGGAATGCCAAAATTGCGGCGGCCTTGACAGCGGGATCCAGTATGCCGGCAATCGCGGCGTCGCGGGCTATGATGTAGTTGACGAACGTGGTGGAAACGCTGGAAATGAAGGTCGGCAGTGATCCCGATGCGGCGGCAGGGATGAACGTCGTGATATTGGACAAGCAGTTGAACACGTTTTCGCGAACCAGCGCCTGCGGCACGCCGCCGCTCACGCTGACCACATCCTGGGACGGGGGGCTGTTTGCAAAATACGAATCAATGAGGGCGCCCTGCAACGTGGTTTTGGCGGCGACTAGCGCGGTGGCGGCAGTTTGATACGCCGTGGTGGCGGAAGACACGGTGGGGGCTGCGGTCGCGCTGGCGTGGCAATAATTGTCAACGCGTTGCTTCAACCAGGCCTGCTCGTACGCGGGGGCGGTTGCGAGGGTGGGCGCCGCTCCCGGAGCGTTGTTCTTGATGAGCAAAACCCCCTTGTAGAGCGCCATCATGCGGGCTCTGACCTGAGACCCGTTCAAATGCTTGTTGGAAATGTTTGACGCCGTCGTTACGCCTGAATTGGCAGCCAGCATCGCGGCATTCAGCTCCGCGTGCAGGGCATTCACCGTGCCCTGATTGACGGCCAGCGCCGACTCAACCGCAACCAGTTGGGCGGAAATGGCGACCACCTGCGCGACGAATGCCGTGACCAACCCCCGCAAATACGACTTGAAGTTGGTGTATGCGGCGCCGCTGGAGGGGTAGTAATAGCCGTACACTGCGGCGGAAGTGAGCGACACGTCCGCCTTGTCGTGCACGGTTGCGGCGGGATATGCGGGGGCAGCAGCACCATACGCGGCGGCAGCGGCGGCAGCGGCGGCAGAAGCAATGCCGTTGTTTGCCCCGGCAGTTTGCATGCTGGACTCATATGCCGCAATTGCCAGTTTAACCTGCGCGACGGTGGGCAGCGGGTGATCGGTCACAAATTGGGAATACGGGGAAACGCCGCCAGTCGTGTTTGCGGTAACAACCACTGGTATAAAATTGGAAATAGCGGGCAACGGTGCCGCGGTCAGCGACGCCCACGAGTTCGCGTTGGCGGATCCGGCGGCGGCGGAGGCCAATGTGTTGATCAACCGGGCCGCCTCGTCGGCCAAATTCCGGTCCACCCTGGTGAAATTGGCATAACCCATGCTTGAGTTCACCTGGGAAATTACGGTGGAGTAAGCGGTGGACGAGTTTGACTGCTGGTAGGTCAAGTATTTGGTCATGTACAAATTGACCTGGCTGGTCACGTATGCCAGGCTGTTTGCAACCGGGGCGGCGGCTCCATTGACCGGGAGCGCGTCGTAAATGCTGTTCTGTATGAAGGTGTTGATTGCCGCGAGAGACGTCCTCTGAATCGCGGCCAGCGTGACGTTGGCGCTGTCAAAATTGCTCTTGGCGGTCGTGTATGCGCCGGAAAAGGTGGTTTGCAGCGCGGTGACCGCGGTGTTTGCCAACAGCTGGTTCGCCCTTGCATTGGCCACCGCGGTTTTCAAGGAGGCCGGCAGCGCCAGCGCATTGGTGGCGTTGGTGACCGTGGCGTTCAAACTGGTCATGCTGGCGTTCAGCAGACCGTTTTGCGCGGTCAACGAATCCATCGCCTTTTTGGAATGCGACGTGGTGCTCGCGTATTCGCCGGTCACGCAGCCGTTGTAGTTGACAAACTGCGCGTCGGTCGTTAATATTGAAATGGGGTCCCCAAACGAGCCCGCGCTGCCATCGCCAACCAGCGCATTGGTCAAGCCCGCGAGACTGGCGGCCATGCCCGACAACGAGTGCGCATTCACCGAGAGGGCGCCCGCGTGATCAACCTGGACAATCGCGTTGTTGAGGGCCGGCACGTCCGACGACTTGATGTAGTAGGTTCCCTGCTGCGGTGAAACGGCAGCCGACCCGGTTCCAACTTTGAACACGTGTCCCGTGTTGCCGGCGCCGTTGAGCGCGACGACGGAATACGCGTTCAGCGTAGTGGACGGCGTGGAGGTTACATTGGCCACGGCCACCACGCCGGTTATCACGATCTCGTTCTCCGGCAGGGTGATGACGGAGGCGGCATTCACGTAAATGATCTTGCGCAAATAGGCCGTGGCGGGATTGGCGCCGGCGCCCGTTGCGATGTAGTACGCCCCCGCGGGAGCCACCAAGTCGTTCAAAAACAGCGTGCTGCTGGTGGATTGGATGGTGTAGCCGGTTGCGGTGGCGGCCGGGTCGGCCGCGCTGATGGCAACGCTCTCAATCACGGTTACGGGGGCAATGGAAATTACGCCCAGCGAGTCCACGTTGATGATCTTCTTGGCATACTTGGTGTTGAGGGCGGCGTCGCCGGTGGAACCCGAGATGTAGTACTGAATGTGCGCCCCGGTGCTGAGCAATTTTGCGCTGGCAGCCCCGCTGGTGGCGCCGAATGACAGGGTGTCCACTTGGGACGCCCCGGATCCAGTGGAAGAAACCCCGTACGCATTGGCCGCCGGCGCGTTGGAATTGAACGCTGCCAATGCAACCAAGTCAATTCCCGTTCCGCTGGGCCCGGCATTGATCAGCAGATTCTTTCCGTTGAAGGCCAAGCCCGCCTGCAGCGCGGAACTGAACGTGCCGTCGGCGTCACGCGCCACCGGTTGCTCCATGGCGGCCGCGATGCTTGCCAGAATTGGCACGAGCTGGTTTGTGAGCGTGGTGGCAGATTCTTGCGCGGAGGCAAGATCAAACCCCTTCAGCAAGCCCGGCATGCAAACGTCGTACCATTCCTTGACTCCGGTGTTGCCCGCATCAATCTGCGCGTTGGCGCCGCTGGTGCCAGAATTGTCCCACAGCAAGAATGTGGCGGGGTCGCACTTGGTCATGGTCAAACTCCGGGAAGTGGCGCTGGAAAGGGCGTTGAACGTGAAGTCAATGAACGACAGCACGACCCGGGATTTGGTGGACTGCGCGGCCGTGTCGTGCGCTCGGAACACGGAATTGATGCTCAGCGGCGACGAGCCCTGCGCGCTGATTGGCACCCATCCATTGTCCGGAAACACGTTCACGTAAAACTTGGCGGCATTGGGAGAACCGGCGTCCAACCCAAACACGGCCACCGCGGATTTTATGTTCGCCGGAGGAATGCCCAGGAATGTGGCGGATGTCAGGCGCGAGCACCCATAAAACGCCCGGTCGCCAATGACCGACAGGTTCGTCCCAAATATCAGCGCGCCCGACAGTTTGCCGCACCCGTTGAACGCGTCGTTGTAGATGCGCTGCACGTGGCCGATGCTCAGCTGCCCCGCGATGTTGCTGCATCCGCGGAAGGCGCCGTCCATGATGACCACCACGTTGCTGGGAATGGCAACGGCGGTCAACCCGGTGCAGCCAAAGAAGCAGTTGGGGGAAACGCTTGTAAATTCGGAGTGCGCGGGCAGGGCCAATGACGTGAACCCGCTGCAGCCGTGGAACGCGGAGTCACCCACGGACCGCAGCGCCGCCCCCGCGGGGGACAAGTTCAGGGGTCCGGCAAAGGCCGCGCACCCCTTGAACGCGTTCGCGCCGATCGCCTGCACGTTGGACGGAATGTTCAACCCGTTGGGAATGACATTGGCGGATCCGGAGACGTAGTTCGGCGTGCCGGGCAAGTAGGTCAGTGCGGTGCCGTTGCCGGTGTTACTGGACACGCCGGTTAAATTGGCGCACCCTTCAAACGCGCTCTCGGGCACGGCCGTAAAAAACTGATTTTGCGGAAGCACGACGGTTCCGTTCAAGCCGGTGCACCCCTTGAAGGCGCCAACCCCCAGCGACTTCATGTTGGGGGGCAAATACAGGTGATCCGTCAACAGGGCGCAGTTGCTGAACGCATAATCGCCGATGGATTCCACGCTCTGCGCATGATACAGCGCGGATGAAAACGCCAAGTTTCCAACCAGGGAGGAGCACGAAAAGAAGGCGTAGGCGTCAATTGCGCGAAGGGCCAGCGCGTCCTGCAACACGAGGCCGGTCAACCCATTGCACGAATGGAATGCGCTCTCTCCGATGACTTCAACCCCGACGGGAATGTTCAGGGCGTGCTTGATGCCAGCGCAACCGTTGAACGCGCTCGGGTTGATTTTAATCAAGCACCGCAAGCTTTCAAAATTGCTCAGCGCGCTGATGGCGCTGCAGCTCTTGAAGGCGTTGTTTCCGAGGTGGAACCTGCACTGAAAATACGCGTTGGCCACGGGCGTCAATGCGGTAATGCTGGTGGTCAGTGCCGTGCGCAGCTGGGCAAACCGGGCCTGAAACTCAACAAACTGCGCGTTGGTCGCGTATTGGAAGGCGTCGGTGACGGCAGAATTGGCCACCACCTGGCCCAGGTACGTGTTCACGCTGTCCAAATAGGTGGCGTACGCCCCGGCAGCCTTTGCGGTCAAAATGGCCAGCCGGGTTTTAACCGCGTTCGGGCTGCTGGTTGACAGGGCCGCCAACTCGGCCACGATTGACTGCGAGGCGGAGGGGAATGCAACAGCAGGGGTGGGCTGAGTGATCGTGATGGGCGTCGTGCTGATCTGTGAAATTAAGCCCGCCAAGGCGGAATTGGCGGAAATGGCGGCGGTGCTGGCCGACGAAAACGCGTTCCATGCAGCTATGTCGGAATCGGACTGGTTCTTGAAATCCACGCGCTGCAAGTTGGGCAATTTCTGAAACGCGCCCTGAACGTAGTCCTTGACCGAATTGTCGGCGGAGGTGCTGAGCGAGTTGACGGTGATGTCAAACGAGGTGGCAGTGGAAGACACTCGGCCGATGGTGACATTGGACGCGATGTTGCACAGGGCGGCGTTCGTGCTCAACAGCGACACCAGGCCGCTGGACGCGCTGAGGTGGCCCTGGGCATACGCTGCCGTGCTGGCCGAAATGACCAAATGCCCGGCATCCGAAAACTTGTAGGCGCCGTTGCACACCAGCGTCGGCGCCACTTCCGCGGCAGACATGCCGGTGGTTTTGAACAACGCAAACAGCGGGGCGGCGGTGGTGGGGTTGGCCGCATAATACGGCGCATGATAGTAATTATCCACGATGTAGTATCGGTCGGTTTCGCTGCTGCCGTTGATGAGCACGTACGAGGACACGCCAACCACGCGGAGCACGTCGGTCGTGCCGGTGGGAGTAATTGTGTCGGGAATGGGGAGCAGTCCGTTGTTGATAAAGTTCGCGTTGAAGCCCGTGACCGTGCATTCCGTTGCGGATATGCGCACGTAATTCAAATACTGGCCCGAAAATTGGGACAGGGAGATTAACGCGCCCAGCACGTTGACCCCGCTGCTTTGCACCTGCACCGCAACCGGAACGCCGCTGCTTGGCGTGGTGAGACGAGCCGCCAGCGTGCTAATCTGCGAGGCCGACACGCTGGACGTGGTTAAATAGTCTATGTTGATGTTGATTGCCGCGGCGACGGTGGAGGGCACGGTGAACATTTGAGACAGCGCATTCACGGGCGGAACGGTGCCGCTGAACAACAGGGTGGTGGTGGCCTGATTGGCGCTGGGAGGGAACACGAGTGCGAGCGGGGCATAGCTCACCGTGGACGCTGCGGGCATGGTCAGGCGCAATGGCGCAACTGCCGAGCGGGTCAGGTCCAGAGACCCCGTGGCCAGCGTGGTTGTGACCGCGCTCAGGTTCAAACTGGTTAACGCGTTGATGCCGCTGAGCGAGTTGGCCTGCAGGGTCGTGTTTGCGGGAATGGTCAGTGTGGAAACCGGCAAATTGGCAAAGGCGTTGGCGCCAATGGTGAGCGATGATGCGGGGGATGCCAGTGTCACGGTGGCAGAGAGCGTTCCGGCGCTGGTGGTTGCGCTACTGAATGCGCCGGGCTCAATGCTGGTCACGTTGGGACCAATTACGATGGTCAAGGTTGCGCGCTGGGAGGCAGTCAAACCAGCATATTGATCTGCAAATGCAGATGCTGAAATGATGCCACTGTTGAAGGTGATTGTTGACATTAGCAGACTGGTTTGGTTATACCTTTACA
>Ga0209651_1000749_pt1 | contig 11488 bp, 10 predicted proteins | sample LauGreFBDMM110SN_2_FD_188216 | JGI IMG/M metagenome (GOLD analysis project Ga0209651, IMG submission 188216) | Freshwater lake microbial communities from Lake Michigan, USA - Fa13.BD.MM110.SN (SPAdes) (version 2) | ecosystem: Environmental > Aquatic > Freshwater > Lake | place: Lake Michigan... | reverse complement strand
CCACGGCATCAACTCCAAGTAAGTACTTACTGGACTTAGTCCAGTTACCACTTTTGACTAACATTGAAACTGTATTAAGGCCATCACTGAATGCGTGAACCACGACCGCTAGAAATACTGCAATACCCAAAGATGTGCTTACTTGAAATGCAACACCCAAACCAACGCCATCAAGAAATACGTGTCCGCCCATTGCAAGGGCACCAAGGGTGCCAGAAATGGAGTGGTGCTCATGGTCGTGACCATAATCAGATTCAACAGGCTCGTGAGAACCAAAAGAGCGCTCGAGAATATGTAGAAGAAGGAATCCACCAAGAATTGCAACTGATACAACTGGTACGCCAGCTACAAGATCGGTATTCATTTCGAAAACTTCAGGCAATAAATCAAAACCAACTAATCCAAGTAAAAGACCTGCTGAAAGCCCGAGAACTAAATGGAAGCGATCCCGTGACTTAAATGCCAAAATTCCACCTGCCGTGGTGGCAAGAACGGTGACGAAGGCAAAGATAATCGCTAAGTTCATAGTTTTAGGGTATCGCGATTAGGCTAGGGCTCATGATCGCAATCGCCCGCTTCAACGTTGCCCTAGGCGATGCGGCACATTTTGAGGCAGAACTCTCGGTTGCTCTGGATGCATTGACACAGTGTGCGGGCTTTATCAAAGGTGAAATTGGCCAAAACCTGGATGAGAGCTCACTGTGGACCTTAGTTACCCATTGGGAAAATGTAGGTTCCTATCGCAGAGCGCTGAGCAATATCAACGTGAAGATGAATGCAATTCCACTTCTTGCACAGGCAATTGACGAGCCAGGTGCATATGAAAGGCCGTACTCAGAGTAAAATTGAGGCAGGGAAGTAACACCAGTTGCTTTTCGCCGACAGCCAGCCGGACGGAGAATATTGTGGCAACGGATCGTTTAGAAAATATCGTTGGATTATCAAAGCGTCGAGGATTTGTTTTTCCATCCTCTGAAATTTATGGGGGACTCCGAGCATCGTGGGACTACGGCCCATTAGGTGTTGAATTAAAAAATAACGTTAAGCGCCAGTGGTGGAAATCCATGGTCACAGGCCGCGAAGATGTTGTCGGTCTTGATTCATGTGTGATTTTGGCAAAGGAAGTCTGGGAAGCATCCGGACACGTTGCAACTTTTAGTGATCCACTCACAGAGTGCACGGCATGCCATAAACGCTATCGCGCTGATCACCTAGAAGAGGCCTATGAAGCAAAACATAAGAAAGCTCCGGCATCTCTTGCCGATATTAACTGCCCAGCTTGTGGCAACAAAGGTCAGTTCACTGAACCTAAACAATTTAGCGGAATGCTAAAGACATACCTTGGACCAGTTGAAGATGAATCAGGGCTAGCATTTTTGCGTCCTGAAACTGCGCAGGGAATCTTTATCAACTTTGATCAGGTAATGACCACATCTCGCAAGAAGCCACCATTTGGTATTGGCCAGATTGGTAAATCTTTCCGTAATGAGATTACTCCAGGAAACTTTATCTTCCGTACACGTGAGTTTGAGCAGATGGAGATGGAGTTCTTTGTAGTTCCAGGAACTGATGAAGAGTGGCATCAATATTGGATTGATACTCGCATGGCTTGGTATACCGGTCTTGGAATTAACCCAGATCGTTTGCGAGTTTATGATCATCCAAAAGAGAAGTTGTCGCACTATTCAAAGCGCACAGCAGATATTGAATACAAGTTTGAGTTTGCCGGAACTGAGTGGGGCGAGCTAGAAGGTATTGCTAATCGCACAGATTTTGATCTCAAAGCTCACTCAGCAGCATCTGGAAAAGACTTGTCCTACTTTGATCAAGAAAAGGGGGAGCGCTGGACTCCTTATGTGATTGAGCCTGCAGCTGGTGTTGATCGATGCACATTAACGTTTTTAATGGATGCATTCACTGAAGATGAAGCACCTAATAGCAAGGGTGAAATGGAAAAGCGCGCGGTATTAAAACTTGATTATCGCTTAGCACCAATCAAGGTTGCTGTTCTTCCACTTTCACGCAACGCTGATTTATCACCCAAGGCTAGAGATTTAGCTGCGCAGCTTCGTAAGAACTGGGCAATTGATTTTGATGACTCAGGTGCTATTGGTCGTCGTTATCGCCGACAAGATGAAATCGGTACTCCTTACTGCATCACTATTGATTTTGAGACTTTAGAGGATCATGCAGTAACAATTCGCGATCGCGACACAATGGCGCAAGAACGTATCGCCCTTGATCAGGTTCAAGCTTGGTTGGCACCGCGATTACTAGGCTGCTAAAACCTCTCCTTCTGCCACTAGCAAGTGGTGATCATTTAATTGATCCACCCGTTGTGCTAGCTCCAATGGCAGGAATTACTAATGCACCTTTTCGCACGCTTTGTCGTGAGCAAGGTGCTGGTCTTTTCGTATCTGAGATGGTCACAGCGCGTGCATTAATTGAACGTCGTCCAGAAACAATGCGCATGATTGTCCCAGGAAAAGGTGAATGGCCACGATCAGTCCAGCTTTATAGCGTTGATCCAACAACGATGCGGGCTGCAGTAACAATGCTAGGTAAAGAAAACTTAGCTGATCACATTGATATGAACTTTGGTTGCCCAGTTCCAAAAGTAACAAGAAAAGGTGGGGGAGCGGCCCTTCCCTATAAGCGCAGACTATTTTCCAATATTGTTCAAGCGGCAGTTGAAGCTGCAAAACCATTTGGGATTCCAGTAACGGTGAAGATGCGTATTGGTATTGATACTGATCACCACACGTATTTAGAGGCGGCGCAATCTGCTGCAGATTTAGGTGTTGCCTGGGTTGCATTGCATGCACGCACTGCGGCGCAGATGTATGAAGGCAAAGCAGATTGGTCTGCAATTGCCAGATTAGTTGAGCATTTAAAGCCAAGCGGAGTACCGGTTTTAGGCAATGGAGATATTTGGTCTGGCAATGACGCCGTAGAAATGGTGAAGCTGACAGGATGTGCCGGAGTCGTTGTGGGTCGTGGGTGCTTAGGCAGACCCTGGTTATTTACAGATTTAGTAAGTGCACTTGAAGGTGGCGAAAAAGAGGTGCTTCCTAACCTTCACCAGGTGCGTGAAGTGATGTTTAGACATGCAAATCTCATTGTCGAATATTTAGAGTCTGAAGATCGCGGAATGCGCGATATGCGAAAGCACATGGCCTGGTATTTAAAGGGCTTTAGAGTTGCCCGTGAAATTCGCCATGATTTAGGAATGGTTTCTTCATTAGAAGAGATGCGAGCATTACTTGATCAATTAGAAGATCAGCCATATCCAGTTGAAGTCGGGGATAAACCACGTGGTCGCACAAGTCACGGTCGCCCACCAACTTTGCCGGATGGTTGGCTAGATGATCCTGATGAACTAGTTCATGTTGAACTAGAGGATGCATTTTCGGGCGGTTAAATGTTTGTCTTCAGATGGATTCGTCGCACAATCACAATCATCGTTGTTATAGCTTTGATTGCACCTGGCTATGCCGTTTCTCAAGTGTGGCGGGCTGCAAAAAATCCAATTGTGCGAAATGCTGATGTCATTGTTGTTTTAGGAACTGCGCAGTTAAATGGGCGACCAGGAGAAGCTCTAGAAGCACGTTTGATTGAAGCAAAAAGAATATTTGATTTAGGGTATGCACCGACAATTATTACTGTGGGTGCTGGTGCACCAGGTGATCGCACAACGGAGGCAGCTTCAGGAAAATACTGGCTGCGAACACACGACATATCTTCTAAGAAGATAACTGCAATTGAAGAAGGTAGAGATACTTTATCGAGTACGAAAGCCTATGCAGCAGTAATGAAGAAGCGATATGTCAGCGATGTCATCATTGTTACTGATCCTTATCACTGCAAACGTGCAATGACTATGGCAAATGATCAAGGGGTAGTCAGTACTTGTTCACCAGTGCGAACTGGCCCCAATACGATTTCTGCCTCAAGTTATAAGTATTTATTGCGCGAAGCTGGGGCGTATTTGGTGCATATCACTGTGGGTCGGCGAGGTATTAAAGTCAGTGATCATTTACCCGGTGCTGACATCCTCACTAAGGTTATGCCGTGACCTATAGCCAGCATGATCAAGAGCGATTTCTTGATGAACCAGCAAAGCGTGCTGGGCGTACAGAGTTCATGCGCGATCGTGCACGTGTTATTCATTCAGCAGCACTTCGACGCTTAGCTGCAAAGACACAAGTAGCAGTGCCTTGGGAAAATGATTTTCAGCGCACTCGTTTGTCTCACTCTTTAGAGTGCGCACAAATTGGCCGCGAACTTGGTGAATCACTGGGTGCAGATCCAGATTTGCAAGACACCGCATGTCTTGCCCACGATTTAGGTCATCCACCTTTTGGTCACAACGGTGAAGAAGTACTCGCGCAGATTGCATCAGAGTTTGGTGGCTTTGAAGGAAACGCCCAAAGCTTTCGCTTGTTGGTGCGCCTTGAAGCAAAGACGGTTGATAGTAATGGAAAAAGTATGGGTCTTAATTTAACGAGAGCATCACTAGATGGTGCTACGAAATATCCTTGGCCACGTTCACACAATCCGCGCAAGTTTGGTGTTTATGACGATGACGTTGAAGTATTTAACTGGATGCGCACAGGAGCGCCCATGGATAAGAAATGTATCGAAGCCCAGATTATGGATTGGTCAGATGATTGTGCCTATTCTGTGCATGATCTAGAAGATGCCATTTTTGCTAATCAAGTATCTGTAAAGAATTTTGAAACTGACTCCGAAGATCTTTATGCAGTAATGGTCCGTGACTATGGAAGTGATGCATCTGAGCAAGAGGCAGTAGATGCCCACAAGCGTTTATCAGCACTATCTGCTTGGCCACATTATTACGATGGAACTCATCGCTCTCTTGCTCGGTTAAAGGATTCAACAAGCCAGCTCATTGGTCGCTTTGTTCTCGCTGCAGAGTTGGAAACACGCAAAATTCATGGTGATGGTCCACTTTCTCGCTATAGCGCAGACCTTGAAATCCCACGTGAGCAAAAAATTGAAGTAGATTTCTTAAAGGCCATTGCTGGGCACTACTTAATCAATGCTGCGCATTCACAAGATCGTTATGCCAAGCAGCAGGTAATTATCAGTGAACTCGTTGAAATGCTACGTGCCAGTGCACCGCAGGAACTCGATTCCTTCTTCCTTAAAAGCTGGAATGAAGCTGGCGATGAAATGGCTCGTATGCGCGTGATTATCGATCAAGTAGCAGCCTTAACTGACCCTGGCGCATATGCCCTCCATGCCGCTTTGTTAGCTTCTCGTTAAGATGGACCTATGAGCGGTCGTATTAAGGATGAAGATGTTGCATACATCCGAGATCGCGCACCTATTGATGAAATCGTAGGGGAGTATGTTCAATTAAAAAGCGCCGGAGGAGGGCAAAAGAAAGGCCTGTGTCCTTTTCACGATGAGAAATCCCCTTCATTTCACGTAACACCGAGCAAGGGTTATTTCCACTGCTTTGGTTGTCAAACGGGTGGTGATGTCATTGCTTTCTTAATGAAGATTGACCATCTGACTTTTACTGAAACTATTGAACGCCTTGCTGATCGCATGGGATACACATTGCGCTATGACGAAGGTGGTTCATCAGCTCCCACATTTTCAGCTGGTGCTCGCTCACGTTTAATTGCAGCTAACACAGAGGCTGCGCGTTTTTATCAAGAGCAACTCAATACTTCTCCAGATGCTGCGCATGGCAGAGATTTACTCACCAAACGCGGTTTTGATAAAGATGCATGTATGCAATTTGGTGTGGGATTCGCACCAGATGAATGGGATGCGTTGACTAAGCATCTGCGTGCACAGGGTTACAGCATCGATGAACTTGAAACAGCTGGTCTTTCAAAGATGGGACAGCGCGGACCTATCGATCGATTCCGCAACCGTTTAACGTGGCCAATTAGAGATATCTCCGGAGATGTTGTTGGTTTTGGTTGTCGCAAATTAGCAAGTGATGAAGAAGATCAAGGCCCTAAATATCTCAATACTCCAGAGACGCCTGTCTATAAAAAGAGCCAAGTTCTCTATGGTTTAGATGCTGCTAAAAAGGAGATTGCAAAGAAGCGCCAGGCCGTCATAGTTGAGGGATATACCGATGTTATGGCTGCTCAATTAGCTGGCATCACAACAGCGGTTGCAACCTGTGGCACAGCCTTTGGCGCAGACCACATCCGTATCTTGCGGCGATTGCTGATGGATGATGATTCATTTAGGGGCGAAGTAATCTTTACTTTCGATGGTGATGCCGCCGGACAAAAGGCAGCTCTTCGTGCATTTAGTGAAGATCAAAAGTTTGTTACGCAAACATTTGTAGCCGTTGAGCCAGATGGTTTAGATCCATGCGAGCTACGTCAACAAAAAGGTGATTTAGCTCTGCGCGATCTCATTGCCCGCAGAGTTCCACTCTTTGAATTTGCCATCCGCGCCGAACTTGCACATCACAAATTAGATAGTGCTGAGGGACGTGTGAATGCTCTTAACGCTGCAGCACCTCTCGTTGCACAGATTCGTGACAAGTCACTTCGCCCTGAATACACACGTTTACTTGCAGGATGGCTGGGCACAGAGGTTGAAATCGTTTCAAAAGCTGTTGCCCAAGGTGTGAAGAGCCAACCTAAAGTTAGTCAAACTATTGAGCCAACAACCGAAGAAGATAGTAATTGGCGGCCTGATCCTAATGAAGCACGTTTGATTTTAGAGCGAGAAGTACTCAAGGCCAGGTTGCAAGAGGTGGCGCTATTCACTGGAACTCTATGGAGTGATATTGAGCCAGGTGCATTTACGCATCCTGCCTATAAAGAACTGCGTAAGACTATTGATGAAACTCCTGCAATCTCAGCAGAAACAATCAGTGATGAGAGAATCAAAACTTTGTTTACTGAATTGACAGTTGAACCAATTCGCGCCGATGGCAAACCAACTGCTGCCTATGTTGAGAGCATTGTTGCCAGGTTGCGCGAAGTTGCAATATCTCGCTCCATTGCAGAACTTAAGTCATCGCTCCAACGACTCAATCCAGTCGAAAATGAAATTGAATACAACGCAGCTTTTGCCCAATTAGTTGCCCTCGAAAGTGCCCGTAGAAATCTGCATGATTTGGCGCTGGGGGGCCTTTAAAAACCCTCAATTTCAGCCAAGGCCTGTGCGTGCGATAGAGTTTGCGCTCTATTGATCCCTGATAGCTCAACGGCAGAGCAGTCGACTGTTAATCGACAGGTTCTTGGTTCGAATCCAAGTCAGGGAGCTTTTCTACTCGGCCTTTTTTCAGCCTCACCTTTACTATGTATCTCATGAGCATGATTCAAAGCTATGTGCGCACAGCCAATTCATCATGGCGCAACCAGGCACCTGCTTTGCGTGTGATGCGCCTGTGGCTTGGAATTACTTGGATTTATGCGGGTTGGGATAAAGCCAGTGATCCAGGTTTTCTTGAAGTCGGCTCTTCTACTTATATAGGAACACAGCTATCTGGATATTCAACTCATTCTCCATTGGGTTTTGCCTTTGATTCGTTAATTGAATATGCCAGCTTGGTTGGTGGCTTTGTGATTTTCTCTGAGTTTGCAATTGGACTTGCAACGCTTTTATGGGTTGCACCGCGTTTGGCTGCGTTCGGCGGATTTTTGATGTCGGTGGGATTATGGCTAGCTAGTACTTTTCATGTGTCCCCCTACTTCTTAGCAAGTAATACGGCATATGCAGTTTTATGGTTGACTTACTTATTACTTTTAGTTGGAAATGGCAAACGAAAGGTCTTTACCATGTCATTAGAACGTCGCAGTGTGTTACGCGTTGGAATTACTGGGGTGTTAGCCGTTGCATTTGCAGGAGCGGGTAAATTCTTTGCAAAAGCTGCACCTACAACTACTTCTTCGGCAGCAGGCAAAGGCACGAAGATTGTTAAATTGGCATCACTTAAAGTCGGGGCAGCCCGCAACTTTGTTGCCAGCAACGGTGCACCAGCAATCCTTTTTAGAACTAAGACCGGTGTTTTTGCATATTCAGCTATCTGTACTCACCAGGGCTGCACCGTGGCATATTCAGCCACCAGTAAGACGATGAAATGTCCATGCCATCAAGCTGAGTTTGATCCAAACAAATCTGGACAAGTTGTTAACGGTCCAGCAGTGAACCCGCTAGGTAAGGTGAAAGTTGCGGTTAAGGGTGCATGGGTAATCGAGGCGTAAGGTGAGACAAAGATTTTGGCGGTATTCTTAACCCATGGCCCTCTTTAAACTTAACGTCTCTCTTCCAGATCGTCCTGGTTCACTTGGCTTGCTCGCATCTGCAATCGGTGCAGCAGGTGGCGATATTCGTGGATTAGTGGTTCTTAAATCTGAAGATGGACGTGGCTATGACGAAATTACAGTGGCTGTGCCCGGAAGTGATCCCACTGATTTACTTAATGTTTTAGGTGCTATTGGCGGAGTAGAAGTGGTTTTAGTTACCCCCGTTGAATAACCTCAGCGCCTTGGCTTGGAAGTGACGAAAAAAAGCGTGGTGCTTTAAATCGATTATCAGCAAAAGCTTTTTCAACTGCTGTAATAGTTTCTGCTGTATGTGAAGCTTTAATGAGTGCAATTGCACTTCCACCAAAGCCGCCGCCCACCATGCGAGCACCAAGAGCTCCGGCAGCAATTGATGCATTCACTGCGCAATTAAGTTCTGGGCATGAGACGTTGTAATCATCTCGAAGTGATGCATGGGATTGATTGAGTAGTTGGCCTAGGCTCACAAAATCCTTCGCCTCTAACACTGTTACTGCATCCATCACACGTTTCATCTCAGTGAGAGCATGTCGAGCCCTGCAGAACTCAGTCTCAGTAAGCAGATTACGTGAAGACTCAAGTTTATCTAATGAGAGTTCGCGCAGAGAAGGGATACCTAATTTTGCAACTACGGATTCACAAGATGCGCGGCGCTCGGCGTAACCACCATCGGTGAGTGAGTGATGGGCTTGGGTGTCAATGATGAGTAGTTCAAGACCACTAGATGCAACATCAAATACAATGTGTCGAGTTGTTAAGTCGCGACAATCTAAAAGAAGAGCTGAACCAGAGTGAGCTAAAAGCGAAATAGATTGATCCATGATTCCGCACGGCACACCCACATATTCATTTTCTGCTCTCTGTGTTAGACGTGCTAAATCTTCTAATGAATGACCTAAAGAAAAGAGATGATTGAGAGCAGTTGCAACACTGCACTCAAGGGCTGCCGATGAAGATAGACCGGCCCCGAGTGGAACATGGCCATCAATCATGATGTCTATGCCCCTAGTTATTCCAAGAGACCAGATAACACCGAATGGATAGCGCTCCCATTCACCTTTGAGTCCAGGCTTAATTGCATCTAGGTTTTGTTCAATAACTTTGTTTCTGCGCTGCATGGAAGCAATGCGCACTTTGCGATCATTGCGCACGCGAATAGCAGCAAAGGTCCGGTCTTTAATGGCAAAAGGGAGCACAAAACCATCGCTGTAGTCGATGTGTTCTCCGATTAGGTTCACGCGCCCAGGTGCTGCAGCGATGATCTCTGGTGCAGAGCCAAATGCCTGCGCAAATCTCTTATCTATATCTGACATGAATTACCTAGCTAAGTGCTGCCAAAGTATCGGCAACCATGACATCAATTCCTCTAGTTGGGCTCCAGCCAAGTTTTATTTTTGCTTTGTTGATATCGGCAATTAAAACTGCAGGATCTCCAGCTCGACGTGGTGAATCAAGAGTTGGAATCTGATGACGAGCAGCCTTTGATGCAGCTGCCACAACTTCTCGCACTGAATACCCATCACCGCTACCTAAGTTATAGATCTCATGCACGCCAGGTTGAAGTGATTCTAGCGCTTTGATGTGGGCATCGATTAAATCAACAACGTGTACATAGTCACGCACGCATGTTCCATCAGCAGTTGGCCAATCAGTGCCAAAAATCTTTACTGGGTTTTCTTTAGTACTTCTCAATACATTGGGAATCAAATGTGTCTCTGGGTTATGACGCTCAGCTAACCAGCCCCGCTTTGATTTAAGCGCACCTGCCACATTGAAATAGCGCAGCGATGCTGCAGCAATCCCACGTGAGGCAGCCTCTGCTGTAATCATTCGATCGATTTCTAATTTAGTAGCACCATATGGATTAGTTGGTTTAGTAGGTGCAGTTTCGACAATAGGTGTTTGTTGAGGTTCGCCATAAGTTGCAGCAGATGAAGAGAAAACTAACTTTGTTACACCACTTTTATGCATTTCATCTAGCAAATTACGGGTTCCATCAACGTTTACTTGGTGGTAAAGATCAGGTTTTTCAACAGATTCACCAACGAGTGATTTACCGGCGAAGTGCATGACTGCATCAACACCAACGAGTGCTTGGGCTAAATCACCGGAGTTTAGAAGTGAGCCCTGAATAAAGCTCACACCAGCAGGGGCAGTATCTGCATGCCCAGTACTGCAATCATCCAGAATTGATATTTCATACCCTTGCGTTAGCAAAACATCCACTGCAGTAGCACCGATATAGCCAGTGCCACCAGTTACTAATACCCGCATTACAAAACTACTTCACGCAACTGTGCTGCCGATTGCTCAGGGCGCATATCCATAATGAATGCACCCATGGCCGACTCAGATCCGGCTAGGTATTTCAATTTTCCAGGAGCGCGGCGCACGCTGGTGATTTGCCAGTGCAAGCGCAATACGTCGCGACCAACGCGAACAGGTGCTTGATGCCACGCAGCGATATAGGCCATATCAATTCCAAAGACACCATCTAGGCGCTTCATCACTTCAAGTGCGATAGGGGCAAATGCATCCCGGTCTTGCTCAGTTAATCCAGCTAAATCAGCAACTGGGTTAAGCGGTGCAACGTGAATTTCAAATGGATAGCGCGCGGCATATGGCACAAATGCAATCCAACGTTCATTTTGGGCGATGATGCGCTCTTCATCACGGATTTCACGAGCAACAACCTCATCGAATAAAACTTTACCAGTGGACTTTTTGTATGTATTGGCTGCAGCTAACATCTTTTCAACGCGTGGCGGGATAAATGAATAGGCATAGATCTGACCATGTGGGTGTGTGAGTGTCACACCAATTTCTTCTCCGCGGTTTTCAAATGGTGCAATGTGCTCAATAAAGCTCTCTCGTGAGAGTTCAGCGGTGCGATCAATCCATGCTTCAAGTAGTACTCGCACACGAGCAGGTGTTAAATCTTTAAATGCATTTCCATGCTCTGCCGTAAAACAGATAACTTCACATTTACCTGCAGCACTTCCTAAATCAGTATCTGGTCCCACTTGATCAGGTAAAGCCCAATCTCCTGTAGGTGGGCGAAGTGAAGGAGAGCGATTATCAAAGACAACTACTTCAAAATCAGATTCAGGAATCTCAGTTAGGAGCTCACCTGTTGTTGGACATAGCGGACAAAGTTCTTTGGGAGGTAAAAAGATTCGGCCTTGGCGATGAGA
>Ga0209651_1000745_pt1 | contig 11502 bp, 16 predicted proteins | sample LauGreFBDMM110SN_2_FD_188216 | JGI IMG/M metagenome (GOLD analysis project Ga0209651, IMG submission 188216) | Freshwater lake microbial communities from Lake Michigan, USA - Fa13.BD.MM110.SN (SPAdes) (version 2) | ecosystem: Environmental > Aquatic > Freshwater > Lake | place: Lake Michigan... | reverse complement strand
AATTTTCTTTAATTCGTAATTAGAGCAATTAGGACATCGATGTAATCCTATGATTTCATCAAAAAAAGTTTCGACAATACCGCCATCCCAGTTACAGCTTGTACATTTGTACAGTATTCTATTATTCTGCGGCTGCTTAATTTTAAGCATATCTATATTTTTTAATTTCATGATAGCTATAGGCTACTCTTAATAATCTGATATTCCACCTATTTGTGAAGTTTTTATAACCATAAGATAAGTAGTGTTTATAACGACATTTTTTGCCATATACAAAATATTCAGAATTCAGAGATTTAAAGTGTTTAGTGAGGATAAAAATAAAGCCACTCTAAAGTGGCTTAAGTGAGCATCTATATAATCAAAACTTAATATTACTGACCACTATATTCAGCACCTTGATTAAATGGACCATTGCCACCAATCAACAAGGCATCTGTCGGATGAAATGGTTTAAAATCTGCTTCTGCTTTAACATCATTTCCATATTCAGCACCTTGATTAAATGGACCATTACCACCAATCAATAAGGCATCTGTGGGATGAAACGGTTTAAAGCCTAAATCTTCTTCCGCGAAAAGAGGAACGCTCAAGAAAGAAAGTAAAAAAACAAAAGCTAATATTTTTTTCATAATACTTACTCCGGTAATTTAAACAAATCTAAATGTGCAAAACATTGAATATTTTTTGACCTTTAGAAAATAAGCCTATGCCTATCTTGTAGAGATGTCAACAATAAACAACAATTTGATTGAATATGTCTCTTTAAGAGGTTTAGGCTATGGGTTTTTGGCGGGGGCAGAATAGGGGTGTGCTATAAAAAAACAACTATTTGAAATTAAGGTATATATTCAAATGTAATTGAGAAGCCTAAGTTAACTTACAAAAAAACTTATTTTTTCTTTGCTTGCCAGTATGCCACTTTTTGGTCCTTGCTAAAGAAATCAAACATGGCTTTTCTTCGCAGGGTTTCTTCCGCTTCTTCTTCGGAAATTTTTTCGGTTGAAGCCTTTTTTTGCACCACTGATTTCATCTGATTGGACCACTGAGAGTTAACCTCAAACCCATTTTCATCCATACATCTTTCCATAATAAGAATCTTATCGCTTAGTATTTCATACTTTTGAAACTCCACAATGACCTCCCTATTCGCGACTGCATTTTCTGCAACCCCAGTGCACATGTCACCTTTTTCTTGTAAGAAAGTTCTGGGGCCCGCCGCACCTCTATCATCTCCCGAAGTAAAGTTGATCTTAAAATAAGAAGCCAAAAGAAGTCCAATAACGCCTATCAAAATGGTTATCTTTTTTATCATGTCATTATCTTAATATTTGAATATTTCTTATCATAAAACTTTTTTTTCGCATGTTCAAATTAAATAAAATTGGTTGAATGAAAGTTATAATGAATTTAAAAGCAAGATTAATGAAACGACATCTTAATTCTTGAATTAAAACTTCGTATCTCATCACAAAAAGGTAAACGATGCATACAGAGCTCACCACGCTCCAGGATATTCACGAGCACCTATGGAAAGAATTGGGTCGCGCTTGCCTTGACCGTCATCATGAATGGCGTCAATTTACCCTCGCCTCCATTGGAATGAATAATGAAGTAAATGCAAGGACTGTAATTTTAAGACATGTGGATAGGATTTCTGCAAGACTCGAGGCATACTCCGATAGCCGAAGTCCCAAAGTCAGTGAGATTATAAAAGACCCGCATGCACTTTTTCTTTTTTGGAGTAAACGTTTAAATTGGCAACTCCGTATTAAAGTAACTATGACAGTCTTAACTAAAGGCCCTTATGTGGAAAATTTATGGGAAAGGGTCAAACAATCTGCTTCAGCTCGTGACTATATGTCTTCCTCTACTCCAGGATCACCGCTAAATGATAGTTCATCTCAAAAAATGAAAGACAATGATTCAAACTTCTTTGCAGTTTTACAAGGTCATGTATTAGAAGTGGATTGGCTTGAGCTTTCAAAAAAAGGCCACCGCCGAGCTAAATTTATAGGATCATCCTCTGAATGGATGACTCCATAAAATTGAAATTAAAGCCGTCTTTTTCTCCAAGTGTAATGTTCGCCATTAGATAGTTTTCCATTTGAGATTCCATCAGTACCAAATTTTCCTACAAAGGTTTGCCCATTAACATGAATGGTCACAAATTCACCAAGTTCCTTTGCCCAAAACATCGCTTGATCAAGATTTTCAAATTCAAATGTTTCAGATTTATATCGAATTATTACGGATCTAGATTTCATATTATTTGGGTAACAGCGAACAATTAGAGAAATTTTGGAATAAAAAAAAATAGGGCACTTACTTCATGCCCTATTAGAGTATTTCTACTTAATTTTTTCTATTACAAAGTTATTTATTACTTAGGCATAACCACGGTATCAATTACATGAATAACACCGTTATCTGCTGCAATATCTGTTTTTGTAACAGTCGCATTATCAACTTTCACAGTAGTAACACTTTCACTGTAAGGCTTTTTAGAGCTGTTGACTGATAGATTAAGTTCGGAGCCTTGAACAGTTTTTACTTTTCCAGTTTTGACATCTGCGGCCATAACTTTTCCAGCAACAACGTGATAAGTTAATACTGCGCTTAATTTTGCCTTGTCTTTAAGTAGTGCATCTAAATCTGCTTTAGGAATTTTAGCAAACGCCTCATCGGTCGGAGCAAAAACTGTAAAGGGACCTGGTCCCTTCAAAGTATCAACAAGACCTGCTGCAGAAAGGGCAGTTGCTAATGTTTTAAAATTACCATTTGAGACAGCTGTATCAATAATATCCTTAGCAAATACAGAAGTTGCGAAACAGAGAGTTAGTGCAGTAGCAATAATAGTTTTTTTCATGAATAGATTTTTTCCAAATATGTAAGTTAGAGAAGATTAAAAATCACACCAAATAAATAAAATTTACGTTTTGAGATCAATGTGATTAAAGTTCTGATCCTAATGAAATTTTATAGTTCATTTTTAAAAAAATTTACTCGTTAATATCTTATTAAAATTAGAGCAAAAGGCCCATCAAATTAGCGTAAATTAATTTACTTAATCGCTATGCTGAACTAATAAAAAAACCACTTTTTTGGAGCGGCTTTTTTTATGTTCGGTATGATGTGCTACAAAACATCTGGATTCCTGGGATTTTGAATTGAACTCGCTAAGTTAAATTAACTCAAAAAAATATGTTTAAAAAAAGTCATTGTCCGTAAAATATAAAAATTAAGGAGAGCAACATGAGTCGTTTATTAAAAAGTTATTGGAAGGTCTTACCTGACTTTTATTGGAGTTCAATTTTATTGAGGGTACCTTTAGCTACTTTGTTTATCACATCAGGGCTAGGAAAATTACCCTATCATGCTGCAGACGGCATGGCCCTTGGTTTACCAGCTTTAGTATGGTTATTGGTGATTGTTAGTGAAATTGGCTCAGGTGTGGGATTGATAGTAGGAGGCCTGACTACGCTGCCTCGAATAAGGGAAAATGCCCTGCTGGCTGGATTGGGAGATATGTTGACTAGATTCAGCGGTATTGTTATGTGCTGTGTTATCACCGGGATAATTTGGACTGTACTAAAACCAGACAACCTTTGGCGGTTTATCACCACCGACTATCTACACTTTAGTCTTTGGGTTGGTGGCTTATATTTTGCCCTGCGTGGTAACTGGGCTGTGCGTGCAACCCAACTAAACTCTAATTAAATATGACTATTGAAAGATTACGCTGCTCTAGCAGCTGAGCTAATCCCCCAATAACGGATATTTACAGTATTTGTCTGTGTTGAAGAAGGTTTGGGTGGGGGAGGGTTGGCGAGGGCCAAAAGAGAATGTGCTTTAAAACATCCGGAATCCGGAGATTTTGTATAAGCCTATCTACTTTTCTTAGAATGATATTGACGCGCATGATGCTAATATTCAATGCTAGGAACTACTAAAGGAATTTGATTATGACTATACGCATAGGTGATGAAGCCCCAAACTTTATAGCAAACAGTACAGAAGGAAGTATCAATTTCCATGAGTGGATTGGAGATAATTGGGCCATTCTCTTTTCTCACCCAAAAGATTTCACTCCTGTATGTACCACTGAATTAGGTTATGTTGCGAAATTAAAGCCAGAATTTGATAAGCGAAATACTAAAGCTATTGGTTTAAGTATTGATCCTGTGAGTGATCACGAAAGATGGGTGGGTGACATCACCGAAACTCAAGGTTACGCTGTAAATTATCCGCTAATCGGGGATGATGACTTAGTGGTAGCAAAACTCTACGACATGATTCACCCGAATGCGAGCGGAGGTTCAAGAACAGCGCAAGATAATGCAACTGTCAGATCAGTCTTTATTATTGGACCAGATAAAAAGATTAAAGCTATTCTTATCTACCCAATGAGCGCAGGCAGAAACTTTGATGAAATCCTAAGGTTACTTGATGCAATACAACTTAATACCAAACATCAAGTTGCAACACCTGTGAATTGGAAAAATGGTGATGACGTGATTATTCCACCAACTGTTTCTAATGAAGAAGCACAAAAGAAATATCCAAACGGATTTAAAACGATTAAGCCTTACCTAAGAACCGTTCAACAACCAAAGTAATTTTTAAATTCAAAAGCAATAAAAGCCCACAACGATGTGGGCTTTTATTTTGATTAAAGAGACTTATATATAGAAAAAAACTGGAGTTGATTGTTAGCTCAAACCATTCTTGTTAGAACTGAATAACACCTTAATTAAAATATCCAGAAACCAGAGATTTTTGACTATGACCGTCTAAAAAAACCTTAGAAATGTTTATTTCTTTCGGAATTATTATTTCTCAATATCTAGGGCTTTCCCTTGAAGAAGTTGAATTGCTTCAACATATTGATAGTCAGTCTTTGTTCCTGATTCAAATGAAGATTTATCTGAAAATATTTTTTTATTTTGTTCGGAAAGCTTAACAATTTTCGCAGTAGTTTCTTGACCGTTATTGTTTTTCTCATTTTCTAGATGATTTTTGTAAGACGATTCGAATGTTTTATTTGCAGGCGTGTCTGATAAGTCTGATGGATCTTCAGTAATGTAATCAGGCAAAATGCCTTTTGCTTGTATTGATTTTCCGTTTGGGGTGTAATATTTTGCTATTGTTATTTTTATAGCCGACCCTGATTTAAGAGGAAATAATTGTTGAATAGTCCCTTTACCAAAAGTTTGGGTACCTAAAATTACAGCTCTCTTGTGATCTTGTAAAGCCCCTGCAACAATTTCAGCAGCAGAAGCTGATCCGTTATTAACCAATACAACTATAGGAATTTTTTTATATTCCTCTGAAATATCTTTAAAATAATCATTTTTTTCTCCACCTTCAACATAGTTGTAGGGGTTGGCAAATAATTTCATTTTTGCGTTATTTGTTTTACCGTCTGAATATACAATCAGTTTATCCTTTTCTAAGAAAGCTGCTGCAACTGCTACTGCAGAAGAAACCATACCTCCTGGATTATTTCTTAAATCAATCACCAGCCCCTTTAAAGGCCCTTTATTCTTTTCAGAAATAAGTTTTAAATTTTTTGCCAAATCAACCCCTGTATTTTCTTGGAATTGTGTAATTCTTAAATATGGATAGTCTTGATTTGATAATTTAAATTTTATACTTGGGTTTTTTATCGTTTCACGGACAATGCTGAAAGATAAAGGTGTAGCTGTTTTTTTGCGAAGCACTGAAAGTTTAACTGTCGTACCTTTGGGGCCCCGAATTTTATTGATAGCCTCACTCAAGGTCATTCCTTTAACATTTTTGCCATCAATTTCAAAGACGAGATCACCTGTTTTAAGACCTGCTTTGTATGCTGGAGAATCTTCAATTGGAGATACCACTCTCACTAAACCATCCTCCATACCAGTATCTATACCTACACCTGAAAATTCTCCACTTGTAGCAGCAGTAAAATCTTTTTGAGCATCAATATCCAGATAAGAAGAGTGAGGATCTAGATTAGTTACAAGACCATTTATGGCTCCTTCCATCAATTTTTTATCATCAATACTGTCTACATAATCAGATTTAATTTTTCCATATACCTCTTCTAATTTTTTTTGTAGTTCCGGAGGAATAATGGATTCATTCTTAGTTAATGCAAATGTGTTGGTATATATGAAGCAAGTAAATATTATTAATACGCTTAGTTTTTTTAAAAATTGATTCATTTGATCCTTTATAGATAATAATCTTTATATTTTCCCTAGTATCTTACTTGTAGGGATAAAAATCTACAAAGCCTTAAATATTACTTACAGCCCTTTTCGATATAGGCAAATAATTTATGTTCAGGATTTGCAATACCACTTGAAATAACGCTAGCGTCATCTCCTTCTTTAGGAATATCTTTTAATTCATAAAATTTTGTTCCACAGTCTACTGAAATTATTAGAGGTGTAATTGCCTTACTAGCCTTGTCAACTTTTCTAAATGTCCCTGTAAAACCTATATCAGATTTCTTCGTTGCATTTGAGCGTTCAATCTTGACTGTATCTGTATCATTAATGACAGTCCATTGCTCAGCATTAGCAAATGAAATAACTGAGAAGCTAAGGGATACTGTAAGAGCTGCTGAAGTAAAAATTTTCATTAATTTTGCTTGATGATTTAAATTAAAACTTAAAGTTTTAGTGAGAACATAATTTAAAATAAATAGAGAACGCTAATTTACACGAAATCTTAAACACAATCAGTCATTGCAGATGTATACCTCTGCCAACATACCGTATCACCTTGTTTACATACAAAAACATCACCATCTGTAGTTTTTAATACTTTGAGTTGAGTATTTTTGGAGACTTTGTGAGTTTTAAGTTTCTGCGATGCTTTAACTAATTGTCTTGATTTTGTTAGCATAACTATCCCCTTTAGGTTTCAAAAAATTTAATAATATTTATTTTTCCGATCACTAAAAACCAGATAATAATATTAATGTTTTAATTGCATACTTGTAGGACTGGCTTCCTCTTGAAATAATTCACTTAATCTTAATTTAAGTAAGTTCATGAAGAAAAATCTGCAGAGAAAAAAACTATACAACAGTAATAATGATTGAACTAACTGTGATGAAGACTATAGACAGCTTTTTTTTGATATAACTTTTAAGAACTAAAATAAATAATTTTGGTCCTAAAAATGTTTTATAACTTCAATAATTAAGGAAAATCATGAAAAAAATGTCAGTTATTCTTTTAGGGTTATTTGCAACTTCAGTTTATGCCGGCGAATGCGATATTAATATTGAAGCAACAGCAGCTATGGCTTACAACACAAAGGAAATTACAGTTAAAAAATCTTGTGAGGAAGTCACGCTTAATTTTAAAGTCAATGGTACTTTGCCCAAGGCTGTGATGGGACATAATGTTGTTATTACAAAAAAACCAGATATGGATGCTGTTTTAAAAGATGGAATAGCCGCAGGATTAAATGGTAATTATGTAAAAGCGAAAGACGTGCGCGTAGTTGTTGCGACTAATGTTATTGGTGGTGGTGAGTCAACCTCAGTTAAATTTAAATCAGCCGTATTCAATACCAATGAGCCGTATGTTTTTGTTTGTAGCTTTCCGGGACATTCTTCCGTCATGAAAGGTAATGTTAAATTTAATTAAGGAGTTTTATGTTTTTAAATAGCTGCTTATACCCATTTGCTATTAGCCTTTTGGCTGTTTTTTGGCTTTTTGTTAATAATACTTTGCTTAGCCAAACAATCAGTTCAAATTTAAGTAGCAATGCCACGTTTACTATCCTTAATTCACTAAGGCATCAAAATGCAGCTTTGATTAACTTTGCTATGTTTATTCCAGCCCTTTGGATCTATGCTTCATTCTTAAGCTCCAAAGGTGCTGGCGATTCTGGCCTTATTTGGATTGTTGCGAGTGCATGGGATTCCTATGCGCACAGTAAATATCCGAGCCAGAAGCGATGGGGACATTTAATTTCTCTCTTAGTTGTAGCGGGTTTATGGCTCGGTGGAGCTTATGGATTATTTTTAGGCTATCAAATTCATAGCTAATCCTAATTAGATTCACCTCAAGTCAATATTCTAAAAGAGCTTAAAAGGTACAAATATGAAAAAAGTATTGATTACTGGTGCTACTGGTGGCCTAGCCCAATCATTGGCTGAAAACTTAACTAAAAATAACTGGCAACTTGTTTTAGTGAGTAGAAATTCAGAAAAACTTCAAGAGATATACGGGGATAAGCACACTCAAATTAATGCTGACTGCTCGAGCTTCCAAGGCGTTAAACAAATATTTGATGAAATTGCTGAAAGAAACATAGTCTTAGATAGCTTAGCGCATTGTGTTGGCAACATCAGGCTTGGATCACTTCATAGAACGTCTGAAGCTGATTTCTTTGATTGCATGTCAGCAAACCTATTTAGTGCATTCTTCACATTGTCAGGTTTTGTAGATCATTTAAAAAAATCCTCTACTCATGGGTCAGCAGTTTTTGTTTCATCAGCAGCTGCCAGCATAGGCATTTCCAATCACGAAGTCATATCAGCAGCAAAGGGAGGGCTTGAGGCGCTTGTAAGGAGTTCTGCTGCTTCATATGCTGCTTCAAATATTCGTATTAATGCCGTTTCCCCTGGAATCTTGGATACTCCCGCTTCAGCAAATCTCTTAACAAGTGATCTCATGAGAGAAATAGCTGCGAAACAATACCCAATCAAAGGTATTGGAAGTCCTGAAGAAGTTGCTGATTTAATGGCTTGGCTGTTGTCTGAAAAAGCCCAAAGAGTCACGGGCCAGGTTTGGTCTATTGATGGCGGCTTTTCTAGTATAAGACCTTTAGTAAAATAACTTTTTAGTAACTATCAAACCAAAAATAATTTAATAAACCCAGCAATATATTTTGATCAAAAAAAGTAAGCCAAAAATAGCTATTGTCGGCGCAGGGCTTGCTGGACTTAATTTAGCAAGACTATTGGGTGAATTGGCTGATGTTATTGTGTTTGAAAAATCTAATAAGCTGGGTGGCAGGCTTTCCACTCTTAATGAGCAAGGATTTTCTTTTGATCACGGAGCTCAGTTTTTTACTGCTAAGAATCCAGCATTTCAGACATTTGTTAAAGAGCTCGAGGCCCATCACGCTGCAGAACAATGGAATGCAAGATTTGTTGAGTTAAAGTTTGGTGAGATTCAAAGTGAGAGGACTTGGGACAAAGATTTTCCTCACTATGTAGGATCGCCAGCAATGAACTCAATTGCTCAATATTTGGCTCGAAATATTGATATTCGCTTCAATCAAACGATTACTGGGATTAAAAAAATTAAAGCCAATTGGTTGTTAGAAACAGCTAATTCTGAAATCGGCCCTTTTGATTGGTTGATAATTGCTATTCCAGTAGAACAGGCAAATGATCTCTTACCTAAAAACTTATCCCCAAAAATGATGTTACAGGACCTGAAGATGCTGCCTTGTTTTACTCTAATGTTAGGCTATGAAATTGAAAATTTTTTTGATTGGGATGCAGCATTCGTTTCAGATTCAATTTTGAGCTGGGTTTCAGTGAACAGCTCAAAACCAAATAGAGGAAAGCCGCTTTCAATCATAGCAATGAGTACTAACGAATGGGCTAGTCAGAATTTAAGTAAGTCTGACTCGATTATCATTAATGAAATGCTTAATGAGCTAGCGAAAATCAGCGGTAAAACTTTAAATGAAGCTTCTTTTATTAAATTGAAGAGGTGGAAATATGCCAATGCTTCCAAACAGGAACAAGCTTTAGAGATAATCGATTATCCATTAAAATTAGCTTTTTGTGGCGACTGGTGTATCAGTGGAAGAATTGAAAGTGCTTTCATGTCTTCTTTAAACTTAGCAAATAAATTAAAAAACTTGAACGTATAAATGTTACCCAACTATATTTTATTAGATCTTGAAACAACAGGTGCAATACCACTTAGAGACCGAATCACTGAGATCGCCCTAATTCATTTTAAAAACGGCATTGAAGTAGACCGATGGCAAACGCTAGTTAACCCTAAAATACATATTCCTGATTTCATTCAGTCTTTAACAGGTATTACAAATCAAATGGTCCAGGATTCCCCAACGTTTGAAGAGGCCTCAGGAAAACTGTTGGGCTATTTGGATGGCGCTGTTATGTGTGCCCATAACGTAAGATTTGATCATGGGTTTCTTAAGGCTGAGTTTAAACGTATTGGTATTGATCTAAAACAGAAGGTACTTTGTACCGTAAAGTTATCTAGAAAACTCTATCCGCAATATAAAAGCCATGGCTTAAGTGCCATCATGGAACGACATAATTTCAATTGCACAAATCGTCATCGAGCTATGGGAGATGTGGAAGTGATGTTGCAATTAATTGACCTTGCAAAAAAGGAGCATGGATTAGAGAATTTAGAAATGGCTGTGGCTGAGCTTTCTAAAAAGCAGACTTTACCTTCAGGAATAGATGGACATTTAATTGATGATATGCCTGAAACTTCGGGGGTTTACCTTTTTTATGGGGAAAATAATTTACCACTTTATATTGGTAAAAGTGTTAATTTAAGATCTCGTATAATGTCTCATTTTAGTTCGGATCACAGCTCGACTAAAGAAATGAGGATTAGTCAACAAATCAAACATATTGAGTGGGTAGAGACCGCTGGTGAATTTGGTGCACTTTTACTTGAATCTAGATTAATTAAAGAGCTTCAGCCAATTCATAATCGTAAACTTAGAAGAGAAAGACAGCTATGCTCGTGGCTTTTATCAAACAATCCCGAAACTTTACCCTTGATATCTCTGGTAAGTGAAGAGCAAATTATTCCTAAAAATATGAATAATCTATTTGGAACATTTCGATCTAAAAAACAAGCGATGGATATTATTTTAAAAATTGCGGATGAATACTCTCTTTGCTTAAAGGTCCTGGGCATTGAAGTTGGCAAAGGTTCATGTTTTCGATCACAAATTAAACGTTGTAAAGGAGTCTGTGTTGGCGAAGAAGATAAAGGACTTCACTTTTTGCGGACACAACAAGCCTTTCATTCTCTCAAATTAAAGTCCTGGCCTTTTAAAGGAAAAATAGCTATAAAAGAATTTAATTTAGAGAATCAAAAAATAGAATTACATATATTTGATCAGTGGAGGCATCTTGATACTCTTAAAAATGAAATTGACATGTATGATTTTAAGGAATCAAAGCAAATACTAGCATTCGATTTGGATACATATCAATTGTTATCAAGACATCTGTCAAATGGACATGCGAATGTTATTAATTTTTAACTAGTTTTTTATATTAGAAATAAATTTATAGGATGACTAATAATGGAAGATAAGCGTTGTTGTGGAAGAGGTGTTTGTATAATAAATGCACAAGGCATTTGTTGGTGCGGACAAAGATGGGATGGTGAAAAAATGGTTACAGCAAATTCAGAAATCAAAAAAACGAAAGAATTTGATAAAAAAGATTTACCAAAAAAATAACTTACAAATAATCTA
>Ga0209651_1000744_pt1 | contig 11504 bp, 10 predicted proteins | sample LauGreFBDMM110SN_2_FD_188216 | JGI IMG/M metagenome (GOLD analysis project Ga0209651, IMG submission 188216) | Freshwater lake microbial communities from Lake Michigan, USA - Fa13.BD.MM110.SN (SPAdes) (version 2) | ecosystem: Environmental > Aquatic > Freshwater > Lake | place: Lake Michigan... | reverse complement strand
TCATCAACATCAATCAGAACAAGATCATCAAAATCTTTTCAGTGGCCAGTGTGGCCTTGCTGCCGCCCACGCTCATTGCCAGTTTGTACGGCATGAACTTTCAGTACATGCCCGAGCTGTCGCAAACATGGGGCTACCCGTATGCGCTGTGCCTCATGGTGGCCAGTGCCGTGGTGCCCATGTGGTACTTCCGCAGACGCGGTTGGCTTAAGTAGGCAGACGCTTTAAAAATTCAGAAACGATGGTCACGCTGTAATGGCTGGCCACCTCTTTCACGAATTTTGGAAAATCGATGTGCGCCTCATCGTCTGCTCTGTCGGACAAGGTTCGCACCACGCACAAAGGGACACCGTAATCGCGGCAAACTTGAGCCAATGCCGCACCTTCCATTTCAACGGCCAAGGCCTCTGGCAAGGCACTTTGCAATCGCAAACTTTCAGAAGCGCTGGCCACAAATTGATCGCCACTGATGATCAATCCCGCATGCACTTGAACCTGCGGCAAGGTGTGCCGTGCGCTCTCTAAAAGGATTCGGGTGAGGTCTTCGTCTGTTTTGAATTTGGCGCATCCAGACAAGGGCACGACATACTGGGGGAACAAAGGCTCTGCATTCATATCGTGCTGCAACAACTCGCTGGCCACCACCACATCGCCAACACTGACGTGCTGCGCTAAGCCACCCGCCACCCCCGTGAACAACATGCGTTTGACTTGGAATTTTTCTAGCAAAACTGTTGCGGTGAGGGCTGCTGCCACTTTGCCAATGCCTGACAAAACAGCAACCACTTCATGGCCCTGAAGATGACCGACCCAGAATTGTCGCCCCGCTACGTTTTCGCAATGCGCCTCAGGCATACAGGCCAGTACTGCCGACAACTCCTCTGGCATCGCACCAATCAGCGCGATACGCGATGGCTCACTGGGGAGCATCGCGAAGCTCTCGGCGCAGGATTTTGCCCACCGCAGTTTTAGGCAGCTCTTTTTTGAACTCAAGCACCTTGGGTTGCTTGTAACCCGTCATGTTGACTTTGCAATATTCACGCACTGCCATCTCAGTGAGGGTTGGGTCTTTTTTCACGATCACCAACTTGACAGCTTCGCCTGTTTTTTCATCGGGCACGCCTACCGCGGCGCACTCCAAAACACCTGGGCACAATGACACTGTTTCTTCTACATCATTGGGATAGACATTGAAGCCGCTGACCAAGATCATGTCTTTCTTGCGATCGATGATTTTAAAAAAACCATGCGCATCTCGAATGCCGATGTCACCCGATTTGAAATAACCGTCAGCGGTCATGCTGCGTGCAGTTTCGTCGGGACGCTGCCAATAACCCGCCATCACTTGGGGGCCTTTAATGGCTATTTCACCAGCTTGGCCTAGCTCGGTAACTTCATGGCCTTCGTCGTCCAACAACTTCATGAACGTGCTTGGCAAGGGAACACCAATGTTGCCCGTGAATTGTGTGCTGGTGGTGGGGTTGCAACTGGCAGACGGACTGGTTTCAGACAAGCCGTAGCCTTCGCAAATAGGGCAACCGGTTTTTTGCAACCATAAGGCCGCCACTGCGCTGGTGACTGCCATGCCGCCGCCTACCGACACCTTGAGATTTTTCCAATTGACTGTGTCAAAGTCTGGGTGATTGGCCAAGCCATTGAACAAGGTATTGACCGCAGGAAAACTGTGAAATGTTTGTGTTGACAACTCTTTCAACACCGCGGGTAAATCGCGTGGGTTGGGGATCAAAATATTTTTGCCACCCGTGCGCATGCCCAGCATCATGTTGACCGTAAAAGCAAAGATGTGATACAGCGGCAGAGCACACACTGAAGTGGGTTGCTCGTTGTCTGGCACCCGCTTCATGGCGGGCTGGTTCCAAGCTTCTGATTGCAACAAATTGGCAATGACGTTGCGGTGCAAGAGCATGGCGCCTTTGGACACGCCCGTGGTGCCACCGGTGTATTGAAGGACGGCAATGTCATCGCTGTGAATCACCGGCTTGACAAATGTGGCACGCTCTCCGCGGTTCAATGCTTGATTGAATTGGACGGCACCAGGCAAGTCAAAGTCTGGCACCAAGTTCTTCACATTGCGAACCACAAAGTTCACCAAAGCCCCTTTGGGCATGCTGAGCATGTCGCCCATGGCACACAGCACCACGTGCTCGATTTGAGTTTCTGCGATGCACTTTTGCAGTGTGACTGCAAAGTTTTCGATGATCACAATGGCTTTGGCGCCAGAGTCTTTGAGTTGGTGCTCAAGCTCTCGCGGGGTGTACAAGGGGTTCACATTGACCACCACCAAACCCGCACGCAAAATGGCGGCCACTGCCACAGGGTACTGCGGCACGTTGGGCATCATGATGGCAACGCGGTCGCCTTTTTCTAAGCCCAAGGATTGGAAATAAGCGGCCAGCGCTTGGCTTTTAACATCAGTCTGCGCGTAGCTGATGTCTTGCCCCATGAAACTGTAAGCCGTTCGGTTGGCGTATTTGGCAAAGCTGTCTGCCATCAAGCCCACCAAAGACGGGTACTGAGAAGCGTCTATGTCAGCCGGAACGCCCTCAGGGTAACTGCCCAACCAAACACGTTCTTCAATCATGACTCGATCGCTTTCACCAAATCTTCCAACATTTCAGGGCTGTGTGCTGACTTTTTCGCCCGCAGCAACTTGGTCCAAGCGAGCCTCCTCTGCAAGCACTTTGGCCACATAGCCCGTGTCGCTTTGCAAGGCGTCGCCTCCTAAGTAGAAAAGCAGGCCGTCCTCTACCACCCCGCCCTTCATGCGAATGTATTCTTGAAGCACCTGGGTGCCAACACGCATGTTGGTGAGCGGATCAAATGCAGTCAATTTGCCACCATATTTTTCATATTTTTTGACATGAATCTCTGTCATGACCTGCATCAAACCCTGCGCTCCCGCTTGGCTTTGAATGTAAGGATGAAAGCTCGATTCAATGGCCATGACGGCCAAAAGCAAATGCGGCTTGATCTTGGTGGACTCTGAAAGCACATAGGCCTCAGCCACCAAAGCGGCAATGGGCTCTGGCGCAACTCTGTACTTGCGGGCCAGCCAAGCCGCAACAGCCGCTTGCTTGCGCGGAATGTCTCTCAAATCGGTGGCGGTGGCCCGTTCGGCGGTGTTTTGCGGCTCCCACCACAAACTGAATTGGCGCGAGCGAAGCCATTCATAAACTGTCGACTCTGTTTGAGCCAAGATATCGGGCCGAAATAGGGCTACGCTGAGGCCCATGACCACCACCAGGCCCAGCATCGCCAAGCTGCTGTGCGTCAGTGTGAACACGCCTTTGCCAACATCTTGCAAAAAGATGCTGGCGGCCGCTCTCACTTTGGCTGAGGTGGAAAGGTTTGAATTGAATGACATCAGGTGCAAGTATAGGTATTTAGATCAGGGGATAATTGAGGTCATGAAGCATCACCGAATTGTTGTGGGTTTGTCTGGCGGCGTCGACTCCGCAGTCACCGCTCACTTATTGAAAAAGCAAGGCCACGAAGTGGTCGGCATTTTCATGAAGAATTGGGAAGACGATGACGACAGCGAGTTCTGTTCGTCCAACATTGACTTTGTCGATGCGGCTGCGGTGGCCGATGTGGTGGGCATTGAAATTGAACACGTCAACTTTGCCGCTGATTACAAAGACCGCGTGTTTGCAGAGTTTCTGCGTGAGTACCAAGCCGGCCGCACGCCCAACCCCGACATTCTGTGCAACGCCGAAATCAAGTTCAAATCCTTTTTAGACCATGCGCTGCACGTTGGTGCAGAAAAAATTGCCACGGGCCATTACGCGCGCGTTCGTTTGAATGAAACAACGGGTCTGCACGAGCTGCTAAAAGGTTTGGACAACAGCAAAGACCAAAGCTATTTTTTGCACCGCTTGAATCAATCGCAACTGTCGAAAACTTTGTTTCCTGTTGGTGAGTTGCTCAAAACGCAAGTCCGCCAAATTGCAGAAGAAATCGGCTTGCCCAATGCCAAGAAAAAAGACTCTACGGGCATTTGCTTTATTGGAGAGCGGCCTTTCAGAGATTTTTTAAATCGTTACATTTCCAAAGAACCCGGCCCTATCAAAGACGAAACAGGCCGAACCATTGGCAAGCATGTGGGCTTGAGTTTTTACACCTTGGGCCAACGCCAAGGCCTGGGCATCGGCGGCATTAAAGCCAAAGGCGCACAGCGCGGCGGTGGTGAACACACGCCTTGGTTTGTGGCCCGCAAGGACATGGCCCAAAACATTTTGTGGGTGGTGCAAGGGCACGATCACCCTTGGCTCTTGTCACCTCAACTTGAGGCCGCCGACGCCAGTTGGTGCTCGGGCAGCGAACCCACGGCCGGTCTGTACGCTGCCAAAACACGCTATCGACAAGCCGATGCCCACTGCGCATTGACATCGACCAATGCGGCCGAATTTGCCTTGGCGTTTGATGAAAGCCAGTGGGCTGTCACGCCCGGGCAAAGTGCTGTTTTGTACAACGGCGAAGTGTGTTTAGGCGGTGGCGTGATCAACTCGGCTGTCACCTTGACTTGATCTTAGTCCGAGCCCAAAGTCAACTTGCTGGGCTGTCTCTTTTCGACGGCAAATCTGAGCAAGGCCGCAGTTCTGAAAATACCGTGTGCAAATTTGCCGTAGGGCAAAGTTAAGAACAAGGCCATGACCATGCCCAAATGCACGGCCAACAACACGGGCATGGCTGCGGTGTTTTTAGACAGCATCAAGGCCAGGCCTGTCACACTGATGAAGAACAACAAGGCAATGAACCCTCGGTCCATCGGTCTTTGTTGAACATCGCCATGCTGAGGGTCACGCGCCAAATTCAAGCGCCACAAACCCAAGGTACCCACCGTCAATGCAATACCGCCCACGGTACCCAATATTTTGGGCAAGCTGAAGAAGTCATAGGGCGCAGGCCAATCAAAAGCATAGTGATACACCGTGGCAACGCTGGTGGCTGCAAAGCACAGCATGAAGCCGTAAAACGTGAGGTGGTGCATGCGTTTGCGCGCCAGCGTGAATGCGTCGTCTTCGTTGTTGCATCCATCACCATGGCCGCCGCCCAAGTACTTCAAACGCAAGGCATCGTGCGCTGCTTCAGCCGCTGCGGGAGAGCTCAAAGGCGCACCGCTGGTGGCCGGCGTGACTTCGCGCCAAAACTTCGTCACACCCAAAGCCAGCGCCAGAACAGACCACAAGAAAATGGGTGCAAACATGCTCACCATGAGGTTGTGAGGGAAGATGGCATAAAAACCATTTTCAACAGGGCCACCCCACAGCGTGCCATTGCTTTGAATGGCCAAGATCAAAAACAAACTCAAGCTGAGGGCCAAGGCCATTGACACGGTCAGGCCATTGCTTTTGTAGAGCCCACCCAAAGCTTTGGGCCATGCGTAATCAGCGTAAGTTTGACCTCGCACTGTGGCCATCGACTTGGGCACATTGATGGCAAATTCATGCGGTGGTGCATATTGGCAGGCGTGCAAGCACGCGCCGCAGTTGTGACACAAGTTGGCCAAGTAATGAATGTCTGCTTTGCCAAATTCCAAGCGACGCGTCATAGCGGGAAAAACCGCACAGAAACCCTCGCAGTAACGGCAGCTGTTGCAGATTTGAAGTTGGCGGGCCACTTCTTTTTCAGAGCCCGTTAAAACGATTTCACCGCGTGCCAAAGCTTGTGCTTCTTGAGTCAGTTGTTGTAGTGTTTGCATGGTGTTCTATTTAAGTAGCAACGCGCGTGTCTTGGTCAGCTGTGCCCTGCATCACTTGCTCTGCCAAACGCGGCACCGAGTCAGTCATGCCCAAAGCAGCCCGTGCCGCTTCCTGGCCAGCTATACGGCCAAAAGCCGTGCCGATGGTCATGCCAACACCTGCGGTGTAGCCTTTGCCCAAAACATTGCCCGCCATCATCTCGCCAGCCACAAACAAATTGGGACTTGGCTGATGGTTGAAACAGACCGCAGTGGTGTCATCGGTTTTCAAACCGAGGTATGTGAAAGTGACGCCGGGCTTGACGGGATAAGCATAGAAGGGGGCTGTATCAAGCGGCAGCGCCCAATGCGTTTTGGCTGGCGTCACACCCTCGGTATGGCAATCGTCCAACACAGTGTGATCGAAATGTCCTGGCACACAAGCTTGGTTGTAAGCGTTCAGAGTGGCCATGAAGGTGTCTACATTCAAGCCCAGTTTCTGCGCCAGCTCTGGCAGAGATTGAGCGACGGTGCCTTCAAATACGGGCGGCATAAAACGACCCACTGCTTTGGCATCTGAAATGGAATAGCCAATTTGACCGGGTTGCTGAGCCACCAAGCGACCCCAAATGGCGTAGCGCTTAGGCCAAAAGTCTTCGCCTTCGTCGTAAAAACGCTCGGCGTTTTTGTTCACCACCACACCCAAAGACACACAGTCGATGCGGGTACAAATGCCGCCGTCGTACAAAGGTGCACGCGCATCAATGGCCACCATGTGTGCTTGGGTAGGGTCGCCAATTTGATCGGCCCCCATGTTAAGCAGGTGCTTGAGCAATGTGCCTTGGTTGAATCTGGTGCCACGAATTAAAAAATTGTCGGCTGGGAATTCACCAAGCGCGTTTTGACCCCAGGCTTCACGCAACCAGCCCAAGTTGGATTCAAAACCACCGGCCGCCATCACGCATGTTTTGGCAGGGATGCGCTCTGTTCGCACAAGCTCGCCTGTGGGCGTTTTGTGATTCACGATCGCAGCTTTGAAAACGCCATTTTCAATGTCGATTTCATTGACTTCTGCGTTGTACTGAATTTGGATGCCTAACTTTTCTGCGCTTCGGTAATAGGCATTCATGAGCGCTTTGCCACCGCCCATGAAGAACGCATTGGTTCGCGCGGTGTGCAATGCGCCTGACAAAGAAGGCTGAAAGCGCACACCGTGCTTGACCATCCAAGGTCTGCAGTGGTGCGAGTGGCGAATGGCCAAACGCGCCATGTGCTCATCGGTCAGGCCGCCAGTGACTTTCAACAGATCTTGCCAAAATTCTTCTTCAGAATAGGCTTCTTCCAACACATCTTGCGGTGCATCGTGCATGCAGCGCAAGTTGCGTGTGTGGATGGAATTACCACCGCGCCACTCGCGTGGCGATGACTCAAGCACCATGACGCTGGCACCGGCTTCGCGGGCCATGAGTGCCGCACTCAAGGCTGCGTTGCCACCACCAATGATCAAAACATCCAAACTCATTTCACGCACCCCAAAATTTAGAACTGATAGCGACGCAAACCACCGTCCACTGGGATCACAGCACCTGTGATGTAGCTGGCCAAAGGCGACGACAAGAACGTGACCAAATTGGCCATGTCTTCAGGTTCGCCATAACGGCCCATGGGGATTTCATTTTCGCACTGCCACTGACGGTACTCAGGGGTGTAGTTGCGAAAAATTTGTTCAGAGTGAATGCGGCCAGGCGGAATGCAGTTCACGGTAATGCCGTGCGGGCCCACCATGCGCGACAAGCCTTTGGCCCAACTGTGAATACCGGCCTTGGCGCAGAAGGCGCCGTTCACGTGATCGGGCTCGCTCTTACCGGTGATGTTGATGATACGGCCCCATTTGCGCGCAATCATTTGATCCACCAAGCCATCGGCCACTTGGCGGGGGCGGTGAAAGTTCAGGGTGATGGCTTCTTGCCAAGCTTCTTCACTCACATGCAAATCTTTGAAGCTGCGCGAACCGCCGGCATTGTTGACCAGAATGTCAACGTGGCCCAGACCTTGGATGGCGGCGGCCGTGAGTTTGGCAGCAGCGTCTTCTGGGTACAGGTCTGACTCGATGATGACGGGGCGGTGGCCACCCGCGGCCACGATTTCATCGGCCACTTCTTGCAACTTATCGACACGGCGTGCAGAGATGGCCAATTTCACGCCTTCAGCCGCCAAAGCCTTGGCAATCCCTCGGCCAATGCCGACGCTGGCGCCAGTGACAAGCGCTGTCTTGTCTTTGAGTTGCAAGTCCATGGTGCCTTTTCTAATGAATTTCATCAATGGGCATCACTTTACCTCGGCCAGAGATGGACAGGGACAAGTAGGGGATAGGTGCGCGACAGATGATTCAATCTTAATTTTCATGTCCTCTCAAACGAAAATGACATTTTTATATATACCCTATGGAGTATTAAAATACACGCAAAAAAAGCCTGCAGGTCTTACAGGCTTTCGGGTAGGTTTAGACGCGAATGGGGCTCAGAAAGGGATGTCGTCGTCCATGTCGTCAAAACCGCTGGCGGGCTTGGCGGCTGGTTTGCCAGCAGGTGCCGCGCTGGCCGCAGGACGGGGCGCTGCGGCAGGACGGCGCGCAGGTGCGCCACCCTCATCATCGCCACCACCACTCGGGCCGCCCATGCCTTCACGGGCGCCGAGCAATTGCATTTCGGTGGCAATGATGTCGACCGTGTTTTTCTCAACACCCGCTTGGTCGGTGTACTTGCCGTATTTCAGGCGGCCTTCAATGTAAATGGGGCGGCCTTTTTTGACGTACTCGCCAGCAATCTCGGCCAAGCGATCGTAAAAAGTAACGCGGTGCCACTGAGTGTCCTCAACGGTTTCGCCAGACGTGCGGTCTTTGCGGCGGCTGGTGGTGGCTATGCTGATATTGGCCACGGCCTGGCCGGAGGGCAGGTAGCGAATTTCGGGGTCACGGCCGCAGTTGCCGATCAGAATGACTTTATTGACGGATGCCATGTTTGTTTCCTTGAAATCTCTTGCGATGAACAGGTGCAATTATGCTTGTTAGCGGGCCGGTGCTTCAATGGGTTCCATGAACCATGCAACCAAAAGCCAGACCAGCGTGGCCAGGCCACAAACTGCAAATAAAACCTGCGCGCCCCCTGACTTCATGAGGGCGCCGCCTGCTGCACCCCCCACAAAAAAGCCCAGCGACTGCAAGGTATTGTAAAAACCCATGGCCATCCCGCGGGCATGCGGCGGGGCGCCTCGCGAGGCAATGCTGGGCTGGCAGGCTTCCAAAATGTTGGAAGCAGAAAAGAAGACGCACAAAATGCCGGCAATGCACCATAAATTGGGCGTACCGCCAGCTACCAAGCCCAGGCTGAACATGACCAGCGCAATGACCAAAGCCGAGGTCAAGAACACCGCCCGCAGATAACCTTTTCGCTCAAGCGGAAAAAGCGTTTTGCCCATGACCAAAAATCCAAACAACACGGCGGGCAAATAAATCCACCAATGGTGCTCTTTGGGCAAGCCAGCATCCACCATCATTTGCGGCACGGCCACCCACATGGCCAAAAGGACGCCATGCAACACAAACACGCCCAGGTTGTTACGCAAGGAAGGGATGTGCGTCAGAACTTCCTTCAAACTGCCTTTGGGCACGACTGTCCTAATGGCAGGCTCGGGCGGCACACCCCAAATGACCACAGCCACACCGCCAAAAGCCAACAGGCCTGTTAGAACGAACAAGCCCGACAAACCTGCGATGGTATTGAGCGCCGGCGCCAAAACCAAGGACAGAGCGAACATCAGGCCAATGCTGGCCCCAATCAAGGCCATGGCCTTGGTTCTGACAATGTCGCGCGTTTGATCGGCCAACAATGCCGTGACCACCGCCGAGACAGCACCCGCCCCTTGCAAAGCTCGGCCCATGAGCAAGCCAAACAAGCTGTCAGCGGCCGCAGCCCAAAAACTGCCCGCGGCAAGGATTAACAAGCCAAACACAATGACTTTTTTACGCCCTAACTTGTCTGAAGCAGCCCCAAACGCCAACTGCAAAGCCCCCTGTGTCAGCCCATAAATACCCATGGCCAGCCCCACCAGCCCTGGATCGTCCCCACCTGGGTAATGAGCAGCCTCAATGGCAAATACAGGCAACACCAAAAACAAACCCAACATGCGCAAGCCATAAATGGCCGCCAGAGAAATGCTGGATCGCTTCTCCAACGAGGTCATGAGCGACGCCTTCAAAGCCTCTGAGGACTCGGAAGGCAAAGCGGGGGTGGTGGTGGATGCGTTCATATGAATAAGCTATATCCTCGATTGTCCCTGATTCAGAAGGGGATCTCAATTAGCGAAGTTGAGCAGGCAGCTTAAGGCGGCTGAACGATTTCTGGTACTCCAGTATGAGGAAGCCGCCTTAAGCTGTCTGCTCAACCCTCCCAAAAGAAATCTAACCCTGCTGAGCTTCAGGCTTCCGACAGACTTGCATTTTTAACGTTAATATTCGTCGGTTCAGATTTTTAGCAACTTCATTGGAAATTTTATGAAACAAACCAATCGCCGCGTATTCATGATGCAAGTAGCTTTGGGTAGCACTGCATTGGCAGCTCAACAAGCCCTGGCCCAAGCCATGGTCAACGAAAAAGACCCGCAGGCTGCTGCTTTGGGTTATGCCGCTGACACCACCAAAGTTGACGCGAAAAAATTCCCTAAGCACGCTGCTGCACAAAAATGCAACAACTGCGCTTTGTACCAAGCCAAAGCCACTGATCCAGCTGGCGGTTGCCCCTTGTTTGCAGGCAAACAAGTTCACGGCAATGGCTGGTGCTCTGCTTGGGCCAAGAAGGGCTAAAGCTCTTTCGGAGTGTGCATATCAATGACCACTCCGAACCTCTCCAAGTGCACCGTCAAGGCCTTAAAAACATTTGTTTGACAGCCTCGCGGGCCTTTATTCTTTGCGGCTCTTCTGCGTGATTCAACTCACGCAAAGGGCCGTTGAGCATTTTCTTCATCATGCCCACCGAAAGCGACTCTAAAACGCTTTCAATGCTCTGACCTTTGTCGAGCAATTTGCGCGCACGCATCACTTCCGCCTGACGCCAACTGTCCGCTTGAATATTCAGGTCTTGGATCAAGGGGACGTCTTTGCGTTGTGCCAGCCAAGTCATGAATTTTTGCACGCCATCGTCAATGATCACTTCGGCATCGAGCACGGCGGCTTGTCTGTGCACTTGGCCGCTGTTGATCACTTCGGTCAGATCGTCCACGGTGTAAAGGTACACATCGCGAAGGTCTTTGACCTCGGGCTCGATGTCGCGCGGCACGGCCAAATCGACCATGAAAATGGGTTTGCTTTTCCGAGTGCGCAAAGCACTTTTAACAGCGCCCAAGCCAATCAAAGGCAAGGTGCTGGCGGTGCAACTGATGACGATGTCAAACTCGTGTAAACGTTTTGGCAGATCTGCCAAGGAAATGCTGCGACCCCCGTGTACTTGTGCAAGCAGATCGGCCCGTTCGGCAGAGCGGTTGGCAATCGTGATGGTTTTGGGCGACTTGGCTGCAAAGTGCGCCACGCACAACTCAATCATTTCACCGGCGCCCACAAACAAAATATTGGTTTCTTTGATGTTTTCAAAAATACGCCCTGCCAAGCGCACTGCGGCTGCTGCCATGCTGATGGAGTGCGCGCCAATTTCCGTGGTGCTTCTGACTTCCTTGGCCACCGCAAAGGAGCGCTGAAACAATTGGTTGAGCGTGGTGCCCAAAGCACCTGAGTCGCTGGCCGTGCGCACGG
>Ga0209651_1000738_pt1 | contig 11537 bp, 15 predicted proteins | sample LauGreFBDMM110SN_2_FD_188216 | JGI IMG/M metagenome (GOLD analysis project Ga0209651, IMG submission 188216) | Freshwater lake microbial communities from Lake Michigan, USA - Fa13.BD.MM110.SN (SPAdes) (version 2) | ecosystem: Environmental > Aquatic > Freshwater > Lake | place: Lake Michigan... | reverse complement strand
ACCTAAAGGATAATTAATATGATATGAATATGCTCCGCTTCCGGTAGGAGCTGGAAGAAATGTTCCATTAAGATTTATTCCAGAAATAGCATGTGGACTAATACCGTTATGAGATACTCCTGTCTCGTATACCCAATCTTTTCTAGGACTTTCCCAAACTCTTGGATAAACAATTGTTGGATCGCCACTAACTGGTTTTAATTTAGAAAAATCTCCACCATCAAGGCTATTTGTAGAGATGTTGACGTTAATAAAAGCTCCGATATTTAAAAATGACCAATCAAAAAAACTTTTTAGGTTATCTTCTAAACTAGAAATGTTGTCTCTTTGACCAATGTCTGTAACATGATTAAAGGTGGTCATATGTTTCTTTCTACTATTGATTGTATTAGCTTATAAATAATAGGCTCTAATCGCTCAATAGCTCTTGTGGTCCAGTTATCCGTAGCTGTTCCGGCAAATTCTGCTGGCACTCTCCAATTGCTATTTGACTTAATCATAACAGCATTACCAGTACGAGAATTGCTGTTAGGTCCGATCTTTACGCTATAATTTTGTACTATAGTTTGATTACCTCTGAATAAAAGCCATTCTAGCCAAGGTAAAGAATATCCTCTGGCTGTATCATCAACTATTGCACTACTATCATTAGTAATACCATTAATATCGTCTGTTTTAATAGCCGTTAACTGAAATCCTCCTGATAGTCCAGCATTAGATATTTTTATCGGAAAACTATTTATAGTAATTGTACTGCTTATTTTTTCAACCACATCATCGACAGCATTACTATCAGGTATTCCGAATTCAAATCTTAATTTTCCAGATTTCAAAGAATTATATTCTGGTTCCTGTCTCAAAGCATCAGATAGTAGTGGTCTTATTTTTAACTCAAGTTCTGTAGCTGATTTCTGCATAGTCCTATCTAACTCGACTCTAAGAGCTTCCAAAATTAATGTTCTAATAGTACTATTACTTTCTATTATATCTAACGACAGATTCATTAAGTGTTACTCCAAAAAGTTATAACATATTGATGTTCAGCTAATCCACAAGTCTGTGGTTCACCAGCTCTATTATATTCCCTATTAGAAAAAGTAAGTGTTCTTGCATTTTTTATTTTTGATAGTAGATCTATGCGACAAATAGTTTGTATGACCCCATTGCCAACCATAGCGATATCTCCAACATTAATAAAGCTTTTGCTATCCATTATTACTGCTAGTTTAACAGTTTCTTCTTTGGTGGTTTTTGTCATACCCATACCTAAACATACAGGACATACTCCACCTTCCGGAAAGCTAGATGGTCCGGTTCCATTATATATGCTAGATGAAACTCTACTGATAGTATCAAAAATACAGTTATTACAAAGATCCTCCCCATTAAATTCATTACCATACTTTAGAATACAGCTAGTAGTAAGACCAGAATCAGCTAAGATAGCATCTATTGCATCATTAAATAGCTGTTTAAATTCTGCTGTTAATATATTAGAAAATGGATTCATTTTTTATTATTCACCATAAAGTTAATGATAGGATTTTTTTGTATGGTTATAGTAGTGTTAGCTGACGACACAGCTCCTGATGAGTTATTTATCCTTCTAAAAGTTATTGTATTTGTTATAGTATTTATATCTGTTAATACAAAAGTACTTATTGTCAAAGATGTATTAAATCCTTTATCGTATATGTTAATAGTATTCATTTTATGGTATGTATGTTATTATTAGTTTCCATGAATCAATAGAACCGATGTCTCCAGCATCACTATCAACGATTATAAGATTCCAATTTCCTGTGGCAGAAGCGCCTATCAGGCCGTTTGTTGTGCTAATCAGACTTTCGTTATTATAGTTTATTGTTTCTCTTTTATCTTTTATTTGACATAGCCCACCGCTAATAACATTATTCAAATAGATATTCGGTAATGCTCTATTAGAAAACATAAAGCTAAATCCAGGCTTATAGTTTGGTATTTTAGAATTAGCCGATAATAAAATCTTATTTCCAGAAGGTGGAGCTAGAATAAAAGTCAAATCTTGTGGATTAGTATGATTTAGTCCGTTAATAGCGATTTCAACATTGTCTATTAGTCTGGTATCATTAATAGATATTGTATCAGTAATACTACTGTTATCGGGAATATTTAAGCCACTACCAGTATATATGATGCTATAAACATCTAAATTATTGCACTCGCTGTCACAAGATTTTGCTAAGTTATTTATTGAAGCACTAATGTTTGCACAATCTGGTAAAGTCGTTGGAATATTACGCTTAACAATCCCAACATTACCTGTTGATAAACGATAAGTAGTAAGACCACCGCCAGGATACTGTTCTCTTGGTTCTTGTAAGTCTAGATCATAAACAAATGAGTCAAATGTATAAGTATTAGTAATTCTTGCAGGAATTTGAAGAACTATGGTACCATCAGAATTCGCCTGAAAATCATACTCATCACCAGTATACCTATTTGAAAAAGTATAAGACGTACCAAAATTTGTTAACCATTGCATTAATACGCAATAATCTCTTATATCTACAGGATTACCGGTTTCATCGGTATATAGAAAAGTTATCTTAAAAGCTGATCCTTGTTCTATAACAAAATTATAATTAGCTGCTGGCATAAAATATCCTAAATTATGAGTAAATATCTCTGCTTCTATATGGATTAAGCTGAATAGATCTTGGATCAAACTTATTACCAACAAAAGGACTAAGAACAGCACGAATAGCAGTAGCTTCTTTAACGTCCCAATGAGATACCAACTGATCGTATGCTGCACATGGACCTTCTTCTATAATCATTCTGATACCAGCCAGACTACCAGCAACACTTAAAGAAGCTGGTCCTAGTGCTGCTCTGATGCCTTCTGCAGCGGCCTTGGTTCTAAGAACGCTCTGGTCGATAATACAGGCTGTTTTGAGAGAAACCAAACTTATAAAAATACTATCATCATCCGTTGTCGGGTCAGGAGTAATAGTGGGATTGACCACATTAATTACATACTTGTGGTCCAAAACAACATCAAATTGAACATATTTTGCAGCTACTGTCACAACCTGTAATATCCTTTCATCAGAATAGGTTGGGATATCTGAAAGATCATTGATAAGAGTTCTAACAATAATTGGAATTTCTTTTTTCCAGCTCATATTTTTGACCCTTTATATAGATAGGATATCTAGTCTTTAATACACCTTATAGGGAAGGGCAAGGATTTTAAATTAAATGGCTAACTTGAAATAACCCACAACCCAGTATTTTCATCTAAAGTATAATTTTCACCAGGACATGGAGTAATGAAAGCTCCTTCTGGAGGATTTACGTCTTCTCTAAATATGTACCCAGTACCAGCATAATTCATCCTAAACGGGGTTCCACCGTTATTATGAACTCCACCGATGGTATTATATGATGTTCGTTTGCATGTCTGATTACGAATATTTCCGTAATAAATCTCCCAATCAATACCATCTTCCCATTCATTCTTACCAACTATAATTTCTGTAACTACATTATTCTCATCTAAAAATGCATAATGTGCCATATTATATTCCTTAGAAAAAAGTAATAGTATCTGTTCCTGCTGTGATTGTGATTAATTTATCTCCACCTATTGTAGAAATTGTATGAGTTAAACCGATCCCTAGTCTAATATTCAAACCGGCAGCGCATCGAATAACAACGACTCCGCTTCCACCAGTGCCAGTAGCTGTAGAAGCAGCAAATGCTCCACCACCGCCGCCGCCAGTATTAGCTGTTCCAGCTACGGCAGAAACGCCAGAAGCTCCACCAGAACCTCCACCTCCTGTGCCACCAGCCGAAGCAGAGCGACCACCACCACCGCCACCACCATAAGTTAAGCCAGTAATAGTTGATACTTTTCCATTGCCACCAGCACCGCTGTTTACACCCGCAGAGCCAGCACCGCCGCCACCGCCAGAGTTAAAACCATCACCGTTACCTCCAGCAAAACCGTCAGCTAATACAGAAAAGCCTCTTGTTTCACCGGTCTGTGCTGTGCCAAAATATTTTCCGCCACCGTTGGCTCCATTTTCACCACGGCGAACGTAAGGAGCAAAACTACCGTTAGTATCATTAATGCCACCAGAGCCGCCACCGATTGCGACAACGCTATCAAATCTACTTGCAACTCCAAAGCTACTTCTAATTGAATTTGTTGTAGATCCGGCACCGCCAGCCCCGATGGTAACAGAAATAGGTGAGTTTAAAGTTATAGCTACTGTCTGCTCAACAACCGCACCACCACCGCCACCAGCACCAATGGTAGCGGTTGCTCCACCAGAGCCGCCAGAGCCACCGCCACCCACAACAAGTACGCGAACACTAGTGGGTGCAGTAACACCATTAATGCCATACGGTGCTGAAGCTATTGTAGCACTACCAATAGAATAAATACCTTCATTCATTATAGATCCGCCCCTAAAGCTGTGACATGAGTAACTTGAGCTACTGACGTTGTTACTCTTACTGAATAAGAAGCACTAGGTAGAATTAAATTATTATATGTGTTACTAACTCTGGTTTGTTGTACTGTAGCTGACCCTGTAGCTGCCGCCACGGTTATTTCATCAAATAGAAAGTATGTTGATCCATCGTAAAGAAATATTCTAACGATAGCCGCAGCACTGGTAGCAGCGCATTTGATTACAATTTCAGATACTCTAGTACCTGTACTAGCTCCTGTGATTAAAGTACCCACATTGGTTGGAGCCGTATAACTAGCTTCGGCAGTAGCTATAGAAACAGATGATATTCTTGGTGTTACTGCAAAAACTGGACTAGTTGCCATGATAAACTCCTATCTAAAATTTGACCATAAATAAAGATTCGAACTATTTATTATATTAGTAGTATTGGCATTTGATGTCAAAGGAAAAAATGTTCCACTACCAACTACCCCTAAACTATTATATGCTGTAACGCCATCACCAATTTTTAATTTGAGAGTATCAGTTTCAAATATTGGTTCGCCGCTATTAACAACCGGATTAGTAGCACTAAGTGCTGCTGATAATCCTCTTTTAATTTGAATATCTGGCATTTAAGCTCTCCCATAATAATATATCATCAGCATATATTTGCTTAACTATATTTTCTTGCTCTTGCGTCAATGTCGGTTTGGATGATTCCTGCTCGTCATTAGTTTGCGGAACTGGTGTCTCTAGTCCTAGCCACTCTGCACAGGCATCAAGCTGATCGGGAAATCGGAAATATGTCACACCCTGTTCTAACAGACCCATGCTAAATAAAGTCCAGAAATGAACGTCAGAATCCTTTCGTTCTAATCCCTCTGCAACGCTAACGCCTTGCCTTGCACAAGCAGAGCGAAATCGCTCCACGGGATCTCGTACCATGCAACAAAGTCCATCTGCTGGTTCGTCAGCAGCAAGTGGAGAGGCAATAGTTCCGGCTGCGTTGATTGGGTGCCACCGTCCTCTTGGGGCTTTAGTATTGTCTGGAACGCGACTACCTTCTGGAAGTGACTGCCAGACGATGCTGTAACTGCCACTGCGAGCCACCAGAGCAAAGCGACGACCATTGGGAGATGTTATTTTTGCACCATTCATGGTATCACGTTATCGTCAGGGTAACTGACGCTCCTACGGGGATCTCGGAAATAAGACCTGTTGCATTCCACCCTGCTGTCATAGCTGGAACATTTCCTGATGCGGAATTAGTGTTGTTTGGAAATGTAGCGAAATATGTGCCATCCTTATAAAGAAATTGAACTGGTAATCCCGGATCTGTGGTTGATGTTAAATATGCACTAATATTTCCAGCAGTCGTTTTTGTAATTGTTAATGTTCCAGCAGGAATCGTAAATGAGACTCCTAACGTTCCCGAATTCACTGTTCTAGTAAGAGTGATGGTAGATGTTCCTGCTCCTGAGACAGTTCCGTTACTGACTCCGGTAACGTTGCTAAACACCTTGCTTGGTGCTGCTGTTGGAGTTGCTGTTTGGGTTACTGTTGATGTTATTGTTGGAGTTACCGTTATTGTTGGAGTTACCGTTATTGTTGGAGTTACCGTTATTGTTGGAGTTACTGACGGAGTAGCATCAATGGTTCTTGTGACAGTTTGAGTTACTGTATTTGTTTGCGTTATTGTTGGTGTTACTGTGCTAGTTTTTGTTATCGTAGGAGTAACTGTTGGGGTTGGGGTGACTGATGGGGTTGGAGTTGCTATAGAAGCTACTGTTAATATAGCAGAGTTTGTATTAACATTTGATAATAATGATTGTAAATTACATCTATAATAGTATCCATTTTTACCGTTTTGAACATTAGTGAGGGTTAGCGTAGATGATGTTGATCCAGAAATATTTGACCAAGTTGAATTATTAGTACTTTCCTGCCACTGATAACTTATTGATGAAGTTGGGGAAGTTGCTGCTGCTGTGACGCTAAAGGTTGCAGTTCCAGATACTTCCACAGTAGTTGGGGCTGGCTGTGACGATATTGTTATTAAAGGATATGTTCCAGCATCTATACTAGAAGAGCCTCCACCACTAGCTGTAGAGTTTATTGTAAATGACCCACTAGCTGAAGATACTGTTACATTAGTTCCAGCAATTATATTTTTAACAGGAAGCAAACCACTAACACTACTATTAAAATCTGTGATATCTGAAGATGTATGATTATGGCCACTAATACTAATTCCAGTTCCATTAACAAACGGAAGGTCACTAAAAGTTTTAACTCCACTAATAGCTTGATTGCCAGTTGTATAAACAATAGTGTTTGGTAGTAGTCCTAACGATCCATCACCCTTTACATAGTCAGAAGAGGTTCCCCCTTGAGTAATGAACTTATCTGCATTAATATATTGAAAATAATCGATAGAATTAGTAGATCCACCAGTTGCAGACAACGCTACTAGTGTTGAATTTGTTTTATCATATACGCAATTTAATATTGAATAAAATCCACTTAGTACAACTGGGGCGACATTACTTAATGCCGAAGTTAGCATTTGACAGTTGGCTAAAGTAATGATACTTGAAGAGGCTGATGTGATAGCATTTGTCACAGCAGCAACTACTATAGAATCTACAAGACTTAAAGTTCCAGAAGTTAAAACTGGAGCCACAGTAACAGCGCTTTTAATAATTATATTTGCGCTAGCATTATTTACTGTTGTAAAATTTGGATTACCACCAAAAATAGCAACTAAACCTGCACCAGTAATACTTGCGGAGCCATAGTCACATAAACGAAGAACAGTGTAGTCGGCGTTACTGCTTTTTGTAAGTGTGCCAGAAATCTCACAATTTAAAATATTTACATTTCCTGCACCAGTTGGCGTAGCTATGGTCAGGTTTGTCATCTTTATTCCAGCAATTGTACAACCAGTATTTGTGCTTAATGTTCCAGAAAGTAATATATTACCGCCAATAAGCCCCGGACCAGTTATAGTTGTATATTGAACTGTTATTGATGGATTTTCAGTATAAGTACCGGGATGAACAATAATTGTTTTGCGTTGAGATCCTACTAAAGTTAAAGCCTTGGTAATACTAGCAACTGGATTTAATAAGTCACCATTACCGGTGGTATCATTTCCATCTACTTGGCTAACATGGATTTCGTTATCATAACCGCCATCAAGTAAAGGAATTCCACTAACCGATAACGAAGTAAAACTACCGCTTGGTGCGCTAATGTTCCCTGTAAATGTTGATCCACTTAAAGCAGCTTTTGTTCCAAGTCCAGAGGCTATAGTTGTTGAAAAGTTAGCATCACTTCCTAAGGCTGTTGCTAACTCATTTAAAGTATCTAGTGTTGATGGAGCAGATGCTACTAGATTGCTAATTTCTGTTCTTACAAAAGATGTTGACGCTATTTGATTAGTATTTGTTCCACTCGATGCAGTAGGGACTAGTGGGATACCAGTAAAAGTTGGACTACTTAATGGAGCATAAATACCATTAACCAACCCACTTACTGAACTATTAAAATCACTAATATTTGAAGCAATGTGGTTGTGGCTAGATAGACTGTTCCAAGCAGTAAGGCCATCTCCTACTTTGAGAATTTGATTAGTTAAATCATATCCAGGTTCACCACTAGCTAAAACGGGATTAACCGTATTCCACTCAGTAGCTGTTCCTTTTCGTAATGTGATTAAATTATTTACAGCCATCTTGAAATATAGTCCTATTTATTAGAATAAGTATATAGGTTATCTTAATGATTAATACACCCATATGCAACAAGCAATACCTTTACCAATAAATATAGTGGCCTATTTAGATCCTGGTATAATTAGTTTTGTTTAAGTAAAATAAAGAATAACTTTTCCATCACCACCATCATCACCACCCATACCACTCCCTCCTGTTCCGCTATTTCCAGCATCTCCAACAAGAACAAAATTCGGTAAAGAGTCTGGGTTTGTTAATGAAGCTATTCTAACTCCAAATGTTGAATATGCTTGCGAGGCTTTATGATCCCAATATGCTGCTGATCCCATAACAGATTTTAACGATGATCCTGGACCACTATCTCCCCAAAATAATCCGAGACTTCCTTTGATAGGACTGGGTGATGAATAAAGATCTGTCCATTGCCAGTTATTTCCCATCATATCATAACAACCATAGTAACTAGAACCACCATTAGTTCCAACAGAAGTAACTCTATCTCCGCCATTCCAACGGGCAGAATCTACATTAGCTGTATTTGAACTAATTAAATTACTACTTCTAATTAGAGGTTTATTCTTCTTAAATACCCATTTATTACCAAAGCTATAAAATGAAACCATTAGTAAGTCTTCTTTCTATATTTGTAATATTATGGTGTTCCACCATCAATTAAACAATTTACTAAATACGTTGGAATAGATGTGCTAACTCCACTGATACTTGTTAGTCCAGCTATTTCAGAAACTGTACCACCTAGATTGACCACAGTTGAACCTAAAGTAATTCCACTACTAGCTAATTTATTAACTGCAATTGCTGCACTGCTGCTGATATCAGAATTCGATATAGAACCACTAAGATTTAATTTGCTATAAGCAATACCTGCAGATGATCCGATATCATTATTTAGTATGCTATTTGATAAATTGAGTTTGCTATATGCTATAGCTGCAGAACTATTGATATCTGCATTAACGATAGTATCATTAGCAATCATAGTACTGGTTACTGTGCCACTATCTGTTGTATAAACTCCATTTGTTACGGTACTAGCATTACCGCTTAAATTTCCAACAAAGTTTCCACTAGTATAAATATTACCACCACTAAATTCCCATCTGTTAGATACTGTATTCCATACTATGGATTGTATAACGCTTCCGTCATAAACCTCAAAACCTCCTGTTGTCAATCCACTAGTATTTACTCTTATAATATTATCACCAATATTAACAGTGGTACTATTAACTGTTGTTGTTGTTCCTTGTATTGTCAGATTTCCCCCAACAGTTACATCTCCAGTTGTTATTAATGAATTAATACCAGTTAAGTTTTTACTATTATCAACAACTAATGCTCTACCAGAACTAACCGTTCCAGGACTAACACCAGATAAATAGGACAGTTCTGTTAGGGTTGCTTTTGTAGAAGCATCTGTAAGATTACTCCAAGTATGAGAATGTCCATTAAAGGAAACTCCAGTAGTATCTATATACATTCTATCATAAACACTATCATAAGTTAAAGATATTCCTGTTCTACCAACAACTTCTGTTGATGCCACATTTCCTAGATCAGTGATTAAAGAGCTTGGAATACCAGTAACACTAATTGTTTGGATACCACCATTATTAACGATACCAATCCCAGTTCCCTGCACTAGACTCTTGACATTTAATAGACCACTAACTGCAGTATTAAAATTTGTAATATTAGTAGATGTATGTGTGTGTCCATTTAAACTAACACCAGTACCACTAACTGTTAAAGTATCAAAATTACCATTACCACTTGGAATAGTAACTGATCCAGTAAAGGTTGCTCCAGATAATGCAGCTCTTGAGGTGTCTGTTGGATGGATATGATCTGCTCTTGCGTATTTATTAGAGGTCCCAATTGTTGCTGTGCCGTCTATTATAGGAGTTAATGACGAACCTTGTCCGAGAACAAATGCAGTACTAGCTATCTGTGTGGTGTTGGTATCAGCAGCAGCTGTTGGCGCTGTTGGAACTCCGGTTAATGCTGGACTATTGAGTGGAGCATAAGTGCTATTTACTAAACCACTAACACTACTATTGAAATCTCCAATATAAGAACTACTTAATCCAGTAACAGAGATAGTTTCTACTTTACCAGTATTGTCATAACTTGCTCTAATACCACTAACACCAATAATAGTAGCTCCTATAACATCTTTTACAGTATTAGTGTCTAATCCATTGCTAGATATTGTAAAAGTTCCATTATCCCCACTAACTGCAATATTAGTACCTGCTAGAATATTCTTAACTGGCAATAAGCCACTAACAGCAGTATTAAAATCGCTTAAATAACTAGAATTTAATCCAGTAACTGATACTGTAACATTTCCAGAAGGAGAGGAATAAGATACATTTATTCCACTAACTCCTATAAAATCGGCTCCCATAATATTAGCCCAAGGCAAACTAGACCATAGACTAGTACCATCACCTATCTTAAACTTTTTGATTGTTGTATCTAGTCCTAACTCTCCTTGAGATAAAGGGTTGGTAGAAGCTGTCCACTGACTTGAGGATCCTCTTCTTAGCTGAATAGTGGTTAGTGCTGGCATTTTATGCTCCGCTCATGTTTGAAGACTGATGATTCTTAGGGGGTGCCACAGTCAAAAGTATAGTGATTTAAATAATTGTCTAGACCGCTAACTCTAGACACATCCAAAGATCCAGTTATTTTACTAAATGGTATTTCTGGTAAATCACTAATATTAATAACAGTATTTGGTCCTAGTATATTTACACTTGGAGTTACTTGTCTCTCAATTTCTACCACGCCTATATTATCTATAAAGCCAGTCTCTATAGATATGATATTAGGGTCTGGGGTTTCAACAACTACTATAAAATCATTCATATTAACAATCCAATAGGGTGTTGTTTTCGCTAAATCTATGGGTAATTTTAACAGTTCCAAATATTAGTCTAATGATCTCGTTTCCTCCTCCAGAATATATATTGTTTGGACTTTCTAGCTCAAGATCATATTTGGCTTTATCAAAAAGAAAAAGATTTGTTGTACGAGCCGGTATCTGTAGCAATAGTTTTCCCTCTGTCCCGGAAATAGAGAATTTATACACAGAATAATCAATATTAGATGTAGAAAAAACTTGAGTAGATCCGTCGTCTGTCGTCCAAATTAGCCTAGCACACCAATTAGTAATATTAATAGGAGTGCCATTAGGATCTTTATAGATTAATGCCAGCTTAAAAGAGGTGCCCTGCTCTACAGAAAAATCATATTTACTTGCTGGCATAGTAATTAGCCTTAATGTAATAATAAATATTTATCTATCGATAATTAGGTATACACC
>Ga0209651_1000732_pt1 | contig 11587 bp, 9 predicted proteins | sample LauGreFBDMM110SN_2_FD_188216 | JGI IMG/M metagenome (GOLD analysis project Ga0209651, IMG submission 188216) | Freshwater lake microbial communities from Lake Michigan, USA - Fa13.BD.MM110.SN (SPAdes) (version 2) | ecosystem: Environmental > Aquatic > Freshwater > Lake | place: Lake Michigan, USA... | reverse complement strand
CAATGCAAAAAAATAATTTAATAGTACTATTTTGGTTCGGCACAAACCATTAACTTTGATTTAAAATCTATTTAAATATGTCAATAAACCACAACTTCACCCGGGTTTTCGATTTGTTAAAACCTCTTGAAACGCATCAAATTCCTGATTTATTTTGTCAAAAGCGAGACGGAGAATGGAGAAAATACTCCAGCTCGGAAGTGCTAGAAAACATTCAAACAATCGCCCTAGGCCTGTTGGAACTAGGTTTAAAACCTGGAGAAAAAGTCGCTATTATTTCAGGAAATAGGCCACATTGGAACTTTGTTGATTTTGCCACGCAAATTATAGGCGGCGTAACGGTGCCCATGTATCCGACGATCACGATTGAAGATTACGAATTTATCTTTGAAAACGCAGAAGTAAAATTTGTGTTTGTTGAGGGCGAAGACTTGTACTTTAAAGCAAAGGAGGCCTCCAAGAAAAACAAAGGCGTTAAAGAGATTTTTACGTTTGATCCCGTTGAGGGGGCAAAATCTTGGTCCATGGTGAAAGAAAAAGGCGAAGGAAAAGATGCAAGCATTTTGCAAAATTTGATGGATGACGTTAAGCCGGACGATTTATTGACTTTAATTTATACCTCTGGAACGACCGGGCGCCCCAAAGGGGTGATGTTGACGCATCATAATATTGTCAGCAATATTAAATCTACTGACCGAGGAAACTATTTTGGATTAATGAATGGCGACAGGACCCTGAGCTTTTTGCCATTATGCCATATTTATGAGCGGACAACGATTTATGTTTATTTGTTTTATCGCGCTTCAACGTACTATGCCGAAAGCATGGAAACCATTGCCGATAACATCAGAGAGGTTCAGCCTACCATGTTTACTTCAGTGCCACGATTATTAGAAAAGATTTATGATAAAATCATGGCCAAGGGCAATGAGCTTACGGGCATCAAAAGAACCTTGTTTTTTGGAGCGATTGAGTTTGGCTTAAGCTATGATCCCATGAAAAAATTGGGATTAATCGATTCGCTCAAGCTTGGGCTTTATCGAAAATTGATTTTTAGCAAATGGAAAGAGGCTCTTGGGGGCCGAGTGAGATTAATCGCTTCTGGATCTGCGGCATTACAACCGCGCTTATCTCGGGTGTTTTGGGCAGCCGGAATACCTGTTTCGGAAGGATATGGTTTAACAGAAACATCGCCCATTATATCGATCTCTAAGGTAAATCCACCAGATTTTCAGGTGGGTTGCGTGGGCTCTGTTTTAGATTGCGTGGAAGTGAAAATTGCCGAGGATGGGGAGATTTTAGCCAAAGGAGACTCGATCATGCCCGGGTATTATAAAAATCCGGAGGCAACAGCTGAGGCGATTGATAAAGACGGTTGGTTCCATACGGGTGACATAGGCATTTTTGTGGATGGAAAATATTTAAAAATAACCGATCGCAAGAAAGAAATTTTCAAAACTTCGGGCGGAAAATACGTCGCTCCCCAATTGGTCGAAAATAAATTAAAGGAATCATCTTTTATCGAACAATGTATGGTGACGGGCGAAGGCCAAAAGTTTCCATCGGCATTGATAATTCCGGAATTTACCGCTTTGGGTGTTTGGTGTAAGCAACAAGGAATCAATGCAAATTCGCCCCAGGAAATGATTGCAAATAAAAGAGTCATTGCCAAATTGGAAGAAGAGGTATTGATGACGATGGCTTCTGTGGCCCAATATGAACAGGTGAAGAAGTTTGTTTTATTGCCTCGTTTATTTACGATTTCAGATGGGGAAATTACGCCTACGCTAAAATTAAAGCGGAAGCAAATTTATGCGAAACACGAGGCGGCCATTTTAGAATTATATAAATAGTATTCTTTTTTGGGTGACCCATTAAATAAATTTGATTGTGTCGCTCTGCTATTTTTTGTAATTTTGCCCCTTATATCGTGAGGCAAACTAATTTTTTGGCCTCCATTTAAAGTTTATTATATGTCTCAAAAACAAAAAATAGCGCTTGTTACTGGTATTACAGGTCAAGACGGCGCTTATTTAGCTGAATTATTATTGTCTAAAGGGTATGTGGTTCACGGGATAAAGCGGAGAAGCTCTTTGATTAATACAGGTCGAATCGATCATATTTACGAAGACCCACATGTGGATTCATCCAATTTTCACTTGCATTATGGCGACTTAAGTGATTCCACCAATATCATCCGCATTATTCAAGATGTGCAGCCCGATGAGATTTATAATTTGGGCGCGATGTCTCATGTTAAAGTTTCTTTTGATGAGCCAGAATACACCGCTCAGGTAGACGGAATAGGAACGCTGCGTATTTTAGAGGCCGTTCGTTTGTTGGGCCTAACAAAAAAGACAAAAATTTATCAGGCGTCTACGTCTGAATTATATGGTTTGGTGCAAGAGGTTCCCCAGTCGGAAAAAACGCCGTTTTATCCGCGTTCTCCTTATGCGGTCGCAAAGATGTATGGCTATTGGATCACGGTCAATTACCGAGAGGCCTATGATATGTTTGCGGTGAATGGAATATTATTCAATCATGAGTCACCTTTGCGCGGAGAGACTTTTGTGACGCGTAAAATTACGCGAGGGGTTTCTCAGATTGCGCTGGGCCAACAAGATAAAATTTACTTAGGTAATTTGGATGCCAAGCGAGATTGGGGACATGCCAAAGATTACGTCGAAGCGATGTGGTTAATTTTGCAGCAAGAGAAACCAGAGGATTTTGTCATTGCAACAGGCATTACGACCACGGTTCGCGATTTTATCAAAATGGCTTTTGCGGAAGTGGGCATAGAGGTTGAATTTAGTGGAGAAGGGGTGAATGAAATTGCGAAGGTTTCAAAATGTAATAATCCGTTGTACCAAGTGGCTATTGGCAAAGAAGTTGTGGCCGTTGACCCGCGCTATTTCCGCCCTACTGAAGTTGAATTGTTGATCGGAGATCCAACAAAAGCGAAAACGCAATTAGGTTGGACCCTACAATATGACCTACCGGCATTAGTGAAAGACATGATGGCTTCGGACGTCAAATTATTTACGAAATAGAGATGAATCCATCCATTGCGATTATAGGTTTGGGCTATGTGGGCTTTCCGTTAGCAGTGGAATTTGGAAAACAATATCCTACCCTGGGATTTGATATCGACGCAACGCGTATTTCGGAGTTAAATCGGGGATACGATCGTACACAAGAGGTGAGTGATGCCCAATTAAAAGCTTCGTCTCAGTTAAAATTTTCATCTGAATTAAATGATTTATCGGGGTGCAATACATTCATTGTGACTGTCCCCACGCCCATCGACCATTTCAAAAAACCAGATTTGGGGCCATTATTAAAGGCTTCCGAGATGATAGGACATGTGTTGAAAAAGGGGGATGTGGTCATTTACGAATCAACGGTCTACCCCGGTTGTACCGAGGAAGACTGTGTTCCGGTGCTAGAGAAGCAATCGGGATTAACATTTAACGAAGATTTTTTTTGTGGCTATTCGCCGGAGCGGATTAATCCGGGCGACAAGGTAAATACATTAACGAAAATCAAAAAAGTAACTTCGGGATCTACGCCTGAAATTGCGGAGTGGGTGGACCAATTATATCGATCGATTATTGTCGCAGGAACTCATAAGGCATCGTCCATCAAAGTGGCTGAAGCGAGCAAGGCGATTGAAAATGCACAGCGCGATGTCAATATTTCCTTTGTGAATGAGTTGGCCTTGATATTTGATCGCATGGGAATAGACACCTCAGAGGTATTAGAGGCGGCGGGGACCAAGTGGAATTTTTTAAATTTTAAACCGGGTTTGGTAGGGGGACATTGCATTGGAGTTGACCCGTATTATTTGCTTCATAAATCGGAAAGTTTGGGTTATTATCCGCAGGTTATATTGTCGGGCCGGAGGGTAAATGACAACATGGGACTTTTTGTCGCGAATAAATTGGTTAAATTATTAATACAAAAAGGCAAAAAAATAGGGGGTGCGAAGACCTTGATGTTGGGCATTACCTTTAAAGAAAACTGTCCCGATATTCGAAATTCACGTGTTGTTGATATATATCGTGAGTTGAGCGATTTTGGAATGGAAGTGGATGTATATGATCCGTGGGCCAATAAAGCCGAAGTAAAAAAAGAGCATGGCATTGATTTGGTTGCTGAATTGGGGGCCAAATATGATGCGATTGTGTTGACGGTGGCGCACCAGGAGTTTTTAAATTTGCCCTATGCGAGCCTGAAGGCCGAAAACGGAATTATTTTTGACATTAAATCAGTATTGGACAGAACTTTGGTTGACGCAAGGTTATAAATTAGGAATGAATGGCTTGGTATGCGGTATATACAAAATCTCGGATGGAGAAAAAGGTTTCTTTGAGATTGGAAGAAGCAGGAATAGAGAGTTATTGCCCCGTAACGAAACGCAAAAAACAGTGGTCGGATCGGAAAAAGATTGTGGAAGAGGTATTGTTTCGTTCTTATGTCTTCGTGAACATCGATTTAGTTACGCAGGGTGCTACGGTGAGAAAGACGTTTGGCGTGGTTAATTTTGTTTATTGGTTGCACAAACCTGCGGTGGTGCAGGATGTGGAAATTTTAGCGATCCAACAATTTTTATCGGATCATATGGAGGTTTCGGTCATAGGTGATACCGCGGTGAAAGTAGGTGATTTCATCACGATTGATACAGGGCCACTGAAAGGTCAGACGGCTGAAGTAGTCGGATTAAAAAATAAGAACGAGGTTCGTCTGCGTATTGATAGTTTGGGATTTGAATTGGTGGCTAATTTAAGTCATTAATAAATTTTATATATTTGATTTTTAATAAAAAGGATGTTTCAAAAAGCAAAAGGTAATGTGGTGATGGTTGTTTTTGCGATCCTGTGCATTTTCAGTTTTTCTGTTTTTGGCCAAAGGGCCTCAGCGCCTGTTTTCTCATTTGGCGGAGGTTTTTCATCTAGCAATTACACCCCTTTTTGGCTTAGGGCGAATCAATTTGGCGCAGTTCCCACGGAAGAAAATTATGTTAATGTAGGCGGGTCAACGTACATAGAATACCGAAAAGGGAAAAAGATGGATTGGGGTTTTGGGGCTTCTGGTAGGTTAAACTTGGGTCAAACGAAAGCGGATTTATTAGTCCAAGAGGCGTATTTGAAAGGAAAATGGGGCATATTTGAGTTGTCGGCAGGAAGGAAAAAGTACATTCAAGGCTTGATGGACTCGACTTTGAGTTCCGGTTCTTTCGTTTATTCTGGAAATGCGTTGCCTATGCCAAAGCTTGAAATTGTAGTGAATGAATATTGGCATCCTGATTTTTTAGGGGGTTATTTAGGCTTTAAGGGAAACTATGTTCATGGTATTTTTGATAATAAACGTACCGATGTAGATAATTTTTACTTGCATCAAAAGTCATTTTATGGCCGCATCGGTAAGCCAAATGCAAAGATTAAATTTTATGGGGGCTTTACACACCAAGTTCAGTGGGGTGGAACATTAAAATTCCCAGACCCAACGAACCAGTTGGCCCGCAATGGTAAGATTGCCTCGGGCTTGAGGGATTATGCCTATGTTGTTTTGGCTAGGTCCATGGCAACGGAAGGAGACACGGCGAAATATGGAGTTAATGATGGCTGGAATCGATTGGGAAATCATCTAGGCACGGTGGATGTTGGCATGGAGATCGATGGAAGATTGGGCAAATTCTTTTTTTATAGACAAAGTTATTATGAAGACGGATCTTTATATTATGGAAATAATATAACGGATGGTTTACATGGTATTTCGTATCATACAAAGCGCAAAAAGGGCTTATTAAAAATAGTCCTCGAATATTTTAACTCTACTTCCCAAGGAGGAACCACCTTTGGCTATACAAATAATATTCGCGGGTTTGATAATTATCAGAATAATGGTGTTTACCGAGAGGGTTGGACCTATTTAGGTAAGGGCATGGGAACTCCATTAATGACCTTAGACAATGAAACGGATTTAAACGCATCTAAAGATGTGTATTTTGATAATAATCGAGTAGAAACTTTTTATGTAGGAGCCGAAGCCATGATTGGAGAAAATCGCCTCGTATTTAGGGGAAGTTTGACGAATTCACATGGAAATTTTTATTCTGAATATGTACCCGTTAAAAAGCAAATGGCCGTTGGACTTCAGTGGCAACGACAAATTTTTGTCTTTGGACAAGACGCATTTTTATCCGCTAATATTGGTGCCGATATGGGTTCTTGGAAAAAAGATTTAGTGGGGGGAAATTTCACTTTGTCGGTTCCGATTCAATAATCATTACCCAAAAAACAGGTAACTCACGCCTATAGCTGTAATGATTCCAACCAAGTCTGCAAACAAACCTGCCCACAACGTATAGCGAATGTTTTTTACTTGGACTGAGCCAAAATAAAGTGCCACCACATACAAAATAGTCTCAGCGGACCCTTGAAATACACAGGCAAGTCTTCCCACAAATGAATCGGGCCCGAAGGTTTTCATCGTGTCAATCATCATGGCGCGGGAACCACTTCCGCTAATGGGATGCAAAAGGGCTGTGGGCATTGCATCGGTAAAGCGATTATCTAAGCTCGTTTGTGCCACAAGCCACTTCATTCCATCCACGACAAATCCGAGTGCGCCCGAATTGCGGAGGCAAGAGATGGCGACCAACATACCCACTAGGTAAGGAATGATTTTAACGGAGGTTTCGAACCCGCCTTTAGCTCCCTCGACAAAGGTCCCAAAAATGTCAATCTTTTTCCTAAAAGCGGCCGCGATAAAAGAGAAGATTAATAGAAATAAAACCCCATTGCTAAAGACTTTGGATTGGATCTCGATGGACTCTTTTGGCAACTGGCTAAAGTACCACAATATCCCTCCCAAAAATAAAGTTAGGCCGGAGATCCAAGCAAATAACACGGGTTCAAAAAGCTTAATTTTTTGCTTGATTGAAACAACAATCAAACCCGTCATGGTGGTGGCATAGGTCGCCATCAAACAGGGAATAAATACATCTGAAGCATCCTGAGCACCATAAATGGCTCGCTGCGCCATGATGCTCAATGGGATTAAAACAGGTCCTGCGCTATGCAACACCAAAAACATGATTTGGGCATTGGACGCCGTATCCTTGACTGGATTTATTTCCTGTAGCCCTTGCATGGCCTTAAGCCCAAAGGGAGTCGCAGCATTATCGAGGCCCAATAAATTAGCCGAAAAGTTCATGATCATTTGGCCATGAACTGGATGATCTTGTGGAATTTCGGGAAATAGTCGGGTAAAAAAGGGCTTAATTCTTCGGGCTAAAAAATGGATGGCTCCCGCCTTTTCCCCTATTTGCAAAATGCCCATAAAGAAAGTCATAACTCCGGCGAGGGGTAGGGCGATTTTCATCACAGCCATTTCAGCAGAATCAAACATGCCGTCGACTAGAATTTTGAAAATCTCGGTGTTGCCAAAAAATATAAATTGGATGATAGCTACGAAAAAAGCGACGCCAAAAAACAAAAACCAAATCCAATTTAAAGCCATGTGAAAAAGGGAATAATAAATTTTGGCTAAATTTAGGGAAATTCTACATTTTCTGATGATTCGATTGACAAACTTAAGCGTATTTATTCTTTTTGCTTTGACTGCTTCGCATCAAGGTTGGGCCCAAAACTGTTCTTACGAAGCGGCGATGCTGAAGCAAGGATTAGTGGAAGTTAGCCAAGCGGTTCCTGGCGTAAGGGTCGAATTAAAATATGCGACGCAAGATAATTTTATGAAACGCGATGTGTATGGCTGTTTGCAGCATGGATATTTACAGAAGGAAGTGGTGGATATGCTGAAAAAGGCACAAAAATCATTGGAGGCCAATAAGCCCGGCTATCATTTATTGATTTATGACGCGGCCAGACCTTTATCGATCCAGTGGATTTTATGGAATACTTTGACTCAATATCCGCCTAATATCCGGAAAAATTATGTGGCTGATCCACGGGAACATTCCATTCATAATTATGGCAGTGCGATTGATTTAACTGTGGCAGATGAAAAGGGAAAGGCTTTGGATATGGGAACTACGTTTGATTTTTTTGGTGAATTAGCTTATCCTTCCAAAGAGCAGGAGCTTTTGGCAAACAACAAATTGTCAAAAAAGGCGTACGAAAATCGGCTTATACTAAGAAATGCGATGAAGGCTGCAGGATTTATGCCAATCGAATATGAATGGTGGCACTTTAATGCGTTTTCACGCGCAGAGGCCAAAAGGCGATATCGAGTAGTTCAATAAATAGGGCTTTTTATCCTGATTGCTTGCCGTTTATCCAAAAATCAGTTTTTGGGCACGTCAAAATTCGTAACATTGCAGAAATATATTGAAAGAGATGAATGCAAAAAAATTAGCCATATTATTTTTCCTATTGGGAGCTGTTCCATTTGTTGGCATTAGCCAAACGGCGATTCAGGGAAATGCTAAATTAACGAAACTTACATTAACCCAGGCGGTGGAGACGGCTTTGCAGCATAATCTAAATGTAAGGTCCTATGAGGTTAATTTACAAAATGCGGAGTTAACGTACCAACAAGCGAAATATAATCAGCTGCCTTCTATCAATGGAAATATGAACCAAGCGGCGAGTTTTGGTCGTTCGATTAATCCCTACACGAATGGGTACGATTCGCGAAACATCAATTATTACAATGTCGGCTTGAATGCCAACGTGTTGTTGTTTAATGGGGGCCAATTAAAAAACAGTGTATCTCAGAGCGATTTTAATTTAAAGGCGACAAGGGAGGATTTGGTGTCTATTCGCGAAAATATTTCGTTGCAGGTGGCACTGTCGTATTTGTCTATTTTAAATGCGGAGGATCAATTGAGCATCGCCAAAACTCAAACGGATATTACGAAATTACAGATTGAAAGAACAGAGAAATTAGTGCGCGCTGGGTCATTAGCAAATTCGAGTTTATTGGATTTGAAGGCGCAGTTGGCCAACGAGGAATCTAATCTTGTCACGTTTCAAAGTAATTTGGACATCAATAAATTAACGCTTTTGCAGTTGTTGAATGATTCGAGCATTCAGCTATTTGAGCTGGAGCGTATTCAGGTTCCGGTGCCAAGTTCTAAGGCTTATGATGTGAGCATTGCCGATATATATACGAAAGCGTTATCGGCCCAACCATTAATTCGGGCGGCAGATTTCCGTGTTCAGGGTGCGGCAAAAAGTATTGAAGTCGCGAAAGCATTCCGTCTGCCAAGTATTTCCTTGAATGGGAGCTGGTCTGCGAATCAATCCAATGCGTTAAAATCAGTAGAAATTTTAGGCCCTCAGACGGTTAATTTAGGAAATGTAGCTATAGCTGGACAAAATTACCCAATCACAACGACTCAGATGAAGTTTGGCGAGGGTACGACGGTCGGTTATTTTGATCAGTTGAATAATACGCAAAACAAGGTAATCTCGTTGAATTTAAACATTCCCATTTTTGCCAAAAATTTAAATAAGACACGGGTTTCGCAGGCTAATTTACAGCGCATGAATTTGGAGATAGAGGCGGAACGCGCACGTTTAACATTGCGTCAAAATATAGAGCAGGCGTATGTGAATATGTTAAATGCGGCGAAGAGATATGAGGCGGGGAACGTACAAGTATTTGCTTTAGAAGAATCTTTTAGGGCTTCGGAAAGTCGCTTTAACGCAGGCACGATTGACTTTGTAAGTTATAATTTGCAGAAAACAAATTTGGATAAGGCGAAATTGAGTTTGATTCAGGCCAAATACGATTTTGTGTTTAGGACGAAGATTTTGGATTTTTACCAAGGAAAGAGTTTGACATTTTAGGTAATAGGTATTAAGTAATAGGTAACAAGTAACAGGTATTAGGTAAAAGTAATAGGTAATAGGTTTAAAACATAAAAAGGTAGGTTGGCGCGTAAAGTGGCTTTCTATGAATCAAAAAATTATGGCAACAAAGAATAATAAAAAAACGTGGATTATCATCGCAGCGGCGGTCGTAGTAATTTTGGGTGGGTTATGGTTGGCCAAGAAGATGGAATGGATCGGAAAGGTGGAGCCTACGGAGGTGGAGTTGACCAAGGCGGCTAAAGCAACGATTATAGAGAAGGTTTCGGCTTCGGGAAAGATACAGCCGGAGGTGGAAGTTAAGGTTTCACCGGATGTGTCGGGGGAGATTGTGTCGTTGAAGGTGGCAGAGGGAGATTCTGTGGTGGTGGGCCAAGAAATTTTGAAGATACGTCCGGATAACTATGTGAGTTTATTGGCTCGTGCGGAGGCGCAGGTCAATGCGATGAAGGCGAGTACGGAGCAAAGCAAAGCGGTATTAGCACAAAGTGAAGCGAGATTAAGTAAGTCAAAAATTGATTTTGACCGAAATGTAAAATTGCATAATGATAAGGTGATATCGGATGCGGACTTTGATCAGTTTCAGTCGGCATACTTAGTGGCCAAGCAAGACTTAGAGGCGGCAAAAGCGAATGTGAAAGCGTCAAATTTTAATGTAAAGAGTTCGGAGGCGGCGCTAAAAGAGGCGCGGACTAATTTAACAAAGACGACGATTTATGCGCCACAGAGCGGCATCATTTCGAAGTTGAACGTGGAATTAGGCGAGCGTGTGGTGGGAACGTCGCAGATGGCGGGAACGGAGATGTTGCGGATTGCGAATTTGAATAACATGGAGGTTCGGGTTAATGTGAATGAGAATGATATCACGAGGGTCAGTTTGGGTGATACGGTGATGATTGACGTGGATGCATTTTCTTCCTCGGAGCGCAAGTTTAAGGGTTTGGTATATGAGATAGCGAGTTCGGCGAATTCAACGGGGGCGGCATCTATGTCTACGGATGCGGTGACGGAGTTTGAGGTGAAGATTCGTATTTTACGTAGCTCGTATAGCGATTTAATTAAGGGCAAATTATCATATCCGTTGAAACCCGGGATGACGGCGTCGGTTGAAATTTTGACGAATAGAAAAGATCAAATATTAACGGTTCCTTTGTCAGCGGTTACTACCCGTGAGATTGGTGCTAAAGTAGAGGAGGTAAAAGATGAGGCCATGGCTAAAAATGGTGCAACAGCTGTAACTCAAGAGGATGCCAATACGGCTAAGCGCAGGAAGGAAAACACGAAGGAGGTTGTTTTTGTTATGGAGAAGGGCAAAGTGAAGCAAATCCAAGTGAAGACAGGCATTTCGGATTTTGACAATATTGAAATTGTCTCGGGCTTGAATGAAGGCCAAGAAATCATTTCTGGCCCGTATGCAACGGTTGCGAAGAAGTTGAAGGAAGGGGACAAGGTGAAAAAAAAGGAAATAAAGTCGGCGGATCGTAGCGCAGATAAGAAATAAATCGAAAAAAACGGGGGGCTATCTTGCTTTTAACGAATTAGCCCCCTATTTTTGCATTCCCGTTAAGGGCAAACTCCTTCTTAGCTCAGTTGGTTAGAGCACATGACTGTTAATCATGGGGTCCCTGGTTCGAGCCCAGGAGAGGGAGCCACACTGGACAAGCCATCAGAAATGATGGCTTTTTCTTTGTCCGTCAGTGAGTTAGGCTAGTTGCATCTTTTTGTTTTTCTTTGATTAACTTCAGTAC
>Ga0209651_1000730_pt1 | contig 11601 bp, 8 predicted proteins | sample LauGreFBDMM110SN_2_FD_188216 | JGI IMG/M metagenome (GOLD analysis project Ga0209651, IMG submission 188216) | Freshwater lake microbial communities from Lake Michigan, USA - Fa13.BD.MM110.SN (SPAdes) (version 2) | ecosystem: Environmental > Aquatic > Freshwater > Lake | place: Lake Michigan, USA... | reverse complement strand
CGGAGAACCCAGTGCTTTTGTCTCTTCAGGGAACCTTCCCCTCAGCCATTTTGGCGCTTGCAGACGGCACGGTCTTTGTCGGCAACTCGATCGGAGCCTCTGGCTCTACTGTTGGCGAGGTGGTGTTTAACACCTCCCTCACAGGCTATCAAGAAATCCTCACTGACCCTAGCTATTGCCAGCAGATCGTCACCCTCACTTACCCGCACATCGGCAACTATGGCGTTAACCCAGAGGATGTCGAGTCTGACAAAGTCCATGCTGCTGGCTTGATCATCAAAGATCTGCCCATGGTTGCCAGCAATTTCCGTTCAACAGAAACGCTTTCGGCTTACTTGTCACGCAGTGGCACAGTGGCCATTGCCAACATTGACACCCGCCAACTGACTCGCCTATTAAGAAGCAAGGGTGCCCAAAACGGTGCCATTGTGGCCTTGGCTGCCGGCCAGGCGGTCACGCCCGAACTCAAAGCCAATGCTGTCAAAGCCGCGCAGTCTGCGCCTGCCATGGCCGGTTTGGATTTGGCCCAAAAAGTATCTGTCTCATCTTCCTATGCTTGGGCCGAGTCTGAGTGGCAACTGGGCAGTGGCTATGGCCAACAAACAGCACCTCGTTTTCATGTGGTGGCTTACGACTTTGGCGTGAAGAAAAACATCTTGCGCATGCTGGCCGAACGCGGCTGCAAAGTCACGGTGGTACCAGCCAAAACGCCCGCCGCCGAAGTGCTCAAGCACAAACCCAACGGCATCTTCTTGTCCAATGGCCCCGGCGATCCAGAGCCCTGCGATTACGCCATTCAAGCTGCGCAAGAACTCATTGAAACTGGCATTCCCACTTTCGGCATTTGCTTGGGTCACCAAATCATGGCCTTGGCCAGCGGTGCCAAAACTTTCAAAATGAAGTTTGGTCACCACGGTGCCAATCACCCCGTTAAAGACCTCGACTCCGGCCGCGTGTCCATCACCAGCCAAAACCACGGTTTTGCGGTGGATGAAAAATCCTTACCCGCCAACCTGCGCGCCACGCACGTGTCTTTGTTTGACGGCACCTTGCAAGGCTTGGCCCGTACTGACAAGCCTGCGTTTTGTTTCCAAGGTCACCCCGAGGCCTCTCCGGGCCCTCACGACATTGCCTATCTCTTCGATCGCTTCATCAACCTGATGGAGAAAAATTAAAATGCCAAAGCGCTCCGACCTCAAAAGCATCCTCATCATTGGCGCTGGCCCCATCATCATTGGCCAGGCCTGTGAGTTCGATTACTCTGGCGTGCAAGCTTGTAAAGCTTTGCGCGAAGAGGGCTACAAAGTTATCTTGATCAACAGCAACCCCGCCACGATCATGACCGACCCCGCCACCGCAGACGTCACTTACATCGAACCCATCACTTGGCAAACGGTTGAAAAGATCATTGCCAAAGAACGCCCCGATGCCATTCTGCCCACCATGGGCGGCCAAACCGCGCTCAACTGCGCGCTCGATTTGTGGCACAACGGCGTGCTCGACAAATACAAAGTCGAACTCATTGGCGCTACGCCCGAAGCCATCGACAAAGCCGAAGACCGCTTGAAGTTCAAAGACGCCATGACCAAAATTGGTCTGGGTTCTGCGCGCTCGGGCATTGCCCACAGCATGGAAGACGCTTGGGATGTACAGCGCACTGTGGGCTTCCCCACAGTCATTCGTCCTAGCTTTACGCTGGGCGGCACGGGTGGCGGCATTGCCTACAACCCGGAAGAGTTTGAGACCATTTGCAAACGTGGTTTAGAAGCCTCTCCCACCAATGAATTGCTCATTGAAGAGTCATTGTTAGGTTGGAAAGAATACGAGATGGAAGTGGTGCGCGACAAAGCGGACAACTGCATCATCATCTGCTCTATCGAAAACTTAGACCCGATGGGCGTGCACACGGGCGACTCCATCACGGTAGCGCCTGCGCAAACCCTCACCGACAAAGAATACCAAATCATGCGCAATGCCAGCTTGGCTGTTTTGCGTGAAATTGGTGTCGACACGGGCGGCTCTAACGTGCAGTTCTCCATCAATCCCAAAGACGGCCGAATGGTCGTCATTGAAATGAACCCGCGTGTTTCACGTTCTTCTGCCTTGGCCTCTAAAGCCACGGGCTTCCCCATTGCCAAAGTGGCCGCCAAATTGGCGGTTGGTTACACGCTCGATGAACTGCGCAACGAAATTACGGGCGGTGCCACACCTGCCAGTTTCGAGCCCAGCATCGACTACGTGGTGACCAAGATCCCCCGTTTTGCTTTCGAAAAATTCCCGACAGCCGACAGCCGTCTCACCACCCAAATGAAGTCAGTGGGCGAAGTCATGGCCATGGGCCGCACCTTCCAAGAATCCTTCCAGAAAGCCTTGCGCGGTTTGGAAGTGGGTGTTGATGGTTTGAATGAAAAAACCCAAGACCGCGAAGTGCTGGAAAAAGAATTGGGCGAGCCAGGCCCCGATCGCATTTGGTATGTGGGCGATGCCTTCGCCATGGGACTCAGCGTGGATGAGGTGTTCAACCTCACCAAAATTGACCCTTGGTTCTTGGTGCAAATTGAAGACATCGTGAAGATTGAACTTGAGTTGGAAACCACCATGCTGCAAGCCATCACTGCTGATGAATTGCGCGCCTTGAAGAAAAAAGGTTTCTCAGATCGCCGCTTGGCCAAGCTGCTTAAAACCACCGAGCATGAAGTGCGCGCTCAGCGTCATGCCATGAACATTCGGCCGGTTTACAAGCGGGTAGACACCTGCGCTGCTGAGTTCTCTACCGACACGGCTTACATGTATTCCACTTATGAAGACGAGTGCGAAGCAGAACCCACCACCAACAAAAAGATCATGGTCTTGGGTGGCGGCCCGAACCGCATTGGCCAGGGCATTGAGTTTGACTATTGCTGCGTGCACGCCGCCTTGGCCATGCGCGAAGATGGCTACGAAACCATCATGGTCAACTGCAACCCCGAAACAGTTTCAACAGACTACGACACCTCAGACCGCTTGTATTTCGAGCCACTCACTTTGGAAGATGTGCTTGAAATTGTGGACAAAGAAAAGCCATTGGGTGTGATCGTTCAGTATGGTGGTCAAACACCTTTGAAGTTGGCGCTGGGCTTAGAAGCCGCTGGCGTGCCCATCATTGGCACCAGCCCCGACATGATTGACGCGGCAGAAGACCGTGAGCGTTTTCAAAAGTTGTTGCACGAGTTGGGCTTGCGTCAGCCGCCCAATGCCACCGCGCGCACAGAACCAGAAGCCTTGGAAAAAGCAGCTGCCCTTGGTTACCCCTTGGTGGTTCGCCCCAGCTACGTACTGGGCGGTCGTGCCATGGAAATTGTTCACGAGCAGCGCGACCTTGAGCGCTACATGCGCGAAGCGGTGAAGGTCAGCAACGACTCTCCCGTGTTGCTCGATCGTTTCTTGAACGACGCCATTGAGTGCGATGTTGATTGCATTCGCGACCCTGAAGGCAAAACCTTCATTGGCGGCGTCATGGAGCACATTGAACAGGCCGGCGTGCACAGCGGTGACTCAGCATGCTCCTTGCCACCTTACAGCTTAAGCGCGGCCACCGTGGACGAGCTGAAAAGACAAACTGCCGCCATGGCGGGCGCCTTAAGTGTCGTGGGCTTGATGAATGTGCAGTTTGCCATTCAACACGTTGACGGCAAAGATGTCATTTATGTGTTGGAAGTTAACCCCCGCGCTTCCCGCACGGTGCCTTATGTGTCCAAGGCCACAGGCATTCAATTGGCCAAAGTGGCGGCACGCTGCATGGCCGGCCAAAGCTTGGCATCACAGGGCATTACCAAAGAAGTCACGCCCCCTTATTTTAGTGTCAAGGAAGCGGTGTTCCCGTTTGTGAAATTTCCTGGCGTAGACACCATTCTGGGCCCCGAAATGAAGTCCACCGGTGAAGTCATGGGTGTGGGTAAAACCTTTGGCGAAGCATTTGTCAAAAGCCAAATGGGTGCCGGCACCAAGCTGCCACGAGAGGGTAAAGTATTCCTCACGGTGAAGAACAATGACAAGCAGCGCGCTGTGAAAATCGCACGCGATTTGGTAGCGCAGGGCTTTGAAATTTTTGCGACCAAAGGCACAGCGGCCGCCATTGCGGCAGAAGGCGTTGCGGTTCAGGCGGTTAACAAAGTCACAGAAGGACGCCCGCACATTGTGGACATGATCAAGAACAAGGAAATTGCCTTGGTCATTAACACGGTGGAAGAGCGCCGCAATGCCATTTCCGATTCCAGAGCCATTCGCACATCAGCGCTCTTGGCACGGGTGACCACCTTCACTACAATTGCCGGCGCTGAAGCTGCGGTTGAAGGCATGAAATACATCGACAATTTGGACGTCATTTCTATTCAAGAAATGCACGCCATGTTGAGCGTCTAAAAGAAATACGGAGACATCCAAGTGGCGACCATTCCCATTACCCTTCGCGGTGCTGAAAAGCTCAAAGCTGAATTGCACCAGTTGAAAACCGTTGAGCGTCCTTGGGTGATCAACGCCATTGCCGAAGCCCGGGCGCAAGGCGACTTGAGTGAAAACGCTGAGTACGACGCTGCCAAAGACCGTCAAGGCTTTGTAGAAGGCCGCATTCAAGAAGTTGAAGGCAAACTTTCTGCAGCTCAAATCATCGACCCTGCATCGGTGGATGCCGGTGGTCGTGTTGTGTTTGGTGCCACTGTCGAGCTGGAAGAGGTAAGCTCGGGTGAGGTGGTCAAGTACCAAATAGTGGGCGAAGACGAAGCCGATCTCAAGTTGGGCTTGATCAACATCAGCAGCCCCATTGCGCGCGCACTCATTGGCAAAGAAGAGGGCGATGTGGCTGTGTTTCAAGCACCTGGTGGCGAGAAGCGTTATGAAATTGTGGCGGTGTCTTACATCTAAGAACGCGCAACTTCATTCAAAAAGGCGTTCATTGCAACGCCTTTTTTTGTGTTCTATTCTTTCCAATGCTCGGCCACCCAAAGCGCTGGCTTGATGAACCTGAATCTTCGATTGCGCTTGCCGGCCAAGGCATCGGGCGGATTGCACTCACCATGAAAAATCACGATGCGAGCATCGGTTGGAATGTGTGGGGCTGTCCAATAGTTGGTGGGCCACCTTGGAATGCTGTGGTATTTGAAACTGGGGCACCACTCTGAGGGCCAGTAAGCCAGATGGCCTAGACGGTTCATGAAGTCTGAGAGATAGGCCTGTTCATTTCTGAATTGTTGGCGAATGCTTTCGAAATTATGCCGGAAGTATTCGAGCACCTCAGGGTGTGCACCCAACTCATAACGGTAGACCGAAGAGTTGCCGGTAATTCGCCAAGGTCGTTTGTAATCGTGAATGATCATGAACTTGCCAGGCACTTCGAAGAACCCATCGAGGCTACCTGTAATGACCACATCGACATCTAAAAACAAGGCGGTGCCGGTCAGGCCATGCAGGTCTTTGGTGAAGGAGGCCAGTTTGGTCCAACCCCGTTCGGGAATGCCTGGGGGTAAATCCAATGCAGGTATAGGCAAGCACTGAACTTCGCTGCGAATGCCCTTGGCATCGTCAGTGAGGCAGACCATGTTGAAGTCGCCCGTGAGATGTCTTCGCACCATGGCGTACAAGCGGTTGACATACTCGGGTCCATACTTGGTGCCCCACTTCATGCAAATGATGTGTCGTTGGGAGGTCTGCATGGACACTGTCTTGGCTTAGGCTTGATTGCGCTTTTTGATCGACTTTTGTTTCACTTTGGCGCGCTTGACTTGGCCGCCCGATGTCAGGCGCTGATTGCCCAAGACGCGCAAAGTTTTAACCTCAGGCCGTTGGCCACCGCGACTGCTGTACTTTAAGACCTTAAAATCACGGGGTCCGGCCATGCGATCTTCGGAAACAGATTTTTCCTTTTCCGGCAAGGGGCGCCAAAGCACCAGCAATTTACCGATGTGCTGTATGGGCGCTGCGCTCAAGACATCGGCCAGTTGGTTGTACATGGCTTCGCGGGCAGCTCGGTCGTCACCCAGAACACGAATTTTGATCAGGCCGTGGGCTTTGAGGGCCGCGTCTGTTTCTTTGACAACAGCAGGCGTGAGGCCGTCGTTGCCAATCATGACAACGGGGTCGAGGTGGTGCGCTTCGGCTCGGTGAACCTTGCGTTGGGCGGGAGTCAATTGAATTTGGGGCATAGCGCTATTATCCCTGCTTGAACGGAAGATCATGAAAGTAAAAACCAAAAGTAAAAAAGTCAACAAGTCGTGGTTGAACGACCACGTCAATGACCCCTATGTCAAGTTGGCCAAAAGAGAGGGCTATCGGGCGAGGGCGGCTTACAAACTGAAAGAGATTGACGAAACTTTTGGCCTCATCAAACCAGGCAATCTGGTCGTTGACTTGGGCTCAGCGCCTGGGGCCTGGAGTCAATATGTTCGGCGCAGGCTGTCGCCAGGGGGTGCGGCAGTGGGTGATTTGAACGGCACCATCTTGGCTGTGGACCTGTTGCCCATGGAGCCCGTTGAAGGCGTCCACTTCATTCAGGGTGACTTTACGCAAGCCGACGTGCTGGCCCAAGTACAAGCCATTGTGGGCGATCGGCCTGTCGATGTGGTGGTGTCTGACATGGCGCCCAATCTGTCGGGCATTGATTCTGTGGATGCTGCAAGAATTACACACCTGGTTGAATTGGCGGTTGAATTTGCTCAAATGCACCTGAAGCCGCAAGGGGCCTTGGTGGTGAAGGTCTTTCACGGGAGTGGCTACAGCCAACTGGTGAAGCTGTTCAAGGACTCTTTCAAAATCGTCAAACCGATCAAACCCAAGGCTTCCCGAGACAAATCCTCAGAGCAGTTTTTGGTGGGAATTGAACCTAAAAACAGGCCCAGTCCTGCCGAATCGACTTAATCGCAACGCAGAACATCAAATTTCCTTCTACTTTTAAGGCTAAGTCAAGGTAAATTGGCACCGCAGCACTTTCAAAAGTCTAGAATGTTTATTCATTAGACGTTTAACTGGGAGCTCTTCTTGAACAACCCTTGGTTTTCAAAAATCGCCGTATGGCTTGTGATTGGCATGGTGCTCTTCACTGTATTCAAACAATTCGACAACCGACCGGGTGTCGGCTCAGGTTACTTGGGTTACTCTGACTTTCTAGAGGAAGTTAGAGGCAACCGCATCAAAACGGCCACCATTCAAGAGGGTCAAGGCGGCACCGAAATTTCAGCCGTCACCACCGACGATCGCCGGATCAAAACCACTGCCACCTATTTAGACCGCGGCTTGGTTGGCGACCTCATTGCCAATGGCGTGAAGTTTGATGTGAAACCTCGCGAAGAGGGTTCCCTGCTCATGAGTTTGCTGGTCAGCTGGGGCCCCATGCTCCTGCTCATTGGTGTTTGGGTTTATTTCATGCGCCAAATGCAAGGCGGCGGCAAAGGCGGTGCCTTTAGCTTTGGCAAAAGCAAAGCCCGCATGCTTGATGAAAACACCAATCAAGTTACTTTTGCCGATGTGGCAGGATGCGACGAAGCCAAAGAAGAAGTGAAAGAAGTCGTCGACTTCTTGAAAGACCCCGCTAGGTTTCAAAAACTCGGTGGCCGAATTCCGCGTGGCTTACTGCTGGTTGGCCCTCCCGGCACCGGTAAAACATTGTTGGCCAAGAGCATTGCAGGCGAGGCCAAGGTGCCTTTCTTCAGCATCTCCGGTTCAGATTTCGTTGAAATGTTTGTGGGTGTGGGTGCGGCCCGTGTTCGAGATATGTTCGAGAACGCCAAGAAAAATGCACCCTGCATTATTTTCATCGACGAGATTGACGCAGTCGGCCGCCAGCGTGGTGCTGGTTTGGGCGGTGGCAACGACGAACGCGAGCAAACCCTCAACCAAATGTTGGTTGAGATGGACGGCTTTGAAACCAACCTCGGCGTGATTGTGGTGGCTGCCACCAACCGCCCCGACATCTTGGATGCAGCGCTTTTGCGCCCCGGTCGTTTTGACCGCCAGGTGTATGTCACCTTGCCCGACATTCGCGGCCGCGAACAAATCTTGGCTGTGCACATGCGCAAAATCCCAATCGGCCAAGACATGAACCCCGGCGTGATCGCTCGCGGTACACCTGGCATGAGTGGTGCCGATTTGGCCAACTTGTGCAACGAAGCGGCCCTCATGGCGGCACGTCGCAACGCCCGCGTTGTGGAAATGCAAGACTTTGAAAAAGCCAAAGACAAAATTCTCATGGGCCCTGAGCGCAAGAGCATGGTCATGCCTGAAGACGAGCGTCGTAACACGGCTTATCACGAGTCGGGTCACGCCCTCATCGGTAAGCTGTTGCCCAAATGTGATCCTGTGCACAAGGTCACCATCATTCCTCGTGGACGTGCCTTGGGTGTCACCATGAGCTTGCCCGAGCGCGATCGTTACAGCTACGACAGTGAATACATGCTGAACCAAATCAGCATGTTGTTTGGTGGCCGCATTGCCGAAGAAGTGTTCATGAAGCAAATGACCACGGGCGCCAGCAATGACTTTGAGCGTGCTACCCAAATTGCCCGCGACATGGTCATGCGTTATGGCATGACCACTGCCTTGGGCCCCATGGTCTATGCCGAAAATGAAGGCGAAGTGTTTTTGGGTCGCTCTGTCACCAAGACCACCAACATGTCCGAGTCCACCATGCAAAAGGTTGACGCTGAAGTGCGCCGCATCATTGATGAGCAGTACAAATTGGCGCGCAGCTTAATTGAAGAGCACAGCGACAAGATGCACGCCATGGCCAAGGCCTTGTTAGAGTGGGAAACCATTGACGTCACTCAGCTTGACGACATCATGGCCGGTCGTGAACCCAAGGCCCCCAAAGATTGGACGCCCCGCATTCCGCCTTCTGGCAGTGACGATGCAGGTGGCACGCCTGCTGTTAAAGTCGATCCAGAGCCCAACGCGGCCTAATCCTATCCATCATCAATACGGGGCTTCGGCCCCGTTATTGTTTGAAGCTGCTGAACTGAAACTCCAAATCCGTTGTACTTCATGACCCAACCCATTTGGCAGACCTCTAGGTTCGCGATTGACCTCACCCAGCCCAAAGTCATGGGCATTGTGAACCTCACGCCCGATTCTTTTTCTGATGGGGGGCGTCACAGTAGCTTGTCGATTGCTCTTGAAAATGCTCAAATCCTGCTGGCTCAGGGGGCCGACATTTTGGACATTGGGGGAGAGTCTTCTAGGCCCGGTGCAGAGCCCGTCAGCGTCGAAGAAGAGTTGAAGCGCGTGTTGCCATTTTTGCAAGAAGCACTCACTTGGAACGTGCCTATTTCGGTCGATACCTACAAGCCAGAAGTGATGCAAGCAGCCTTGGACTTGGGGACTGATGTGGTGAACGACATCTGGGCTTTGCGCCAAGCAGGTGCCCTGCAGGTGGTGGCGCGTCATCCTCAATGTGGCGTCTGCCTGATGCACATGCACCAAGAACCACTCACCATGTTGGCGCAGCCTATGACCGGTGATGCCTTGCCTTTGGTCAAAGATTTCTTGACTCAGCAAGTTTTGAAATTGAGGCACAGTGGGGTACAGGCCAATCGCATTGTTTTAGACCCAGGTATTGGTTTTGGTAAAACGCTTGAGCAAAATTTAAGTTTGCTACAGCGTCAATCAGAGTTGTTGTCTCTTGGCCATCCGCTGATGGCAGGCTGGTCGCGCAAAGGCACTTTGGGCAAGCTGACAGCCATTCAAGGCAAGGCACCTGAGCCCAAGGACAGAGTGGGTGCCAGTGTGGCTGCAGCCCTTATTGCCGTTCAAAACGGGGCTTCAGTGGTTCGAGTGCACGATGTGAAAGAAACTGTGCAGGCTTTGCGTGTTTGGCGGTCTCTGAAGATTTAAAATCTAGCTATTCACAATCGATCCAAAAAGAACAACAACCATGACCAGAAAATACTTTGGAACCGATGGCATTCGGGGCACCGTTGGCCTAGCGCCCATCACGCCAGATTTCGTCATGCGCTTGGCGCACGCCGTCGGTCGTGTGTTGCGTCAAACGGAGGATCATCCTGTCGTTTTGATTGGCAAAGACACGCGAATTTCTGGCTACATGCTAGAAAGTGCGCTGGAGTCTGGCTTTAATTCGGCGGGTGTTGATGTGGTTTTGTTGGGCCCTGTGCCAACACCTGCTGTGGCCTATCTCACACGGGCCAGGCGCGCTTCCTTAGGCGTGGTCATCAGTGCCAGCCACAATCCCTTTGAAGACAATGGCATCAAGTTTTTCAGCGCCAAAGGCACCAAGCTCAGTGATGCTTGGGAAACTTCTGTCGAGGCGCTGGTCGATCAGCCCCCCGTTTGGGCTTCATCTGCGCAGCTGGGCAAGGCCAAGCGCTTAGACGATGCTGCGGGTCGGTACATCGAGTTTTGCAAAAGCACTTTCAGCAATGACTTCACTTTGAAGGGCATGAAGATTGTGGTGGATGCTGCCAATGGCGCAGCCTATCAAATTGCACCCAAGGTATTTCATGAACTGGGTGCCGATGTCATTGCCATTGGGTGTTCGCCCGATGGCCTGAACATCAACAAGGGGGTTGGTGCCACGCACCCCGAAGCGGTTGTAGAGGCCGTCAAAGCCCATCAAGCCGATTACGGCATTGCGCTAGATGGCGATGCCGATCGACTGCAGCTGGTCGATAAATCGGGCCGCTTGTACAACGGCGATGAGTTGCTCTACCTCATGGTTTGCGATCGATTGGCTCGCGACGAAGTGGTGTCTGGGGTAGTGGGCACCCTCATGACCAACATGGCTGTCGAAGTGGCCCTGAAAAACAAAAACATTCCCTTCATCCGAAGCAAGGTGGGCGACCGTTATGTGTTGGAAGCCTTGCAAGAGAATGCTTGGCTGCTGGGCGGAGAGGGCTCAGGTCACTTGTTGGCTTTAGACAAGCACACCACAGGCGATGGTTTGATCAGCGCTTTGCAGGTGCTGCAGGCGTGTGTGACCACTGGCAAAACCATGGCTGAGTTATTGGTCGATGTGGTGCTCTTTCCGCAGGTGCTGATCAACGTGCGCCTGAGCAAAGACCAAAACTGGAAAGACAGCCCTCAACTGGCGCAAGCTTTGAAGGACGTCGAAGCAGAATTGGCAGAAACGGGCCGTGTCCTGATTCGGCCTAGCGGTACCGAGCCGCTGGTTCGCGTGATGGTCGAGGCGCGTGAATTGTCAGTGGCGCAACGCTGTGCTGAAAAATTGGCCGACACCCTGCGCTAAATCAGCGCATCAGTAAATCAAACGCTCGGGTTTGATTTCTTGCAGGATGGTGGTGGCAATTTCTTCAATCGATTTGGTGGTGGTCGAGAGCCACCGAATGCCCGCTCGGCGCATCATTGATTCAGCATCTGCCACTTCTTGGCGGCAGTTTTCAATGCTGGCGTATTTGGAGTTCGGGCGTCGCTCTGTGCGAATTTCTGAAAGTCGATCTGGGTGAATGGTGAGCCCAAAGATCTTTTTGCGGTGTGGAACCAAAGCCGGTGGCAGTTGCTTGCGTTCAAAGTCTTCCGGAATGAGGGGGTAGTTGGCCGCTTTCAAACCGTGTTGCATGGCCAGATACAGGCTGGTGGGGGTTTTGCCACTTCGGCTCACACCCA
>Ga0209651_1000727_pt1 | contig 11624 bp, 11 predicted proteins | sample LauGreFBDMM110SN_2_FD_188216 | JGI IMG/M metagenome (GOLD analysis project Ga0209651, IMG submission 188216) | Freshwater lake microbial communities from Lake Michigan, USA - Fa13.BD.MM110.SN (SPAdes) (version 2) | ecosystem: Environmental > Aquatic > Freshwater > Lake | place: Lake Michigan... | reverse complement strand
CACATTGTCGACGGGAACAGTGCTTCCGTCCTTGTTTGCTGGCACACTCACAGCGGCACAATCTTGTGCGCGATCACATTGGTCAAAACACGATTGATAATTAGAACTCGACAAATGCACCTTCTTTCGGGTGGTGGTCAGGTTACCCCCACCGGGCCACATTAAATATCCATCACGCCACGATTCTCTCAGTGCGTTGGGTAGTGGATTATAAAACACCTCAGGAGGATCCTTGCTGTCGATCCATCCGATTCCGTCGTAACTTGTGGGAATGGGGGGAGGGGGATTGAAATTCTCTGTGCGTCGATTTACTTTGGGTTTGGGTTCCATTTAATGTATTCTTTCAGATTTTTCTACAACCGAATCGTAATGGTATAGCGCCCCGCCGCCAACGACGTATGCACAAACTGCTTCATGTCGCGCACGATCTTTTCCAACGGACCCTGGGTCAGGGCGATCTGTTTGGCCCCTCGGGCCAGCGCGTCATGGTGAACGGCCTTTGTCTGATTGGCCGCCGTGGGGCGGGCATGGGCGTCGAGCGCGGCCTGGACCGCGGCCTGTTCCGTATGGGCCACAATGACCTTGGCCGTTTTCTGGAGAACTGCATCCTGGGTCTGACGCGCCTGCTCTCTCATCGTGCCCCGGTCGGCAGGCACGATGGTTTGCTTTTTGGCCGCGGTCAAATCAGCGTGGGCCGCGGCCACTTTTTGAGTGGTCTCGTCTTTTTCCAATTGCAAGAGAAACACGTATTCCGCGCTAGATTCGTCCATGCGTTTTTTCAATAGATCCTTTTCAGGGCCAGCTGCTTTCTGATACAAACACGTCAGTGATTTGTCCGTCTTCTTGTCCAACAAGTATACTCCTACCGCCTTACGACGCGCTGCAATCGACTCGGCATACGTGGATGCCCCATACCGATAATTACGATCCCGATACTGCCTTTCCAGCAGTGGTGACACCGGTCCAAACGTGGCCCCTAACGCAGGCAACGCCGCTTTGACCCACTCCGGGTTGGCTGCGGAGCAAGGGGTCTTGTCGGCGGCAAGCCCCTTGGCTGTCGCGGCTGTCGCGGCTTTATCGGCGGCCTTGTCCGCTGCTGCTTTTGCTGTTTTTTCAGCTGCTGCTGCTTTTGCTGCTTTGTCAGCTGCCGCCTTGTCCGCTGCTGCTTTTGCCGCGGCGGCCTTGTCTGCGGCGGCCTTGTCTGCTGCCGCTTTATCGGCTGCTGCTTTATCCGCTGCTGCTTTATCGGCTGCTGCTTTATCGGCTGCTGCTTTATCGGCTGCTGCTTTATCGGCTGCTGCTTTTTCCATGGCCTGGTGGGTAAGTTCGGGCCCCGTGCTCGCGTCTGTACACTCTCCGACCTTCAATGGGGATCGCCAAAAGCGGTCCCACGAATCCGCAACCATGGGTGTGGGGTACCATCGCAACTGATTCTTTGTTTTATCGTAACGATGCACGCCCTTTTCAATTTTTTTTGTCATGGGATCATTTTTTTTATTGTAGATGGCACATGTGACAGCGGCACCGTCCATGGCTTGCGATATCTTGCCCACGCCCGACTGTTGCCGTTTAAGGTGCAGGTCCCATTTGGGATCAATTGGCGGTGACCAGTCACCCTCAAAGGCAACAGCGCGATGCAACGTGACACACACATTGTCGACGGGAACAGTGCTTCCGTCCTTGTTTGCTGGCACACTCACAGCGGCACAATCTTGTGCGCGATCACATTGGTCAAAACACGATTGATAATTAGAACTCGACAAATGCACCTTCTTTTGGGTGGTGGTCAGGTTACCCCCACCTGGCCACATTAAATATCCATCACGCCACGATTCTCTCAGTGTGTTGGGCGGTGGATTGTAAAACACCACAGGAGGATCTTTGCTGTCGATCCACCTGATTCCGTTGTAACTTGTGGGAATGGGGGGAGGGGGGTTGAAATCCTCTGTGTGTCGATTTTTGGGTTCCATTTAATGTATTCTTTCAGATTTTTCACAACCGTCGTAACAGCGCCCCGCCAACGACGTGTGCACAAACTTCATGTGCACGATCCTCTTCAACGGACCCTGGGCGATCGGCTTTAGGATAACACTCATCTTTGCGTCCATGCCTTCAATTTGACTGGGTCCAGCACAAACGTGTGATGAAAGTCGGTGCCAAAGGGTCCCGATTGCCCCATGATGATGTTGGAAGACACGCCCGACATGTTGTCGCTCTCGGCAAACACGGCCGCGCGGGCCAGTTGGTCGGCACTCTCCTCAAACGACGCCCGTGCAAAGGGACTTTGGTCACTTTTTTTGATGCCGTGGCGGTCGATGGCCAACAGGTACCCGTTGCTGGTCATGACGTCCACCAGGATTTTCAAGTGCCGGGGGTTGACATAGTTGCCGTTGCTGTCCATGACAAACCGCAGTTCATTCAAGAGGACGGCCCGGGCCGCCTCAATCCCCAGCACCTGACACACCTCGGTCACGTCGTTGGAAATGACTTTTTTCACGTCCACATAGTCCAATTGCACCCCAAACAGCTCGCGCAAATTGGTGCCATTGGTATCGATGGTGCACGTGCCGTCCAACTCGTTGTGCCGGACAAACGTGCGGGTCACCCGTTCCAGGCCTTTCATGTGCAATTGCGACAGGTACCGTTCGGTCTTGCGCATCTGGCCCAAGTCGACCACTTTGTTGCGGTACCGGAGATGCAGGACCATGTGTTGCGGGTGTTCCGGGCTGACGCGCAGCAGCAACGGCTGCAATTGGGACCCCCACTCGATGGTGTTGAGAATATGGATCATGGGCACGCGTTGATGGCACATGGTCGCGCTGTCCAACACGATGCGCAGCAACCACGGGGAGCAGGCCTCCAGCGTCTCGGGATCGTCCCAACACGACACACTGGTGAACAGGTCGGGGTCGACGACCCACTGGGGATCGTAATGGATCGAGGTTTCAATAAACAGGTCGCCCAGCGGCAACGCCGTCAACCCGTGGCAAATCTGGGCCAATTGGGCCGGGGTGGGTTTGCCGATGAGGGGGATGGTCAAGGACGGGGTTTTCAAGGTTTTGGACACGGTGATCAGTTCCTTCAACCGGGGCACCCCCCGGGTGACATTGGTTTTCGAGGCCACCCCCGAATAGTGAAACGTGTTCAACGTCAATTGCGTCGACGGTTCGCCAATGCTCTGGGCGGCCACGGGCCCCACCATTTCGCCGGCCTGAATCCGGGCCTGACGCATGTACGCGGCCCCCTGTCGCATCAGCTGCGCCCAGGTCGCCTCGTCGTTTTGCCACGTGTGCAGGACCGCCACGGTGTACAATCGAAAGTTGCGCAGCGCCAGATCGTTCATCCGCACCACGTGCGGGTGCGCATCGGGGGTGGCGGCCATGGGAATCACAAACTGCGCATACAGGAACGGGCGCACATGGCGCGTCCAGGCCTCGACCCAGGGCAGGGGCGTGGGGTGGGGGGTCCCAGTGTCCCGCAGGGCCCCAGTGTCCCGCAGGGCCCCAGTGTCCCGCAGGGCCCCAGTGTCCCGCAGGCGGGTCCAGGGCACGGGGGTAAACATGTCCATGGTCGGCGGCAAGTCGTGGGCGAGGGACGCGACCCAGTCGGTGGGAAACACCCCACTCAACTTGGACAGGTCCAGGGTCACGCGCTCGATTTGCGCGCCATCCCAGCCGTCACTGCCGTACACGAACTGAATGACACTGTTGGCCGGCGTGCGCACGGTCTGATCGTGGTGCACAATGATGTCCTCCATCAACTTCATGAGCCGCCGTTGGATGTACCCCGTCTCGGACGTCTTGACGGCCGTGTCGATGAGCCCCTCACGGCCACTCATGGCATGGAAAAAAAACTCGTCGGGCGACAGGCCCGTGAAGTAGCTGTTGTGCACAAACCCCCGGGCCAAGGGCATGTGGTCGAACTTGGCAAAGTGTACCAACGTGCGGTCTTTCAACCCAAACGGGATGCGCGACACCTTGTCGTCGAGCCCTTGCACGTTCTGCTGCCCCACCACGGCCGCGATCTGACTGATGTTGATAAAGGACCCTTTGCTTTGCGCCGCCACCATGCTCTTGATGTTGTTGCTTTCGTCCAATTCATCGCAGGCCCGGCTGCCACTTTGGTCCCGGCACTTGTTCAAAATGTTGTTGATCAGTTGCTCTTGCTCCCCGATGCGGATCACCGAGGCCTGTTGCACGTAGTGCCGTTTGTGCCGATGCACGGGCCAGTACAGGCGGGACACGTGGGTCAAGTCGTGTTGGGTATGCGTTTCCGACACGATTTGGGCCACGTCCGACCGGGCCACGTCGATTTGGTCGCGGATGTAGGCCCGGATGGCCGGCTGCTGCATGTGGCAGTCGCCCAACCCCACCGAAAACCCATGGCCGGCCAAGAAGGCCCGCAACACGTTTTGCATGTTCTTCAAGAAGCGGCGGGTGGCGGCCGGTCCCTGATCGCGCCACACCCAATGGATCAAGCTGTTGGAGACGGCCCCCAGCAAGCTCTTGCCGGCATTGCCCGACACGATGTGGCCGTGGTCAATGCACAGGGGCTCTTCGGTGGCCGCACTCGACGCCTTGTGCACCGAATACGGCGGCAGGAACCAGGAAAAGACGTCGCGCCCGGCAAAGGACGGCGCCCGCGCGGCCAGCCCGGCCAGGGCCTGGGCCAGGGGCAAGGTGGGGTCGGGTTCATGCAGCGCATGCATGATCGTCATGGCCCGTTGCCGGGAGATCGTGGTGCCCCGCAAGGTAAACTTGCGCGACCCCAACAGCGTGTCCATGATGCACCCGATGACGGGTTTGTTGTTTTGCGGGCTGACGATCAGGTGGGGCACGCCCATGAGGGCCGCGGTTTCCAAGGCACTGGCCACACTCTGGGGGTTGAACAAGTTCATTTCGTCGCCGTCGAAATCGGCATTGTACGGGGTACACACGGACGAGTTGATGCGAAACGTGTCCCCGGGCAACACGCGCACCCGATGGCCCATCATGGACATCTTGTGCAGCGACGGTTGCCGGTTGAAGGCCACCACGTCGCCGTCCCGCACGTGCCGGTGCACAATGTCCCCAGGGACCAGGCTGTCGGCCAAGTCGTGGCGTTGGAGGTCGGTCAAGTACTGCAAGTGCTTCATTTTGGTCGGCGTCAACCGATGGCCATACTCGACCACATTGGCCCCGGGCCACACCAGGGGGCCCCGACGGATGGCGGCCCGCAACGCGTCGACATTGTACGGCAGCACCCGTTCCGGGATGGTTTGGCGCACGGCCACGTATTCCGGCACCCCCAATTCGTCGAGGTCCAGGGACGGGTCGGGCCCGATGACGGTGCGGGCCGAAAAGTCCACCCGTTTGCCCATCAGGTTGCCCCGAATGCGGCCGTCCTTGCCCTTGATCTTTTGCCGGATGCCCTTGAGCATGCGACCGCTGCGTTGCTGGGCCGGCGGGATGCCACTGATGCGGTTGTCAATCATGGTCGTCACGTGGTATTGCAGGAGCTTGTAATGCGCGTCCTTCACCTCGGGGTCCAACAGCGGATCGTTCATGCGCGACAGCAAGTTCTTGTTGGCCTTGATGATCTCCAGAAACCCAAAGGTCAAGTCCCCCTCGGACCGCAGGGACGCGTCGTGCAGCATCGAGGGCCGAATGGCCGGCGGCGCCACGGGCACCACGGTGCAAATCAGGGACCGCGGGTGGGCCAGTTCCGGATCAAACCCCAACAGCCGCACCGTGTCGTCCGACATGCGGTCCAACGTGCGGTACACGTGCTCGATGGGATACAATTCCTTCTCGTCCTTTTTTTTCCCAATCTTGACGTACATTTGAAAGTTGTCGCGCACAAACCGGGGGTGCTCGGCGCCACAATGGCCACAAAACCGTTTGGTGGCACACAGGCGCAGCATGCGGCCAAACCGGGCCATGGTGCCCAGGGTGAGCATTTTGGCCGTGAAGCGGGGCGTCAACGCCACCAGCGGGAACGAGCACGCGTGGCACAGCAATTGCATCAGTTTGATGACGATCGACATGAAGTGCCACCAGTACACGGGACGGGCCAAGGTCAATTTGCCGAAATGGCCCACGCACTTGGTCATGGGCTCTTGGCACGTGTAGCACAAAAAATTGGGGTCACACGTGCCCATGCGCAGGTCAAACAGGCCCGAAAATTGCGGCTCGTTGTTGTCAAACATGTCGACCGTGGTGACGGCACAGGACGCGTACTCGCTGAGATGGCCTTGCTCCCACAACGAAAAACGCACCCGTTTGGTGCGCCGTATCTGGGGGACAGGGGCATGATCGAATTCGCCGGTCGGGTCCTCGTCCATCACTGGTGCAAGAATGAATCGACCCGGGTGCTGATAAATGGGATGGCGCGGTGGGTGCGCAGCGCCCGATTTTGCTCGCGCACCCAGGGCATGGCGTCCGTTTGGGTCCCCATGGTGCGGACCTCCTTGGTGACCGTGCGTCCCCCCTGGCAGAGCGGGCACATGGTTTGCACGACCATGGTATGGACCCGGGGCGCTTCAAAATACGATTCAAAGAAACTCATTTGCATTAACACACCCTTTCAAAGGGCGAGCGTTGGAACGCATGCGAGCTGTGGAACGCGCCATGCTTTCATGCAAGTGCACCTGGTGGGCCAAGGTCGCCACGTCCCGCGCGACCACGTCGCACGCATTCATCCACCCGGGGCGACCGTACTTGTCCACATCCGCAATCACACGGTACACCGAATAGGATTGCCCCGAGATGCCGTCTTTTTCGTCGTGTCCCAGGTTTTGCTGGATGAAAATGGCCTGCGTGATGTTGTTGGGTTGGCCGTACCAGGCGTAGGCCGTGTTGACGTAAATTTTCCGGCAATCGTGGGAGGTGACCTTGACGTCCTGACACAGGGGGGGCACCCCTCGGTACAACGGCAGCTTCATCTGGTGCCGCACAAACGTGTGCATGCATGTTTGCAACGTCTTGTTCAATGACGTATTCACATCGGCTTTATCCGACAACACGCCATGACAGGGCTCAGTCCATGCCTTTTCATTGCCGCGAGCAAACAGCACGCGCCATATTTCGCGATACCACAATCGTTCCGCCGCAGAACAGACCCGGTAGTTCCCTTGGCCCGCATACACACACACGCGATCTGGAGAAACATTTGCGACGTTGATGTTTTTCCCCGCTTGATCCATGACAAACGCAGTGAGCGTTTCAATTTGATACGTGAGGAGGGCCTGCCGATTGTTTTTCACTTGCTGTAGCAACTTTTTAATCGCATTGATCACTTGGCCCGTCTCATAAAATTGGAGCTGGCAAAAGTGCTTGGACTGCACCGTGTCACGATACAGGAAGAGCAAGGCATGCACCCGGACACGCACAATATACTGCGTAATTTGGACAGGGTTTAAATAGATCACGATGCGAGGCATCAAGGTATCTTCCTTGAACCGTGTGCCGCTACTCACCTTGTCGCGGTACCCAACCACACATTTGGTGGGGTCTGGAGGATACGGCGTGAGAATGGCATTGGACAGGAGTTCTGCGCGACGTAACCCTGTGCACAACATCACGAGCACAGCTTCATACACCCACATGGAGCCGTTGGATGTCGGACGGTTGGCCTGCTCTCGGCAGGCGTTCAGCGTGCTCACGACGTTCGACGCGTACAACGTGATCAAGTAGGTGTTTTTAAAGGCCCGCGCATCGCGCCCCAATGCGTTCTCCACTTTCTTGATCGCACTGTCGAGTGTAAATATGGCAGACAATTGGTTTTGAACGCAGCATTGAGTGAGGAGCAACACATACACACACACCAGAAACACATGAAATGGTATGGGTCCAGATTTATTAATATGTGGTTTTACATACGTCGCCAATTCGGTACATTGATTTTCGGCTTTGATGAGGTTGGCCACGTCCTCCTTGCTTTTGTATTTGCCCTTGTTTGCTTGTATCAATGTCACGAGTTCTTTCTTGAGTGTTTTGGCCGTGTCGTTATGCAAAGTGATGTATGCACCGAGTGTGCGCACCAGACACAATTCATTCAGCTGCTTGAACAGGGCATACCACGGATTTTCCGAGGTCGACGAGTTCCATTGCACCGGTGTCTGTGGGTGAAGCAGTCCCAGTATTTCAGTGACACCGTAGGCTTTGATTCTGTTCATATATGCAGTGCATTTTTTAGTGTAAAAACCGGTGATGTCAGGTTTTTTTGTGATATATTGCCAATGAAGCATAAACAAAGGAGTTCCGCGTTGATCGGCATCTTCAATTGTCTTTCCTTTCTTTTTTAAAAACTCTTTGACGGCTTCTATGCAATTCGTATCGATTTGCGACAATTGCATTTTTTGCATCATTTGAACAGAGTGATCCAGGTTTTTGGTGTGTCGAAGGCGATTGATGAAAAAGGTCATGTGACGTGCCGTGTCGTAGAGAATTAAAATGCGCATCACGTACAAACGTTGCATCACGTCTTCACATGTTGTTTTGTTTTCGTAAAATGCGTCGTTGATGACGACATTTTTCTTGAAAAATCGCCGCGTGGAAAAAAAGTCGGCATACCCATTTGGATCGAGAACTTCCTCGTCCTCGTCTTCCTCTTCCTCTGCTTGCCTTTGCAGTTGCACTTGCAGTTGCTGTTGCTTCTGCTGCAGTTGCTGCTGTAGCGCTTGCTTCTGTTGCTGCTGTAGCACTTGCTTCTGCTGCACTGGCTTCTGTTGCACTTGCTTCTGCTGCACTGGCTTCTGTTGCACTTGCTGCTGTAGCGCTTGCTTCTGTTGCTGCTGTTGCTGCACTGGCTTTGCTGGCTGCACTGGCTTTGCTGCTGGCTGCGCTGGCTTTGCTTTTCGTCTTGTCATATTAATTTATTGCCTGTAAAAAAAATGACTCGCACACTTCTGATGCTGGCTGGGGCTTTTTTATTCTTTTGGGCTTTCTTCAATGGGGCCAAAACCTTGACCGATACGCGCAAGCCCGTGGAAACCATCATCAGTGCCACGGGTGTTCTCTTGGGCCTCGCCGTGTTTCATTTTGCCCATGGCAATCGGTACTTGATTTAATCGAAAATCACGTCGAGGATGACACCTTCCAGGACCGTTTTCGTCAGGATGCCGGCCCCGACAAGGTGCAACGTGACCAACGAAGGGGGCACACACTGCACGAGGGACGCCATGGACGCATCGTCACACCGCGGCACACACCATTCGCGCGTGGACCATGACGGGATGGCGGCACGCAGGGTCGTCAGGGCCGCCGGGGTGGCTTCCGTCAGCTCGACAAAATTAGAGGCCACCCGCCCCAACGCCTGTGCGACTTTGGGAAACGAGGCATCGGGGATCACAATGGCGTCCATGTGGGTGAGCGGGCATTGCAGGAGGGTCAGTGCCGCGGCACAGGAGAGGGGGGCCACGCCTGTGAACCACTTCAACACGGGGGAGGTCAGGATGGTGGGCCCCGTGCAAAACACACTGGTCGCGGGCAGGGCGTAGGTGGTGTCACCCACATACACGTCCAGGCGCACCAAACGGGCGCGAGTTAAAAGGGACAACGTCCGCGCGGTCTCGCCCGACACCCATTCGGTCAACTCGACCGTGTCAAACCTGCCGAGAGATCGAGCCACCTCGCTCACAGTACCCGACACATGGCGGGCGTACGGCAAATAACGGTCAGGAACCGGCAAAGGCACACGCATGGCAAAGTAGCGGGCCAAAAACATGGGCGTGACCATGTCCCGCCAGGCCCGACACACGCATCGCAACTGGTCCGGAAACGGCGTGCCCCCCACCAGCTGCCAAATCAATAGCTGCACGTCGACTGGCACTTCCATTTGTGAACGGACAGCAGTTTTCTTACACAATGCAAAATTCGATTTCCAAAAAGTTTGGTCTCGAGGCTCACTTTTTTGATTTGATCATAGATGAGTAACGCTGAAAAAAATGGCGTCACCCCCCACGTCCGTGTGGGTGCCGAGGGCCACAGTCGACATTTCGGCCACGTGATGTGTGCTTTCACATCGCACGGCCATGGCCTTTCGACTCATTCAAAAAAACGGCAGGCAAACTCGTTGTGTGTCGGTTGTTGGACACCATGTGGCCAAAAGCCCGTGAGACACACACTCAGAGTGGGTTGATGTGTGCCAATGACGGCCAAGTACATCGTCACGTACCGGGGTGTGCCACAACGTTGGTCCTGACTGGCATGGTTCGTTTTGCATGCATGCAGCATGCAGTCGAGTGCGTGGTGTGTGCTTTGTTGTGACTCTTGTCTGGTCCAGTCTGTGTTGCCACTGAGTCATTGTGCCCAACGGTCACTTGGGAACGGCCAAACATGCTGGACTGTGATTTGTACGTTCGCACATCACGTATTTAATGCATACTTGAAAAAGTGAGCCTGCCCTGTTGAGGCAAAAAACGCCGTTTTCCGCACTGTGTTACAACAGCATTTGTGATTGCCGTTTGGCCGCATCGCTCATGCCAAACAGTTTTCGATACAGTGATAGCTCGTCATCGGCACGACGCAACTGGGTCATCAACCAGTCGTCTTGAACGGAAAAGGATTCCGTGTCGGTGCGGAACAGGGTCAGGGCCACGCCCAACAGGAGCACCCACAACGCGAGCATTTTATTCTATCCCCTTTTTTTTTAATCGGATGACACGGTGATAAAATAGTCGTCCCGATTCATGCGTTGTCGCAACTGCTCTTGTCGCATCTCACGGAGTTCTTGCGCCAATCCATGAACCTCATGGGTGATGCCATTGACCTTGTCCATCATCACGGTCATGGGCGTGTAATCCAACTTGTCGATGCGCAGGTGCTCAATTTGTACATTCGTGATCAATACGTCCTCTGGGCACTTCCAACAATTGCACCACGCGGCAATGACACTCAGCATTTTATAAGAGCAATGAAAATCGTTTTTAAAGGTCGTTGGGTGGGGCGTGCCGCGCGTGCCGCGCGTGCCGCGCGTGCCGCTCGTGTTTAGCCTCGTGTTTGGGCTTCTCCCCCAAGAGGGCCAAGAAATCCCGTCGCATGGCCCGCAACACCGTGTCTTTGGTATGGCGGCGGGCATACGCTTGCTCCACCCGGACACTGTCTTGGACCCGTTTGGCCACGCGTTCAATTTGAAACAAGATGGGCAGCACGTCGTCTTGCGAGGCCCGAAACGTTTGAAACAGCAGGGTCAGCAAGCGCATGTCCTCCACAAACGACATTTATTTAAGGCACACATATTCCACAGGGCACCCATGTTCCTCCCATGCGATAATGGACGATACCGATCCAATTGGGCAGGTACATCGGTATCATAAACGCGGCCTGATCCCCGCTTTTGAAGGCCACGTATTCACATCCCATGTTGACATGCAAGGGGGTATCCTCCGCGAGGGGGACCCAAAACGTGACCGGTACCGACTGCACCCGTCGTAACACATGGGGGTGGTCCAAGGGCACCGCCCAATGGGTGGTAGGGAAGGAGGGGGCAGGAATGGGGCACCACGGACGGTCGTCTACCGTGATCACTTCCCCCGTTTCGCCATCCATCCACGTGGTCTCGGTGCAACCCGGGGCCCGTCGTGCCCACCAGTTCTGTTGTTCGTCCTTGACCAAGAGCATGGGAGATGGGGCAGGGGCAGGGGC
>Ga0209651_1000725_pt1 | contig 11638 bp, 10 predicted proteins | sample LauGreFBDMM110SN_2_FD_188216 | JGI IMG/M metagenome (GOLD analysis project Ga0209651, IMG submission 188216) | Freshwater lake microbial communities from Lake Michigan, USA - Fa13.BD.MM110.SN (SPAdes) (version 2) | ecosystem: Environmental > Aquatic > Freshwater > Lake | place: Lake Michigan... | reverse complement strand
ACAGTCCTCATCCTCATCCTCATCCTCATCCTCATCCTCATCCTCATCCTCATCCTCATCCTCATCCTCATCCTCATCATCATCCTCATCCTCATCCTCATCATCATCCTCATCCTCATCCTCATCATCCTCGTACATTACATTGTGTCCCTCTTTTAATGAATAACGTCTAAATATTGAATAAATAAGACACACTGCAAAAACAATTGCCAAAACAACAAACAATCGATAAATATTTTGCTTTGAAATTTTTGCCATTATGTATTATTGGCATATAAAAAATATAAATTACAAGAGGTATTTTTATCACTTTACTCTTATTTCATTCGAAAACTGAATAACCTTGGACGAATACGTCTTACTCGTTTCACGCAAACATTCATTCACATAATCAACGATGGGGTCAATTTCTTCTAAAATATCTAAACTCCAATCGCCGGTTGTAGCTTCTCTCAAATGTTGAATAAACCGGAAAACAATACTTGTGACAGTATTCAATAGAATTTCTAAAACATTATGTATCTCTCGACTCTTTGCGTACTTTTTCTCATTTCGTTGAAGAGAGGTCTTAAACTGATTTTCGTCAATTTGATTACGCATATAGGAAATTCTTAATGTTTCGTTGATTGCTTCTCGATTCGCCGGAACCGCGTGTCTAGACATTACCGTATATCGCATATGTAGAGTGTTTCGAATAACCTTTTCCATGAAATCGGTACAAATCTTGGCCAAATAATGATCTACGTGTCGATGCATAAAGGTACGCATTTGTGTATATGTATGATGTTGTAACTCGTTCTGTTGACAAGGAACGTCGCCGGGATTACGCGGAACGACGTTGCCATTCCTTCTCAGCCATTCAAAATAATGCGGATTATGCACATTCGCTTCAATGCGTCCCGTGCGCCAATTGAATGCTGTGTGACACTGCGTACACCACATTTGATCGCATCCGTCGATTTTGAAAATGCCCGTTCTACAATTCGGACAAGGTCGCGTATCATTAGCTAAAAGACTCACTGTCGCAACCGTTTCCGGATTGCATTCATGTGGCGCATCGCGCGTCAACCCTTTGATCTCGTGACAAGCATTGCATGCCCACTTCTCACATAGTCCACATTTCCATTGACTGCTCAAAAACCCGCGACATTCCATGTCCGGACACTTTTTGATAAACTCGACGCGTTCCGCAGGAACTTGATTATTGTTCAAGCTGTGCATGTCCATTTGGATTCTATATCTTTCCATTAACAATTCATTCGTCTGACGTTTAATTTCGTTAAGTCTCAATTGTAGTCTCTCTTTAATAATATGCCTTTCTACTATCGGTTGCGTAGCGGGCAAAAGAGCGCGTTCAATATCAAAGAGAATCTCTTCGCGACGTTTCTTCAGCTTATTATCCATAAACGTCTTTGTAAATGCATTCCTGATATGTTGCCGTGTCCATTCGCGTCCGCATGGTGGGTTCATGCACTTCACTTCCGATCCGCCGAGAACATAAGTTTCGCAACATGTTCTGCATGCTCCGAATTCACAATAAGGACACTCGACTAATTTTCGCGTCGATAGATTAAATGCGTTGTCGCATATTTGACAAGGTTGTGACATTTTGATTTATTATATTGAATTATATGATAAATCGTAATCAATTTTATTTCAGGGAACCTACGGTCATCCCACCCTTTTCGAATTATTTGTTATTATATCACGATCCATTCTTCCGGAAATAACCCCGCCACTTCGCATTGCAATATCCAAGTCCCAGGAACATACACCGGGCTTCGAAATCGATGTGGTCCCAAGAATGCCCCCCACCAACTAAATGATGAATTCGCGCAAATGGCTCCTCCGTGACACTTGGTCATAAAAGCCAAACTATATATTTCGTCGTCGTTTTCTATGATTTGCATGCGTTCATCTTGGAACAACGCCTGTTGTTTCACCCATATGGGGTCATCAGAAAACACGAATATATTATGGGTATTATTTATCAAAGAGATACATTTTGCATAATAGTCCAAGCCGGTAATCGGATGCCGATCAGGATAATTCAAATAATCACCACGGCGTATATGCAAAAATACCGATCGATTCCAAGAATTGGTGGAATATTGTTCTTGGATTAAATCTCGATTTTTTTTTAGACCTTGGAGAAAGATGTCTTGCAAATCCCGCTCCGCAGATTTTATGGGAGGATAATATTGAAAATATTGATTAAAGATTACAGGAATGGTTATGTTTTCCAAGCTATATGCCTCCGTAGAAACCATAAATTGATAAATGTGGTTATGGATATAATTTTTAGCGACTGGAAAATGATCTTTTTTGACCCGTTCGTATTCTTCTTCTGATAAATGCGTTCCCATGCGCAAAAAGATAGACTCGTAATAATTTACCACATTTTGATGATGATTTCTATCTTGTTGTTTCTTTACATATAGAGGGCAACCGTATTTCTTGGATGCAGCGTAGCCCGCTGCGAGTTGGAACATCTTATTTCCAAGACCACCACAAAACTCCATCATTATTCCCGGTTCCATTACATCCATTCATCAGTAAAATTTTATATCTTTATTATATAAAATGACTTCTGCACCCAACGCATCGAATGGCCAAATGACCGGCGGAGAAAGTATGGCCGGAACCGTATTTATTCTGTTTATCTTCTTATGGATGCTTTTCGGATTCATCGCATTCATTTATTCGTTGTTTTGTTTTAGCCGAAGTGGATCCACGTTTGATAAATTCATAGGTTTACTCATCGCTTTCTTTACCGGACCATTCTTTTTCTTGTATTTGAGATATAATGCGGATTACTGCAAATAGATCAGGGAACCTTTTGCTACGCTAAGGTCATCAGAATCCGCGAAGCGGATTCCAGACCCAAACCCCTCCCTTTCAATATTTGTCGTTATGGTTTAGTCTAGTACATTGATATTTTTATTATTCACCACTGAAGAATAAAAATTTATTTATTTAGAAATTAAATATCCAACGAAATCGTATTCCTATCCGACTTTTGCTTCCTGCGGTTCGACTTTTTCGGAAGCGTGGCATTCTGAATATCCTTTATTGAAGCAACACTGACCAAAGAATCATTTTCGTCAATCGTCGACTTTTTGCTCGAATTGTGAATATTCACCTCACGTGTCTTGAGTCCAGACAAAAGACCATTCAGATCCATGTTCTGAGGTCCGCGCATCTCGGGTCTCTGAGGGGGCTCGTTCCTTTGATTTGGCTCAGGTCTTTGTGAAGTCTCGGGTCTAAACGAAGGCTCGGGTCTTTGCATTTGCTCCGGTCTTCTATTCGGGTTTTCGTATTGATTCGAAATATCTACACCGGATTCCTTAAACATCGTTCCTCGACCCATCGATATATCAGGACGATTCCCAGATGCCTGTGTGGTAAACTGCATAGCTCCGGGTCTCATCGGAGGAGGCTGTGTCTTCGTATCGACGGGAGCGGGCGGCGCACCAAACGACGTCTTCACCTGCTCCTCCGGATTCAAAATATTATTCATGAACCCCATTCCAGGCGCCTGTTGACTCATGCTCTGAACCGTAGCATTCGTAAACATCTTCATGAGTTCAGGGCTCTGGCGAATCACGTCATTGAAGCCAGGAGTGGCCGTAGACAACGCCTTGTTCGTAATATTCACCACAGCTGCGCTAAAACCAAGACGAAGCAATAGCGAAATCTCGGGGCTCAACTTACCACCCTTGTACTTTTCGTGTAGCTCCGTGAAAATCTCCTCATAACTCTCAATGTCCTCGCTAATCTGTTCGCCCCATCCATCCAGGTTCAAATCAAACGGATTAAATGCTGCGTTTGCGTACTCGATCGAATTCACAAAAGTCATAAACCACCAACCTTGCAATTTGACACTATCCTTCTTACGCTTCTCTTCCATCACAGTTTCGTATTCATCCTCCACCTCCTCATAAGGAGAATCCATATTGAAATGCGAATTATTCTTGATATTTCCCTTAGAATACCAATCCTCCAGCTTAGCAATCATAGCGCGCTTCTTTTTACGCTTTTCACGCTCCGTCATACGCGGCGCATTTTCGCCAGTTAGCGGAATTTCGTTCATCTTGGAAAATCCGTCCCACGTCTTCGTTGACCCTAAACTCTCTACCGTTGCGTGACCCAAATTAGAGTCCGTATCCAAAGGTGTGGAATCGATTTTTGGTTCGGACGCTTTTGAACTTCCGCCAAAATTAAATAAATTCGACGCAAACCCACTCAGAGTTCTCGTATCGGCCTCCGGTTTAGATGAGCCGGATCCAGACAATTCATTCAACTCGCTCTCTAAACGATTCAATTCGCCTAAATCCACATTTGTGCTAAAGGAACTATTCTTCTTTTTATCATTCATAAGTAATTCAATACCCGTCCCAAAATTAACGGAAGAGGGAGCGGACATACTATCCGAATCTTGGAAAGATAATTGAACCGGTTCTAAATCGTTTAACCCGATTTCTATGGTTTCCATGATGGCTTATGATAATTATACACTATTTATTTTTAAATCGTCCGCATTATATGTTATAATATTATTCTGCTTTAAATACCATATGCCTTGTAGAAAGGCGTCGGCTAGGTCATCCTTTTTTGGCGTTTCCAAGCTTGGTTTCCACTTTTGTAAATCCGCATTTCCGTCTAAAAATCTAGAACATATGGCTATACTATCCTCCTTGTGTTTCTTATATTTGTTCTTATCCGATGCATTTGAATCATGTTTCTCTACAAGTCCTTTCAGTTTATTTGCAGAAGAGATAAAATCAATCTTATCCACAGATTTCATGATGAAATATTGCGCCAGCATCCCCTGTACTGTTTTCATTCTACCGGCTAAAGGACTAATTTGATTTTCCATAATCACAATATCCAGATCATTTATCCAAGATTTCTCGTCTAATTTATCTCGCATATTTTTGCCGATTGTTATTAAATCCGTTTCCGATGCCGATTTTTGTTTTTGCGTTTTTATCGGTTCGTAACAATTTATTTCGAAATATGATTGGATCTTGGACAAAAGTTCCGTTTTCTTTTCATTTTCTATACCTTGGATTTGATAGGTTTGTACAATCTTATAGAGATCCTCCAATTTCATCTTTTTCAAAGACGTTGTAGAAATCTCCTTTGTGGGAATAATATACTGCGTATTCATCTTGGCGTGTTTTTCGCAGTAAGCATTTCGACCTTTTTGAAACTTTGCACGTTTTCCGCATACCTTGGCATTTTCGAAAGATCGATTTTTTTGTGCCAAATTGCAATTGCATTTTACGTCTTGGACTTGTTCTTCCATCAAATTCAATACCTCCCATTCCTGTATTGTTTCACCTCTATTTCCAATATCAAACAAACAATAGGCCATATTTTTGATTCCAATATCAAAACTAATCAGTTTCATATATCATGTATTGACATATGGAAATTTTATATTCTTTTAATTTTTGGCCAATTTCAGAAGCTCATATTGCGTTATGGACGGAGAAACCTTTCTGGAATTCAATTGTTCGCGCGATAGATATATATCCTTTAAATCGCTATTCGAATATCCAGTAGGCTTTGTCGTATCTAAAAAAGAAGTATAATTGTAAGGAGGATTATACGTTTTATCCAAATTCACATCCGACGGACTAAATCTTTGATAATATCCTACATCGTTACATGCGGCGAGAAAATTTTGTTTCACGAGTTGCCCTGAATTCTCCATCAGATATTTACGATACTGCCAATTCGATTTTATTCCATTATCGCGAATCAAAACAGCATTTGTGTCGCTTTCTGATTGATATGTAGCAATTAACGCTCTTCCATCCGACATGAGAGGAGGAAATTCCGGATATACGTTATTTGTTGCATATCCTAACCTAGATCTTGGTATTGTTTCACGCGTTATAGGAAACGCCTGGTCTAAAGGCGCGCTTTGTTCCAACGGATATGAAAACATAATATATAATGATTATAGATTATGTTTTGACGTTATTTATCTGATGATTCTAGTAACTGTATCAATTGCGGCTTCTTCATTTTACTCGAGTCTGATACCAAGCCCCTTGAAACAACTAAATTCTTTAAATTATAAAGGCTCATTTTATTGTAATTTACTTCTTCAGGTTCCTTGGTTTCTTCTAAAACATTAACTTCATCCGGCTCCGTAGGAACAGGTTCGGATACTTTATTTACAATTAAAACCGGCTCTTCTTCTTCTAGAGTTACTTGCTCTACATCAGAGTCAGCATTTGGATCCGTGACAGATTCGGACACTTCGTCCTCGGTTTCATCGGTTTCCTCGGTTTCCTCGGTTTCTATAACCTCAATCGTATCTTCTGTTATAGAATTAACCGTTTCCGACAACGGTATATTAATTACTTTGATCAAAGGTTTTTCTGCACTCTCATCTTCGTCATCCGAAACAAGAACCTTATCTTCATCGTCAGAATCATCGTCATCCGAATCATCTGAATCGTATGAATCATCCGACTCGTCTACATCTTTTGACTCGTTCAATTCAGTATTGTCTAAAGTATTTGGTCTCTGGATAAATTCGGCGCTGGGCGTTTCAGAAGTAATTACTTCATTTATTGCGGATGAATTTACAGGGACATAAACTGGACCCTCTCTCATTTGCGAAATGACCATCGATTTGATCAACGACATTTCGCGTACCATTGTGTTGACAATTTCAAACATCGTATCGCCCTTCTGTTCAATTGTTCCTAAACGTTGTTTGAAATGATATACGAGCAATAAAATCAGAACAAAAGTAATTCCTAAACTAATGAAAAAAAAGGTCTCCATAAAGTTAAATACGCCCATTTATTATAACGAAACAAATTTTATAATAATCTTGAACGAACGCTTCCAAATTTTTCTAGACTGTTATAATATAGTATAATTATAGATGGACAATCAACAAAACGTAGAACCAAACGCTGGAATTAGAAATTATTCAAATGAAACAAACAATCAAATGAATATGTTTCAAACTCAAAATATGATAATAGGGTTGTTGGTAATTTTGCTCGTTTTATCCTTTTTAGGAATAAATATATTATTGGTCATTGGCAACTTTTTCCAAGCCATCATCAATATATTTGGTCCTCTTGTTTATCAAATTCTCGGAGTATTCGGATATACTACTGGAGCTGTCATAAATAAAACAGCGGACGTAGTATCCGATACGACAAAGGTGGGAATCGACATCGCCGAAGGAACCGTTCAATCGGTTGGAAATCTACTCATAAAATCTAGCGGTGCAGTTGTGGACCCAAATGCAAAACGATTACTCGATAATGCGGTAGATACTCCTATTCGTGTGAAAATTCCAACACCTCCGCCCGTTTATGTACCCGTTCCTGTTCCTGTTCCTGTTGAGGTAAAAGTACCCGTTTATTCCCCCGGTTCAACGAATCCTAACGTTCAATTTAATTCATTATTGAATAACCCAATCACTCGTTTTTTAATGTACGATCCCAGTAAAACGCCAGCGCCTACGACACCTGTACCTACGACACCTGTACCTACGACACCTGTACCTACGACACCTGTACCTACGACACCTGTACCTACGACACCTGTACCTACGACAGCTGTACCTACTGAAAGTGTTTCAAAAATACAAAATCCTATTTCATCCAATAAAATATCATGGTGTTTCACTGGCGAGTATCAAGGAAAACGCGGATGCGTAGACGTATCTGATCAATCGAAATGTTTATCCGGTCAAGTATTCCCATCTCAACAAGCTTGTTTGGCGACTACGTCATCGTCTAATCCTCTTATATCCAATCCTATCGTCCCAACCATGTCTTCTACTATTCCGAATTACGGAAATGGAACCATGATGATGAATGGATTGCCTATTCCGCCTATTCCTCCGGCCCGTCCAACAATAGAACAAATGCAAACAATGAACCCTTCTTTAAACCCACCTCAGCCAACTACGACGGGTGTTCCAGGTGCTTCGCCGCAACCAAATGCAACGGGTGTTCCTGGCAGTTTTCCACAGCCAACTGCGACGGGTGTTCCAGGTGCTTCGCCGCAACCAACTGCGACGGGTGTTCCTGGGAGGTCGACTCAGCCAACCACTACTGGCGCCCCTAAACAACCAACAATTACGGGAATGCCTGTAGTTTCACAACAACCAACAATTACGGGAACAATTACGGGTATGCCTGTAGTTTCACAACAACCAACAATGACTGGCGCTCCCGCAGTTTCGCAACCACCGACCATGACAACTGGAGCGCCTATGATTACAAATAGTCCTTTGGTTTCGCAACAGCAAATTACAACGGGCTTATCGCCCGTTTCGCAACAACAGATGCTTGCGAATGCTCCGTTTTTACCATACGTCCCGCCTCAAACAAATTCCGCCATTATCCAAGGTGACGGTCCACCATTGGTAAATGGTCCTATTAACTATTTCTATCAATATTCAGATAGACTGTCAAATGGAAACTAAAATAAATTCGTTCGATATATATTTAAACATAATACATATCGAGTATTATATGTCTCAACACATAGATCATATATTTTATATTAATCTAGATCGCAGAACTGATCGTAGAGCAGAAATGGAACAAGAATTGACTCGTATGTCATTGACCGCGGAACGATTCTCCGCAATAGAATGTCCTCCTCCTATGGGCATTCTTGGATGTGGCAAAAGTCATTTGCAAGTCATAAAAATGGCAAAAGAGCGTGGTTACAAAAATGTTTTGATCTTGGAAGATGATTTTGTATTTATTACGGATCGTCCCACATTTGATAAAACGATTAACCAATTGTTTGAGGAATCCGTCGATTTCGATATTTGTTTCATTTCGTACAATCTTTTGCGTGAACAACCCTCCGATATACCCTTTTTAAAACGCGCTCTAGAATCAAATACGGCGTCAGGTTATATCGTAAATGCAAAATATTATGATGTAATGATCAATTTATACGAATGGGCTATGCCTTTACTAGAATCCACCCGGGAACATTGGCATTATGCCAACGATCAATGTTGGACGCATTTACAACATCGAGATAAGTGGTATTGTATTCAACCTCGTCTTGGGATACAAAGCGCCGGTTTTAGTGATAATTCGAGTAAATTCATTGATCGTGGAGTATAATTCTTATTCGTACAACTAACATAAATACTATAAAATATATAATATAGATGAATTTTTTGTCATTACTACAATCGCATGCAGTTCTCTGTAAGGCTCTAGAAAATGCAAAATTGGTTCAAAAGAAGCCGGTGAAAAGGCCTCTCGATAAGCCATCGCTCTATTTCGTATCTTTAGAAAACGACAAGGTTTTCATTTTTCCAAGCATGGAGCAAGAAGAAGACGCTGTTCTAAAAGAATGTGCCGAATTCGAATTTGCAAAAGTCAATGCCCCCATATGCGTCATTTTCTCAGTCGCTGAAATTTTACCCAAGGAAATTGACGAAAATGTGAAACTCTTTATGCGAGAGTTTGGTGTAGACACTGTCCGCGGCGGATCTTATTTAGATGTTGTTTTGCCTCCTCGCGTTTTACAATCATTGGAGCAAAGCTTGAATCAAGAATTAGCGTAAAAAATATATAGAATAAATATGATATTCTATATATGAACCAAAAAAGCTATGATTTTGATATTGAAAGCTACACCGATCTTGAACTACTCCAATTCTTCAAATTACCACACAATGCCTCCGATCATATGGTGAAATCTCAGATCGAAGCTCTCATTGCGCAATATAATATTCAAAATCCAACAACAGATACGGAATACGAATTTCGCGTATTTTTGAATCAAGCCAAACAACGATTGTTGGCATATGTATCGCATTCCACGCCGATTCAATTAAAACCCACTAATTACGATATTATTCATAGCCAATCAGCATTAGAAGGCGCGAACCACGCCGTCTCTGTGCAAAAAAACATTCCTGTAATCAATGCATCAGAATATCAATTCCCTGCCGGCGTTATTAATCCCATCGAAAAACGCGTCGTAACCAAAATAATAAATATTGATAGTCTTTTTCGAGAAAACTACGATACGACCAATTCGACAAATTTCACATGGAATCTACCCAACGAAATCAATAATATCATGTCCATGAACATCGTATCCATGGAACTCCCCAACGTCTGGTACTCTATTTCCTCAAGAAACAACAGTAATACATTTCAAGTGAAAATATATAACCTGGAAGGACAGCCCGATATATCTCACATCATCGAATTGCCCGATGGTAATTATAGCGCCGACGAATTTGTAGAGGCACTGAATAATTATTTTGTAAATGTAGCCAATGGCTTAGAAGTCTTGGTTTCCGAAATAGATACGCGCAGTATGCAAACCGTTATTCGTGCTCGAGTTCCAACAGATACGCCTTCTTCTCCGTGTCCTTATGTGGAAACCGATCCAAGATATTCACCCGATTTTTATTTCATCCTCGAATTCGAAAATTATAATAATGATGCCGCGGCAAAGAAAAAGGAAAACGATTACAATATCATGCGCCAATATAATCCTATGCAAAAGATGTTGGGTTGGTATATGGGGTTCCGCAATTCCACCTATTCGGTGGGATATAATAACGAATACACTGATGATATATCGTCTGTTCCTCCGGTCGAATATCACGGATATATTACGAGCGAAGCTTCATACGGTAGTTCCACGCAAAACTATATTTTCGTAGAAGTCAATGACTATAATAAAAATTTCATTACCGATTCCATTATTTCCATTACCAATAATGCATATATTGGTAATAATATATTGGGCCGAATTTCTTTGTCCGCGGTTACGAATAATACCGTATTCAATAATCCCTCTGATCGTATATTCAAATCGCGCGAATATCTGGGTCCGGTAAAAATCAAACGGTTGAATGTGCGACTACTCAATAAATTCGGCGATATTATTGACCTGAACAATAGCGATTTTTCCATCGCACTTGAATTCAAGATTCTTTATTGAGAAGAGCTGTCATTTATAAGTCCCGCATAAAATATCAAAAACGGGAAACAAAAAACAATAATTATACTTGAATTCTCGATGATGTATAGAATGGTGATGTACTATTACGTCAGAATGCGACAAAAAAGCCCCGGTTAAATAAATGTACACAATCGTACCATATTCGCATAAATTTACTTGAACAAACCAAATCGGAGCCACCAAAGTAAAAATTAATCCGACCGAATCAATAACGCTGATATGAATTGTATCGATTGGATACACTATACGATTTTCGTGATGTTTTGCGTGAATCCATTTATATATTTGCGGTATATGTGTCAACCGGTGATACGTATAGTATAATAATTCTATCCAGAAACTGTATTCAACCAGGTTCGATGCAGAGCGAATAAGTGAGTGTGTATTTGTATCCAAAACGGGCAATAAAATAACCCCGATGGCAACTGCCTCGGAATAAACAATAGCGTAATTCAAAACCGATTTTTTAATTTTATTCAAAACGACCGCGTAATTTGAATCTTTTCCTTCGAAAAACGGTTTATTCAAAATTTTGCATATCAAAAAAGACGTAAAAAGAGATGCGCTAAAAATTCTGAAAAGATGAAATGTAGTTTGCACGAATTCTTCTAACATTAAATATATAATAATATAC
>Ga0209651_1000721_pt1 | contig 11702 bp, 7 predicted proteins | sample LauGreFBDMM110SN_2_FD_188216 | JGI IMG/M metagenome (GOLD analysis project Ga0209651, IMG submission 188216) | Freshwater lake microbial communities from Lake Michigan, USA - Fa13.BD.MM110.SN (SPAdes) (version 2) | ecosystem: Environmental > Aquatic > Freshwater > Lake | place: Lake Michigan, USA... | reverse complement strand
TAATTAGAGAAATATACACATTCAATGAAGCGGTATTGCAGTCGGAAATGTATAAGTGGTTTTATGATAATAAACACACACAACATGTGTGTCATTTGCGCAGAGGCGATATAGCGGAGTTGAATTTTATTGGGTGCCATTCCATGATTTCCAAAGAATCTTATTTAAAACAATTTGACATGTTGGGCATTAGTGCGGCGGATGTGATTTGGCTTAGTGAAAGCAAACAAGATCGGTCTGATAATATATGGAATGATAAATCGCGAGGTCATAATTGGGCTTACCCGAAAGGGGAAAGCTACTGTCCTGAGATATTTTTAGATTTTTTACCGGATTTTCTAAGCATGATATTTGCGAAGACTCTATTGCGGGGCAATTCATCGCTGTCATGGTGGGGTGCTTTTTTAAGTTCCGCTGAAATATATGCCCCAATTATCAATCCCAAACCACAGGACCGTCATAACAAATATCATTATTGTGATTGTGAATTTGTTAAAGGAAATGCCCCGCATTTTATGGGCAGCAAATTAGATGCATTTTCATTTATTGATATCATCTTTCCAACAAAAAATGAATTACATGCAGTTGAATCATCATGCTATTTAAAGTATGCAAAATTTATCAACATTCAACCTCAGACGAATAAGAAAATCATCAGTTTTTCATTGTATGGAACTACTTCACAATTCAGCAATTCACGCGGATTTTACAAAGGCATATATGTGAATTATCATTTGGCAAAAAAACTGTATCCAGATTGGATTGTGCGCGTGTACATGCCGTTTGATGAACCGGATCACATCATTGATGAATTATCACAAATCACGGACCTTGAATTGATTTTGGTGGAAACAAACATTTGTTTGCGGGCACTTCGGTTTTTGCCGCACGATGATGAGAATGTGTCCGTGTGGCTGTCCAGAGATTTGGATTCCATTTTAAATGAACGAGAGCAGGTGGCCGTATCGGATTGGTTGACAAATTATCCCACGAAAGAGTTGCACATCATGGCCGACCATGATCAACATTATTGGACGATTGCTGGCGGCATGTTTGGCATTCACAATGATGTTAAGCGCAAACGTGTTTCTGGTTCATCATCAACGCTAATGGATTTTATTATTAATTTTTCCAATAAAGTATCAAATGTGGATGATTACGCAGTGGACTGCGTCATATGTGAACAATTTTTTTTCAAAGATGACAATTACATTCAACATCGCGGAAGTGGCAAACTGCTGGCAAATAGCAAACCTTTTCCACCTCATTCACCCATAGATTACGATTTTGTGGGATGCATTGTAGACATTCATGCCATTCATAGCAAAATGAATAAAACACACTATCGCACAGGTGTGCGCATGACGCTTGCAAATGATGACACGTTTTATTATCCTCCATGGAATACGAATTGTGTCGTCCATTGGTACAGCGACACCGATTTCACGTTGACGCCCATTCAAACCAATAAATCCACATCGAATGCAAACAGTTGTTTAAAAACCGTAAATGGGGAGGGCCGTCATTTGTTGACGGCGGATGTAACCACACCTATCACGGTCGTTTGGGATGGCCATGCACAAATGCGCGCGTTTATATCGGATGAACACACAATCACAGTGATTCATGGCAGTGAGCACTATCATTTTACTCGGGTTCATGTTCATCAAATCAAATGAGGGTTTATTTTTTTTACATTTGATGTATGCGTTTGCATTGATTGTTTTTGTAAAATCAATTTAAACGCAAAAATTGATTTGATTATTAGCCAGTCAAACGACCCTCATATCATCTGTCAGTCATCAATGTCAGCACACATTCGCAAAGAATTAGAAGCCGCCATCGGCCAATACGTGGAGGAGCCGTGGGACATGATCGGTTCGTATTTTGAAAACGGGCATTTGGAGCGGCTGGTGCGACACCAGCTGGAATCCTACAATGATTTCGTCGGCAATCAAATTGAGCGCACGATTGAGATGTTCAATCCGGTGAACATTGCCTCTGAGCAGGACTACGACCGCGTACTCAAGAAACACCGTCTGGAAATCATCATGGAATTCAAGAACTTCAACCTGTATCGTCCGCAGATCCACGAGAACAACGGCGCCACCAAACTCATGTTTCCGCAAGAGGCCCGACTGAGGAATTTCACGTATGCTTCATCCATGACGGTGGATGTGAAAATCCAGATCATCGTGCGCACCGGCACGGATCTGGAAAACGTGCAGCACCACCACAAAATGCTGCCGAAAATCCCGATCGGCAAGCTCCCCATCATGCTGAAATCCAGCATTTGCGTGCTGAAGCAGTGCCAGCACATGAGCCACCAGGTGACGGGGGAGTGCAAGCACGACGCGGGCGGCTACTTCATCATGCACGGCAGCGAGAAGACGGTGCTGGGTCAAGAGCGCGCAGCCGAGAACCGCGTGTATTGCTTCAACGTGTCCAAGGGGAACACCAAGTGGAACTGGGTGGCGGAAATCAAGTCCGTCCCCGATTTCAAGTGCATCTCGCCGAAGCAAATCAACATGATGGTCGCAAACAAAAACAACGGGTTCGGGTTCCCGATTTACGTGCAAATTCCGCGCATCAAGCAGCCGGTCGCGCTGTTTATACTATTTAGAGCGCTGGGCGTGATCACCGACCGCGAAATTTGCGAAACCATTTTCCTGGATTTGGCCGCCGACCCAGCGGCGTTGCACGCGGTGCAGGGTTCCATCATTGATGCCAACTCGGTGCTGACGCAGGAAGACGCACTGAAAATCGTAACGAGCCACGTCATGTACACCCCGATCAACATGGACAAGGAGTCGGGTGCCAAAAAAAAGCGCGATTTCACGGTGGATATTTTGAAGCACGACTTGTTCCCGCACTGCAGCACCGAAAAGGAGCGACTGTGTTTTCTGGGATACATGGCCAACCGGCTGATTCGGGCCAGCACGGGCGGGGACGCGTCGCGTCAGGACGACCGCGATTCGTACGTGAACAAGCGCGTGGACACGACCGGTGTGCTATTGAACAACCTGTTCCGCAACTATTTCAACAAGGTGGTGAAGGACATGACCAAGCAAGTCATTCGCGAGATCAACACGGGGTCCTGGCGGTCCACCGACGACTATTTGAGCATTGTTAACAACACCAACGTCTACAAAATCATCAAGTCGTCCACGATTGAAAACGGGCTCAAGCGCGCGCTGTCCACCGGCGATTTCGGCATAAAAAACGTCAGCACGGCAAAAGTGGGTGTTGCGCAGGTGCTAAACCGGCTCACGTACATCTCCAGTTTGAGCCATTTGCGGCGCGTGAACACGCCGATTGACAAGAGCGGCAAGCTGGTTCCGCCACGCAAGCTGCACAACACCACATGGGGGTTCCTGTGCCCGGCAGAGACGCCCGAAGGTGGCAGCGTGGGCGTGGTGAAAAACATCAGCTACATGACGCACGTCACCACCATCAGCAATTCGGACAACATTCGCGAACAAATCCGGCCGTTCATCGTGGCACTGGATGTCGCCACGCACGCCGAAATGCACTCCAACGTCAAGGTGTTTGTGAATGGCGCCTGGATCGGCATCACCACGGATGCGGAACGGTTGTACGCCGCGTTCAAGGACAAAAAGACGCGCGGAATCATCAACATTTACACGTCGGTGGTGTTCAATTACAAGAACCAAGAAATCCGCATTTGCACGGATGCGGGGCGGATCACGCGTCCCGTGCTGCGCGTGAATCAAAAAACCGGCGGCCTCTACATCACTCGGGACATCATTCAGCGGCTGCGAAACAAGGAGCTGGGTTGGGACGACTTGCTCACGGATTTAAGAATTGATGATGCGGTCATTGAATACATTGACCCAGAGGAGCAGAATTTCAGCATGATTGCCATGAAGCCGTCGGACCTGTATTTACCCCGTGACGACACGTTCAAATACAAATACACGCACTGCGAAATCCATCCCAGCACCATATTCGGCGTGATTGCGTCCTGCATTCCGTTCCCGGAGCACAACCAGTCGCCGAGGAACACGTACCAGTCTGCCATGGCCAAGCAGGCGATGGGCATGTATGTGACGAACTTTGACAAGCGCATGGACAAGACGGCGTACGTGATGACGTACCCGGCGCGGCCGCTGGTGGACACGCGCGTCATGGGCATGATCAAGCTGGACAAGATTCCGTCGGGCGGCCCCGTCATTGTGGCCATCATGACGCACACGGGCTACAACCAGGAGGACAGCGTGCTAATGAACCAGGGCTCCATTGACCGCGGCCTGTTTCAGACGGTGATTTACCACACCGAAAAGGATGAGGACAAGAAAATCAACGGCGACGAAGAGGTGCGATGCAAGCCCGACCCCGCCAAAACCAAAGGTATGAAATTCGGAAACTATGAAAAAGTGAACGCCAAGGGCGTCATGCCAGAAAACACGCTGGTGGAGAACCGCGACATCATCATTGCAAAGGTGGTCCCCATCAACCGGAACGACCCCACGAAAGTGCTGAAATTTGAGGACCAGAGCCGCGCGTACCGCACGCAGGAGGAATCCTACATTGACCGCAACTTCCTGGAACGGAACGGCGAGGGCTACTGCATTTGCAAGGTGAAAGTGCGCACGCTGCGCAAGCCGGTCATCGGGGACAAGTTCAGCTCGCGACACGGGCAAAAGGGCACGCTGGGCAACATCATTCCCGAACGCGACATGCCGTTCACGGCGCAGGGGCTCCGGCCCGACATCATCATCAACCCGCACGCCATTCCGTCGCGCATGACGATCGGGCAGCTGAAGGAGACGCTGCTGGGCATGGTTCTCGTGGAGCTGGGCTTGTTCGGCGACGGCACCTCGTTCGGCGAGCTGGACATTGAAACCATTCGGCAGGAGCTGCTGAAGTTGGGGTACGAGTGCAACGGCAACCAGCTCATGTACAACGGGCTCACAGGGGAGCAAATTGAGACCAGCGTGTTCATTGGTCCCGCGTTTTACCAGCGGCTGAAGCACATGGTGAACGACAAGCAGCACAGCCGCTCTATTGGACCGATGGTGAATTTGACGCGGCAGCCGGCGGAGGGGCGCAGCCGCGACGGCGGGCACCGGTTTGGCGAAATGGAGCGCGACAGCATGGTGGCGCATGGGGCGTGCCGCTTCACGCGCGGGCGCATGTACGATTCGTCGGACAAGTATCAAGTGTACGTGTGCAAGTGCTGCGGCATGATTGCGGCCGTGAATGACAAGATGGGCATACACTGCTGCCACATGTGCGAGAACCGCACCGAGTTCGCGTATGTGGAAATTCCGTACGCGTGCAAGCTGCTCTTTCAAGAGCTGCAAACCATGAACATTGCTCCGCGCATCATGACCGAATGAAGCCAATGAAACAATGACGATGGCTCGTCTAAAATGATTTTTTTAACTCATTTAAATAGATGCAATCAATATGAACAACCACGCGATGTCTCTCATTAAAGAGTATTTGCGCCTCAGCAAAGAAGCAACTACAAAATACGGCCCCAAAACGTTCCTACTCATGCAAGTTGGCGCGTTTTACGAATGTTACGGTGAGATCGCGAATCGCGCCACCATTGACGACTTCTGCCGCACGTGCGAGCTGGCCTGTGCCAACAAGGCGCCCGGCATCCTCATGGCCGGCTTCCGGGATTACAGCCTGGAAAAGTATTTGAACAGACTGCAGGAGTTGGGATACACGGCCGTGGTGCATTCGCAGGACGCGCAAATCAAGGAGGAACGCGCTTTGAGCGGTGTATACTCGCCCGGCACGTTCTTCACTGCAGAGTCGGCCGCCCTGTCCAACTGCGTGGCCTGCATCTGGCTGGAGCGCATGCGCGCTAAAACCGTCATCGGCATGGCCAACATTGACGTCTTCACCGGCCGCTCCAGCGTGTTTGAAACTGAAACGGAGCTCATGCACGCGCCGACCACGTATGATGAACTGGAACGCTTTATTTCGGCCCACGCGCCGAGTGAGGTTATAATCATTACTGACAATTTCTCTCAAAGGGAGGTGGAAGATTTACTAAACTTCGCGGGGATTGCCACGTGCGCCCGGCTGGTCCATCGCCTGGAGTCGGGCAATGACGCGGTCCAAAGGGCCAAGAAGCAGATGTATCAGCGCGAAATCATGGCGCGGTTCTTCGGTTCATCGTTATCGCAATCGCTCATGCAGTTCGCCACGCATGAATTTGCAACCCAGGCGCTAACCTACCTGCTGAATTTCGTGCACGAGCATAACCCGCACCTGGTGCACCGCATTACAGAACCCGCGTTTGAAAACTGCTCGGACCGCATGGTGCTCGCCAACCACTCGCTCAAGCAGCTCAACATCATTGACGACGACAGCAGCGGCGCCAAGGGCAAGTGCTCCTCCGTGTACCGACTGCTGAACAACTGCATGACGCCCATGGGCGCGCGCCACTTCCGCACCCGGCTGCTGAACCCGTCCTGCTGTGCGATAAAAATTCAGCGCGAGTACGACATCACCGCGCACTTGCTTGCTTCAAATGATGTAATAGACGCATGGCGCCCCCAGCTGGCGCAGCTGAAAGACCTGGAAAAATTCAACCGCCTGATCATGATGCGCAAGTGCGCACCCCAAATGCTGCACTCGCTCTACGGCAGCCTGGTCGTCATTGGCGACCTGCATTCCTCGGTTTCCGAGGACGCGCCAATCGCGACATATTTGGACGCAACGAACCCGACTGCGACTGCGACTGTGACTGCGGTGGTGGAATCCGTTTCCGCCGTGTGCGCACGGCTGCGCCTGCATTTGGACACCACGTTCCACATGGACAAGTGCGCCAATGTGGGTGCGGACCTGGGCGAATGCGACTTTGTGCGCCCCGGTATCAGCGCGGAGCTGGACGCGTTGCGATTGAAAAACGAAACTGGAATTAAAACATTGCACGAATTAAGGAATTATTTGGATTCTCTCATTGTGTGTGGAGAGAAAACTCGGACCAATGCAAACGATGTCGTGAAAATACATGAAACCCCCGTGCAAGGGATATCTCTGCAAGCAACCAATCGTCGCACCAAGCTACTTGCCGATCAAATCAAGCAGCAGAAGCTGGATCAAGTGTGCATTGGACCAGACAAACGTTGGTTCTCTTTGTTGGCGCTGACATTTCCCAAGGCCACCAGCGCAAACCACGAAATCACGAGTTCGCAGCTGGATGAGCTGTGTCGCGGCATCATCGCGTCCAAACAAAAAATAAAAGAATGCGTGGCGCAGATTTACGCCGGCTTTGTGGACAAGCTGCGCGACTGGGAGCCCGCGTTCCAGCAGCTCATTCATTTTGCGACCACGATGGACCTCCTGCAGAACCAGTGCTACATTGCCGTCAAGTACAAGTTCTGCAGGCCGATAATTGCGTCCACTGATTCCGCATCCGCAAAGTCGTTTTTTGACGCGCGGGATCTGCGCCACTGCCTCATTGAGCGGCTGAACGAGGACGAAACCTACGTGGCGAATGACGTGGCGCTTGGTTCAGGCTTAGCGTCAGCGAATGCAGCTGATGGGGGGTCCCGGGGCATGCTCATCTACGGCACCAACGCCGTCGGCAAAACCAGCCTCATTCGCGCAGTCGGCATTGCCATCATCATGGCACAAGCCGGGCTCTACGTGCCGTGTTCTTCGCTCACGTACCGTCCTTACACCACCATCTTCACGCGCATCCTGGGCAACGACAACCTGTTCAAAGGGCTCTCCACGTTCCAGGTGGAAATGAGCGAGCTGCGCGTCATCCTGCGCACGGCCACCGACCGCAGTCTCATTCTGGGCGACGAGCTGTGCAGCGGTACCGAAATGGACTCCGCAATTGCCATATTTGTCGCGGGACTGTCGCACCTGCACCGAGTGGGATGCACTTTCCTGTTTGCAACGCACATGCACGAAATCAACGGCTACGACGAAGTGCGCCTATTAACTAAGATGTGCATGAAGCACTTGACGGTGGCGTATGACAAGAGCAAAGACACCTTGATTTATAATCGCAAGCTGGCGGACGGCCCTGGGGCCAGCATGTACGGACTGGAGGTGTGCAAGGCGCTGCACTTGCCCGACGCGTTTTTGGAATTCGCGAATGCGGTGCGGCTGCGGCATCGGGCGCCGCCGTGCGACATCGGCATCCTGTCGTTTGAGCCGTCGCATTTCAACGCGCACAAGCTGAAGGGCGTGTGCGAGCGGTGTTGTTTAGAATTAGCGCAAGAAGTGCACCACTTGCTGCCGCAAAAGGACGCTGATGCAATGAATTACATTGGGCACGTGCCGAAAAACCACGTGGCCAACTTGATGGCGCTATGTACGCGGTGCCACGACGAGGTGCACATGGCGAATTAATTTGAATCAACATTCCGAAAAAAATTGATTTCAATTTAGCATTTGAAACCAATGCATGTGTGTTCTTAAAACAATGAATTTGTTCATTCTCTCGTTGATCCCGACCGAAGCCGCCGAAGCCATGATGGACAAGCACGTCAACAAGATTCTGCTGGAGGCGGTGCAAATGCTGTGCACGGCAATGCGCGTTTTAGTGCCCGACACCCCAATCAAAGATGCGCTTTACAAGCAGGCGCATTTGAACCACCCTGTGAGCATCTGGGTGCGTGAATCGCGTGACAACTTCATCTGGACGCTGGATCTTGTGGAGGCGCTGCACGAGGAGTGGCGCTTCCGTTACGGCCATCCCGAAACCAAAATGCATCGGTCGTATGCCGTTGCCCAGTTGCTGCGCCGCCATGTGCCGCGTGACGATTTATTCCCGTGCCCCCGTGCGGGACTCACGCCTTTTGCACTGGCGATGCCCGACGAATACAAGGCCCGCAGCGGCAATGCTGTGGAGTCGTATCGGGCATACTACATGTCGCCCGAAAAACGGCGCATTGCCGCCTGGAAGAAGCAGAGGCCCGCACCGGAATGGTACCACAATCACATTCACGAAGTCCCAAATGCAAACCAAATCCAAACGCAAAATTACAAAAAACACTAATAAATAAAATATGCACAGTATATACTATTTTTCTCGCAGTAAAAGATGAACGCAGATGTAAATCAGCCAAGCAACGGCAACGGCATCAATTTAGTTGAACGCTTCGGCCAATATTTCATAGAAAACATCGCCGCCATATCCATTGTGGTGGTCATAATAATTGGCGCGCTGGTGCATCAGCAAATCATGCACGCGAATCTAGGCATGGACATTACTGAGAACAATGCTATTGGGTCGGCCGGACGAAACACGAGGACGATTGTCGTGGAAACGTTCGACACGATGAACCAGGACCCGGACGAGCCAACCGATGATTCACTGGATGCAAAACTGAAAGCCGGGTTTTGCAAGTCGCATTTAGGCAAACCCGCCGAATTGGAAACGGCGTGCGGCAACCTCAGCAAGAATTCCTGCAAAGCCACCTCGTGCTGCGTTTGGGCTAAAATGAACTCCGCCGAATCGTGCGTGTCTGGAAACCGACACGGCCCCATTTTCAAACACGAGTCAAGCGGCGCCCCCAAAACACTGGACTACTACTACTTTGAAAACAAGTGCCACGGCAACAACTGTCCCACCGCCGATAAATAAAAATATTACAGGTATTTATAACACGTTCAATAAACGCAACACAAATCATGTCATTGGGATATTCGTCCATTTCTCACGCAAACCAGATTCTGCAGCCCAACATTGCATGCGGCGCAAACCCGTCGGGTGGACATTTTGTGAATCCGGGTCCGCAATTTTCCAGCCTTGTCGGCGGTGTAACCGGTTGCGGTGGCGCCGGCAGCAGCGCGGCCGCCCTTGCCGGAAAACCCGGATACAACATTGTGGCAAAACAATCGGGCGGTAAAACGCACCGTCGTGGAGGTTATCATAAGCACGGCAAAAGCAAGAAGCGCCGCTGCACTTGTCGTGGAAAATGCCAGTGCCGAGGAAGGTGCCGGTGCCGCGGAAGGTGCCACTGCCGGCGTCGGCGCACCATGCGCGGAGGATTTTCGCCCGCCTCCTTTTTCGGCGCAAACCCCCCCTATCATCAATACATGGGCAACATACCCTCGTCAAACAACTTCAGCGTTGGGGCAGAATCGCTGTCACCTGCCATGAGCGGCATGGCAAACCCTGCCCCCATCACCGTATTCCCTAATTGCCCCACCAAATAAGGAATGCGACGGGATGCGGCACGCTGGTGCGCGTGTGTGTGTAATATATTATTTTATAACAATATATTAAACATTAGGGACGTATCATAAATCCAAACAGCCGATGTCTTCCTGCAATGCCACGGCGCCGATTGACCTTCCAACCAAAGGAAATGTGAACCCCATTTCGGGAACGTTTAACTGCATATACGACGTGGACATGTGTTCCGGCGCACCCGTGACGGTTTCGGACGACCGCAGCCACTTGTCTATCAAGTGCAGCGGCGGGTCCAAATCAACCATCTTGTTTTACGGCAGAGTATACGTGCCAACCGAAATTCGCATCTATGCCCCATCATTGCACACATACAATGGCGATCGTGCGAATGCCGAAATCCTTGTCGTGCACACGCCCGGGGCAAGCTCCGGATCAAACACCAATACAACCGGGTTAATTGTGAGCGTGCCTGTATCCTTGTCCGGCTCGGGCAACCCGGATTTGGCCGCCATATTTAAGGCAGCCAACACCATCAACCCCAGCACACTCACCCTCAACGCATCCGCACCCATTAATTACACCGTTAATGTGAACAATTTCATTCCAGCAAAACCGTACCTTGTCTATTATGGCACGCTGCCGTACGATTCATGCGGCGGCAATTATTATTACGCTGCATTCACCGACCCCATCTCGGCAGCCGGATCATTGAGCGACATACTCGTGGACAGCGGCATTGTCACGGTTCAACCGTCCATAAACACCAATTTGCAAAAAAGCAACACTGGACCGAACACGGGAATCGGGTCGCAACAATCAACCGACCAATACACGCTATTTCAAGTGGTTGGGGGTCAGTGCGATGACGACGCCGGTGCGTCCAACAACAACAACGACAACACCAATGACGACGGAACCGCATCAAAAAAATCGCAAAAAATTGGAATGAATATCATTTGGGGGCTCATAATTGCATTGGCCTTATTGGGAATTTGGTACATGTTTAGAAGCGGAAGCACCAGCACCACGAATGCGGTTGGTGATGGTGGTGGTGGTGGTGATGGTGACACGGCTTAAACCCGCGTGTACCCCAACGAGGTTTGGTCCAGCGGGTTTGGAAGAAAGGACACCGTCGCGCTGCCAAGCTGAGTGTCAGCCAAGGGCGCCCTCAGCGCCACCATTTGTTCCTCCAGCGTCACGGGGAACTGGTTTAACACCGACAACTCACTGCTCTTCCGCTGCTCGCTCGGAACGTACGCTTCAATGGCGGAGCTGATGGAAGACCGGCGAATGAGCACGTACGCCGCAAACAGCCCCAGCACGCCCACGACGGGATGCGAATGCGTGAAAAACGACAGCGCAACCAGAACAACCACAATGTTGCCTAAAGGCGTGTCCACGTAGGATGAAAGGACGTCGGGAGTCGGCACGTTCAGAATAATGTACAAAACGAGGAGCACGGTCAGCAGCATTTCGTGCTTTCGGCCGGTCTTGAAAGCGTCGCGCATGATTTGATTCATTGCAATGGGCGTGATTGAATTGAGATAGTTATTTTTATAAC
>Ga0209651_1000716_pt1 | contig 11756 bp, 8 predicted proteins | sample LauGreFBDMM110SN_2_FD_188216 | JGI IMG/M metagenome (GOLD analysis project Ga0209651, IMG submission 188216) | Freshwater lake microbial communities from Lake Michigan, USA - Fa13.BD.MM110.SN (SPAdes) (version 2) | ecosystem: Environmental > Aquatic > Freshwater > Lake | place: Lake Michigan, USA... | reverse complement strand
AGTTATGATATTGTTAATTCTTCATTATATTCGTCTGCTAAAGGAGTGATATTTACCGCTTATCAAAATCTGCTATTAAACATCCTTCCTTTTCTAGAAAAATTTTAATTACAAAACAAAACAACATGACTAAAAAAATCATTGTAAGTGTTTGTGCTTTCTTAATGACCATTATGGTCGGTTTCGCACAAACAGTTACTATAACCGGAAAGGTTATTGATGAAAAGAATGATCCTGTTGCCGGAGCTAGTGTGCTTGAAAAAAGCACGACTAAGGGTGTGAGTGCCGGCAATGATGGTACATTTACAATTTCTGTAAAAAAAGGCGCTACTTTATTGGTTTCAGCTTTAGGCTTTGAAAGCAAGCAAGTATCTGCTAACAACGCTAACTTAACAATCGTTTTGACTTCTGATGTGAAGGCTTTGAGCGAGGTGGTTGTAACAGGTGTTGGTGCGGCAACAAGTAAGAAAAAGTTAGGGGTTGCAGTTGAATCTGTAAATCTTTCTAGCCAAGTTAAAGTACCTACAGGCGATGTTGGTCAACAATTAGTTGGACAAATTGCTGGTGCTCAAATCAGCAGTACCAACGGTAGCCCAGGTCGTCCTTTACAGATCTTGTTAAGAGGTATCAATACAGTACAAGGTGGAACTTCACCAATGATCTTGATTGATGGTATTGAAGCTCGTGGAACAAGTTTAAACTCTATTGACGTAAACATCATTGAAAGAGTAGAGGTAGTACAAGGTGCTGCTGCTGCATCTTTATATGGTGCGCAAGGTGCGAATGGTGTTATCCAATTATTCACTAAAAAAGGTAAAGCTGGTAAGTTGAACATTGAATTCAGCTCAAGCGCAACAACCAATGAATTATTAAACATTGGTGGTTTATCTAAAGCTAGAAACCATGCATTCAGAACAGATGCAAACAATAATGTATTGACTGGTTCTGGAGCTATTATGTCTTTAGATCCTTCTACTTTAGTTTACAATGGTGACGTGGTGTATGATGCGTTAAACGTTGCTAGTTTTCAAAACAAGCCTTATAATAAGAACTTACAGTACATCGACCACTACAAGATGTTCTTACAACCAAGTAATGTTTTGAATAATTCAGTAACTGTTTCTGGTGCAAAAGATAAAGTTGATTTCTTATTCTCTGCATCAAACAACCAACAGAATTCAAACTTCATCAACAATGGTGCATTCTCTCGTTCTAACTTAACTTCTAAAATAGGATTTGAAGTTGCGAAAGGATTAAAGTTTACTTCAACGACACAATTGATTTACACAAAGAATACAATGAATGACCAAACTGGTAGAAGTTATGTATTTGCAATTAATAACGCGCGTCCTTTTGTTCCTTTTGACCAAAAAAGTACGGATGGCAAATACGCAACATTCTTTGGAGCAGCAGCTGGTGTAAATCACTCTAACCCTTTTGCTTCAAATGATGAGTCTCGCACTAATATTGCAACGGTGGATGTAATCCAAAATTTCAACTTAAACTATAAGTTGCCTAAGTTCTTGGAATTTGATGCAAAATATGCATTGAACTATAATAACCAGAATACAACTTTTACTTATGATGAGCAGTGGGGTAACCAGAACAGGGTATTACAGAATCGTTATACTTATAACTGGTCTCCTGCTCCAACTGCATTCACAACTGGTGAGATTGATAACTATGTAGATAGAACAACTTTCCAAAACTTTATTGGAACAGTGAACTTCCGTACAGATTTCGAAAAGGATTTCAATATCAATATCCCATTAAAAACATTTACAACAGCTGCATTTGATTACCGTCGTAATCAATTCAAGTCTTTCAGAGCTGCTGCTTTTGATGGTCCAGGTTATGCACCATGGAATATGGCTCAAGCTGCTAATTATAGAGTTGTAAGAGATTATATAGAGCCATTTGTTACTTATGGTTTCTTAGCGAATCAAAGATTCGAGTTCTCTAACTTTACAGGTTTCTCTGTAGGTGTTAGATCTGACTTCTCTTCTGCATTCGGTTCAGGTGCGACTGCACAAACCTTCCCTAGAGGAGACTTCTTCTTTACTTTATCTAACTTAAAATTCTGGCAGAATTTAAAAATCTCCAATATTTTATCTGAAGTGAAGTTTAGAGCTGGTTATGGTGAGGCAGGTATCCAACCAGGTGCCTTCCAACGTTTCACAATTTTAGGTGCGCAGAATTTAGGAGGAGCTAGTGTGTTTACTTTCCCTACTACCAATCCAAATCCAAACTTATCTGTGGAGTTATCTAAAGAGACTGAATTTGGTACCGATTTAACTTTTACACTTGGTAAAGGTGATTGGTTTAAAACTGCAAATATCTCTGCTACTTATTGGAGCAGAAATACAGATAACGCAATCTATAGCGTAGACGCTGCACCTTCTACAGGTGTGGGTGGAAAATTAGATAACGCATTTGGATTGAAATCAAGCGGTTTACAAGCTTCTTTGAATTTAAATGTTTACTCTGGAAAAGATTGGAGTTGGGATTTCATCACCAATTATGCGAATCAATCTTCTGAGATTGCTTACGTAAAAGGACCTCCAGTAATTTTATTATCTTCTGCAGGTAGTGTGGGTATCACATTACAACAAGGATATAAAATTGGTCAGTTCTTTGGTTTCAAAATGATGAGATCATTAACTGAAATCAATCCAGTAACTGGTTTACCAATGATCCCTGAAGCATCAAGAGCTCAATATGAAGTAGCTAGCAATGGCTGGGTTGTGAATAAAGCAACTAAACAAGCGGTGACATTACCTGGTCAATATAGCCTAGGTGATCCTAACCCTAAGTTCAATATGAGCTTTATCAACAACTTACAGTATAAAGGCATCTTCACATTCAATATGCAATGGGATTGGGTTTATGGTAATAATTTGTACAACCAAACTAAGCAGTGGATGTACCGTGATGGTATTCACTCTGATTATGACATTCCTGTTACAATCAATGGTGAAACACAAGCTTACACTGCGTTCTACCGTAGTATGTATGCAGGTGGTGCAGCGAACGGAACAAAGAACTACTACTATGAAGATGCTTCTTTCTGGCGTTTAAGAAACCTTTCTTTTGGAGTTGATATTGCAAAATTGACTAAGATTAAATTTACAAATCGCTTGCAATTGGTGCTTTCTGGTCGTAACTTGTTAACCTTCACTCCATACACTGGTATGGATCCGGAAGTTAACTTTGCTACTAACTCAGCGTTCGATCGTGGTTTAGATCACAATACTATTCCTAACACAAAAGCTTACACAATAGGCTTGAACATAGGATTTTAAACCTTAACCTTTAAATTTTTAGTAATGAAGAATAATAAAATTTTGGTTGGAGTATTAGGAATTGCTTTAAGCTTTACAGCTTGTAAGAAAGACCTTGATATTACCAACGTAAACTCGCCAACTCCGGCGAGTGCTCAAAACGAGAATGGATTATATCCATTTGCTCAGGGAACAATCTACTTAAATGGTTTCCATAACCTAAAGTATTCAGATGGTGTTTATGGTCGTTTTTGGCCAGGCGCTATGGGCTTTCACGAACTAATGGGCGACGTAGTTGGTGCGGAAGCAGCGAACGCGTTCATGAATCAAATTGGCTGTCCTAATAAAGTGACTTTAGACAACGGAACAGTTGTTGTGAATCCTAGTCAGCCAAATACACAGTATGCATTGCTGAGAGCGGCTAATAACAATGCTCAAGGCGGAAGTAATACTACTTTTTATGAGTGGGCTTATATGTATAACATGATTACAGCTGCAAATGAAATCCTTGCGATTGCAGACAAAACTACATTCTCAGGCACAGGTGCTGCTACTAAAAAAGCAACGATCCAAGCTTGGGCTTATTGGTGGAAAGGTTATGCATATAGCAGAATCGGTTCTACTTATTATGCTGGTTTAATCCAAAATGCTGCTACATCTGACGCAACAACCAATGGTAATTATGTAACTAAAGAAGCCATCATTACAGAAGCAAATTCAAATTTTGATAAGGCAGTGACTGCTTTATCTGGTGCAAGTTCTGCTACTGATTATTCAGCTACATTAGGAAGATTAATTCCTACCTTTTTACAAAAAGGTAAAGGAGGTGTCTTGACAATAGATATGTGGAGACGCAATATCAATACCATTAAAGCGCGTAATATTCTTGTGAACACGATGAGATCAAGCATGTCTGCTTCTCAATGGAGTGCAATTTTGACTTTAGCGAATGACGGTATTAGATCGACTGATTTAATCTTTACTGGACGTTCAGACGCAAATGGTGATTTCTTAGGTACCGGTATTAGCGTTGCTGATAAAGTTGGTCAAGCAGCTCCTACAGGTTCAACAAATACGTATAAATTAAGTGAGCGTTGGATGCAGGAATTTGTTGCAGGAGATAAGCGTAGAGATAACAATGTGATCACTTTAGCATCTGTTGGTTTATTCAACTCTGATCGTGGAAATTCATATAATACACGTTATAGCTTGAAATATGGTGGTAACGGATTAGCAGGTGTAATTACTTATGCAAACAATGTAATTGGTGCAAATGAAATTACGATCGCAGGTACCTATGAAGAAAACGAATTAATGAAGGCGGAAGCTTTGATTATGACTGGACAAATTGACAAGGGTGCTGAATCTATAGATGCTGTAAGAAATTACCAAGGCGCAGGTTTAACTGCATTAGGTTCTGGCTTAACACAAACAGCTGCTTATGAGCAGTTAAGAAGAGAGCGTAGAATTGCTTTAGCATTCAAAGGCTTATCTTTCTATGATGCGCGTCGTTGGGATATCATTGCTCCAGACAAATCTCGTACTGGAACTACAGTAGTCTCTGTGACTGGTGCGGTAAGCACAAATGCTACAATCGTCTATGGTTTCTTAGACTATTGGGATGTACCAGACAATGAGTTAGCGTATAATCCAGCTTTAGCCGGATCTGCTCCAACTAAGAATCCTAAGCAGTAATTGCTATTTAGGTAATATTTTGAAACAAGACCCCCTCGGGGTCTTGTTTTTTTATTTACCTATAGTAACTTTAAGGTATAATAGCAATCCTATGAAAATCTTATTTACCTGTTTCTCTTTTTTTCTAGCCACTTTTAGCTTCGCACAAAGCAATTCAATTTCAACGACCAGCAAATGGGGGCAACAAATTTTCCTAAGTGATGTAAACGGACAAGCATTCGTAAATAAATACGAAGGCATTGCTGGATCAGTGTATGATCAAACAGATTATCTTTTAGCAAGAATTACTTTAAAAGATGGCAGGGTATATAATGATGTAAAAACAAGAATCAATTTGCTTGAACAGGAAGTTAATTTTATTGCATCTAACGGACAAGAAGGTTTTCTTGGAAAAGGTATGGCTTCAGAAATTACTTATCAAGATAATAGCGGTTCTTATTTAGATACAAAAGTATTTCAATGTGGTTTCCCTCCAATTGACAATCAAAATAGAATCTCTTTTTACCAAATTTTATTGAATGGCAAAACAAGTTTACTTAAATCTGTTTATAAAAGTTTACAAGAACGTAATAATGATATGTCAGGTGAACGCTATAAAGAATTTGCCACCTATGAAAATATGTACTTGTTAAAAGAAGGTACGATGGTCCGAATCAAAAAAGATAAATCTAATCTTATAGCTTTATTACAAGATAAAAATCAAGCGATAAAAAAATACATCGATGATCAAAAACTAAACTTAAAAAACGAAGCACATTTAATTGATTTATTGAAATACTACAATACCTTATAAATGGACTTTGTTGAACAACTAAATCAATGGGGGCGCGAAAAAAAGCCCTTTGTTTTTCTCATTGATTTTGAACAAAAAAAACCTTTAGCTTGGCCTGTTGATAATTGCCCAGATTGGTTTCAGTTTAAATTTACAAAAGCTAGTTCAGTAAAAAAGGAGCTACAAAATTCTAATACAATTGATCAAACATTTTCATCAGTTGACAATAAGGATGTAAATAGTGTTGAGAATAATAGTTTTATAAATAAAGCACAACAGTCAAATGGGCTTCTGATAAAGCATCCTATAAATACTTCTGACTATCAGTATAAGTTCAATCAAGTAATGGACGCATTGCACAAGGGAGATAGTTTTTTGATGAATTTGACCATCCCTACACCGGTCCAAAATACAGTCAATTTTCAAACCTATTTTGACCACGCAAAATCTAAATATGTGGTTTGGTTAAAAAACGATTTCATTGCTTTCTCTCCAGAGACATTTATACAAATTGAAGCAGGAACCATTTCGACTTTTCCAATGAAAGGCACCATTGATGCAAGTTTACCCAATGCAAAAGAATTGCTGCTCAATGACCCCAAAGAATATGCAGAACATGCTACGATTGTAGACCTATTAAGAAATGATTTAAGCAGGGTAGCATCCAAAGTGAAGGTGACTAATTTTAGGTACTACGAAGAGATACCTACTCAAAACGGTTTAATTGGTCAAGTGAGTTCAGCCATAGAGGGGGAATTGCCAAATGATTATGCAGCTAGGATTGGAAGTATTTTATATGACTTACTACCAGCAGGATCGGTATCTGGAGCACCTAAAAAGAAAACAGCCGAATTGATTGCATCCATTGAGGGAACAGACCGCGGCTATTATACGGGCATTGCTGGTCATTTTGACGGTCTGAATCTAGATAGTTGTGTGCTGATTCGTTACCTTGGTGCAGACCAAGTATACCATAGTGGCGGCGGCATTACTTTTCAAAGTGATATGGCATCTGAATACCAAGAAATGATCAATAAAGTATATGTCCCAGTTTTTTGAGAGCATCCGCATTAATGATGGCATTGCTGAAAATCTAAACTTTCATCAGGCTAGGGTCCATAAAACCTTAAACGCCTTTGATGCATCTTCTAACAGCATTGAATTAACGACGATTGTGCAGGAATTAGTTTTACCTAGGCTTGGGTTGTTTAAACTTAGAATTTCCTATGATCTTAATGGCAACTATGAAGCTAAATGCAATCCTTATCAATATAAGCAAATCAATCATTTCGCCTTAGTGGATATGAAGGGACAATCTTACAATTATAAATATGCAAATAGAGACTGGATCCATGAAGCACTAGCGCAATCAGATAAAGACGAAATCATGATGCATGAAGATGGATTCATTAAGGACTGTTCTTATACCAATATTGTTTTTTTTGATGGTGCAAATTGGTACACGCCTGAGTCACCATTATTAGAAGGTACACAACGCGCAAAGTTAATACAGGAGGGTATTATAATTCCCAAAGCATTGCATATAAATGACCTCCCTGATTTTATAGAATTCAAATGTATCAATGCAATGATTCACTGGGAAGATGCAATTAATTATCCAACTCATTTAATTAAGCATTAATTTCATCTAAATCTAGTTTACATGATGATTGCTTTAGTGTTCATTTTTATTATTGGGTATCTTTTAATTACTTTAGAGCATGCTATCCATATTAATAAATCAGCTATAGCATTGATTACGGCTGTACTTTCTTGGACTATTTTAGTAATGAATCCCGCGAACAAGGAGGCAGCATTAGGAACACTTGGGCATCATTTTAGCGGTGTAGCTGAAATTGTTTTTTTCCTTTTAGGTGCTATGACCATTGTTGAGCTGATTGATGCTCATGATGGGTTTCAGAATATCACAGAAAAAATCAAAACAACCAATAAGTCAAAATTTATTTGGACCATTTCACTTGTTACATTTTTTCTTTCTGCAGTCCTTGATAATCTTACAAGTACCATAGTGATGATATCCATTGTCAATAAACTAGTAAAAGGCAAGATGGTAAAATGGCATTTACTAGGCTTGGTGATCATCTCCTCAAATGCAGGCGGGGCATGGAGTCCCATAGGAGATGTGACTACAACCATGTTATGGATTGGACATCAAATAACGCCATTGAATATCATCAAAGAAACATTTTTAGCAAGTTTAACCTGTATGGTTGTGCCAACTTTGATCATCAATTACAGAATCAAAGGAAGTATCCTATTAGAAGAAAAAGTGCTAATCAATCAAAATGTAATTTCTAATGCTTTAGATAGAAATTTAGTTTTCTTTATTGGTGTATCCTGTTTATTATTCGTTCCATTTTTTAAAGCCATCACGGAACTTCCTCCCTATATGGGCATGTTATTTAGCTTAGGTATCATGTGGGTGCTAACAGAGCTCATGCATCATAACAAAGTGTCAGACGAAAAAGGAAATTTATCAGTAAGTCATGCACTTAGAAAAATAGACACGCCAAGTATTTTATTTTTTATAGGCATTTTAATGAGTATCGCTGCATTAGAACAAGCTGGTTTACTTACAAGGCTTGCAGCTTATTTTGATCACCAATTTAGTGATATCAAAATTATCGCCATTGTAATAGGGCTTTTGTCCTCGATAGTTGATAACGTACCAATGGTAGCTGCTTTACAAAGTATGTATAGTTTGGATAGGTATCCTACAGACCATTATTTTTGGGAATTTTTGGCCTATACCGCAGGCACAGGCGGCTCTGTTTTAATTATAGGCTCAGCAGCCGGAGTAGCTGTAATGGGTATCGAAAAAATTGACTTCTTTTGGTACCTCAAAAACATCAGCTGGATCGCATTGATAGGATTTATAGCTGGCGCCTTGGTTTTTATCCTACAAAATGCTTAATTTTGATGTTGAAACATTGAAAAGTTATTTATGCAAACAGTATTACATACCGCAGATTCAAGAGGAGATGCCAACCATGGTTGGTTACACAGCAAACACAGTTTTAGTTTTGCAAATTATTACAATCCAGCAAAAACACATTTTGGGGTGCTACGTGTATTGAATGATGATTTTGTTGCAGCGGGTATGGGATTTGGTTTGCATCCTCACGATAATATGGAAATCATTTCTATTCCGTTGGAAGGTGATCTAGCGCATCACGATAGCATGGGCAATCAAACAGTCATCCAACACGGAGACATTCAAGTGATGAGTGCAGGCACTGGTGTTAAGCATAGTGAGTTCAATCACAATAAAGACAAGCCAGTTAAATTTTTACAAATTTGGGTGATGCCTAATAAAAAGAACGTAACACCTCGTTATGATCAAATCACTTTAGATCCTGCAAACAGAATCAATACTTTACAACAAATAATTTCTCCAAATGCAGACGATGCTGGTGTGTGGATTCATCAAGACGCCTGGTTTCATATAGGTAAATTTGATCTTGACTTTACTACAACCTATAATTTTAAAAAAGCGGGTAATGGAATTTATGCGTTTGTATTATATGGCGCATTTGAAGTTGCTGGACAAAAATTAGAAGAAAGAGACGCATTAGGTATCACAGACTTTGATCAATTCGAATTAAAGGCATTGACGAAGGATGCAGAAATATTGTTAATGGAAATACCAATGCAATTAGCGTAATGCAATCAATAAAATAGCTGTGCCAATCTATTTTTTATAAATTGAATTGTACTAATAAAGAATAAGTGCGTCCCATTGCATAAATACCTGAGCCATGGGTTTTGTATTTTTCGTTGAGTAGGTTGATGCCTCCTAATTGAATGAATATGTTTTTAAATTGTTGATTCAAACTAATATTAAATATATTCCAATTAGGCGTTCCATTATTACCAATACGATTATCATCTTTATCTCCCTGTGCCAAACGATCTTGCTTTCCTGCAAATAAATGTTGTACTAGTATTTGTGTATTATTTTTTTTCCATGCCAATTCTTGTTGACCAAATAAAGGAGGAATGCGTCTCATGGGTTCATTCTTAGTTGAATTTTGACCGTAAGTATAGGTTAAATTACTAGACCATTTAAATTGTTGATTCAGTTGCAACGCTATATTCGTTTCAAATCCTTTGATATAGGAAGCGTCTGAATTTTGTTTAGAGTATACTTGGTATCCGTTGATTATACTACCAGTTACTTTTTGTCTTGTGATGATGTCTTTTATATTTAAATAAAATCCACTCAAATCAAATTGTACCAGTTTTGTATTTAATTTATATCCCAATTCGTAATGCAAAGATTTTTCAGGTGCTAGATTATTGGTTGGTAGTTCATATCTGAAATCAACAATTCCTAATGTACCCATATCATCTATATTAGGTGCACGGTATCCAGATGATAGGGAAGCATAAATCAAATGATTAGTATTTAATTTATAGGAGATGCCTCCATTTCCTACTAAGGCAGATGGATGTATATTGACCTCACCTATACTAGTATCTGTTAATTGAATCCCAAATCGATTCCATCTAAGACCAGCTTCGATATGCCATTTTTGTAATTCTATTTTATGCAAATTAAAAACTGAAAAGCTTTTATAACTGCTGTTATTTGGGTACAATCCTCTTTTATTCACAGAGATACCTGTAGTTAAATTTTTATCGATAAGAGCACTCTCAATTTTATCTGCATTATAATCTATACCCGAATTAATTTGCCAATTTTTTGTTGGATTTGAATAAAGGTCAATACTTGTTCCATTTGAATTGACTTGGTCTCTTTCGTATTTGTATGTGGCATTATTCAATTTATTACTTTCCCTTTCCTCATTTGAATACTGCAATGACTGATTGACTTTAATCTTTGATAAGAATGTATACTGTAAGCTTTTTTCCCATTGAATGGAGTGGATATTCCTTTCTTGCTTTGAAATTTTATTAATCTTAAAACTTTCTAGTAATACTTTATGGTAAATAGGGACATCTTTTTGGATAAAGAAGCGAGATGAAATTGTGAATTCCCCTGCTTTGTTCAATTGTATTCTAGCAATGGTATTCACCCCTGTTTCATCGTAACCACTTGGACTTTGAACGCCTACATTTTTTCCTCCAACTAGATCTCCAAAATTTCTTAAGGTAATGCCTGACTGTATCGTAAAGTTTTTTTGGGCATACTGCAACGCTGTTCTTGCAGTTTTTTCCATATTCTGTCCTAAATATTTTAAAGTTGTGCTACTACTCCATGTCTTTTTTTGATTGTACATCGGCCTATAAGAATGCAAATGAATCACCCCTCCAATGGCATCAGAACCATATTCAACAGAGCCTGTTCCCTTACTTACTTCGATTTGATCGATGGTATACAAATCGATATTATTTAAATACTGATTGGGTCCATACCTGAACGTGGCATTATTAAGACGAACACCATCTAACATCAATAAGGTTTGATTGCCTGTTAAACCTCTAATAAATGCAGATCCACCTCCATGATTTGTTTTCTGAACAAAAACCCCCGAGCTACCCATTAGGGCCTCGGGGGTTGTTCTATAATTACCAAATTTTATAGCAGCAGCATTTTTTTGAACCAAACTATACGGCAGAGTGAGCTTATTTTTTTGAACCAATCTGCTTTTAACTGTAATAGAATCTAAATTATTATAAGTTGTATCATTGAAATTCTTTTTTGAAGTTGCGTTTACAATATTAATACTATAACTAAGACAAAACAAGGTTGCGATTAAAAAATGAATTTTGGTTAGACTAATCCATTTCAAATGCTGCTTCGTTTCCTGCTTCATCTTCGTTTTCACCTCCATCATTTATTTAATTCATTTATCAAAGAATACACGCTATTCAAAGTTAATCATTTTTTAATTTGTATTAAAGATGATCAATAATGATATTACTTAATCAATTATTTTAATAAAAGCACTTCTTTTAGGCGCAGGCATTTCACTATTGATGCCCTTGATTGCTTTCCATAAAATTTGATTGAACAATAAGTC
>Ga0209651_1000713_pt1 | contig 11783 bp, 9 predicted proteins | sample LauGreFBDMM110SN_2_FD_188216 | JGI IMG/M metagenome (GOLD analysis project Ga0209651, IMG submission 188216) | Freshwater lake microbial communities from Lake Michigan, USA - Fa13.BD.MM110.SN (SPAdes) (version 2) | ecosystem: Environmental > Aquatic > Freshwater > Lake | place: Lake Michigan, USA... | reverse complement strand
ATCAACAACCTCGTCGGGAATGGCTGCGAGTGCGGCCTTACGGTCCCCAGCCTTCCAGTTATCCCACATTCCCTTCAACAGGTCTCCACGGCCGAGCCATCGGTGGAAATCGGCATAGACAGGCACGTTGAGGTAGGCCGCGATTGCAAAACGAGCCATGGAACGCACTGCTTCAGTATTTGTAGAAGGGCACACGAAGATACGCGCAACGATTTCCTTTGGTGTTCCTTCTGCAGCACCATGCACTACTTCTGCGACGCGTGTGACATCTTCAGGGCTCAGCCAGTTGATGATTGTCCCATCTGCTTCACGAGCAGCAAGGCGCAACATGCCTTCACGCAAAGCTGCGATGAGAATTTGCGGCTTCACTTCTGGCTTTATGCCCAAACGAAATCCGTCAACCTTGAAGGTGTCGTATTCCTTCGTAACTTTCTCGCCACTAAAGGCATCATTCAGAAAGCGAACAACATCGCGCACCTTCTTGTATGGCTCTTCGAACGGAATGCCATTCCATCGTTCAACAATGACGTTGCTAGAAGATCCGACACCGATTGCAAAACGACCAGGTGCAGCATCAGCAAGCGACGCCACAGATTGTGCAAACAAAGCCGGGCTACGTGTGTATGCGGGGACAATTGCAGTGCCGAGACGCAAACGTGGTTCCCATGCAGCGGCAAGCGATAACGGTGTAAAGGCATCTGCACCATCTGCTTCTGCAGACCAGATGTCGGTATATCCCATATCAGCGAGTTCTGACAGTTTGTCTTTATGAGTATGTAGTGGGCCTGGTAACGGCACGGTCATGCCTGGTCGTACCGGCAAGCCATGTTGGCCCTTTGCTCCGTATGCATTCATTAGTCATCACCTTTCCACATTCGAACGATGCAACTCTGACTGGCGGTTGCCATGAGAGTTCCATCTTCAGCGAACATATGCACGAGTCCGTGCCCAAAACCGCGTGCAACACCTTGAACGCGAATATCAAGAAGCACCCACGTAGTGGGAACCAAGTTCATGACACGCAAGGTGTTGTCGAGCGAATTACCGCCACCACGAATACCAAGGGCTTGCCCAACGCCGCGCGGAACAAAATCGCCCAACACGCCAAGAGTTGCCGCATCAACACCCTCAATGACCTGCGGCAAGCGCGCCCACATGACTGTTTGGCCGTCACCAGGTGTGCCATCAAGTTCTTCATCACTGCGGGCCTTCACCACACGCTCTTCCATGAAATCATGAATGGTGCCTTCAGAAATGTGACGATGCCGCCAGTTCTCATATTCTTCTGGTCTGCCTGCTTCTGGCGCCGTAACGAATTGCCCAGAATGTTCAAAATTACGATCACCGAGCGCCGCATTTACTGTGATGATTTCACGCTCGCCCACGTGGCCCACAACGCGAGCCTGCGTGATGGCGTTGCCCTCAACCGGCACAATGACATCGATATCCATGACTTCGCCAGGGCGGGCGTAACTGAGGTACTGAGCAGTGGTCCAAATGACATTTCTGCCTGTTGTGCCTTCCATTGCCGAGATGGCTGCACCGAGGGCGGTACCGCCATATAAGAAGTTCCCGCCCGTGCAGAGCCGACGATCAACGGGAAGATGCCAACGATAGGGATTATGGGTCTGTTGCAGACCGAGAAAAGCACGACTATCCATGAGCGTTCCTACCTTACTTGCTCGCATGTTTTCCGTCAGGGTCGAAGGTTTGGTTCGTGGACTAAATTGCACATATGACTGGTACACCATGGCAAGGCGATGCATGTTCGCTAGTAGACGAATTCAGAGCAGGACGAAGGTCCCCTATAGAAGAAATGCAAGCGACATTGTCCGCAATTGCCACCAGCTCATTGAACTGTGTGTCATTTCTTGATAGCGATGGCGCACTAGAGCGCGCAACGCATGCAGATGTTTCACTCCCCTTCGGTGGAGTGCCAATGGGTGTGAAAGAACTTGACTACGTGCAAGGCTGGCCATCAACAGAAGCGTCCGTTCCGTTTGCAGATCGGAAATCAGAACACACTTCAACAATGGTCTCTCGTCTCATTGCTGCTGGTGCTAATCATTTTGGTCTCACCACTGCAAGCGAATTTGGTGGTGTCAATGTCACACGCACCGTGTTGAACGGCGTCACTCGCAATCCATGGGATACAACTCGAACACCGGGAGGATCATCTGGCGGAAGTGCAGCAGGAGTTGCTGGTGGTTTGTTCGCGCTCGGAACTGGTGGCGATGGCGGTGGCTCTATTCGTATTCCGGCCGGATTCACTGGACTTGTTGGCTTGAAGTCAACCTTTGGTCGCATTCCTCGCGGGCCTCACGTTGAATACGGCAATCTCACTGTCACAACTGGAGGCATGACTCGCAGCGTGCGCGACACTGCTCGGTGGTTTGATGTGTGTAATGGGCATCATTCAACTGATCCTCTCAGCCTGCAACGAGTCGAGGGATGGGAAAATGCACTCGGCACAGTGAATGTCGCAGGTCTACGCGTCGCAATCGTTCAAGATTGGGATGGCGCTGTTCTGTCTCCCGCAATGTGGAACGTATTGCTGGAAGCAGCTGACCATCTCGTCGCATCTGCCGGCCTACGTCGCATTGACGGCGTGAACACGGAACTGCCTCGAATGGGCGCTGCGTGGTCAATCAGCGGAATGATTGAAATTAGAGCAGCACTCGGCGACATGTGGCCAGCATGTGCAGACGACTTAACACCAGAGATGCGTGCTGGATTGCAATTAACAGAAGGTCGTTACGGCGAAGCAGAGCGTACGAAAATTGAAGCGCGCCGTGCAGCCGTGAACCTGCGAATGAGCCAGATCTTTGACGAAGTTGACCTAGTCATCACAGCAACGAATCCTGATATTGCATTTGCAGCTGAGGGCCCACTTCCGAACACCTTCGGAGGCATCAAGGCTGGCGGCAGAAACAATGGACTATTGACATTCCCGTGCAACTTGCATGGAAACCCCGGCATCTCAGTGCCTGCGGGCTTTGTTGACGGACTTCCTGTTGGACTACAAATCATCGGACCTCATTTCAGCGAACAAACTCTTCTCGAGCTTGCATTACGTCTTGAAAGAGAACGACCATGGCCATTAGTTGCAACGGGGGCACCAACATGAGCATTGATCACAGCCAAGGACCACTCACTGGCATTCGTGTCGTTGACATGTCCGTGATGATTTCAGGACCACTTGCAGGCATGACGCTTGCAGACCAAGGGGCAGAAGTCATCAAAGTTGAGTCACCGGGACTCGGCGACATGATGCGCTACCTCGGCTCGCAAAAGAACGGCATCACGGGCATTTATGCGTTGCACAATCGTGGCAAAAAATCACTCGTGGTTGACCTAAAAAAGCCTGAAGGGACTGAAGTTCTTCGTTCCCTTGTCGCAACTGCTGATGTTCTCATTCAGAACTTTCGTCCAGGTGCAGTTGAACGCTTAGGTTTTGGTTACGAAGATGTGAGTGCCATCAACCCGAACATTGTGTATGTCTCCATCGCAGGCTTTGGAGTAGATGGCCCCAGCAGCAATCGTCGCGTATATGACAATGTCATTCAGGCAGCCTCAGGTCTTGCTTCTGTTCAAACAGATGCGACAACTGGAAAGCCTGCAATTTTCAAGCATCTCATTTGTGACAAAGTAACGGCATACACCGTCGCCCAAGCAATAACCGCTGCGCTGTTCGCGCGCGAACGCGGCGCAGGTGGGCAACACATCACTATCTCCATGCTTGATGCCGCAATTTCATTCACCTGGCCCGACTGCGCAATGGACGTTGCCCTTCTCGACGAGGATGCGCTTCGCACCCCAACGATTTCATCGGCCTATTCAGCGATGGAATTCAAAGACGGTTACGCAACGTCATCCGTTGTCACGCAATCTGAATTTGAAGGCTATTGCGCCGCTCTCGGCGTACCCGAGGTAGCAGTAGACGAACGTTTCAAAGATCGCGAAGCACGTGCGGTAAATGCAGTTGCTCTCAAGGAGATCGTTGTTCGTCAATTGTCAACTATTTCTGTCCATGATTTCCTAGAAGGTGCATTGGTTCATGACGTACCGGCTTCAGGACTCAATACTTTGGCCACGGTTGTCGACGACCCACAAGTCATTCACAACGAAACATTCTTTATTCGCGACCACCCTCAGGCAGGCAGCATGCGAGAAGTGCGCAATGCACCACGTTTTAAGGGAACGCCAACGAAAATGCAGCCACCTGCTCCTGCGATGGGTGCTCATTCAAACGAAATCGTCTCGTCTCTTGGCCTAGATGCAGCCGCACTGCGAGCAGCGGGAATTATTTTCTGATTACTTCGTGAGGCTTCTGCCCACGATCTCTTTCATAATTTCTGTGGTTCCGCCGTAGATGGTTTGGATACGACTATCAGCCCATGCACGCGCAATTGGGTATTCCAGCATGTAGCCATATCCGCCGTGAAGCTGCAGGCACTTGTCGACAACTCTGTTCTGTAATTCAGTCACCCAGAACTTTGCAGCTGCTGCTTGTTCAGCGGACAGACGTCCTTCGCAGTGCAACTCAATGCACCGGTCTACATAGACCTGGGCAATTTGAACTTCTGTTGCAATCTCAGCCAGAACAAACTTTGAATTTTGGAATGATCCGATGGACTGACCAAACGCTTTGCGATCTTTTGTGTAATCGAGTGTTGCCTGAAGAGCCGACGATGCCACTTTGACACCACCCACTGCCATAGTGAGACGTTCTTGCGCCAAGTTCTGCATTAAGTACACGAATCCTTGGCCTTCAACGCCCAACACGTTCTCACTCGGAACTTCAACATCGGTAAAAAACAACTCAGCAGTGTCTTGTGCATGCATGCCAAGTTTGCTGAGGTTACGTCCACGCTCAAAACCCTTCATCCCGCGTTCGAGAATCAACAAAGACAACCCACGATGGCCCGGTTGATCATTGGTGCGCACCGTAGTGATAATCAGGTCACTATTGATGCCGTTCGTAATAAAAGTCTTTGCGCCATTCACTACCCATGCATCACCATGACGAACAGCCGATGTGCGAACGTTAGCCACATCGCTACCAGTGTTTGGTTCAGTAATGGCCAATGCACCAATCAGTTCACCTTTTACCATTTTCGGAAGCCAGCGTTGCTTCTGGTCTTCAGTTGCAAGTCCTAAGTAGTACGGCAACACGATGTCGTTGTGGAGTGTCATGCCATTTGCACTTCCGATGACTCCGGTCTCAGAAACTTCCTCTTGCATGATGGCGCCGAATTTGAAATCGTTCACTCCGCCACCGCCATATTGTTCTGGTACGTGGTAACCGAGAAAGCCAAGCTTTCCGGCGGCTAGCCAAATGTCGCGCGGAACAATTCCGTCTGCTTCCCACTTCTCATGATGAGGGACAATTTCTTTATCTAACCACTGGCGAAAAGCCGCACGAAACTGTTCGTGCTCGGCGTTGTAGATGGTGCGTTCGAAAGTTTCCATTTGCCAAAACTAGGCGAGGACAGCCCGCGCCACGAGATCGGTGCCAAATGAGGTGAGGATTGCCAAATACAGCAAGCCCGTCGCTGCCATGACGGCGGAATAACTGCGCTCTTTCAGAGCAGCCCGCGTGACCTCAATGAGGACAGCAGTTGTTACGGCGCAGGCCACCCAGAACCATCCGAGGGTGCCGTTCCAGCCGTCGTCCACAGAGCCGGTGAGAACGCTAATCATCCCTGTTGGCATCAGCATGACCACAATTTCAATCGGCAGAATCCAACGAAGTGCACCAACTAGTTCATTCAAGATCGAACGTGGCATTCCTGGCTGCACCAAGTACCAATGACCAAGCAGCATGGCGTCGCTGATGGCGCCAAGAAAAACTGTGCCCACGGCGACTCGCAAAAGGTTTGTGCTGATATTGCCAACACCATCCGTTGCGTGCACAGCCGCTGCAATGAGACCGATCGCACCGATTGCTGGTCCGAGAAGATCTAACGTCACATTCGTGCGACGAACAGTTGCAATGGCAACTACTGCGACACCAATTGCCGCAATGTCTCGCACCGGAACAAACTCAGTGGCGATGCCAGCAGCTGCAGCACCCGCCGCAAGAACACAAAAAGTTCCACGCAACAACCATCCGTACCCTGCACTGATTTCGTGTTTACGCGTGGTGAACCACAAGAACAGAAGTCCGCCAGTCGACCATTGAAGAAGGACAGTTGCTACATCAAGTTTGATCATGGGGGTTCTCGGTCAACGGTCTAATACAACCAAGTGGTGATTGGTGTGGTTTACAGGCTGAGGGCCTGTGGCTGCTACCACAACAATGTCTTCAAGCCTCATGCCCCACTTGCCTGGTATGTAAATGCCTGGTTCAACGCTGTAGGCGTGACCTACAGCAATCGGAGTGTCGTTTCCGGCAACCATGTACGGATCTTCGTGGGCTTCCATGCCAATGCCATGCCCCGTACGGTGCACAAACCATTCACCAAACCCGGCTGCGTCAATAACGCCACGTGATGCAGCGTCAACTCCGGCACACGATGAACCAATGATTCCAGCGGCTACACCTGCAGCTTGCGACTCAAACAACACGCTGTATGCCTCAGCAATGTCAGATGGTGGCTCTCCAATATGGACACACCGCGTGATGTCACTGCAGTAGTCGTTCATCGTGCCACCAAAGTCACACAACACAATTTCACCATGCTTGATAACTCGATCTCCGGCATGGTGATGAGGGCTTGCAGCATTTTCGCCAGCAGCAACAATTGCAAAGTTCACTACTTGATGACCCTCGGCTAAAAGGCGCGCTGAGATATCTGCAGATACTTGAGCTTCAGTGCGACCAACAAGCGGAATATCTCCAGCCTGCAATTGCGCAGCAACTCTGTCGGCCGCAGCACCAGCAGTCACTAGGGCTGCAATTTCTGCCGCATCTTTACGTGACCGTAACGCTTCCATAACGACAACTGAGCGAACATATTTCGCATCAGGCCGGAACTTCAACAAATCAACCAGGAAGCGAGACCACATCTGGTCACCAACAGCGATAGTGCGGGCCGATCCGAGCAGCTTGTGCGCCAATGCAACGGGGTCATCAGTTTCATTCCACGTAACGAGAGAAAAGACGCTTCGCATCTCAGTAACGCGAGGAGCTTCAAGCCGGGGAATAATCAACGAAGCATCGCCTTCACGTGGAACAACCAACATGGTGAGGCGCTCTAATGGCATTGCCAAGTAACCGGTGAGATACGGCAGATCATGTCCGAGAGACAAAATCAGTGCATCAACACCGGTGCGCGCCATTTCAGCACGAGCTCTTTCAAGGCGACTGCGAAATGTTGATTCAGAAACTGTAGAACTCATCGGGATCCAATCTTGACAGGTACGGCATGGGCAGCAGACTCTTTTGCGTGATAGCTCGACCGTGTTAGCGGGCTTGATTCAACATGCCCGATACCAAGCGACTCCCCTACGCGCTTGTACGAATCAAATACTGAGGGTTCCACCCAGCGCGACACAGGCAAATGATGCGAGGTAGGTCGAAGGTACTGGCCAATTGTCACAATGTTGACACCAATGGCTGCAAGGTCAGCAAGCACGCCAAACACTTCGTCATCGGTCTCGCCCATTCCTACGATGAGGCCGGACTTCACGGTAAGCCCATGCGCCTTAGCTCGAGACAACACAGACAAACTGCGCGCATATCCAGCCGATGGCCGCACTGCTCGTTGTAAACGAGGCACCGTTTCCACGTTGTGATTCAAGACATCAGGCGCGGCGTTCAAAATGATGTCGAGAGAAACAGTTCCTCGCGCATCAGAGATCAGAGTTTCGACTTGGATTGATGGGTCAAGGTCTTTAATAGCGGCAACACATTGTGCAATGTGCCCCATTCCCTCATCGGCCAGATCATCGCGCGCCACCATGGTAAGCACCACATACGACAATCCCATTTCGGCAACTGCTGCAGCAATGCGCGCCGGCTCATCGGCATCTGGCGCCTGTGGCTTGCTGGTATCAATCAGACAAAACCCACATGCCCGTGTGCACCGTTCGCCAAGCACCATAAATGTTGCGGTTCCATCGCTCCAACACTCAGACAAGTTGGGGCAACCGGCTTCTTCGCACACAGTGACCAACGAATGATCACGCAAAGTCTTTTTTACTTCGAGAACTTCAGGTCCCAGGGAAACACGCGGACGAATCCAATCAGGTTTGTGTTCTGACAACTCGATGGCATCTTTCACGCCAGCGCGAGCAAGCCTGCTCAACATGCGTACTGGAGTTCCGGGGCCCTCGCCTCGTGAAAACGCTGACAAATCTTCTGGTGTGTGCTTCCATGCAATATCTTGACGCTCTGCAACAGAACCACCCCATGCTTTTGCTGCATGCAAAGTCACCACATCAACCATCTGTTTCATGGTGATATCAATTCCTTCAGCTGCGACTGACGTGACGGGATATTCCGCAATGCCACAAGGAACAATGTTGTTGGTCATGTATTGAAGGTCAGTATGAACGTTGATGGCAAACCCGTGCATCGTGCGACCACGACCGACGCGAACACCAATGGCGCAAATTTTTCGAGGGGTCGCTGTATCACTATCAAGCCACACACCCGGGTAACCGTTAAATCGCGCCGCATTGGTCAGCCCAATTTCATGTAAGGCATCAATGACCACTTGCTCAAGCGCATGCACATAGGCCGGAGAATCTGGCGGTGTGTCGTTGCCGTTCTTGCCTTGCAATGTCAATAACGGATAACCAACTAATTGACCTGGACCGTGATACGTGATGTCTCCCCCGCGCTTCACAGCAACAAAATCTGCACCAACCGCAGCAGGGTCGCATCGCAAATTCTTCTCTAGGTCAGCAGACGGTCCGTACGTGAAAACATGAGGGTGCTCAAGCAACAACAAACGGTTATCTGTGCCGTGGCGAAACATTGAATCTTGAATTGCTAACGCATCGGTATACGGAACTGATCCAAGCCACCGAACATGTAATGGCGAAGTGCTACTAGTCATTGGCACACAGCATTCCGATTGGTCTCTAGACCTCGGACGACCAGTCGCGGGTTTCCAATATCTGTTTGACGCGAGACAAGAAACCAGCGGCATATGCACCGTCGAATGCACGATGATCCCATGCCATTGCCAAATTGCCCACGGGATGAATAGCGATGCTCTCGCTGAATCCTGGCACTTCAATAACAACAGGCTTCTTTGAAATTGCGTCTGTTGACAAAATTGCAACTTGAGGCTGATTGATAATTGGCATAGTCAAAACGGAACCAGCAGAACCATTGTTCGAGATGGTGAAAGTTCCACCCGAAATCTCATCAGGAGACAAGTGACGACTACGTGTGCGTGCAGCAAGATCATTAATCTCACGCGACAAGGCACGAAGACGTTTGCCCTCAGCATCGCGCACTACGGGAACGAGAAGACCGAGATAATCAAGATCAACTGCGATGCCAAGGTCAACATACCGATGAACGATGAGTTCATTGTCGGCAAGGGACGCGTTCATGTGTGGGAAGTCTGCCAATGCGTCAACAACTGCGCGTGCAATAAACGGCAAGTACGTAAGACTGAAGCCTTCCTGCGCTTTGAATTCTTCTTTGACGCGAAGTCGGGTGACATCAACATTTGCATAGTCAACTTCGACAACGCTGAGAACATGAGGGCTAATGGCCTTGCTTGCCACCATGTGTGCGCCTGTCACCTGACGAATCTTTGACAATGCGACAACTTCGTCTCGAGCACCGGCAACTGCCTTCGGAACTGCAGCACGCTGAGGCGCACTTGGTGCGGGAACAGCTGTTGGAGCCGCTGAAACTGTGGGCGCTGCACTTGTTGCACCACCGCGCGAAATTGCAGCGAGAACATCGTCGCGCGTAATGCGGCCACCAGGACCAGTACCTGTAATTGACGCGGCGTTGAGATTGTTTTCAGCAATGAGCTTGCGCACAACCGGCGACAACACCGTGCTTGAACCGCCGGACGATGTCGGCGCCGAAGCGACGGGAGCAGGCGCTGGAGCCGCAGCTGGTGCAGGAGTGGGTGCCGGTGCAGGGACGGGTGCGGGCGCAGGTGCAGCCGCCGAAGCGGCAGGAGCGACTGCCGGTGCCACAGCGGCACTGTCGCCGACAACAGCGATGACGGTGCCGACAGGAACGGTGTCGCCCTCGGCTACACGAATTTCAGTGAGAACACCAGAAATTGGCGACGGCACTTCCGTGTCAACTTTGTCTGTCGACACTTCGAACAATGGTTCGTCAAGTGCAACGCTGTCGCCGACTTTTTTGAACCATTTCGTAATGGTTCCTTCGGTAACTGTTTCGCCAAGTTGAGGAAGTGTGATCTCTGCCATGTGTGTTTCCTGAATGTTACGCGTTGATGCTTCGGCCGGTGAGTGACATAACAGTCTCGCCGAAAAGTTCGGAGAGGCTCGGATGTGGCTGAATGAAATGAGCAATTTCTTCTACTGTTGCTTCCCAGTTCACAGCCAAGTAACCGCCAGAGAGTTGTTCTGTGACCCATGGTCCAACCATGTGGACTCCAAGAACTTGTCCGGCAGTGCCGTCTGGGTTTTTCTTAGCAATGATTTTCACAAGTCCGTCAAGTTCTCCAATGATCATTGCGCGACTATTGGAACGGAATTGATGCTTTGCCACAACAACGTCGTATCCAGCAGCTTTTGCTGCTTCTTCTCCGGGGCCAGCCCATGCAACTTCAGGACTGCAATAAATCGCCCACGGAACACGGTCGTAATCAACAGGAATTGCTGTCTCGCCAAGAATTTGTTTCACCACGAGAATTGCTTCGGCGTAGGCAACGTGCGCAAGTTGCGGTGTGTTGATGAGGTCACCAACTGCATACACACTTGCAACGTTCGTGCGGCAATATGCATCAACTTCTACGAATCCACGATCACTCACTGCAACCTTGGTATTCGCAAGTCCTAATTGATCAGTGAAAGGACGGCGTCCGATAGACACGATGACTGCGTCAACTTCAAGTTTTTCGCCATCACCGAATGAAACGACTGTTGATCCGTTACCAGTTGGTGTGTGGCCAGTAACTGCAACACCAGTCTTGATAGCGATTTTTTTCTTTCCGAACGAACGAACCACAACATTTGCAAGGTCGGCGTCAAGGCCAGGAAGAATCTTTGGCAAGCCCTCCAAAATGGTGACTTCTGCGCCAAGGTCAACAAACGCTGAAGCAAATTCACATCCGATTGCGCCTCCACCAATAACGGCGATGCGCGCAGGAACGCGATCAAGCATCAACACTTCATCGGAAGTCATGACAGGACCACCAGGCTCAAAACCTGGAATGACGCGCGGAACACTTCCTGCAGCAAGTACGACGTTTTTGCCGACGAGTTCAGTCTTGGTTCCGTCTGCAGCAGTAACAGTGACTGAGTTATCTGCGTTCAAGGCACCAACCCCAAGCACATACGTCACTTTCTTTGCTTTCACCAAACCAGTGAGACCTTTGACTAAGCCATCGACAATCTTTTGTTTACGCGCTTGAGCAATTGCGAAATCGGTTACTCCAAGAGTTGCTTCAATTCCGAACTCGGCTGCATGTTCAACATGGCGACGAGCGGCTGCGGTTTCAAGAAATGCTTTCGCAGGGATGCACCCACGGTTCAGGCATGTTCCGCCGATGGTGTCTTTTTCCACAAGAGCCACCGATAGTCCAGCAGAGGAACCATAAAACGCAGATGCGTACCCACCAGGTCCGCCGCCAACGACCACAAGATCAAATGGTTCAGCCATGGGGGTTATC
>Ga0209651_1000712_pt1 | contig 11784 bp, 9 predicted proteins | sample LauGreFBDMM110SN_2_FD_188216 | JGI IMG/M metagenome (GOLD analysis project Ga0209651, IMG submission 188216) | Freshwater lake microbial communities from Lake Michigan, USA - Fa13.BD.MM110.SN (SPAdes) (version 2) | ecosystem: Environmental > Aquatic > Freshwater > Lake | place: Lake Michigan, USA... | reverse complement strand
AAGGCGCACAGCGTTTGATTCTTGAACTTAAAGGCAAATTGGGTGATCTTTCTTCTATTCATCAATATAGGGGCCACCAGCCAGCATGGCGAGAGCAGTTAACCAGCGCATTAGTTTCACTTGGTTTCTCACCGAAAGAATCAGATGGTGCGATCTCACAGGTTGTCTCTACTCTTCAGGCTGATGGAACAGATGCAGCCCAATTAGATTTGAGTGAGCTGCTCAAATTAACCCTTGCAAGTGGAAAGAGTGCTCGTGGCTGATGACCGTTTGGTGACACCACAAATAAAGGGTGAGGAATCTGCAGTGGAGCACGCACTTCGCCCGAAAAGCTTGAAAGAGTTTGTTGGCCAAGAGCGTGTGCGAGAGCAAATCGATGTTTTATTAACCGCTTCCCGTCACCGTAACTCTCCAGCCGATCACATTTTATTGTCCGGTCCACCGGGATTGGGAAAAACAACATTGGCTTTGATTTTGGCTAGTGAGATGCAGGCACCGATTCGAATAACAAGTGGACCTGCGATAACGCATGCTGGTGATCTTGCGGCAATTCTCTCTTCATTAGTTGAAGGTGAAATTTTGTTTCTAGATGAGATTCATCGTCTTCCACGACCGGCCGAAGAGCTTCTATATTTGGCGATGGAAGACTTTCGAGTTGATGTTGTTGTAGGTAAGGGTCCGGGTGCAACGGCAATTCCATTACAGCTTCCACATTTCACATTGGTAGGTGCAACTACCCGCGCAGGATTGCTGCCAAGTCCACTACGTGACCGATTTGGGTTTACCGCGCATCTTGATTTCTATGATGAGAAAGAGATTGTCCATGTCATCACACGAAGTTCAGAATTGCTAAAAATTGTTATTGACAAAGATGCGATCGTTGAAGTGGCTGGGCGATCTCGTGGTACACCGCGTATTGCCAATCGATTGCTACGTCGAGTCCGTGATTACGCACAGGTCCAAGGCAGTGCGCGCATCTCCTTATTGGATGCAAGGTCAGCTTTAGAGATGTATGAAGTTGATGAGTTAGGCCTTGATCGCCTGGATCGCGCTGTCTTAGTGGCTCTCGTTGAAAGATTTAATGGGGGACCAGTTGGGCTTTCTACCTTGGCCATTGCCGTTGGTGAAGAGGTTGAAACAGTTGAATCTGTAGCCGAACCATTTTTAGTCCGAAACGGCTTTATGGCCAGAACTCCACGCGGGCGAGTGGCCACCGCCCAGGGTTGGCGTCATATAGGACGAACACCACCTGCTGAGATTTCGACGCTTTTCGACTTACCAGCACCTGACGCCTAGACTCTCGCCCTATGTCTACAACTAATAAACCAGTCAAGACGGCTGCCCGCCCTGGCCGAACTTTAGCGATTCTAGCTTTGGTGCTTATTGCCATGACTAGCCTGGTTTTCATTCAAGGGGCTAAATCAGTTCGCTTAGGTCTCGATCTACGCGGTGGTACTTCAGTTACGTTGCAACCAAGAATTGCTCCAGGTGATGAAGGAAAGGTAACTAGCGAGGCAATCGATCAGGCGGTTTCAATTATCCGCCAGCGTGTTAACTCTCTCGGTGTTGCTGAGTCTGAAGTGTCAGCACAGGGAAGTGGAACAAGTCGTCAGATTGTTATTTCAGTTCCTGGAGATACCGGTCGTCGTGTTGTTGAACTAGTTGGACAAACTGCGGAGTTACGTTTTCGACAGGTTCTGGCAGCAGCCTCTGGCATTCCAGCAGCCGCAGATGCAGCAGCAACACCTGCAGCAGGTGTGAGCGCGGAAGTGAATGCACAGTTTGTTGCACTTGATTGCACCAAGCCAGAGAATTTGCAAGGCACTGGCGCAGATGCACCGACAGACACATTGGTTGCTTGTGATCGTGCAGGTGGTACTAAGTACATCTTGGCACCGGCAGAGGTTTTGGGCCGTCAGATTTCCAAAGCATCTGCTGGTTTGGATACACAAGCAGGAAGTGCATGGTATGTAAGTCTTACCTTTAACAACGAAGGAACTTCTGCATTTGGCGCCCTTACGGCTCGAGTGACTGCACTTCCAGAACCAACAAATCAGGTCGCAATTGTTCTTGATGGTTTAGTTGTGTCTGCCCCTCGAATTAATGAAGCTATTCCTTCAGGCACTGCGCAAATCACAGGAAGCTTCACTCAGCTAGAAGCGCAAGATCTTGCAAACGTTCTCAAGTATGGTGCGTTGCCTCTTGCATTTGATCGCGGAGAAGTTCAACAAGTTTCTCCAACACTCGGTGCCGATCAACTCAACGCTGGTCTACTTGCGGGAGCTCTTGGGTTGGGCCTTGTGATGATTTATTCATTGCTCTATTACCGTGGATTAGGAATCGTGACTGTTGGATCATTAACTGTGGCTGGTGGGCTCATCTATCTACTCTTCTTACTTCTGGGAGAATGGATCGGATTTACGCTGACATTGGCAGGTATCGCTGGTGCAATTGTTGCGATCGGTGTTACCGCTGACTCATTTATTATCTACTTCGAGCGTATTAGAGATGAGATGCGAGAAGGTAGAACCATGCGAACTGCGGTTGAAACCGGATGGGTTCGAGCGCGGCGCACCATTTTGGTAGCTGACTTTGTTTCACTTATTGCAGCAGCCCTTCTTTACTTCTTCGCTGTTGGCGGGGTTCGTGGGTTTGCGTTCACACTTGGTCTAACAACACTTGTTGACTTGGTTGTGGTCTTTGTATTTACAAAACCACTTGTTTCACTTTTGTCGCGGGTCACCTTCTTTAATTCAGGTCACTCAATGTCAGGTTTCTCAAGCAAGAGCTTGGGCACATTAGTTGCGAAGGAGGCATAAAGATGTCGAAGATGTCAGGTCTTGGCGGTCGCCTCTATCGCGGCGAAACAGCGGTTGATTTTATTGGCAAGCGTCGTCGCTGGTACTCAGTGTCGGCTTTGTTCGTCCTTGCATCAATTGCAGCTCTTGCACTTCAAGGCTTACACCTTGGAATTGAATTCAAGGGTGGTTCATCTTTCACAGTGAATAAAGCTACTGCGACAATTGAGCAAGCACGCTCTGCTGTTGAAGCAACTGGTATCCCAGGAGAATTGATCGTTCAAGAGATCGGTACCGACAAGGTTCGAGTTCAAACTGGTGCCCTTGATACTGTTCAGAACAACGCGGTACAGGATGCTTTGGCTGCAGAATTTGGTGTTTCAGTTGAGTCAATTGATACACAAATTATTGGACCATCATGGGGTAAGGAAATTACTCGCAAAGCAATCTATGGTCTGATCGGTTTCTTGATCGTTGTGATGCTTTATCTTGCGATGGCATTTGAACCTAAAATGTCTATTGCAGCTATTGCGGCGGTTGTTCACGACGTCTTCATCACTGTTGGAATCTATGCACTCGTTGGCTTTGATGTAACGCCAGCGACGATTATTGGTTTCCTCACAATTTTGGGTTATTCGCTTTATGACACGGTTGTTGTATTCGACAAGGTTCGTGAAAATACACACGCCATCACCTCTAACTCCACTCGAACTTATTCACAAGCGGTAAACCATGCGGTCAATCAGACACTTGTTCGCTCCGCCAATACCTCGCTGATTGCACTCCTTCCTGTTGGATCTATTCTCTTTGTTGGAGCAGGTTTGCTAGGTGCGGGGACATTGAAGGATCTTTCACTTGCATTATTTATTGGACTTGCAGTTGGAACCTATTCTTCGATCTTCATCGCACCACCTGTGCTCGCACAACTTCGAGAGAGGGAGCCAGCTATGCAAGCACTTGCAAAGCGCGTTAACGCTCGCTCGGGTGCAACTGTGGTTTCTTCGGTAGCCGTCGCGCCAGTTAATGGACGAGGTCCACGCAACCAACCAAAGCGCAAGGGTCGTAAGTAGGGTTCTTTGTGGATACTTTGATAGCACCAGTAATCAGTGCTCTCAAAGAAAATCACGCCTCAGTAGATTCTGATGAGGTCTCTCGTGCCTTTGATGTTGCGCGAGATGCCCATGAAGGTCAGCTGCGCAAATCAGGCGAGGCATATATAAGTCATCCCGTTGCCGTTGCCGAAATTCTTGCACACTTGGGTTTAAATCAACCAACAGTCATCGCTGCACTGCTCCATGACACTGTTGAGGATACGCAGTACTCCTTAACACAATTACGTATTGATTTTGGTGATGAAGTTGCCAACTTAGTTGATGGCGTTACGAAGCTAGACAAACTGGCCTACGGTCCAACAGCCGAGGCTGAAACTGTGCGCAAGATGGTTATCGCGATGTCTCGCGATATTAGAGTTCTTGTCATCAAGTTGGCGGATCGTTTACACAATGCCCGAACGTGGAAGTATGTTTCTGAAGAAAGTGCACTTCGAAAAGCTCGCGAAACCCTCGATATCTATGCACCATTAGCCCACCGTTTGGGTATGAACGCAATTAAATGGGAGCTTGAGGATCTTTCCTTTGAAGTATTAGAGCCAAAGAAGTTTGAAGAGATTTCTCGCTTGGTCGCCGAGCGCTCTCCATCGCGAGATGCACTCACAGAACAAGTGATTGTCTCTGTGAAAGAGGACCTCTCACGGGACAGCATTGAAGCCACGGTTACAGGTCGCAACAAGCACTTTTTCTCGGTGTATCAAAAGATGGTTGTTAGAGGCCGTGAATTCAATGAGATTTATGATCTTGTCGGTATCCGGGTATTAGTCAATGATGTTCGCGATTGTTATGCGGTTTTGGGATCAATCCACGCACGTTGGAGTCCCGTTCCTGGACGTTTCAAGGATTACATCGCAATGCCTAAGTTCAATTTGTATCAATCTCTTCACACAACTGTTATTGGTCCAACTGGAAAAGCGATCGAGATTCAAATCCGAACATATGACATGCATGCTCGGGCAGAGTTCGGTATCGCTGCTCACTGGAAATACAAGCAAGGACCGGAGAACACCGAAAGCTCTCCTGAAATGTTGTGGCTTCGCCAGTTACACGAATGGCAAAAAGAAACGGAGGACCCTTCAGAGTTTCTTGAGGCTTTACGTTTTGATTTGGGATCCCCAGAAGTATTTGTTTTCACACCAAAAGGGAGCGTTGTGGCATTGCCGGGTGGCTCAACACCGGTTGACTTCGCATTCTCTGTTCACACAGATGTTGGTCTTCGATGCGCAGGGGCGAAGGTAAACGGCCGTTTGGTTCCACTTGATTCCAGACTCAATAACGGTGATGTGGTTGAAATTGTTACTAACAAAGGTGAATCGGCTGGGCCAAGTCGTGATTGGTTGAACTTTGTTAAAAGTCCACGAGCACGGTCCAAGATAAAGGCGTGGTTTAGCAAAGAACGCCGTGAAGAAGCGATAGATGCGGGCCGTGAGTCAATAGCGCGACAAATGCGCAAAGCTGGTCTTCCTTTGCAGAAAATCTTTGCAGGTCATTCCTTATTGGAATTGGCTCACGATCTTAGATATCCAGATATTGATGCTTTGTATTCTGCGGTGGGGGATGGCTACGTTTCGGCTGCTTCCATCATCGATAAATTAGTAGCGGCGCTGGGCGCTGAGGATTCACATCCAGAGCCAACGATGGAAGTGCTACCTAGTCGAGCACCAACTACTAGACGCTCTAGCAACGCAGTTGATGTTGAAGGTGTTGACGATGTACTGGTCAAGCTTGCGCGCTGCTGCACACCTGTTCCGGGTGATGCAATTATGGGCTTCATAACCAAGGGCAGTGGAGTTTCAATTCATAGATCAGATTGCACCAACGCCCATGATTTACAAGTGCATCAATTAGACAGGGTTGTGAAGGTTAAATGGCGTATCGGTGCATCATCTATTTTCTTGGTAAACATTCAGGTTGAAGCTTTGGATCGTGCTTCCTTGCTAGCTGATGTGACACGCACATTATCTGATCAGCATGTAAACATTTTGAGTGCATCTGTTAGCACATCTAAAGATCGAACAGCTTTGTCTCGTTTTACTTTCGAGATGGCAGATGCGACGCATTTGGATTCAGTACTTGCCGCCGTGCGAGGAATCGAAGGTGTTTACGACGTTAACCGAACAACTAACAACTAGTTAAATTCAGCCAAACTCTTTTCAGCCTCTGCCAACCACACCTTACGAGCAGTAGCAGACTCTGCGGCCTCTTCTGCCTTCTTTGTGTTTCCGCTCGCAGCAGACTTTGCCGCCACTTTTTCATAGTTGGCAATAGATTCAGTAAGTTGTGCAACAACCTCTTCAGCACGCTTCTTGGCAGCAGGATCAGTCTTGCGCCACACGTCAGCTTCGGCTTCCTTAAGCACAGACTCAACCTTTGCAACGCGCGCATCTAAAGCGGCGCGCTTATCGCGGTGGGTCATTCCTATCTTTTCCCACGAGCGTAAATGCTCATTGAGCACCTTGCGTGATTCCTTAATATCGGTGATGGGCAGAACCGCTTCAATGAGAGTAAGAAGTTCTTCGCGCTTAGCCAGATTAGCCGCCATGGTCACATCGCGCTTTTCTAGGTCTGCATTCTTTGAGGCAAAGAATTGATCTTGTGCAGCTTTAAATCGTGACCATAGTTTTGCATCATCACTTTTCTTGCCACGACCAGATGCTTTCCAAAGATCCATCAATGCCTTGAAGCGCTTAGCTGTTGGAACCCATTCAGTTGATGTGGCTAACTTTTCTGCCTCTTCAACAATTGCCTTCTTGGCATCTGCCACGACTGACTGAGTTGCTTCTAGCGCAGCAAAATGTGTCCTGCGGCGCTTATCGAATTTATTGCGTGATGAAGAAAAACGCTTCCATAGATCGGCATCGGCTTTTTTATCGAGACGTGGCGCAGCCTTCCACTCATCCAGTAAAACCTTGAGGCGATCACCGGTGCTCTTCCAGCTTTCAGAGAGAGCAAGCCCTTCAGCTTCAGCAACGATCTTCTCTTTCTCAACAAGGATTTGTTCACGGCGTGCATCTTTTGCTGCAGTTTCGGCGGCCTTCTTCGCCTCATATGCTTCGCGATGTCCTTCGATCAGCGGCTCAATTTGTTCAACTGAAGCAGCTAACGCCTCGAGATCTCCAACACCATTGAGTTCCTTGACTTGATCACGCAATTTCTTAACTGCTGCGTATGCATCTGATGGAACCATAGCTCCACTCTTGATACGCGCTGCTAGCAGTGCAACTTCTGCTGCAAGAACTTCAAACTTACGAACAAAGTATGACAATGCTTCTTCAGGAGTTTTACCTGGGTATGAACCAACCGCTGTTTCACCCTGTGATGTTCGAACGTATACCGTTCCATCTTCCGCGACTCGACCAAAAGCTGAAGGATCTCCAATTAACGCACTTGCTGCGCTGGCCTGGTGTGGGAAATTCATATCTGTCATGAGAGTGATCCTTTCAGCGCGTTTCTTCTCTACGAAGTTCGCTATGTGGTGTGTGCGATGTCCAGAAGTTTCGAGGCTTCTGAGCGTGGGTGGAGGGTGTATTCGTGTGCAAAAGGTACCCTGTCTCATGGTGTGAGCGTCAATCGCACCTCAATTTGAGCGTGGAATAGGGAGGGATGAGCGATGCTGATCGACTCCTTTGCCGCCCCCATGTATGCGACTAATTGCTGGGTCATAGCAACTGAACCAGGGGCCGAGTGCGTGGTTATTGATCCTGGCATGCCAGATGTTTCTCTTCAATTAACCGAGATTCTGGAAAAGCATAATTTGAAGCCGGTGGCTGTCATCGCAACGCACGGACACCTTGACCACACCTTTTCCATCCAACCGATCGCAGATGGATACGACATTCCTTCTTACATCCATAGTGAAGATCGGGCGGCACTGTCGAATCCAGAAAAGCTTGTTAGTTCAGAATTTCAAACCATGTTGTCCGGAATGAATTTTTCTGAGCCTAAGGATGTTCGTGAGCTTCGAAATGGCGATGTATTTGATCTCGTTGGTCTCTCCTTTAAGGCAATCCACGCTCCCGGTCACACGCGGGGTTCGCTGATGTTTGAAGTCTCCAATGAAGTATTAGTCAGCGGGGATGTCCTCTTTGCTGGTTCCATTGGACGAACAGATCTACCGACAGGGTCGGCCAAGGAGATGGAAGAAACGTTGCGTAAAAAGGTAATGCCTTTGTCAGATCATTTACGGGTACTAACAGGACATGGTCCTGATACAACAATGGCCTATGAAAAAAAGAACAATCCGTATCTCAAGAGTTTGGTAGGTCGATACTAATGTCGGGTCAAAAGATATCGGCACCTAAGGGTGTCAGTGAGTACGTTCCTGGAAGATCCCGCGCATTTGAGTTTGTTCGAGAGAGTCTGATTGCACCTGCAAAACTAGCCGGATATGAATTAATTGAACTACCGGTATTTGAAGATACAGAATTGTTTACACGCGGCGTCGGTGAGTCAACAGATGTTGTGTCTAAAGAAATGTACACATTTGAAGACCGTGGTGGACGTTCGATCACTTTGCGACCCGAAGGAACTGCTGGTGTGATGCGTGCAGTGATCGAACATGGATTAGATCGTGGACAACTGCCCCTAAAAGTTTGGTACTCAGGTCAATTCTTTCGTGCAGAGCGCCCGCAAGCTGGACGCTATCGCCAGTTCTATCAGGTTGGAATTGAAGCTATCGGTTTAGATGACCCAGCAATTGATGCAGAAGTCATTGCTATTGCAGATGCCGGTTTTAGAGCAATCGGACTAAGTAAGTATCGCCTGGAAATTACCTCTTTGGGGGACGCGGAATCACGTGCAGCTCATCGCGTTGATTTAGTGAAGTTTATTTCAACTCTGACATTAGATGAGGCAACGGCTGCGAGGGCAGTTATTAACCCGCTACGTCTATTTGATGATAAGCGCGAAGAGATGCGCATAGCTATGGCTAACGCTCCTGTGTTGATCAACTACCTGAATGAGGATTCTCGTCTTCAATTTGAGCAGGTCAAGAAGTATTTAGATGCATTAGGTATTGCATATGTTGTTAATCCCCGAATGGTGCGTGGATTGGATTACTACACAGGCACAACCTTTGAATTTGTTCACGAGCTACTCGGTGCCCAATCTGGCATCGGTGGCGGCGGACGCTATGACGGATTAATGGAACAACTGGGAGGGCAATCTCTTTCCGGCATCGGATTTGGATTAGGTGTTGATCGCGCTTTGTTAGCAGCAGAGGCTGAAGGAGTCATCGGTAATGACGCTTTTGTTTCAGATCTCTTCATTATTCCCTTGGGGGAGGCAGCTAAAGTCAAAGCTCTCACCATCGCTTCTGATTTGCGCGCTCACGGAAAAACAGTTGAAATAGCATTTGGTGATCGCGCTCTCAAGGGCGCTATGAAGGGTGCTGATAAGAGTGGTGCGACACATGTCATTGTCCTTGGTGAATCAGAGATTTCTAGTGGAACCGTCGAAGTAAAAGAGATGAAAACTGGGCACACATCTTCAGTTAAGATTGACTCATTGCTCGAAGCTCTCTAAATCGGAAAAATTGGACTAATTAATGTTGCGTACACATGAAGCAGGATCACTTCGCAAATCCCATGCGGGTCAGACAGTTACCCTCGCAGGATGGGTATCTCGTCGTCGTGATCATGGTGGAGTTGCGTTTATTGATTTGCGTGATGCTTCTGGTTCAGTCCAAGTAGTTATCCGTGACGAGAAGGTCGCTGGATCCTTGCGAGCAGAGTGGTGTTTGCTTATCACGGGCGAAGTTGTTGCCCGCCCTGATGGAAATCAGAATACAAATATTGCAACGGGTGAAATTGAAGTAATGGGTGACACCGTTGTTGTCTTGTCAGAATCTGCGCCATTGCCGTTTCCAGTTGATAGTGGAGATGACACAGACATTAATGAAGAGGTTCGGTTGCGCTATCGCTACCTTGATCTGCGACGTGAGAAGCCAGCCCATAACCTTCGCTTGCGTTCGAGAGTAACTTCAACGATTCGTCGCGTGATGGAGGAAGAAACATTCCTGGAGATTGAAACACCTTACTTGACTAGATCAACACCAGAGGGTGCTCGTGACTTTCTAGTTCCAGTTCGGTTGCAGCCAGGTAGTTGGTATGCACTGCCTCAGTCGCCTCAGTTATTTAAGCAGTTATTAATGGTTGCCGGTATGGAAAAGTATTATCAAATTGCCCGTTGTTTCCGTGATGAAGACTTCCGCGCAGATCGCCAGCCTGAGTTCACTCAGTTAGATATTGAAATGTCATTTATCGATCAAGAGGACATCTTGGCTGTTGCGGAAAAGATCGTTGCTCGCATATGGAGAGAAACCGTTAACTATGACGTCCCTCTTCCACTAAAGCGCATGACATATGCAGATGCGATGACACATTACGGTTCTGATAAGCCAGATCTTCGATTTGAAAATCAATTAGTTGATCTCACGACATTTTTCGCAGAGACACCTTTTAGAGTCTTCCAAGCACCATATGTTGGCGCAGTTGTTATGCCTGGGGGAGGATCATCTGCTCGTCGCGAGTTAGATGCTTGGCAGGACTGGGCAAAGGCGCGTGGGGCTAAAGGACTTGCTTATATTTTGGTGAACGAAGATGGCACATTAGGCGGTCCAGTTTCAAAGAATCTCTCTGAGAAAGAAATAGCGGGAGTAGTTCAAGCCGCTGGCGCTAAAGTTGGAGATGCAATCTTTTTTGCTGCCGGTGAGCGCACCGCATCACTTAATCTCTTAGGTGCTGTTCGGTTAGAGATTGGTAAGCGATGTGGCTTAATCCCAGATGGTAAGTGGGAATTTTTGTGGGTAGTAGATGCTCCTATGTTTGAGCCAACAGATAATGGTGGATGGACAGCGGTCCACCATCCATTTACTGGCCCTAAGCCAGAGTTTGCTACAACATTTAAATCTGATCCTGCCTCAGCTCTTGCTTATGCCTATGACATTGTTTTGAACGGAACTGAGTTAGGTGGTGGATCGATTCGTATTCATGACCGAAGCATTCAAAAAGATGTTTTCTCTGTTATCGGGTTAAGTGATGAAGAAGCTAATAGTAAGTTTGGATTCTTGTTGGAGGCATTTAATTATGGTCCACCTCCACATGGTGGAATTGCACTTGGGCTAGATCGCGTATGTGCACTACTGACTGGCTCTGACTCGATTCGTGAAGTTATCGCCTTCCCAAAGACTGCAAGTGGTGGAGATCCTCTAACAGGTGCTCCTACTCCAATTACTCCGGCTCAACGCAAAGAGAGCGGAATCGACTGGGTTCCACAAGCGCCATCAACATCTTCTAAATCACCTCAGGAAAGTTAAGGGTCAGGTAGGCTAACGGTATGGGTCCAGGCGGAATAGCAACGATAATTGCAGCATCATCACTTGCTGTGATTGCGGTGGCGATTGCTTATGTGGTCATCCGAGTCGGTCGATTAATTGACGAAGCAAAAGCATCACTTAAAGTTTTAACAGATGAGGCAGCACCGTTAATCGATGAGGTTCACACAACCGTGACTCTGGTTAATGGGCCTTTACACAGCATCAATCGTGTAACAAAGAACATTGAAGATTTGTCGGACAAGGTCAATGAGGCAACAACAGGTTTTATGAATAAGAATGGCTCTGCGGTTAAAGTAGCTGGGGCGCTCTTGTCTGCGGCGCAAATGAGCAAAGGTCGCTCAAAAAAGAAGAAGGCAGAGTGATCCTAGCTAGTGGAATCCGCCGAGATCCGTTCGCGCTGGCTGCGCTTCTTTGAATCTGATAATCGTCAGGGTCTAACTCATACGGTCGTGCCTTCAGCATCTTTGATTGCTGATGATCCAAATCTTTTGTTAGTAAATGCTGGCATGGTTCCATTCAAGCCGTTTTTTTTGGGTGAAGT
>Ga0209651_1000705_pt1 | contig 11811 bp, 10 predicted proteins | sample LauGreFBDMM110SN_2_FD_188216 | JGI IMG/M metagenome (GOLD analysis project Ga0209651, IMG submission 188216) | Freshwater lake microbial communities from Lake Michigan, USA - Fa13.BD.MM110.SN (SPAdes) (version 2) | ecosystem: Environmental > Aquatic > Freshwater > Lake | place: Lake Michigan... | reverse complement strand
AATATAAATCGCTCTTACTTGACCACCGCCTGCACGAGGGGTAACATAAGACACACTCTCAGATTCCACTTTGCCTTGTAATTCAATATAGTGTGTAAATGTTTCTGATTGTATAGTGTCTATACCTACTAGGATCGCTTTTGCTGCAGAAGCACCGCCAGCTTTTTCTACTTCTTTTTCTAATGCGACGATCTTTGTATTCAATTCAAGTGCTTGTTTTTTCAAGCTTGCCAAAGATTTTTGTTTTGCTTCTATAGTATTGTCACCGCCACCACAGGCAGTTACAAGAATAAGTAAGCTAAGGGTAAATAATGTTGCTACTGATTTCATTGTATCTAAATTTTATATTGATTGTGTATTTGTTTTAATTAAAGTTTTCCGCTTGCTTTTAATAGGTCTACTTTAGAAATTAAGGCAGCATATAGGGCGTTCATGAAATTATTCTGCGCAGCGACTAAATCTGCCTGAGCTGCAGAGATCTCTGTATTAGAACCGGCACCTGCTTCGAATTTCTTTTTGGTTTGGCTGTAGACATTTTCTGCTAATTGCATGTTCTTTTTTTGAAAGTTCACAGTGGCTACGGACGACATATAGTTCAACTTGGCTTGACTCAATTCATTGTCAATATTATTTTTTAAAGCAGTCATTTGGTTGTCTACCTGTTGTAGTTCAAGCTTTGCCTTATTGACTTTAGCGACTCTCGCACCTCCGTTGAATAATGGAAAGTTTAGATTTAATCCAATGAGTGCAGTTTCAAACCAGCTTCCGTTTTTATCAAAAAAATCAAATTTGGTTCTTTGTGCGTTTTTAGTATAAGCACCGTTCATGGTGATGGTTGGTAAAAAACTCAATTGGTAGCGCTTGATATTGTATTCGCTTAATTTTTTGATCGTTGTCAAATACTGAAAATCTTTGCGAATGTCGTATTCAAAATTGTCTTCGTAAAGTATATCAGCACTAAGATTGTTTTCATTAATTACATCGGTTAAAACAAGACTGTCTTTAACAGGCATACCCATTAACATCTTTAAACCCATATAGCCAATAGTGACGCTATTGTTTGCTTTTAATTTCTCTGTTTCTAAATTGTTTAGCTGTACATTAACTTTGTCTACATCTAGTTTTTCTGCAAAACCATTTTTATACATTACTGCAGCGTCATTTGCTAATTTTTGTAAACGTTCAATATTCGCGTCTAAAATATTTAATTGTGTTTTACTAGCAGAAAGCTGGTAGTAAATTTTATAAATATTTGCTTTGATATTTTCTTCGGTTAAAGCAGCATTCTTTCTTCTCCAGTCTAAAGATGTTGCCCTTGCTTGTAATGCAATGAACACCTGGCCGTCAAACAATATTTGATTAAAGTTTGCACCATAATTAGCATTAAATTTTGTACCAAACTGAACAGGAATAAAGGTTCCAGCAGCGCCACCAAAAATTTGCCCAGGCAATAATGAAGTAGGGATGGTTAGAAAGTCTGTTCCCCCTAAGCTGCTATTTAAACTAGGTAATGCTGCAGATGCAATTTCTTTATTGGTTTGAATCTGAATATCGATATCTAGTAAAGCATTTTTTACTTGTAGATTATTTTTTTGCGCATAACCAACTGCATCTGCTAGTGAAAATGTATGTATCGTTTTTTGTTCCTGCGCAAATGCTGTAGATGCAAAAAATACCGTTACAAGGAATAGGTTTTTTTTCATGTGTATATTTAAATTGCTTGTTTACTTAATTGTTTATATCTATCCATTAGTTCATGCCCCTTAATGGTCATAAGGCCATATACAAAATGTTCCATCAATTGTGTATGCACTTCTAAAGAGTTAAATTTGCTCAATGGAAATAGGTGAAGATTAAATGGAATAAATACAGTTTCTAATCGAAATTTTGAAATGATATCAATATCAAGATCATTTCTATAACATCCTTCCTCAATACCCTTCATTAAATTTTGCTTAATCAATGAAAACAAAAATTCATCCTTATGATTTTTGATCATATCAAAAGCATTCGAAAAATGTTTTTCCAATTCCATCATCGAATTTGGATTCATTGTTTGCGTCATGGCCTTCATATTCTCCATTAGCAAAAACATTTCATGAATCGCATTTTCTGCTTTTGACTTACAGTCTTTACAAGTAAGCTCATGTTCTTTTAATTCTAGGTTCACCACGGCCTTTACCAAATCATCCTTATCCTTATAGTATTGATAAATCGTCTTTTTGCTGATCCCCAGTTGATGGGCTAAGTCGTCCATTGTCACCTGTCTTAAACCAGACTGGAGCATTAAATCCCTCGCCTTTAATAATATTCTTGTTTCCATAGTTGCAGTTGAAGGCGCAAAACTAAGGAAACTTTATAAGTTTGCAAAGTTTCCAAGCATGAAATTTGTATTAATTCTTGATAAATGGTCAAAATGAGTGAAATTTGTAACTAAATCATTACAAAATGGGCATTTTTGGGCAAAATTTTAAGAGAAAATCGATTTTAAGCCTACTAGCGAGATTCTTTTTCCAAGGCATTATTGCACTTGCTCCAATTGGAGTGACCCTTTGGATTGTGGTGACTTTATTCAATCTAGTAGATAATTTTTTACCTAATTTATTAAATAGCTTATTTCCAATCCGATTTGCAGAAGTTAATGGAGAAATTCCAAAAGTAACTGGCCTTGGATTTTTAGTGGCCCTATTTTTAGTATTATTTGTAGGCTGGTTATCGTCTTTATTTTTTGTAGAAAGACTGGTATCCATTTTTGATAAGTTATTGGAACGCACGCCTGGTGTTAAAATTATTTACTCTTCGGTCAAAGATTTTTTAGAAGCATTTGCTGGTAATAATAAAAAGTTTGACAAACCTATTTTGGTATGTCTTGATGGTAATGATATATGGCGTATTGGATTTATCACACAAGAAAGTTGTGAGCACTTAGGATTAAAGGACCATGTAACTGTTTATGTGCCACATTCTTATGCCATCTCTGGTATTTCATTTATTGTACCATTAGCTAATACTAAAAAATTACCAAAGCATATGAATGCTGCAGAAGCCATGAAATATGCGATATCAGGCGGTGTAACGACTACTGTGGAAGAAGAGAAAGATGCAGTGCATCTTTCGATGGGAAGCACGGGCCCTTCGATGGAAAGCAAAGATTAATTTTCAAAAAACAGTACATGCAATTACATAATTTTAATTCAGGTCCATCTATTTTACCCAAAGAAGTGTTGGATGAAGCGGCGGCAGCGATCCATAATTTTAATGGAACTGGTTTATCTATTTTAGAAATTGGACATAGAACAACTGAATTTGTGGCAGTAGTAGAAGAGGCAAAAAAAATTGTAAAAAGATTGATGGATATAGGGGACGATTATGAAGTGTTGTTTTTGCAAGGAGGTGCCACTATGCAGTTTATGCAAGTGCCCATGAATTTATTGGATGAAAATGGATTGGCTGCAATTTGTGACAATGGCATATGGGGGCATAAAGCAGTGAAAGAAGCACAAATTTTTGGTCCAGTCAAAGTGGTATCAGATACCACAGCAGACAAGCATACGCATATTAATAAGGCCCTTGAATTGCCCGCAAATACCAGTTATTTGCACATTACGACCAATAACACGGTGGAGGGAACCCAATGGCATAGCTATCCACAGACAGAAGTTCCCTTAATTGGGGATATGAGTTCGGATATTTTTTGTAGACCCACACCATTTCATCAGTTTGATTTAATCTATGCAGGCGCACAAAAAAATATGGGTGCAGCGGGCGTCACCATGGTCGTGGTAAAAAAATCCATCCTAGGAAAAACAAACAGATCCATCCCTGCTATTTTAGATTATCAAAAACACATAGAGGCAGGCTCTTTATTAAATACGCCTCCAGTTTTTTCTATTTATGTAAGCTTGCTCACATTAAGATGGATTGAGAAAGAAGGTGGATTAGTAGAGATGGAAAAAAGAAATACTGCGAAAGCAAAATTATTATACGATACTATTGACGCGTCGGAACATTTTTATTGTCCCATTGCAAAGGAAGATAGTAGTATCATGAATGCAGTTTTCTTTTTAAAAGATCAAACAAAAGAAGCTGCTTTTTTAACTTTGTGTAAAGAAAATGGGATGATTGGTGTGAAAGGTTATAGAACTGTTGGCGGTATCAGAGTAAGTATGTACAATGCCATGCCTATGTCAAGTGTAGCTTCATTTTGCGAGTTAATAAAAGCCTTTGATTAAGGCTATTTTTTGCTTCAAAAAATAAATTATTTTTAACGAATCAGTGGCTATGAAGTCGATTATATTCGACAAAATGAACGATATTTGCCCTCATGGCAAAAATTAGTCCCTTTGAGGCATTGCGTCCTCAGCCTCAATTAGCGAAGCAAGTAGCAAGTAAACCTTACGATGTTTTAAATAGTGCAGAAGCAAAAGCGGAAGCTGTTGGTAACGCCTATTCTTTTTTACATATCACTAAAAGTGAAATTGATTTACCAGAAACAGTAGACATCCACAGTCAACAAGTCTATGATATTGCATTGGATAATTTAAATGCATTCATGCAAAGAGATGTGTTGTTTAAAGAATCAAAACCATGTTATTATATTTATCAATTGATCATGGATGGTCGTGCACAAACTGGATTGGTTTGTGTGAGCAGTTTGGATGATTATGAAAATGGTATTATCAAAAAGCATGAGTTTACACGTCCCGAAAAAGAGCAGGACAGAATCAATCATATGAAAACGATTGGCGCACAAACTGGTAATGTTTTTTTAGCGTACCGCAATCAAGCTGCAATAGATACTTTGATAGAAAAATGGAAGACGACCAAAAATGCAGTCTATGATTTTACGGCAGACGATGGCATTCAACATACCGTGTGGGCAGTGAGCGATACGGATACCATTGCACAAATCACCCATTTATTTGAGACCCAAGTGCCATGCACTTATATCGCAGACGGTCATCACAGAGCAGCATCAGCTGCAAAAGTGAGAACAGCAATTGGCAAACAAAATACTAGTGCAGACTATTTCTTAACCACATTGTTTCCATCCAACCAATTGGCGATCATGGATTACAATAGAGTGGTGAAAGATTTGAATGGACATGAAGCAACTGCATTTTTAAATGCACTAGCTCAAGATTTTGATGTTCAAACAATGGAAGCTGCCTTTAAACCAGACGCTTTACATCGTTTTGGATTGTACATGAATCATCAATGGTATGCATTGACTGCAAAAGCAGGCACTTACAATGATGCAGACCCTATTGGCGTTTTAGATGTGACCATTTTATCCAACAATATCTTAGACAAATTATTAGGCATTAAAGACCAACGTGTCGACAAAAGAATAGATTTTGTGGGCGGTATTCGTGGGATGGAAGCGCTAGAAGCGAGGGTGGATAGCGGTGAGATGGCTTTAGCGATTAGTTTGTATCCAGTGACGATTAACCAATTATTCAATATCTCAGATGCGGGCGAGGTGATGCCACCAAAAAGCACTTGGTTTGAGCCAAAATTAAGAGATGGTTTATTGACCCATTTGATTTATGATTCAAAGGATTAAATAATCAACTTAAAAAGTTTTATCTAAACGACGAGTAGCGTATAATTCCTTTCTAAAACCAGTCAAAAGACTGGTTTTTTTTGTATTTTGTTGGACAAATCACTTGACATATGGAATCAAAAAGACTCTTTGATTGTATCGAACACCAGTTAACCCAATTTCCTCAAGAGGTGATGTTGGCTGGAAAAGAAAACGGTGGATGGAGAACCTACTCCACTGCCGAAGTGGCTTCAACAGTGAATGCCTTGAGTGCCGGGTTATTAAGCCTTGGCTTATCTGGGCATGATTTTACGCCAGAAGGCTCAGATAAAATTGCCATCATCAGTAGCAATAGACCAGAATGGCTGATGGCGGATATGGCCACGCAACAAATTGGCGTCATCTGGGTGCCAGTGTATCCTACCACCAATCCATTAGAATTAACTTTTATTTTGAATGACGCATCTGTACAATACATGTTTGCGAGCAATCAAGAATTATACAATAAAGTGATGTCTATTAAAGACAAAGTGCCTTGTTTAAAAGAGGTCTACACTTTTGATCATATCGAAGGCGCTAAGCATTGGAGTGAATTGTGTTTACAGGATGCAGATTTATTGCAACAAGTGGATGTGATTAAAAAAACGATACCAGTAGAACAAGTAGCCACATTCATTTATACATCAGGAACAACTGGTACACCAAAGGGCGTGATGTTAACGCATCATAATATTTATTTCAATTTACAAGCGGGTAAAAAAAGTTTTCCTTTTCCAGATTCACCCAATCAAAAAGTATTGAGTTTTTTGCCATTGAATCATATTTTTGAAAAAGTGGCTTCTTATATTTATTTGTATAGTGGGATGAGTATCTACTATGCAGAATCAATGGAGACCATTGGTGATAACTTAAAAGAAGTTGCACCAGACGGATTCTCTACTGTGCCAAGATTATTGGAAAAAGTATTCGAGAAAATCATGATGAAGGGCGAAGAGTTGACTGGCCTTAAGCGAAAATTATTTTTCTGGGCAGTGGCTTTAGGAGAACAATATGATAATTTAAATCCAGGATCGGCATGGTACCAGTTCCAATTAAAGCTTGCCAATAAAATTATTTTTAGCAAGTGGAGAGAAGGATTAGGGGGTAATGTAAAATTCATTGTAACCGGCGGTGCGGCATGTCAGGTAAAATTATTGCGCATATTTAATGCAGCACAAATACCGGTATTTGAAGGATATGGCCCAACAGAAAATAGTCCTATCATCAGTATTAATTTTAGAACCCCTGGTGGTACCAAGTTTGGAACGGTCGGCATGCCAATTGAAGGTGTTGAAATGAAATTAGAAGCAGATGGAGAAATTTGTGTAGCAGGACCAAGTGTGATGAAGGGTTATTATAAGCGTCCCGATTTAACTGCAGAAACAGTCATCAATGGTTGGTTGCACACAGGAGATATAGGTGAGATTATTGATGGTAAGTATTTAAAAATTACAGATCGTAAAAAAGAATTGTTTAAAACAAGTGGTGGAAAATACGTAGCACCACAACCAATCGAAAACAAGATGAAGGAAAGTCCATTCATCGAACAAATTGTGTTAATTGGAGACAATAAAAAAATGGTGACTGCATTGATTGTACCAAGTTTTGCAAAGCTAAAAGATATGGCAAAACAACAAGGTATCGATTATGCAAGTAATGAGTCTATTATTCAGAATGCCATGGTGCTTTCTACTTTTGAATCTATTGTAGCCGAATACAATCAATTATTCAATCAGGTAGAGCAAGTGAAAAAATTCACTTTAATCCCTAGAGAGTTGACTATTGACCAAGGAGAGATGACGCCTAAGTTAAGTATACGCCGCAAGCAAGTACTTGCGAATTTTGAAAAAGAGATAGATCAAATGTACTTATAGAAAGGGCTCAATGCATCTTTGTCAAGTCTATTGAATTAATAATGATTGAACGAATCAAATTAAAGCTCGCTTTATGAAAAAAATAATTTTACTAAGTGGCATGCTTTTTTTAGCTGTCTTTCATGTAAACGCACAGTCTACCAAGAATCCTTATTTTAATTACAAGGGTAAATTAATTATCATTGGAGGAGGTTCTATTCCAGATTCTTTATTTGAATTTTTTGCAGCCCATTGTGGCGGCAAGGATCAGCCTGTGGTATACATTCCAACTGCTACATCGGATGAAAAATATATTCAGGAGGGAGGGCATTTAGAAAAGTTTAGTTCCAGAGGCTTTACAAATTTGTCGACCATTCACACAAGAGATAAAGTCAAGGCAGACGCGCCAGAAAATATTGCCCTTATGAGAAAAGCGAAAGGCATTTTCTTTGGTGGAGGCGATCAGGATTTAATTGCCGAGGCTTATGGCAACACACAATTGTATCAAGAGATGCTTGCTTTGTTAGATAGAGGTGGTGTGATTATGGGGACTTCTGCAGGTGCGACTATCATGGGCGCATTATTAGTTGGGGGAGACGCAAGAAAAGACCTTACTAAAAGCTTTCCTTTTCAACCCGCATTTTCATTTATGCAAAATGTGGACATTGACCAACATGTATTGGTGCGCAATAGACAGTTTGATTTAATCCCTGTGATTGAAAAATATCCAACGCATTTAGGTGTAGGCATAGATGAATCTACAGCGATTATTGTGGAAGGCAATCAATTTAAAGTATGGGGTAATTCCTATGTCATGGTCTATGACGCAAAAGATTGGGCGACTCAAAAAGCAACCTATGGCAAAGTACTAAAGCCATTTAAAATGATGTATAGCGGACAGGCATTTGATTTGAATACACATCAAGTAAAAAAATAGGCTAGTGTTATAAAATAGGTTGGGGTTATTTTAGAAATAGAAATGATATGCAGGTTTTAAAGTTTGGAGGCAGTTCGGTAGGTACAATAGATGCAATTTCAAAAGTCATAGCTATTGTGAAAGCGCGCGTTCAAAAAACGCCCACGATTGTTGTAGTATCTGCCATGAGTGGCATCACCGATCAGTTAATTTTATTAGTACAAACTGCTTCACAGGGCAATGAAGGGTATAAGATGATTATTCAAAGTTTAGCAGAAAAACACGAAGACGCGGTGCGTGCTTTATTACCAGCATCGCAACAGTCAGCTACCTTGAATATCGCACAACAATTAATCCAAGAAATTGAATCTCATTGCGAAGGCTTGTATTTAAAAAATGAATTGAGTTTGCAAATACAGGATCAATTAATGAGCTATGGAGAAATTTTATCTTCAAAAATTATAGCAGCAGCATTTGAGGCGGAAGGGGTCGATCAAGTATGGTTGGACTCTAGAGCGATGATTAAAACCAATAGCAGTTATTCAAGTGCGGTGGTAGACAGGGCATTAACCAATCAAACCATTCAAGCATATTTTACAAATCCTACAAATCAACATGCATTGTATATGGCGCCTGGCTTTATCGCATCCAATGCAGCAGGCCATACCACTACATTAGGCAGGGGCGGATCGGATTACACCGCAGCAATTTATGCTGCAGCATTAACTGTGTCTATCTTAGAAATATGGACCGATGTAAGTGGGATGATGACAGCAGATCCAAGAATCGTTCCTCATGCCAAAGCCATTCCAAAGATATCTTATCATGAAGCGATGGAATTATCGCATTTTGGTGCAAAAATTATTTATCCTCCAACCATACAACCGGTGATGCAAGCGCATATTCCAATATGGATTAAAAACACTTTTGAACCGGAGCATCCAGGTACATTGATCGAAATTGCATCTCCAAAAGACGATCATTTTATTCGCGGCATTTCTAGTATCCAAGATATTTGTTTATTGAGTTTAGAAGGCGCGGGTATGGTAGGAATACCAGGGTTCACAAAAAGATTGTTTGATGCATTGGCAAAAAAACAAATCAGTATTATTTTAATAACGCAGAGTTCATCTGAGCATTCTATCTCTGTGGGCGTGAGTATGCAGGACACGCATTTGGCAAAAATTGCAGTGGATGCAGAGTTTGAGGAAGAAATTAATTCACAGTTGCTTGAGCCATTGATCATAGAAAAAGAATTAGCTATCATTGCCTTAGTGGGTGAGCAAATGAGAAATCATCCAGGCGTCAGTGGAAAAATGTTTACTGTATTGGGAGCCAATGGAATCAATATAAGAGCGATTGCACAAGGGTCCTCAGAAAAAAATATTACTGCAGTCATTGAAGCACATGATGTGCACAAGGCAATGAACTTATTACATGAAGCATTCTTTGAGTCTACTCATAAACAGGTCAATGTCTTTATTGCTGGCGTAGGAAATGTAGGAAGTAAATTAATTGAACAAATTAAACTTCAAGCGGCCAATTTGCAATCTACCTTAAGATTACAAATTAATATTGTGGGGATTGCCAATAGTAAAAAGCATTTAATCAATTTAAAAGGCATTGACTTAAGTAATTCTAATAATTTGACTGATTCTAATAACACTCATTCTAGTCATGCGCACGATTGGAGCGATCAATTGGCCGAGGCATCCTCTGGTACGATTCAAGATTATGTAGCTGCTATCTTAGATCATAATTTACCGAACTCAATTTTTGTAGATGTTACTGCAAATGCTGCTGTAGCAGACACTTACGCCCAATTATTAAGCAAGGGGATATCCGTGGTGGCTTGTAATAAAATTGCATGCTCATCGCCGTATGCGCATTATGCAAATTTAAAATCACTGGCTCAAAATCATCATGCTGCATTTTTATTTGAAACCAATGTAGGTGCAGGCTTACCCATTGTAAGTACCTTAAATGATTTAATACGTAGCGGAGATACAATCAAGAAAATAGAAGCGGTGTTATCGGGCACATTGAACTTTGTATTCAACCATTACGAAGGAGGCAAAGATGGAAAAACATTTGCACGAGTGGTGAAGCAAGCGCAGGACGAAGGCTACACAGAACCAGATCCAAGATTGGATTTAGGCGGAACAGATGTGATGCGTAAAATATTAATCTTGGCAAGAGAAGCGGGACATCCACTAGAAATGGAGGACATAATGAATGAATCCTTCTTACCAGCTTCATGCTTTAATGGATCCGTTGCCGATTTTTATAATGAACTAGAAAAACAAGAACCGCATTTTAAACAATTATACGATGCAGCTGCAACAGCGGGATGCAAATTAAAATTCATTGCTAAGTTCGAAAGCGAAGCAAACGAAAAAATGAATGGGATGGCTATTGTAAAAGTAGGATTACAACATATTCAACCAAGCTCAGATTTTTTCCATCTATATGGTAAGGACAATTTAGTCTTATTTTATACGAATCGTTATCCTGAACTGCCACTAGTGATCAAGGGAGCAGGCGCAGGCGCAGACGTTACGGCGTCAGGCGTCTTTGCTGATATCATTAGAGCTGCAAGGGCCTAATCAAATTAGGACCTAAAGATATTCTAATACAAATTCACGAGCTGTAAGTATGGGTAGAGTTGTGGAAGTTTCTTTTTTTAATTTTTTATCACTTGTTAAAAAGAAATCCATTTTAAATGACAATGCAGTATAAACTTGTAATGCGTCTTCTATATCATTGAATTTTGCGTGAAGTGCGCTCTTAATCGTTTCTTTTTTAGCATCAATTATTGAAAATGTAGATAATAGATTCAATAAGACTTCTTTAGCTACTTTCAAACCTAGTTCTTTTGTTAAAAAATAGGATAGTGTATGTAAGGTTGCGCTTGTAATATATCCATTATGAAATCCATCTTCAATACTTTTAATTAAATTTTTACAATCAACATAGCTTTCTCGCTTAAGTGTAAAATCTAAAAGAACATTTATATCTAAAAATATTTTATAAGCCATATTTTTCTTTTTTTGCTTTCATATACTCTTCTTTCCAATTGAAATTTTTGTCAAGTTTTGGCTTAGGAAGAGATTCAATTAAGCTAGTTAAAGACTGTTTTTTATTTTTTGGCTTTACAATAGATTTAAAATAGGTTTCAACAATTTCTGAGACACTTGTATTTTGGTCTTCTGCAAGATATTTAACATTACGTAAAACAGTTTCATCAATTGTTATATTCAATCTTGCTTTCATAATGTATGAGTTTAATAATACAAATATACGCATTATTTTAAATTATGCGCATAAATTATATTTTACTTGAATTAAAAACGGCCCCTAAAATAGGAGCCGTTTTTTTCGAATACTTGCTTAAAAACTCAATTCAAAACTATTTTCTGATGATTAATTTTTCAGATGCTCTTCTTACTTTCTTAGCG
>Ga0209651_1000692_pt1 | contig 11860 bp, 12 predicted proteins | sample LauGreFBDMM110SN_2_FD_188216 | JGI IMG/M metagenome (GOLD analysis project Ga0209651, IMG submission 188216) | Freshwater lake microbial communities from Lake Michigan, USA - Fa13.BD.MM110.SN (SPAdes) (version 2) | ecosystem: Environmental > Aquatic > Freshwater > Lake | place: Lake Michigan... | reverse complement strand
GCTCATCGAGTTTCGCACTCCGCCCTATTCCATAGAGGCCTTTGGCCAAGCCCTTGACACGGCCCTCAAGGCGAGCAACTCCGACTACGAAGCCAAGCGCTACAAAAGCATGGTTCTCCAGCCTCCGCGCGTTCACCTTGCAGCCCCCGGAACTTTCCACAACTGGCTTAAATCCAAGGGCAAGCTCGGAGGGCAAAACAAGGTTCCCCGCCTGATGAACGACCGGAGTCTGATTGAGGAGTTGCTGGTTTCTGGTTTCTAGCTTTTAGCCCTGCGGAGCGCAATGAACTCGCGGGGCGTCAAGCTCGTCACCTCGGGAATCTTGCGAAAGTCCTTGAGGTTTCGAGTGATCAAGTAGTCCGCACCCCATTCCGCGGCCGCATAAGCAAGGACGGCATCCTCAAAATCTGAAAACGTCAAGGCGCGGCCTAAATGCTCGTTGCCCACAGGAATCACGGTCACGCGCTCCAAAAGCATCTTCATCACCTCGTTGGGCAGTGCAAAGCCGCCGCGCCGCGCGATGTAGTCCACATTCTGCAGCACGCAGGCCGAAGTGGCTAGGTGGAGCCCCCAATTATCTTGGTTTTGAACCAACTGGTCTATTTCGTGCACAAAACCGCTCCGCGCAAGCAAAAAGTCGAGTAGTACGTCGGAGTCAAGAACCAGTTTCATAGCGCAGCATTTGGTCGAGCAGGCTCTGCTCTCGGAGTTCATGAAGAGCGTCCATCGTGATGGGTTCGCGCTGCAGTGCCGCAGCTCGGACCGACGCCACAAGCGGATCGTCGGTCTTTAGAAGTTCCGTATCGCGCAGCGCTGCGAGGTAGCGTTCAAAAACCTCGGTGATCGTGGTGTTCCTTTGGGTCGCGTAGTTTTTTCCGAAGGAAATCAGCTCCGGATCCAGTGCCAAGGTCAGTTTTTGCTTTGCCATACGTACGAATTTAAGTAAATCATACGTGATAATCAAATTTCTCCTGTTCATGACCGCAATTTGCTGCTACCAAAGGAACCAGCCGCCCTCTAAACGAAAGCAGTCATTTCAAACGATTCCGCGACGATTATTGACCTATTTTTGACACTATGCACGTAGCCATCGCCGGAAACATTGGGTCAGGAAAAACGACCCTCACCACCCTACTCGCCAAGCACTATGGCTGGCAGCCCCACTTTGAAGAGGTGGACGAGAACCCCTACCTCAACGAGTTTTATGACGACATGTCTCGATGGTCCTTCAACCTGCAGATTTACTTTTTGCACAGCCGGTTCCGCCAGATTCACAGCATACGGAGTCAGGGCAAAAACGTGATTCAGGACCGAACCATATACGAAGACGCCAATATTTTTGCTCCCAACCTGCACGACATGGGCTTGATGAGTTCGCGCGACTACAACACCTACCAAGAGCTCTTTGGCCTCATGGAGGAGTTTATCAAGGCCCCCGACCTGCTTATCTACCTCAACGCTAGCGTTCCAACCCTGGTGCGCCAAATTCAAAAGCGCGGACGTCCCTACGAAAGCAGCATTCGGCTCGACTACCTTCAAAACCTCAACGACCGCTACAGCCAGTGGATCAAAGGATACGACAAGGGCAAACTGCTGGTCATCGAAGTGGACCAGATCGAGTTTGACAGCAAAAAAGAAGATTTGGGCAAGGTGATCGAGAAAATCGACGCCGAACTCAACGGGCTGTTTTAACCCTCGCTACGAAGCATTCATAATCCGAGCAGCCAGCACCGCCGGAAGCATGGGCCTTAGTCCGCGCTCTTGAAAGGGCGCAAAGCCCAAAACGTCGCGGGTTGCCACCAGATGCACCCCCGCTTCTAGGCAGGCAAAGGCTAAAGCGGCATCTTCTGGATCCTTAAAACTTAGGCCGGCCCGAACCGATTCTACGGTTTCAGGTATAAACGCGAGCTGGCGAAGCAGCGCCTCTAGAACCTCCAGAGCTCCTCGGCCTCTGATTTTCATGGCCAAATAGCGCACAGCGTGAAATGTAGAAGCGGTCGTTACCAAGGTCACGCGGCCCTGAAACCCAAGCTGAAGCACTAATAAGGAATCCTGAACATAGCGTGTTCGGTGAAGCACGACGTCAAGAAGGACGTTGGCGTCCACAAACACACGCAGACTAGAACTTGCGTGACTCATAGCGCTGCGCTCGGGCCGTTTTGTAGAACGGATCTTCGGGGTCAAATGCCTCCTCGTCTTGGGGCGGAACCTTGTCCACCAAATCCATCAAAGCCTGAAACTCCGAACTCACAGGCTGCGTCGGAGACTGAAGTGCATCAAAAAACTGCTCCACCAAAGCAGACAAACTCAAACCCAGCTCGTCGGCGCGCTGCTTGGCGTAGGTGATGCTGTCCTCATTCAGGCGGAGCGTGAGTTTCTTTTTCTCGGATTCGGGGTAGAACGACATGACGTACAAATATACCTATTTTGTACGTCAATGTACGCAGCGAAAAAATTGAAATCCGCAAATAACCGGACCACACAAAGCCAGCAACCAGTAACGAGCAACTGGTTTTACCTTCGTCTTATGTTTTTAATCTCCGGACCCTGCGTCATTGAATCGCTCGACACGGCCCTTCGGGTGGCCGACCACCTCGCCGGCATCCGCGAACGACTGCCCCTGAGCGAGGTAATTTACAAATCCAGCTTTCAAAAAGACAACCGCAGCTCCGTGGACTACTACATGGGGCCCGGCATCGACGAGGGCCTGCGCATCCTCAGCGAGGTCAAGCGCCAGTACGGATTCCGCCTTTTGACTGACATTCACTACCCCGACCAGGCCAAGCCAGTGGCTGAGGTGGTTGATATTTTGCAAATTCCGGCCTACCTCTGCATGCAGACTACCCTGGTGGTCGAGGCCGCGCGCACCGGCCGCACCATCAACCTGAAGCACGGGCAGATGGTGGCTCCGAGCACGATGGCCAAGGTCTGCGCCAAGGTCGAGTCAACCGGAAACCGTGATATTATTCTCACCGAGCGCGGATACACTTTTGGCTACAACGACCTCGTTGTGGATCCGCGAGCCTTTTATGAGCTCAAGCAAATCGGCTACCCGGTGGTGTTTGACGCCACCCACTCCATTCGCAAGTACGGAATCCCTTCTGCCGACCCCGCGGGCGGAGCGCGTCAGTACCTCGAAACCCTTGCGCGCGCCGCGGTGGCAACCGGAATCGACGGCCTCTTCATCGAGGCCCACCCCTGCCCCTCAGAGGCGCTCTGCGACGCGGCCAGCCAGCTCAGCCTCGAGGAACTTGAGCCGATGCTCGAGCGACTACTAAAGATTGACGCGGTGGTGAAGGGTTTTGCCCAATAAAAAGCCCGTACTACTTTCCCGACTTTTTCTTCTCCTTTGCCTGAGCTTTCGCGTCTTTGGCATCCTGCTTGGACTTTTCGTCGGATTGTTTAATCAGGGCCTGTTTGGCTTCAAATTCGGCCTTGTTCTGCGCAGCTACATCCATGGTTCGGCGCAGGCGAGCTTCTTCAATGGCTTCGGCGGCCTTCTTTTTCTCTAATTGCTCCAGCTTTTCGGCTTTTGAATTTTTCTCTTTTTCGAGTGACTCCTTGCGGCTTTTTTCTTTGGCTTCACGCTCTAAGTCTTTGGTGATTTTTGCGTTCTCGTTTTGCACAGCCTTAGAGGGAAACAAACTGGGAGGTTCTTGAACTTCTAACTCTTTTTCTGCAGGAACAACTTCACTGGCACTTGTTTCTGGTCTGTCGGGCAGAGCCTCCGGTGCGCTAGGCTCGTCTTCAACTGGCTCGTCTTCAACTGACTCGCTGGCTTCTGGCAAAACGTCTTCTGTGATGGGATCTTCCTGAACCATGGAGCTTGCTGCGGGCTTGGGCGCCGCCTTTACGACTAGAGAGACTCGACGATTCAAGGACCGATGAAAGTCGTTGTCGTTCGCGGCAATGGCCATAGACTCGCCAAGAGAGATTGCTGTTAGGGATGCGGTAGGCCTTAGCGACTTAAGCAATTCCACACTTACGGACTCCGCACGACGCCGGCCCAATTCATAATTATAGTCGTCAGAACCTACGTCGTCGGTATGGCCTTCAAGCACTAGGGCGATGGAATCCAAGTTGGCAAAGGCGTCCTTCATGGCATTAATTTCTACGTACGAAATTCTTCGCGGCTCTGAGCTGTTGAAGTCAAATAGAATATTTTGAAAGTCAATTTCGGCTGACTGCACCACCATTCGATTCGGATTCAGGGGATCCGGAGCGGTGGTTGGTTTCAAAAACATGTCGTGGTAGTAGTGTGTCGCAATGGGCGCCATTTCGGGATTTAATCGAATCGATTGAGGAAAGTATCCGGCCGAAGAAACCGCAACGCCTAACTCGGCTCCGTGGCTGTATATAAAGTTGATTCGCCCGGTACGCACGGTGTCGCTAAAGATGATGCGATCGGTACCTCGGTTAAAGAAAACCAGGGTGAAGGGTGCCGAGGTCTTGGATTGCTCGTTATACACCTGAAGGGTTACCAAGGTCTCCCTGCGCTCTTTGAGCTTGTCGGCGTAGGTTACCATTTTTTTAATGCCAATTCCTTCGCTGAATGCGCGGCTGGAGTCCGCTACTATTTGAGAGAGTGTGAATCGGTTTGGCCCCATTACGGCAATGCCCTCTTTGGTGTCTACTGCATAGGCGTCGGGGAATTTACCCATGAGGCCATTGAGGAGTCCATAGGCGTCGTCTGCATTTTTAAACGTATCAAAGAGTACGGCAAACCTCCCTTTTTTCTTGGTGCGCTCCGACCCCACTGAATTTTGATTGGGTACCACCGAAGAAGATTGTTCGCCGGGGTTTAAAACGGGAGAAACGGAACTGGGCGCTAAGGCCTTGGTTGTTTCATAAAACATGGTGAAGTCTCCGAGTTTAACTCGGTCACCCACGGAGTTTGCGGGAGCCTTGCGCAAGCGCAAGAAATTAAAGACGGCAGAATCACCCTTGGTTCCAACTACAAACAGGCTGTCGTTGTCAATTATAAACATTTGCTTTGGCACCACCGTGCTCTGGTTTATCGGGTAGGGGAACTGGTTCCAAACCCCGCCAGAGCTTAAGAAACTAAAGGATTGTTTTCCTGTTGAATCGGCCCAAATTGCGATCCAGCGGCCCATCTGGTAGCTTAGCCAATTCGGCTTAAGGCTATCTGCCAGAACTACCTGATTGACCAATTCAAGGCGACCATTAATCCACTGCTTAGACGCAATGGTAGTACCCACGGCACGGCGGTCGATGTCTAAAATCTGGCTGCCCAGAATCTTAGTGCTGTCAGCAAAAACAGTGCTGGCTACCTGCGAACGGTAGTTGGAATCCAAGCCATAGGCATATACCGTTCCGCCGGATTCCGACGCAGAATCCACGATAACTCTACCCTGCGAAAAGCCTAAGATTCGGGCACTGCCCCACTTTTTTAAGGGGATTCTCTGAATTTGTGTCGGTTTTAAGCCTTTGCCTCGGGGAGCGTAGCGAAACTGCAGGTAGTCGAGCTGCTGGTCCACAAACAGAAGTCTTTTCTCAGCCTCGTCGTAGTAAACCTGGGTAGTCGGCTTGGCGTAGCCTAACCAACGTTCTGACTCAAGGTAGCCTTGAGCACGAACTCCATAAACGACTGAGAGGGCACTGAGTAAAAAGAAAAGGCGGTGATTCATGGTCCAAAGTTCAGACATTAAACTTAAATTGCTCAAATAAATAGTTTAGACATTATGAAAGCGCTTAAAAATCAAGAAAACCTGCTCGGTTTGTTAAAAAAATACGCCGTAGCGGTCTGTACGATGGTTGTGTTTGGAGCCCCTTTAGCCCCACTCAAGGCCCAAGAAGCAATGATTGGCTTTGGCATGGGCCAAAATTTTAGCACTAAGGAATTCTACTACCGAGGGACGGCAAGTGTTTTATCTTCAAAGTCCATGTGGGGCGCCTACCAAGCCTTTGAATTTCGCCCGCCTCAAGAATTGGGCGGACTTCATTTTAAGCTTCCAACAGGCGTCTATGCCAAGATTGCAGGACCGCTTTACCTACATTACGGGCTCGACGCGATAACCTCTATTGCGTTTAACGACAAGGTTCGTCATGATCTTGGCCTTTCACTAAAGTTTTCTGGCCTACAGCTTCTAGTCAACTACGCTGGCCCCAACGGCTGGGCCGCACAGCTTGCCGTGCCGATAAAGTAGCCAGGTTCTCACTTAAAAGGCAGGTTGTGATTGAATTACCCGCATTGACTGCTCTTTGCATCGAGGATGCGGTTCTCTTAAGGTAAAAATTCGTTTTAAGCATTTTAAGCGTTTTATAGCAACTCCAGTTCTAATCTAATCTGAATTGACCTACTTCGTACCTTTAGCCCACCAACCAAACCCCTGATGCCTTGAACCTTTTTATCGGGCGACTCTTACTGCGCTACACCGACCGGTTCCTCTCGCGATGGACTGTATTTGGCCTTGACCTCCTTTTGGTTTTGGCCACCTACATCGTGGCGCAATTCATTGCATTCAACTTTGAGGTAGAGTCCATACCATGGGCCAGCCTGCCCCTTACGGTTTTCATACTGCTTCCGGTTTATGCTTTGGGTTTTCTTCACTCCCAGTCTTATATCGGGGTGGTACGCCACAGTGGCAGCAAGGATTTTACCCGCCTCTTTCAGGCAACCGTTGAGGCGACGCTGTTTCTGATGGTGCTGTCGTTTACTACAGCATTAGAATTCAACCGAACCGCGCTGGTGAGCCAGGCCATGCTGTTTTTAATTCTTTCGGTGGGCGGACGCCTCGCCGTTCGCAGTTTGTTCTTGAGCGTGCAGCTCCGCAAGGCTAAAAAGGGTAACGGCATGATTATAGTAGGTGCCGGATCCATGGGCCGTGCAGCGCAAAATGCCATTGAGCAGGACGTCAACTTTAAAGACTACGTCGTTTCCTTCGTCGACGACAACAAGAGCAAAATTGGCAAAAACATCAATGGAATTCCCATACTAAAGGCAGTAAATGCCCTCACTAGCGACTACATCGACAAGCATAATATCGGCAAACTCGTATTAGCCATTAAAAACATCCCTGGGGTTCGGCTTAAGGAACTTTCTAATGCCGCCTTAGAGCTCGGGATCGAGGTGAGCCGGGTTCCGCCCACGAGCAACTGGGTGAACGGCGAGCTCACGGCCAAGCAGATCCGCCCGATTTCGCTTGAGGAACTTTTAGGACGCGACCCGATTAATTTGTCGTACGAGACCCTCAATGGCTTTATTAAGGGCAAGACGGTCCTGATTACTGGCGCCGCAGGGTCTATTGGGTCTGAGCTGGTGCGCCAGGTGATGCGCCAAAAACCTAAGCTCCTCGTTTGCTTGGACCAGGCCGAGACTCCGATCTACCACTTGGACCAGGAGTTAAGTGTCTACCCCAACTACGACCGCGCCCGACTGGTAATCGGTAGCGTGACCGACCCGGAGCGCATGGAGCAAATTTTTGGGGACTTCAAGCCCGAGGTGGTGTTTCATGCTGCGGCCTATAAGCATGTGCCCTTGATGGAAGAGAATCCGCAAGAGGCGGTCAAAACAAACATTCTGGGCACGCATCTTATGGCAAGGCTTGCCTCAGAGCACCGTGCGGAGTGTTTTGTGATGGTGTCCACCGACAAGGCGGTGAATCCGACCAATATTATGGGGGCAAGCAAGCGCGCCGCCGAGCACGTGGTGAACTACTTCAACGACCAGCCGGGCAACCTAACGCGCTTTGTGACTACGCGCTTTGGTAATGTTTTGGGCAGCAACGGCAGCGTGATTCCGCTGTTTAAGAAGCAGCTGCAAGAGGGCGGACCCATTACCCTCACCCACAAAGACATTACGCGCTACTTTATGACGATTCCCGAGGCGGTGCGTTTGGTGCTCGAGGCCGGACACATGGGCAAGGGGGGCGAGATTCTGGTTTTTGATATGGGTGAGCCGGTTAAAATCTATGATTTGGCCGTCAACCTCATTAAACTGAGCGGACTCACGGTGGACAAAGACATTAAGATTATTGTCACGGGCCTGCGACCCGGAGAGAAGCTCTATGAAGAGCTTCTGGCCGACGGCGAGACGACCCGACCAACGCACCACCAGCAGATCTTCATTTCGACGCCAAACAACCTTGAAGCTCAAGGAGTAGAGGCCCTCGTGGAGGCCGCCAAGGGCGCTAATAAGGGCTGGATTCAGTACATTTCAGAGTACGAGCAGGCGCCGCAATAGCCTCGGTTGTGCTAGTCCCGATTTGGGGATGAATCCGCCGTACGGTGACGAAATTACCCCAATGGATTAAGTACGCCTTTCGGGAGGCGAACTGCACCAAAACCACGCTGGTTTCACTGTTTCTTGCACGCGTTGACACAAGATGCTTCCACAACCACATCTACAACAAGTGCGGCGTGGAAATCGAATTCATTAAAGGAATGTTGAATTTTGGCGACGCGAAGAACTTAGCGCCGATCCCATCGATGGTGGTGGTTTTTAAACCGTGTCTAGACCCATCGATTCAGTATTGTCGGGGTGGGAACAGTACAACTGCGGAGTAAAGAAAACAAGGGTGGTTCAGAAATGGGTCACTTTTCTACTTTTTCACTCTATCCCCAAATCCTTTTCCAAATACGGTAAGGAAGATGTACTTGAAATAGTACCACACACTGAGGTGGTCAATCATCTTGGCGTCGGTTTCTGCCAAGAGTTGTGGGGTGGACATATCGATTTTATTGATTTGTGCCAAACCCGTTATACCTGGACGAACCGAATACACCCCTCTCTTTACGCGTTCTTCAATTAATTCTATTTGATTATAAAGATTTGGACGTGGACCTACAAAACTCATATCACCCATCAGCACGTTGAATAACTGAGGAAGTTCATCCAATTTGGATTTACGTAAAAAAGAACCCCAATTGGTAATGGCACTTACCTGAACCAAATGCGTTGCCACTGCCTGAGTGTTTACGTGCATGGAACGGAATTTCAATAAATTAAATGGTTCTTGATTGACACCAACACGCTCTTGCCGAAACAAAGGCGAACCGGTATCAAACAATCCAATGATTAATAGTAAAAGGATAATTGGACTTAAAAAAAGTAACCCAAAAATAGAAAAAATTATATCAAAGATTCTTGTCATCTATGTTTCAAATGATTGGAATGTCTTAAGCAAACCTTCTCTACTCGAAACAGGAAGTGACTTGCCAATAGCGCCCATTAACTTTTTGTTGCTTAAAACATATGAGTCCGTAAGTTTCCGCAAGCGTTCTTCATTAAGTGGCAGTTTAAGAACATTTCCAATTTTCGCGCAGAGTTCAATTAATCCTTTAGAAATACTCCAAATTCTCTGCTTCCTATTTATAGATTCTGCTAAAATTGAAATCACCTCGTTTATTGAAAGTGGGACATCATCAGCTACATTATATACATCCGAAGGAATATCTTCTCGTTCTAATAGTTCATTAATGATAAAAATCAAATTATCGATACTGCAAAAAGAACGCTTGTTATGAAATGCCCCAAGTGGCCAAGGAATTCCTTTGGAGGCTAATTTATAAAGTAAATTTAAATTACCTTTATTTACTGGACCATGAATCATGCATGGTCTTAAGATATAAACTAGTTTTCCTTCAGGTATTTCTTTAGACAAAATATATTGCTCAGCTAATAATTTACTTTTTCCGTAATGAGTAACTGGATTTGGAATGTGTTCCTCGGTTAACTCCCCTTGCACTTCGTCAGCAACAGCCTTAACTGAACTTATAAAAATAAACTTAGTAGCGCCTGATAAGAGAAATGCTTCATACAGGCGTTTTGTCAATTCAAAATTAGCCTCATAATAGTCACTTGGATGCGTAACGTTCTTTAAATCGTGCGCTTTTCCAGCAAGGTGTAAAACCGTCTCAACAGTCTTGCAATTAATGGGCGTTGACCTTTCATAAACAATAAACTGGAGTTTCTTCGACCGTAAATGACTTGTAATATTTCTACCGACAAAACCTGTTGCACCAGTAATTAGGATCATTTCGTCAATTTCCTATTATCCTGAAATAATCCGTCATATTTTGAGACGATATTAGCCCAAAAATATCGTTCTAAGGCTATTTTTTTTAACGTTAAACCAACACCATCAAAGACTAAATTGTTCTCAGAAAAACTGATGAGCAAATTTCTCAGTTCAGAAACATCTTTAAAATAGACTGCACTATCCTCTGTGGTAGCCTTGTTGAAACTAACATCAAATGACAGCACATTTAAGCCAAGGAACATCGCCTCAACCAATGACGGGTTTGTACCACCCACACTATGGCCATGAATATAAATACCGCAATTGCTTCTTAGTTCATCAAGCGCTAGCTGATCGTAAATTGGATCAAGCATCATTATGTTTTTAAATGCATGGTACTTTTTTCGCAAATTCAATCCGTAGTTACTGTTGGCCCAATTCCCAACTACTATTAGGTGCACATCCGTATCACTAAAAGCATTCAAAATTAAATCAAGATTATTTTCTGGCTCAATTCTACAAACTTTAAACGCGTACGAACCTTTTTCAATGCTGTATAGTTTCTTAACATCAGCACTCAGTGAAATTAAATATGCGTGGTCTCCTCCATATTCGATTAAACAACTTACCCTACCATACTCCCTTTTGATGTAGTCACTAATTTCGATATTGTCAGACACAATTTTAGTAGCCCATCGTATCCCAACTTTCTCTAACCACTTCAAATACAATTGTACCCGCCTAGACCACTTTTGTCTTTTCCATTCAATCCCATCTGGATGATATATTACTTCTTTACCGAAAAATTTGAAGATTGGAAACATTACGGTGCCTGCTCCACCCAATAAAAGCATAGTGTCTGCATATAAAATTGCGTGAATAGATGATACAATATCATAAAGCACACTCTGCCAACCGTTGGCTTTTAGGGGTATATGTACTAATTGCGCACCATTATGAGTCTTAGTTTTTTTATCAGCATTAAACGTGCTGCAGTACACTACAAAATCATACTTGTGTGCTAAAATTTTTGTCAAATGCTCCATCAGTTGATCCCAACCACCATATCGACCAGGCAAGCCATTTGTACCTATTATTGCTATTCTCTTCACTTAACATTAAATTAACTATTGATTTTTAGCCGTTCCGCTAACAAAAAAAATAGACTTGGCCTTAACTAGATGCTTCATGTTTTTTCCCAAGAATCTTTTAAACATCGAAGTATCTTTATCAGGAAACCAATCTGTTGTTCGGGGTGTCTCATTTTGCTTAATATGTTGCACATAAGCATATGTGGCAATTGAGGTCCTATAACTCCCCTCAGGGAAGGTATGTGCATTATAACCATGCAACGAATATGAAGAACATTTTTGAACAATAAGCCGATTAAAGGGAACAGCTAGTGACTTCTTAATACCGGTCCTCAAATCTTGAATAATCAAATCACCGCCATATTCAGGTTTCCAGTCCTTGTTTAAATAAAATAATAAATTCATTTCTCGATACCAATTTTTCTTCAAGGGATGATAGTTGAAATCTAAATGCATATCTAAACGACTTCCTGATTTACCTTGGTGTAAACCACCACCAAAATTTTTGGGATCCACAAAAATATCTTTAGCAGATATGTAAGACAAAAATTGATCCATCTTTTCTGAGTGAAGCTCATCATGAAGTTCCTGAAATAGAGGACCAAGTGCTCCATAATTTGACTTTTCAAACTTATTTTTTGCAAACATATAATCTCTGCTTTTATTATCCAAATCTGGAATTTGCGAATAAAGATCTAATAGCTTGGCAGTATCACAAAAATCATCAATTATCAAATACGAAAACGGCTTTGCAATTAAATAATCTAATCTAAATTGATCTGCTTTTTC
>Ga0209651_1000691_pt1 | contig 11865 bp, 10 predicted proteins | sample LauGreFBDMM110SN_2_FD_188216 | JGI IMG/M metagenome (GOLD analysis project Ga0209651, IMG submission 188216) | Freshwater lake microbial communities from Lake Michigan, USA - Fa13.BD.MM110.SN (SPAdes) (version 2) | ecosystem: Environmental > Aquatic > Freshwater > Lake | place: Lake Michigan... | reverse complement strand
CAGATTGAAGCGGCGCTTACGGAAGCCTTCGCCATCACGGATCGGCCGGTGCTGGTGCATGTAAAATCCTCGGCCATGCAGGCTTCCGCCTGGCGCAAAAGGACCATGCCACTACCTGCTGCCTAGGGCTTCCAGACTCGGACCCGCCATGTGTTTTGCGGGTCCGATCTGTTTCAGAGCCAGTTGGGATTTCTGTAATTCTTCACGCCCCCAAGTCTCGAAATCTGTTCAATGGCGTTTTTTTATCTGAATGGAGATATTTGCGCTTTTCGTAGGCACATTTTTTCTGGCTGACGTTAAATGCTCGAAAAACTTTCTCCCGTAAAACTGCCCTTGATACCAGACTGGTGACGCGAATTCCTGTCATCAGTGCAACCTCGTTGTGAAGGGAAAGTGTAGGACGATAAAGAAACTTATGGCACTGGGTTTTGCGCTGGGCTTGATCTCAAGCCCAGCTTTGGCTCAGGTCGAATTAGGCGGCGGTTTTTCGGTAACCGGTTCCGCGGTCGGGCAGAACGATTACATGTTCCGCAACATCAGCCAGACGCGCAATCGCCCTGCCGCGCAGGGTAGCCTGGAAGTTTCGCATGAGAGCGGCTTCTATGTCGGTGGTTTCGTCAGCAACGTCACCTTCGCAGGCACAGATGCCCGCCAGGAAGTTGATGGGCTTGCGGGCTTTCGCTTTGAACTGAGCGGCCTCAAGGTTGATATTGGCGGCGTCTATTATTCCTATCCGGGCTATACCGCTGCATCCAACCAGTATGATCTCGCCTTTGCCGAAGGTGTGATGAAACTCTCCTACGAAATTGACGACGTGACGCTGCTCGGCACGGCGGCCTACTCGCCGGATTTCTTCGGCAGCTCCGGCACTGGCGTTTGGCTTGAAGGTGGCTTTGATTGGAAGACGCCGGTGTTTGATGTGACGCTGTCAGGCCGCCTGGGCTATCAATGGATTGAACGCAATGAACGCTTCGGTGCGCCGGATTACCTTGCCTATGGCATCTTCCTGCAGCGCGATATCGCGGCGGGCTTTTCGGTCAGTGTTGGCTATTACGGCACCGATATCAGCCAGAAGGAATGCCTCGACCTAAAGATTTGCAGCAACCGCTTCATGGCTGGCCTGACCTCGAAATTCTGAAACGCCTGCGTTTCAGCATGAGCTTTAAGAACCCGCCCCGGCCATCGGCCCGGGCGGGTTTTCTATGTCATGATCCAGTTACTCCGCAGCGATGCGGCTGGGATCAAGCACCACTTGCGGAATGTCATAGCTGCGCAAATCGCCATAAAGCCGCGGCATATCGGCTTCGAACAAGCCACGCGTGACACCCGCCGCCAAGCGCGGCGCAGCCATTGTCATGGCATTGATGGAAGACCCCGCCGGGCCGAAAGACATGGTGGTGCCGATGCCGAATAGATGGATATCGCGAATCCAAGGCGTCTCACCCGCCCGCTTTTCCACAAAGGCATAATCAGCCGCCAGATAGGGAAACTCCCCAAGGCGTTCACTGGCTTCTTCAGCCGGCGGCGTATAGCGATCCGCCCAAAGTGCGATGTTATCCGCGCAATCACCAAGTGCCGGGATCAGCGCTGGGTCCATCCGCACGCCCGTGCCGCAAATCGCATAATCTGCGCGGAAGGCACCGCGCGTCGTTGCCAATTCAACGCGCCCATCCACCACACACGCCCCAGTCCAAGGGCGCCCGACATGCATGGTGAAATTCGGAAAGGCATTGACCCGCGCATAGGTATCGGCCGGGAAACCCTCGCGCAGGCCAAGGATGTAGGACATGAAGCGCCAGCGCCATTCATCCGGCGCCTCGAAGATGTGGCGCATAAATCCGGCAAAGGTCAGCCAGCGATAGGGCTGGATGATCATGGGGTCCGCACGGCGGCAGAACAGATGCACCTCCGCCGCCCCAGCCCCCAACGCCATGGCGGCATTGTCAAAGGCCGAGGCTCCAGCGCCCAGCACCGCGACCACGCGGCCCTTCAACGCCGCGAAATCAATCGCATCCGCGCTATGGGCGCGCCTATCGGCTGGTAGCGCGCGCAGGAAATCGGGCATCCACCATTCGCCAACGCCCTCCTGCCCCGTCGCCAGCACAACCTTGCGCGCCAGATAAGGCCCGGCCGAGCTTTCCACCCGAAGGCAGGGCAGCCCATCATCTGTGCGCGCGGGCGAAATACGCCCCGCCGCGACCCCGTTTTGTACAGGCAGCGCCAGCACGCGGCGCAGCCAATTCAAATAATCCTGCCAGGCTTCGCGGGGGATCATGCGCATGGCGGCGAAATGCGCCGTGCCAAACTGCGCCTCATGCCAGGCCTGATAGGTCAGCGAAGGAATACCCAAATCCGGCCCGTTCTGATCCTTCCAGGATCGCAAGGTCGGCATGCGGGCATAGGTGACCCAGGGGCCTTCCTTGCCCTCAGGCGCGCGGTCCAACAGCAGGATATTGGCTACCTTGTCGCGCTTCAGCGCATGCGCGACGGCCAAGCCGCATTGCCCCGCGCCGATGATCAGGCAATCCAGCACCGGCGCGCCGCCGCTGGTTTTGGCCTCAAGCCAGGCGGCTCGGGGATGGGCCACCAATTCAAGGTCACGGCTTATATCGGCTTCAAGCTCGGTCAGATTGCGCGGGACCGGCATGCGGGAAGGCTCCTCTCGTTCAACGACAAGCATCCAGGATTCCAGCGCGGGATGCAAAACCATGGTCAAACCCCACTTGAAGGCCGTGCAGGGCCATGTTTTCGCCCCATCTCGGTTGTTATCACCCCTTTTAGAAACCCGTTGAGGCCCCGCTTTTGTCCCAGGACCCGCCCGCTCTTTCCATTGTCGTCCCTGCTTATAACGAGCAGGAGGTACTGCCCCAATTCCATGCGCGGCTGGCGGCAGCGCTGGCTGGCATCGGGCCTTCTTGGGAAGTGGTCTATGTGAATGATGGGTCGAAGGATGGCACGCTTGCCGTCATGCTCGGCCTTCAGGCGCAGGATCACCGTGTGACCGTACTCAATCTCAGCCGCAATTTCGGCAAGGAGATTGCGCTGACCGCCGGCCTGGATCACGCGCGCGGGGCGGAGGCAGTGGTCGTGATTGACGCCGATCTGCAAGACCCGCCTGAGGTAATCCCCGACCTGATTGCCGCCTGGCGCCAGGGCTTTGATGTCGCCTATGCGCAGCGCAATACCCGCGCCGGCGAAACCTGGCTGAAAAAGGCGACCGCATCAGCGTTTTATCGGCTGATGCAGCGGATCAGCGGCAAGGTGCATCTGCCCCCTGATACCGGCGATTTCAGGCTGATGAGCCGCCGCGCCTTGGATGCGCTGCTGAAGCTGCGCGAACAGCATCGCTTCATGAAGGGCCTTTTCGCCTGGATCGGCTTTCCCGCCATCGCCGTGCGTTATGACCGCGCGCCGCGCGCGGCCGGCACCACCAAGTGGAATTACTGGAAGCTCTGGAATTTTTCGCTGGAGGGCATCACCTCCTTCACCGTCGCACCGCTCAAAATCGCGACCTATATCGGGCTAGTCACGGCGATTGGCGCCTTGGCCTACCTGGCGCAGCTGATCTTCCGCACCATTTCCTTCGGCAATCCTGTCGCCGGTTATCCGAGCCTTCTGGCCGTCACACTTTTCTTGGGCGGCGTGCAAATGATGATGCTGGGCATCATCGGCGAATATCTCGGGCGCATCTTCAACGAAACCAAAGGCCGGCCGCTTTACTTGGTGGAACGCTACCTGCCTGGCGATAAGGCGTGACGCGACCAGCTTTGAAACTATGGGCCGGGGCTGCGGCTTCGGTGCTGATTGGCTGGGCGGTGATCGCCTATGCCTTCGGGCTCCATATCCTGCCGCCCTGGAATACGGGCTGGATGTTGAGCGGCATGATAGGCCCCGACCCAGTGCAATATTGGCTGGGCTGGAGCTTCTTTCGCCGCGCGCCCTGGTCCTGGCCGCCCGGCCTCAACCCGCTTTGGGGGCTGGAGGTCAGTTCCTCCATCTACTACGCGGATGCGATTCCGCTGCTGGCGTTTTTCTTCAAGGCCATCAGCCCGGTGATCGAGGTTTCGCAGTATTGGGGGCTTTGGATTTATGGCTGCGCGGCGCTGCAAGCTTTCATGGCGTGGCGCATCATCGGGCTTGCCACTGACGATCCCCTGGCGCGGCTGGCCGGCGCGGCGCTGTTTGTGCTGCAACCGACCATGCTCGCGCGCATGGGCGGGCATTTCGCGCTTTCGGCGCATTTCCTGCTGCTGATGGGGCTGTGGCTTTGCCTGACGCGGGGGGCAAAAGCGCGCTGGGTGGCCTGGGCGGCGCTGCTGGTCGCGACCGCGCTGATCCACGCCTATCTGCTGCCCATGGTGGCCGCACTTTGGACCGCGGATGTGCTGGCGCGCTGGCTGGATCGCGCGAAGCGCGGCGGGCTTTTCGCTGAAATCATCATCATCTTCACCCTTGTGCTGGCAGCACTTTGGGCAGGCGGGATGTTCGTTCTGGGCGGCGGCTTTGGCGGGTTTTGGGGCGGCTATGGGCAGATGCAAATGGATGTGCTGGCCCCCTTGGACCCCTCGCCCTGGGGCGCCTTCCTGCCGGATTTGCCGGGACCGAACCATGTGGAAGTTGGGCATTCCTATGCCGGTCTTGGGGCGCTTTTGCTTGTACTCCTTGGGCTGTTGGCTTGGGCCAAGAACCCAACCAAGCCCAAAGGGCGCTTCTGGCCGCTGATCCTGGTGCTGGCTGCGATGGCGCTATTCGCCATTTCGCCGAATGTCTCCATTGCTGGTTTCACCTACACTATTGTCGAGTTGCCGCAATGGATTCAGCGCTATGCGGATGCGCTGCGTGCTTCAGAACGCTTCATCTGGCCGCTCGGCTATGCCGCGCTGATCACCGCGGTTCTTCTTCTGATCCGCTGGCTCGGTGGGCGGCGGGCCGGCTTTGTGCTGGCCGGCCTGGTTGTTATCCAAGTCTTGGATATGCGACCCGGCTTTGTCCGGCTGCATCATTTTTTTCCACCCTCGGCCGCCACCGCGCCTTTGCGGCTTTCGGACCCCTTTTGGGCCGAGGCCGCGCGCCATTACACCCGCATCCGCATCATCCCCTCCGGCAATCAGGCCCCCTGGTGGGAGGAGATCGCGGTTTTTGCCGCCACCAAAGGGCTGCAGACTGATGCGGTCTACTTCGCGCGACTCGACCCGAAGCGGGTGGCGGCGCTGAACGCCAGGTTGGCGCGGCAATTGGCCGAGGGGGAATTTGAGCCCCAAACCCTTTATGTTTTGGCCGATGAAGGCGCACTTGCCCTTGCTGGCGCCAGCCATCAGCCCGGCCGCGACCTGATTGGCGGCTTTAACGGGCTTTGGGTGCTGGCGCCCGGTTGGTATGCTCGCCAATAAAATGTCTTTTCGCCAATAACTAAACTGACGTTTTTCTCATTTGCCCTGAAGCCGATCCCGCAGCACCAAAAAATGTGCCGCTTTTGCCACAATCTGGCCGCAACCGCGGCCCAAATCCGCCTCCGTTGAGGACTTAAACCCTTCATCAATACCGGGAATCCGGTGCCCCCCAGTGAGAGGCTTCACCGCCTCTTTCTTTCAGGTTCGAAGGTTCAGGACACCATGTCCAGCGTACCCGTACAGTCCATCCAGCAAACCTCGACCCAGGCCATTGGTCTAGAACGTGACGGCAGGGCGCTTTTCCCCATAGCGAAGCGCGCGCTTGATATCATCGGCGCTGGTGTTGGGCTGGTGTTGCTCGCCCCCTTTTTCCTCATTGTGGCGCTGATGGTCCGCGCCGATGGTGGTCCGGCGTTTTTCGCGCATCAGCGCGTTGGGCGCGGCGGCAAGCTGTTCGGCTGCCTGAAGTTCCGGTCCATGGTGATTGATTCGCAAGCGCGGCTTGAAGCGCTGCTCGCGAACCATCCCGCGGCGCGCGCTGAATGGGAAGCGACCCGCAAGCTAAAGAACGATCCGCGCATCACGCCGATCGGACGCTTCCTGCGCTCCACCAGCCTCGATGAATTACCGCAGCTGATCAATGTGCTGCGCGGCGAAATGAGCCTGGTCGGCCCTCGCCCCGTGCAGGAAGCGGAGATTATTCGCTACTACGGTGCCTCGGCCGCGCACTACATGGCGGTACGCCCTGGCATTACCGGCCTTTGGCAGGTGAGCGGGCGGAGCGAAACATCTTACGAATCCCGCGTCGCGCTGGATGTTTCCTATGTGTCGCGCCCTTCGCTGCTGGCAGACATTTCTATTCTGCTGCGCACACCGGTTGCAGTATTGTCGCGCCGCGGCGCACATTGAAGGTGAAGGCGCGCGGCAATCCTGCCGCGCCCTTCCTATAAATCCCAGCGCGCAGCCTGCTGAAGGGTCTGCCAATGGCCGAGGCGCAAACCTCCACTTCTGCGGAACGCGCGGGTGGGCGCAGGTTAGTTTCCGGCATTCTATGGAATGGGCTTGGGCGCGGCCTGCCCTTGCTGCTGGCCCTTGTCATCACGCCGTTTCTGGTTGGCGCCCTCGGCGTGGAACGTTGGGGGCTTTTCACGCTTGCGCTCGCGCTGATCGGCATTTTCGGCGTTTTCGATCTCGGCCTTGGCATGGCGCTGACGCGCGGCGTTTCGGAAAAGCTTGGCACCGGCGCGGTTGAAGAAGCGCGTGCCATGATTGGGGCGACATTGCTGGCCCTGCTTGGCGTTTCTTCAATCATGGCGGTAGCGCTTTTCCTGACCGTGCCTTGGCTGGTAGGGCGTTTTTTGAATGTGCCGGAAGCCTTGCAGCAGGAAGCGATCACCGCCTTTCAATTGCTGGCCGCGGGTGCGCCTTTGGTGGTCCTGAATGCCGCGCTTTGGGGCGTACTTTCCGCCTGGCAGCGCTTTCGCCTCGCCAATCTGGTCAATATCCCGCTCAATACCTTTTATTATCTTGGTCCTTTGCTGGTGCTGTTCGTTTGGAACAGCCTGGTCGGCGTGATGCTGGCCGTGATCCTGGTGCGGCTTTTCAGCGGCATTGCCTATGCCATTATTGCGCATCGCGATGTGCCGGGGCTTGGCTTGCGCGAGGCACGCTTTGCCCTGATGCGGCCTTTGCTGCGCCAGGGCTTTTGGATGAGCCTTTCCGGCGCGCTCACGCAGCTATTGCTCTATGCGGATCGCTTCATCATTGGCGCAATGCTGACGCTTACAGCAGTGGCCTTTTACGCGACACCGCTTGATCTGATCATGCGGCTTTGGATCATTCCCGTGGCGGTAGCGCAGACAATGTTGCCGGCGATTGCTTCTTCCTTCCGGGAACTACCCGACCATACTGCGCTGCTGATCAAGCGCGGTGCGCTGATTGTGATGCTGTTGAGCCTGCCGGCATCCCTGATCCTGATCCCTGGGGCAGAGCTTTTCCTCAGGCTTTGGTTGGGCGGGGAATTCGCCGCGGGCGGCGGGCCGGTGCTGCGTATTCTTGCCTTTGGCATTTTCTTTTCCTGCCTGGCCTTTATCCCTGGCGTCTTGCTGGAAGCGATTGGCCGCCCGGATGTAACGGCCAAATTCTCCTTGGTGCTTGCGGCGATTTTCCTGCCGCTCAGCGCCGCGCTTTTGCCCTGGCTTGGCATTGAAGGTGCGGCACTGGCCTGGGCGGCGCGCTGCGTGGTGGATTGTCTGGGGCGCTGCTGGTTCGCAGCAAAGCTTTACCCGGCCGTGCGCGAGACCATGCGGGAATTGCTTTGGCCCATCGTGCCAGCGGCGCTTGGTTTGGCAGTGTTGGTGCCTTTGGGCGGCTGGCTTTGGCCCGCACTTTTGGCGGCGCTGATTTTCGGCTTGGTTTTCGCCGCCGGTTGGTCCATTGCCGCGCCGCAAGACAAGGCCAGCGCTTTGGCGCTTATCCGTGGAAAGGGGCGCCGCAGCGCATGATGCCGATCGCCATCAATGGCCGCTTTCTAACGCAGGGCATGACTGGCGTGCAGCGTTTTGCGCGCGAAATTACCGCGGCAGCGGATCGGCTGGCGGGGGATGATATCTGGCCAAAGGCGCGGCTATTGATGCCCAGCAGCGTGGCGCAAAGCCCCTTTGCCTATTTCACAGCCGCAGCCTTTGGCCAAAAATCAGGCCAGCTCTGGGAACAATGGGAATTGCCCAAGGCGGCCAAGGGGTCATTCCTAATCAATCTGGGCAATACCGCGCCGCTGATGCTGGGCCGCGCGCAGGCCGTGGTGATCCATGATGCCGGCGTGTTTGACACGCCAGAGAGTTATTCCTTCACCTTCCGCGCCTGGTATCGCTTTCTGCACAAGATGCTCGCGCGATCCGGCGCGCAATTGCTGACGGTTTCGGAATTTTCGCGCGGGCGCATTGCTGCGGCGCTGGGCGTGGCGCCTGAGGGCATTGGCGTCTTGCCGGAAGGTGGCGATCACATGCTGCGCATCAGCGCCGATACAGGGATTCTGGCGCGCCATGGTCTGGCGGCGGGCCGCTATGCCCTCGTGGTCGGCAATCCGGCGGCGCATAAGAACTTGGCAGCCCTGACCAGCGCTGCGGCGCTGCTCGGCGCTCGTGGCCTCACTTTGGCCGTGGCGGGTGCCGCTGACCCCGCAGTATTTCGCGCCGGGGGCGGGCCTGCCGCCGATGCCGGGCGCATCCTGGGGCGCGTGAGTGATGCCGAATTGCGCGCGTTATACGAAAACGCACTCTGCCTGATTTTTCCATCGCGCTATGAAGGTTTTGGCCTGCCGCCTTTGGAAGCCATGACCTGCGGCTGCCCGCTTGTCGCCGCCCATGCCGGTGCGGTGCCGGAAGTATGCGGCGAAGCAGCGCTTTGGTTTGACCCGCTACGGCCTGAGACCTTGGTGGAGGCCTTAGAACGGCTGCTGGATGAAGAAGGCCTGGCCGCCGGCATGCGGGATGCGGGGCTGAAGCGTGCGGCGCATTATACTTGGGAAAAGGCAGCGCTTGCCTTGTTGTCTCTGATCCGAAAGAACGCGCCATGAAGATCGCGCTGGTGCATGAATGGCTGGATAGCTACGCGGGTTCGGAACGCGTGCTGGAACAGCTTCTGCTGGAATGGCCGGAAGCGGATGTCTTCGCCGTTTGCGATTTCATGCCGGACGCCGAACGCGGATTTTTGCAGGGCAAGCAAGTCACCACCAGCTTCATCCAGCGCATGCCCTTTGCCCGCAAGCATTTCCGCAAATTCCTGGGCCTGATGCCGCTTGCGATCGAACAACTTGATCTTTCCGGTTACGATGTTGTGATTTCATCCTCTCACGCGGTCGCCAAGGGCGTTCTGACGGGGCCTGGGCAGATCCATATTTCCTATGTGCATAGCCCCGTGCGCTATGCCTGGGATTTGCAGCACCAATATCTGCGCGAAGCGGGCCTCACGCGCGGCGTGAAGGGCGCTTATACGCGCTGGCTATTGCATCGCATGCGGCTTTGGGATCGCGCGAGTGCGCTCAATCCCGATATCGTTCTCGCCAATTCAAGCTATATCGCGGAACGCATTCAAAAAACCTGGCGGCGCGATGCGCGTGTGCTGCATCCGCCGGTGGATATCGAAAGCTTCACGCCGGCAGAGAACAAGGGTGATTACTACCTGATCGCGTCACGCATCGTACCCTATAAGCGGGTTGATCTGATCGCTGCCGCCTTCCGCGCCATGCCAAACCGGAAGCTGATCATTGTCGGCGATGGCCCGAATGAGGCGCAGGCGCGCACCGCCGCCGGCGATGCGCCCAATATCACCTTCAAGGGCCGCGTCGTGCGGGCAGAGTTGATTGCGCTGACCCAAGGCGCACGTGCGGCAGTTTTCGCCGCCGAGGAGGATTTCGGCATCGCAACCGTTGAAGCGCAAGCCTGCGGCACGCCAGTGATTGCCTATGGTCGTGGCGGCGCGCGCGATATCGTGGTGGCGCCACCGGATGCGCACCCGACCGGTCTTTTCTTTCAGGAACAAACTACCGCAAGCCTGATCGCTGCGGTGGAGCAGTTTGAGGCCATGGCGCCCGCCATCACGCCCGAGGATTGCCGCGCCAATGCGGAACGCTTCAGCAACGCTCATTTCCGTCGCAACTTCCGCCAAGTGGTGCATGATGCGCTTGGGATCGCCTCGACATGAGGTTCTCACTCATTGTCGCAACGCTTGGCCGCAGCAGCGAAATCGGCGAATTGCTGGAAAGCCTGCTGGCGCAAGGGCGCGATGATTTTGAAGTGATCATCGTGGATCAGAATGCGGATGATCGGGTGGCGCCGGTGCTACAGCCTTATGCAGCGCGCCTCACCATCACCCATCTGCGTTCCTCCATCCGCAATGCCAATCACGCGCGCAATCTTGGGCTGCGTGCGGCACGCGGTAAGATCGTGACTTTCCCTGATGATGACTGCCTTTATCCAGCGGGCGTCTTGGCGCGTGTTGATGCCGCCTTTCTTGCTGTGCCATCGCTTGGCGTACTGACGGGCCCGGCGGCATCGCCGGAAGGCGGGCTTGGATCGGGGCGTTGGCGTGATACCTCGGGCGCGATTGACCTGACGAATGTTTGGACCAGTGTAATTGAATTCAACCTATTCCTGCAACGCCAATTGATGCTGTCGCTGGGTGGCTTTGATGAAAAGCTCGGCCCTGGTACGCGCTGGGGCTCGGCTGAAGGCAATGATCTGGTTTGTCGCGCCATCGCACGCGGTGCCGTTGCGCAATATGATGCCGGCTTGCGCATCATCCATCCGGATAAGCGCTTGACGGAGGTGGCCGTTTCCCGTGCCGCGAGTTACGGGCGTGGGCTTGGCTTCGTGCTGCGCCGGCATGGCGTACCGCCTTCCGTCTGGTTCGCCTTTCTGGTGCGCCCCATCGCCGGTGCGCTGATCAGCCTTGCAATACTACGCTTTCACAACGCCGCCTATTACGCGATGAGCTTTTGGGGCCGGCTGATTGGTGGCCTGGCGCGGGAAGCGCGGGAAGCGCCTCTGCCTGCGCCGCTGCAAGGTAGCGCCTGATGCATATCACCATTGGCATCGCCACACGCGGCAGGCCGGCCATTCTGGCGGGTGTCTTGCGTGATCTTGCGCGGCAGGCGCGCCCGGCGGATCGCATTCTGGTCTGCCATGTCTCCGCTGATGACATCACGGGCTGTGAAACCATCCCCGATGTGGACTTCATCACCGCCCCCGCCGGCCTGCCGCGCCAGCGCAACCGTATCCTGGATGAAGCGCGTGACAGCGATGTGGTGCTATTTCTGGATGATGATTTCCTCTGCAATGCGCAATTCCTGGCGGTATTGGAAACCTGCTTCCAGAACCATCCTGAGATGGTGGTCGCCACCGGCACGGTGATCGCCGATGGCGCCAATGCGCCGGGCTATGACCTGGCCGAAGGCGCCGCGTTGCTCGCCGCCGATCCAGGTGTGGCGGATGTTTTTGCGGTGACTGAGGCTTTCAACGGCTATGGCTGCAATATGGCCTTTCGCATGGCTGCCGTGCGCGCGCGTGATGTTCGCGTGGATGAACGGCTTCCGCTTTACGCCTGGTATGAGGATATTGATGTGACGCGCAGGCTTGGCGCGCACGGGAAAATCCTGCGTCTTGCGGGCGCGCGCGGTGTGCATCTTGGCGCAAAGGCGGGGCGCGTGCCGGGCCTCAGGCTTGGCTATTCGCAGGTGGTGAACCCGATCTATTTGGCGATCAAAGGCTCCTTCCCCTGGAGCCACGCTATCCCAAGTGCCGCGCGGCATTGCGCAAAGAATCTGCTGCGCTCGGCTTTTCCGGAACCCTGGGCGGATCGCTGGGGCCGGTTTCGCGGCAATATGATCGGGCTTTGGGATTTGCTGCGCGGGCGCGTCACGCCGGAACGCATTCTGGATTTGTAGGGCGCGCGCCCCGCGCATTTACCCCCTTTC
>Ga0209651_1000688_pt1 | contig 11886 bp, 9 predicted proteins | sample LauGreFBDMM110SN_2_FD_188216 | JGI IMG/M metagenome (GOLD analysis project Ga0209651, IMG submission 188216) | Freshwater lake microbial communities from Lake Michigan, USA - Fa13.BD.MM110.SN (SPAdes) (version 2) | ecosystem: Environmental > Aquatic > Freshwater > Lake | place: Lake Michigan, USA... | reverse complement strand
CCCCCCAACGCCCCCAACGGAAACCAGTCCAGGAATATTATCATCAACGACTGCATCACCTAAGAATGGCGTGCTTGGCACACCTAAAGAGATTTATGATTGGATCAATGCATGGGTTGCGAGCGACGGAATAAGGATTGATGTCATTTTAATGGAAATGCTGGATTTTCAACGTAGAGCACCTGGTTCACCAAGAAGTGAGCCGTTCACTCAGCTTTATCAGCTGAGATCAAATACAGTCAAGCATCATACTGCTGCTCTCCGCATGATGGCGGAGATTGCATTAGTTAGGGGAAAAAGAATTATGCCACATGATTTTCATGAAGGCAATGGAATGGCAACAGGCGATGGGTCGCAACTTTATCTAATTGACTGGGGAGGAATTTTTGATCTAGATATTTATGAAGACCTTGAACGCCTTTTGAATATGTTTAAAGATATGTGCAAGCGTTCGTGTAATACACTCGCAGAAGCATCTATGCGTGCACAAAGCCAAGTATCCCCTGCCAATTCAGACCTTAAAAAACGGACAGCGAGATTTCCAAGTCTGCAAGAGTTATGTGAATTTTTCCAAATTGGGTTTGAAAATACAGCTGCAACAGTATCAGCAGCAGCAGCAGCAGCAGCAGCAGCAGCAGCAGCAGCGGACCACACACAAAATGTGCGTAATTTGATGGCTGTGTTTCAAAAAGAATTGACTGCGTGCGAGGACTTCACATGCGTTCAACCCACTGTACAAAATGTGCATCATGCATTGATGATGGTGGCATTCGTTGACTTCATGACAAATAGAATGGCGTTTGCTTTTCCATATTGTCAATGTGGAAATATTTTGAAAGTTGTGTATCCAGGCCAAAATACAAAAGTGTCAACCACCACTTTCATTGATGTCACCCCGTTTGATGATCTTAGAATATTTCTAAGGACATTTCAGGTCGGTTCTTTCCCTTCAAATACACGTTTGCCAAATGTTGTTGGGATGATAGAAGAAACTGTCAGGTTATGTCCTTCTGCATGTGCCCCTGTGCCAGTGTCCCAATTAAGAGCTAATTCTTGGATACGAGAAGAAATAAAAAAGGCAAGAAGAGTTGCACAAGAAGCAGAAGCAAGAAGACGAAAAGAAGAAGCAGAAGCAATAAGACTTGCAGCAGATAGAGAAGCAAGAAGACTTGAAGAAGAAGCAATAAGACTTGCAGCAGAAGCAGAAGCAAGAAGACTTGCAGCAGAAGCAGAAGCAGCAGCAACAGCAACAGCACCAGCAAAAAAGGTTGCAAAAGCATCAGCAGCAGCAGCAGCGAGTAGAGACCGATTACGAGCAATGTCGCATGGGGTTGAAAAAGCAAAAGCAGAATCAAAACCAACATCAATTAGAAAAACAAAAGCTGATGCAATGGCTGATGCAATGGCTCAGGCACAAGAAGCTCAGGCACAAGAAGCTCCAGATTTTATGCTTCTTATGCCGGCGGAGATTCCACGTCCAAGAAGCTGGACGTACTTTAATCCACGGAGTTGGCCAATTTGGTCTAGATTCAAAAAAAAGGGTGGCACTCGTAAGCAGCGCAAACAGCGCAGATGTTTTACACAGCGCAGACACAATTGAATCCATCTTATGAAATATAAAAACATGTGACAATGTAGAAGAAAATAAAAGTGTGATTGGATGCCGATTGCGCACGTGGTCTTCATCATTATTGGAGTTGTGTTTGGAATTTGCGCCATTGCGCGCTGTTATCTCATGTGCTGTCGCTCGAGAAAATGATTGAATTATTGAATTGAATAATTACATGCGGACATAACACATATAGATACATATTTTTAATGCATGTATATATAATACGTAAATAATACACGCACTCTCTCTTCATGGTTCGTTCAAAACTAAATCCAGACATCAATTATCGGGAGTACAAGCAATTGGAGCGGGATGACGCCGACTATGATGCCACAATGTACGAAATTGAGCTTTTAGGCAAAGAAGTGCGCATCGCAATCGGCCGCGGCAAGACAGACAAGAAGGACATCCTGTATTACCCCATGTACTTGATCAACACGGATGACCGGGTCGTGAAACAGATCGGCGTGTTTGAAATTCGGGCCGACCAAGCCAGCGAAGTGTTGGATGACGATGACGACCTGGACATTGACAAACTGCCGTACCCTTTAATTTACTCATTTGTCACGGCCGGCATGCTGGAAGCCGACAGCCGCGGCAAGACTGCTCCAGCGGTTGCATCCGTTGCATCCGTGGTTGCACTGGACGAAGCCCAGCCTGATGCAGAGGCTGCAGTCGTGGAAGAAGAAGTTGTGGAAGAAGTTGTGGAAGTGGCGGCAGAAGGTCAAGTTGTGGACGAAGCCGCAAATGCACTGCGTTCCAAAATGAAGGCGTTGGCCATTCCCGCACAGACGAAGGACACCGCGCAGTCCGAGCACGACGAATACAAGAAGCAGCCCGACCAGCCGTGGATCCAGACGCACATGCAGAACAACCATTTCGGCATAACGGACAACGAGGGCGGCGGCGAGTGCTTGTTCGCCGTGATTCGTGACGCGTACCGCACCCGTGGCAAGTACGTGGAGGTGCCCGAACTCCGTCGCAAGTTGGCGGCGGAAGCCACAGAAGACGTGTTTCAAAACTACAAGGAGAAGCACACCATGACCGCGGAATCCATTGCAACCACATCGGCGGAGATGCGCGGACTGGTGGAGGCAAACGCGCAGTTGAAGCAGCGACTGGAGCGCACCACGGAGGCCAAGGAGCAGCAGGCCATCATTGCCGAGTCGCGCCGCAACGCCGCGCAGTTCAAGCGCATGAAGTCCGAACTGGCGCTCAGCAAGGAGCTACTGCAGGATTTCCATTTCATGAAAAACGTGAACACACTGGAAGATTTCCGCGAGATGCTGAAGTCGTGCGCGTTTTGGGCCGACACGTGGGCCATATCCACGCTGGAGCGCATCCTCCGAATCAAACTCATCATTCTCTCGTCGGAGCGGTTTCATGCGGGGGAAATGGGCGGCGTGCTGCAGTGCGGCCAGCTGAACGACCGCATCCTGGAAGACCAAGGCACGTTTGAGCCCGATTTTTACGTCATGACGGAGCACACGGGCATGCACTACAAGCTCGTGACGTACAGGGGGGAAGCGCTGCTGACGTTCCGAGAGATTCCGTACGACATTAAAATCATGGTAATAGAAAAGTGCATGGAGCGTAATGCGGGGCCGTACTATTTGATCCCTCAATTCCGCACGTTCCGCGAGGAGGAGCTGGGACTGAAAGGCCTTGAAGAGGACCAAGCAGTCAATGCCAATGCCGACCGTTCATCGGGTTCAGCGCATGCATTGGTTTCAGCGCATGCATCGGGTTCAGCGCATGAACCGCTTTATGACGACGCAGCGGTGTTCCAGTTTTACAGCAAGAGCATGGACAAGCCGCTGCCGGGCACGGGGTCCGGCGAAACCATTGAGCGCGCCGACATCCCGAAATACGCCGAGCTGGCAAAGGAGACGCCGCAGTGGCGCAAGATGTTGTCCAACGTGTGGGAACCGCCCGGCGACGACCGGGACAAGGCGCTGTTCACACTGGACGACCACAAGTGGCGCACTTTAGAGCACTATTTGCAGGGCAGCAAGTTCCGCAAGGAGAATCCCAAACACTATCTGCAATTCTCTCTGGATTCGGATTCCGATTTGTCAAAGAGTCCCGCCATGTTAAATGCAAAGGACGACAAACACAAGGACATCAAGTTGGATGCGGACCACAGCGCGCGCGAAGAAAAGGAGCGCGAGGACGCGCAATACGCCAAATACAGCCAGAACTCCTATTTGGCAGACATGCTGCTGAACACGCGGAACGCCAAGCTGGTGCAATTTAGGCGCGGCAAGCCCCCCATTGTGTGCGATGAACTGATGCGCGTTCGGCACCGGCTGCGACAAGAAAAGCGCAAACCCGCATCTGGGTGAGCAACATTTACGCAATAATTAAAATTCAAATATAATGGAGTCACATTATATCAATATATTTGTAATAACAAATCTCCCGGATGGATTCGTACAATGCCAATAAATGCTACAAGGTGTTGGGCGTGCTGCATTCCGACATGCAGCGCGCATACGCCGAATGCGGATTGAAACAATTGGATCCCACTGTGAAGCTGGTTGATTCGTTGATGCAGCTGCCGTTGCCGGCCGACATGCGACATCAGGTGTCTTCCAAACCGGCCACGGACTACTTCCCTGCAGAAATCCAGGACTACATCTTGAACGAACAAAGCGTGGCAGTGACGTACCATTTTAAGGTGGACAAGCGAACGATAACCCTGCACTTTGTGCTCTTCAATAAACGCACATCCAGTTTGAACATGTCCAAATTGTTGGAACACGCGAAGCGCGTGTGTGCGCTCATGCACCTGGTGTCAATGCACGCAAATCGCGCCACGTGCTCGTCCACGCTGAACATCTTCATTTACATGACGCATTTTAAGAAGCTGCTTCCGGATGAGAAGGGCAAGGCGATTGACACCGAACACGTCAACACCGGCATGGCGTACCACTGCGCCAAGACCAACGACATTGTGGTGTACCGCAAGGAAGAGTGGTTCAAAGTGCTCATTCACGAATCGTTCCACGCGTTCGGGCTCTCGTTCATTGAGAGCGACATGGAGGGTGGTGTGGATGCCGCAATGCAATCCATGCTGAAAAAAATGTACGCCATTTCGCACCCGGTGCGCGTGTATGAAACGTATTGCGAAATATGGGCGCGCATTTTGAACGTGATGTTTGCGTGTTTTTCGCCGATTAGCACTGGCAGTGGCACTGGCGCCACAACAAAAGATCCCATTTCCACCATTAAATTCGCCGCCTTTGCGGAGTGCGTGATGGAGAGGCTGCATCGGGACGCGCAGCATGCGCTGCAGCAATGCGCCAAAATCATGCACCACATGGGCATCCCGGACGATGCCATGATGAACCCGACCAAGGAGAACCGGGACATTGTGGCCAAAAAATACCGCGAAAACACCAACGTGTTTGCGTATTACGTCATGACGTGCGCATTGCAGCACTCGCCCGACGTGTTCATGGTGTGGTGCCATAAAAACAATCCGCGGGCGAAGATGATGCAGTTTCTCACCATCCCGTCCAATTTCAACGGGTTCATGGAAATGCTCCATCATTGCAAGCACCGTTGCCCCCGTCCGGACGTGACCGCGCTGTATCCGCCGAGTTCCAGCATGCGCATGACGGCGCCGTCACGCACGGACGATATGGCGCAATAACACCGACCACCATTTTGCGGCCAAATTGAATGAAAAATTGATTGGAAAAATGATTCATACACACACATACACATGCAATCCGTGAAACTCAGTCATGGGTATCAAACACTTGAATCAATTTGTAAGGCGGGAGTGCCCAGGAGCAATCAAGACCGTCACATTTGCCGACCTGGCAGGTAAAACGGTGGTTGTGGATGCCAGCATCTACATGTACCGGTTCATGGCCGACGAAGCCCTGCTTGAAAACATGTACATGATGATCACGCTGTTTCAGCTGCGGGGCATTGTGCCCGTATTCATATTTGACGGCAAACCACCCATTGAAAAACGCAGCATTTTAAATAAAAGAATCCGCATGAAACGGCTCGCGGAAATGCATTACAATCGTGTGAAAAATGCGATGAATTTGATAAGAACGCCGGATGACGAACATGTGTTGAAGACGTTGAAACGCCGATTCATTCGTTTGCAGGATGCCGATTTTGAACGGGTCAAGGCTTTGATGCAGGCACTTGGGGTCAGCTACGTCGTGGCCCCCGGCGAGGCGGATGCACTGTGCGCACAAATGGTTTTAAAGCACAAGGCGCACGCGTGCGTGTCTGACGACACCGACATGTTTGTGCACGGATGTCCGCGCGTGCTGCGGCACATCAACTTGTTTGATGAAACCATGACCATGTACACCATGTCCCAAATTCTGGCTTTGCTGGGAATCAACATGACCGAATTCCGCCAAATCTGTGTGGTTTCTGGAACCGATTACAATTCATGTTCAATGCACGGGCTTAATCTGAAGGTTGCGCTTCATTTATTCGGAAAATACAAAAAATGCAGACAAGATGCGGAGGAAAGTGGCGACGTGTTTGCACCCGACTTTTGCACGTGGTTGCATCACAATTGTGACCAGGTGACCGGAAATCGCATTCATTTCAACTATAATGCCATAGTGGAAACATGCAACCTGTTTGACACGCGGGCCATGCCCAACCAACTGTCGTCACTCGTCTACCACCATTTCAACGCGCGCGACGATGAATTGTTGCACAAAATAATGGCACATGAAAATTTCATATTTGCGACATGAACAATTTTGAGTTTGAGTTTGATTTTTTCTGAATTATGAAAAAAATTGAATACTTTTTGACATTGGACATGAATCAGATAGACAATCAGACAATCAGACAATCAGACAATCAGACAAATGCCTAACTACAAGACTACCACCTCCTCCAAGACTACATCTGGTGCAAGTGCAACCGCTGCCAGTGCAACCGCTGCCAGTGCAACCGCTGCCAACACGTTCATCATCAATGTGAACGGATGCACCGAACTCAAGCAGTACATTCAAGACACAACCCAGTTCATGCAAGACATTCGCGCCGAGCTTGACGCCGACTTGACGCAACCCAAGGCAGTCGTGCCATTCACTCGCGAACATGAGATGACCGCGTTGAAGCACTCGTGTTTCGTTCGTGACAAGGTTCGCCACCAAGCCAGCGCATTTGCTGTCGCAGAATCGGCAATTCACGAGGCCCTTGCTCAGCTGGAAATCATCCGGAAAATGCTCGTCAACAACAAACAGAAAAAACGGACCACAGTGAGAGACATTCAAAAAATCATTGCAGAAATGCATGCGTGCATATCTGCACTGGAAGGCACCATTGAAACGAACGCTTCACCCATTCAACAACTGCGTCAATTGAAGGAAAGCACAAAGCAGCACCACCGAACGGTGTCCCGCAGTCTACTACAGCATGCAAACCGCATTCTCATTGCAATGCGAACGAAACACATTCTCGCCTACAAGCTCGCTGCGCAAGACGCCGTCGGTGAAATCATCCACCACGCCGAAAAATGCCGCGCCTTCATCGCCGAGCGCGACTGAACACGGAGTTACAAGGTAAGATCAGGTAAGTATTTTTCTTTTCATTAGCATTTGAAATTTCATATAATAAAAACAATTTGTTATTATTGTATTTGGTTTCATTTCACCTTTTTGGTTTTGGTTTTGGTTGTGTTTGTGTTTAAACAGCGGAAACAGCAACGGCGGCTGCGGTGGTCTTTGCAGTGGCAAAATGGGGAGACATGTAGCGCTGCAGGTTGAAGTAAGTGAGCTCCTCGCCCTTCTTCAATTTGAGGAGAGACTTCAACTTGGAATCGGGGTTGATGCGACGGCCGTTCTCCTTGTCCTGCAAGTTGTTGTTGCGAATGTAGGCGTTGATCTCGCGAGTCACCTCGGTTCTAGCCATCTCGGAACCATCGGTCTTTCCCAGAAACTCGGACAGCTCCTTGGAAATGAGGGTGGGCTTCACGAAGCCAGAGGGTGCGCGGTTGCCGACCTTGCGACGCTTCTTGGCGCTGGCCTTCTGTGCAGTGCGAATCTCCTTAACGGCGTGGCGCTCAAGGGCGCGAAGCTCGGAGCGGAGAGTGGCGGCAAAAGCAACCACCTGCTGCAACTTGGAAGAGATGGAAGCAAACTGGGAAGCAATGACGGAATCGGTGGAAGGAACCGCGGAAGCGTCGGCGGAAACGTCGGCGGAAGCCACGGCTGCGACAGGGGCAGCGGTCTTGGACTCCTTGGGGGCCTTGGAGGCCTTTGCAACCTTGACGGCAGCGGCAGGAGCGGCAGCAGAAGCAGCAGGAGCAGCAGCGGCAGTAGTGGTGGAAGAAGCGGTCGCCGAAGCGGTGGTTGTCTTTGTCTTGGCCATGGTATTTGTTTATACCCTCTATAGAGATGTCTTTTTAAGCTTTTTTACGAATAATGTCTTTATAAGAGCATTTCAATGCGCCAAAATGCGTTGAAATGTGCTAAATGTTTTGCAATCTAATTCGGACCCACGTACATGACGGATTCATATAGCCACGGCATGGCATTTCGGGCGGGTTGGCTCACTAAAGTGAGAGCCGACAACACATAGTATGCTCCTAATCCCCGACTGTCCCGGTTTGTACCCGATGCAATGAATGTGTGCATGATTTGAATTCCAGTGTGCTTAATGTAGTTGGGATGCATGTGTCGCAAATCAATGTACCGAAAAGGGTCGCCATTCGGTGGGCAAATCTCTTGTTTTGTTTCCGGCATGATTTGCGCCCGGTAATTCCATATGTCGGCAAGCTCGCGCATGAATCGCATGATTTGTGCAGGGACGAGCTCGCTAAACCAGACAGAATCGGCGTAGTGCCCGTGCGTGTTTATTTCTTGAAACACCAGGAACAGCCGCTGTTCGTCCTGCTGCTCTAAAGACAAGACGGGTTCGGGTTCGCATTCAATTGTGCAGTTTACACCCAGTATGCGGGTTAAACAAATTTTCCGGCTCATTTGCAATTCCAGCGTAAAGGGGAGCGGCATTCGGTTGTATGGATTGTTCATGGGCTCGCTGTGCGTCATGTGCCCGCTCTTCAATTCGGTTGTGTAATACGTGTAGAGAGACATGATGTCAAACCCGTACACCATGCCGGAATCATCCTTCGTGCTTATGAATTGATTGCGCGGAATGTCGCTCACCGGTTCCATGCTGTAAAAATCAGTGTCGTTCACGCACAATGACCGATTATGGTATGCCGGCCCGCTTGCGCGTGCATGCATTTTAATAAAATTGCGACGAATCATGCGTTGAATGCGGATTATGTAATGTGATTCAATTAAATGCGCGTGTATCCGCAGCTTCAGCTCCTGCTTGGTTCCACCGCTTTTTATGCCGTGATATTTGCATATCTCTCTTAGTTCTGATACTTTGTGTTCGTGTGTCATGAACTCGGCGTGATCCGCAAATTCAGGCATGCGCAATGGCTGTGCATCTTTTTTCTTCAACACCCGGGTTTTAATCACAGCCACCTTCTTTCTTGTTTTTGGCACGGCGGCGCCGTCGTCATCATTGTGATGGGGAATGTGTTGTGGGGTGTGAGACATGAAAACACGTGTCGTTTTATTATACTACTTATATTTTTTTATATCTTTTGACAACTGATTGAACAATGTTTAGTAATCTTCGCAACAATGCAATAATAAACCTTATTGTTCAAACAACTTAGACTTTTTTTATCATCATAATTCATAACCCCACACACCTAAAATATAATATGAAGCTTGTTCCTTGTTTGTTGTTGTTCTGCGCTCTCTCTGTCACGAGCGGCATTCCAGTTGTTTCAACGGATTTCATCGCGACGGTTGACAACCATGCCAATCCACATGAATTGCATAAGCCAAATGCGACTAACTCATCCAGTTTATCCAGTTCATATGATCATCATGCACATGAAGGACGCAAATTATTATTGTCCATTCGTTTCAAGCCTGCACCTAAGCCTGCACCTAAGCCTGCACCTAAGCCTGCACCTAAGCCTGCACCTAAGCCTGCACCTAAGCCTGCACCTAAGCCTGCACCTAAGCCTGCACCCAAACCTGCACCTCCTGCACCTAAAATCACCGTCAAAGTTGCTGCACCTAAGCCTGCACCTAAGCCTGCACCTAAGCCTGCACCTAAGCCTGCACCTAATCCTGCTCCTAAAATCACTGTCAAGGTTGCTGCACCCACACCTGCACCTAAGCCTGCACCCAAACCTCCTGCACCTGCACCAAAGCCTGCACCCACACCTGCACCCAATCCTCCTGCTCCTAAGATGACCGTCAAAGTTGCTGCACCTAAGCCTGTCGTCAGTGATCCAGTTTTCCCAATCGCCATGACTTGCGACAATGAATTTGATTTGTATGTTGCGGGCAAAAAGGTTGGCAAGGGCGACACCTGGACAACCACATATGAATTCTCTCCGGTTGTGAGAGCAGGAGATGTGATTTCAATTGACGGTGTGAACACAGGAGGACCTGCTGCATTCATTGGTGTGTTCAATGGCAAACCCACGAAGTCCACCGACTGGAAATGCACAACTTCCAAATTATCCAACTGGAATGAAAATTCGTTTGATGACACAGCATGGCCTCGGGCGGTTGGTTACAGCAGAAACCAGGACAACAATATTTGGAGATCGGTTGGCCGCGGGTCTCGTCCAAAAATTCCGGCTGATGCCGAATGGTTGTGGACCAGTAACAACAACAATCACAATCGTGTGTATTGCAGATATATGCCCATTCCTAAGGTTTCTGTTCCTGTTCCTGTTGCAGCCGTCAAAGCACCTGTTCCTGTTGCACCCGTCAAAGCACCTGTTCCTGTTGCACCTGTTGCAGCACCGGTTGCTGCTGCCAAATCCACTGTTGTTGCTAAAGCACCTGTTGCAGTTCCATCGTTTGATGAATCCAAAGCCGACGTCATCGGCAACGTCAACAACATGCACTCTCGCATTGTTTCCATCATTCACGAAACCCAAATCCTTCAAAGGAGAGAAATTGACAAGAATAAGAATAACGTGAATTTCTCTCAAAAGGACCTGGATAAATTCATAATGAATCAGGATGACGAGCAGAAGAAGCTGATTCGGTTGCAGGCCAGCATTGTTCAAACCAATGCAAGCATCGCCCGTCACTATGCGCAGATGACGGCGGATGCCCTGTATTTGCAGAAGCTGGATTTGATCAAGCCGCAGTTCTTGAAAACACTGGACACCACCAATGCCGACTTTACTGTGCTGTCTGCGCACGTGTCCAAGCTTGTCAGTGACGAGCACAAGAAGGCCATGCAGGACATCTTGTCCAAGGCACAAAATCAGACCGTGTACGACACGCGCGACCTGGCCCAAGCGTTCCTGGCGCACTACGAAAAGTACAAGCACGTGCTGCGCGCCGATTCCACTGCATACATCAATGAACTCTCCAATATGAAGGATTTAAAGCAGCGCTATGCCACGGGCCAGACGGTGTTTAACGGACTCAAGGCTGAAGTGGCTCGCCTGCGTGCGCTCTTGCAATCGTTGAAAAAAACACTTCAAATCAGTGAATCCGAGGCTGCGTTGTTTTTGGAAATTGAGAAGATTATTTCTGACATTCTCTCGTCCAAGAAGACCAGGTTTGCAGTTGACGGTGCCAACAAGGATTGCGCCGTGTCTGTTCTTAAATCCCACGTTGCAAACGGGCTGGTTTAGATGCCGCTGTAATTGCATCATTATTATACATGTGTATCATTTATAATAATCAGTTCATGAACCCATGGGTTCATCAGGAGAAACATATGTTTGGCCAGGAGGAGGAGGAGGAAAGTATTCGGGCATACGAAACGGTTCCGGAAAAGAAGGACGTGGATCAGTATCACTAATTATTGCGTATTTAGAATAATCAAGTAGATGAAGTAACAATTTTCCACTTCGGAGATCATTTATTAATTGTCCCCTTGTTGTTCCTCGGCCTTTAGCAAAGACATCTGCCACACCTACTCTTCCACCGTCGTCGTTCAAACTGTCAATAAATTCAGATAATACATCTGGTGACTTATGCTGAATTTTCATATAACTGCCATCTTTATAACTGGGAGGATTTTGATTATGAACCGTTACCACCACACCACCATACATGCTTCTTCTCGCTTTACGACTGCGATAAGCCTTGCGTCCAGCCCTGCGACTGCGACAAGCCTTGCGACTGCGACGTTGTGATTTTTTATTTCGCATTTTGAATTAACATGAGAAAATAATTATTTTCGGCTCTCTAAATGTTTTTCATGAATTAAAA
>Ga0209651_1000686_pt1 | contig 11904 bp, 8 predicted proteins | sample LauGreFBDMM110SN_2_FD_188216 | JGI IMG/M metagenome (GOLD analysis project Ga0209651, IMG submission 188216) | Freshwater lake microbial communities from Lake Michigan, USA - Fa13.BD.MM110.SN (SPAdes) (version 2) | ecosystem: Environmental > Aquatic > Freshwater > Lake | place: Lake Michigan, USA... | reverse complement strand
GGCGGTGGTGGTGGTGGTGATGGTCTCGATCCTCCTGAACCCATTTTTTATATGTATATGAATCGTATATATAAATAGTATATATAAATTGTATATATATAATAATATAAAATATACAACATACACAAAAGTAAAAACATACATAAAAGCATAAAAAAGTAAAAAACATGCATAAAAATACTTACATTATATACATTTTCGATTATGTATTTTCCAATCTTAATTTCGATGAATCTCACGCTTCTGTAATCTCTCATATTGCTTAAACTAATCCCATCTCACAATCTTCATATTGACATCGGCTTCTGCAGCGCTCAATCTGTTCATCTCGCTAAACCACTCTTGTTTGCTTTCAAAAACACGGTCATTCCAAATGATTTTCTCGGTATAGGTTTGCACCATCTGTCTCGTTTTTCTGTCATAGTTAGAATTGACCGTCATGTGAATCGAGTGATGAGCTTCAAACACCGCACCACGACGCGTCTTGTAAATGATTTTCCCAAGTTTTGCATTGATTTCTTTTTTCCTTCGTTCTTCTTGCTCGCGTTCCTGAATTATTCGCTCTTCTCTTCGCTGCTCTTCTTCTTGTTCGCGTTCGCGTTGTTCCTGTTGTTTTTCTTTTTCTGATTTTTCATTTATCTCACGCACCTGTTGCTTCTCATGCAGTTTCTGCATATTTCGGCGTATCTCAACCATCATGCTGATGCGAGTGTTTCTTTCATTGATTTCGGCTAGATGTTTTTTGATAGTTTCACCTCCGCATCCGCATCCGCGTTCGTCATCGCTGCCACCACAACCATAGCGATACTTGTAATGGTCACTCAACGAAGAAGACACGGGCGAAACAGTAGACACTTCAGCGCTAACTCTTACCATTGTGTTTGTGTTTTTTGTTTGTTTTTGTACGAATGCGAATAAATTTGTATGTTTCTTTTTGTCTGCTTCTATATTACTCGAATATTTTAACTTCAATTTTCTATTTGTAGAATATAAAAAATTGAAGTAAAGTAACTGCTTAAAATCGTACACAGTATTACTATCTGCAAGAAAGCAAGCAACGACACCAACGACACCAACGACAATGAGCACGAGCACAAACGCAAAACATATCGAACAGCTACCCATGTTGTACGGTATTGAGAAAAACGGAAAAATCAAGACATGGGGGGCGAATATATATCTGAAGGGCACAAATATGCAAACCAGTCACGCATTCGCCACGATAGAGCACGGTCAACAAGATGGGAAAAAACAGCTAACAGTGCGCGATTATACGGAAGGTAAAAATATCGGCAAGAAAAACGAGACGACACCACTTGAGCAGTGTATCGCCGAAACAAGAAGAAAATGGCTCGACAAAAAAGAGAAAGAATCCTATCAAGAGACTATTCCCATGATGGCTGATGAAGACACGCACACGCACGCGCAGACGGGACAACACGCACCAACGGGAGGTAAAAAATACTTCCCCATGCTCGCGCAAAAGTTCGAGCCCGAATCATCCGTCGCCAAAAAGCACACCATTACATTCCCCTGTTTCGTCCAACCCAAGCTAGACGGACTACGCTGTGTCATATATCGCGACCCCACAACCGGCGAAATCCGCCGACAATCTCGCACCGGGACTTATTTCGACACCATGTCCCATATTGCCAACTCACTCACGCCCCTCTTTGCGAAATTCCCCAACGTGGTCCTCGACGGCGAATTATATACTACCGAAATCCCCTTTGAAGAATTGGCGGGGCTCATCAAGAAGAAGAAATTGTCGGAAAACGATTTCAACCGTCTTTGCGCGATTCAGTATCATATTTATGATGTAGTAGACGAGAAAGCCCCGTTTCATGCGCGACGCGACAGCATCAAAAAGATGTTTGCTCAAGTCGCCGCATCGACCGCCGCATCACCGCACCATTTGCCGCCATATATTTGCCTAGTCGAAACGACCGAGGCGAAGACGGCGGCGGAATTCAAGGCGGAATTTGGGCGGTTTATTGAGGCGGGGTATGAGGGTATTATGCTGCGAAATAAGGGCGGGATGTACCGCTGTAACTATCGGAGCCATGATTTACAAAAATATAAGGAATTTGAAGAAGACGAGTTTCGAATTACTGGATTTACGCAGGGAGATGGGCGCGATAAAGGAACCGTGATTTGGGTATGTGAGACAAAGGAAGGGAAAGAATTCACGGTGCGTCCGCGGGGAAGCATGGAAAGTCGTCGCAAACTCTTTGAAACCGGTAAAAAATATGTAGGCAAAATGCTTACTGTTATTTACCAAGAACTTACGGAAGAAGGCAAACCGCGGTTTCCGGTCGGGAAGGACATTCGCGAGAATTATTAGGATTTACTATTTACTATTACTATTTACTATTACTATTTACTATTTACTATTTACTATTTAGAATAAACAATCCGCGACACAAAATACACAATATAAATAAATAATATTCGTACAATATATAATCGTTTTTATTTTTTACTTTGTAATTGCACCAACGATGGCTAGAAAAACAAGAATGCGAAGAAGAACACACAAAAACAGAACACACAAGCATCAGCGAACCTGTAAATGTAAACGGTGTTGTGCTAAACGAAGAAATGGAACACGGTCTAGACGCGGAGGAAACCAAACAGCCGTAGATGGGAATATGACATTTCAAAGAGGGCAATGGATATCGTTGAATCCTCTCGGAGGGAGAAGTTGATGGGCGAGGATAATCACGAGGATGAAGTTTAAGAGATAGAGAATCTTAAAAACATGAGAAGTAACAGAAGCGTGAGATTAATCGAAAATCAATCTATAAATAGATAATTCGAAACTCGTATATGTTCGAAATATTTGAAAAACTTTAAACATATGAAATAAAAATATGTTTACAATATAATAATAAACCGTAGCTGGATAATATATCTAATATATATAATAATATAAAATGAGAAACGTTATACAAGTAACGCAAGTAACATCTAATAACTGTGGAGGAAAAGGTGCATGGATGGATAACCCGCTTAATACTCCAAGCCCAGGTAAAGGTGAATGGCTAGGGTTTCAACTTGGTGGTGGTCGTAAGCGAAAGCCGCGAAAGATGCGAAAGACACGACAAGTACGTAAAAGACGGATGTCGCGTAAAACTAAAAAACGTAAATCTAAGTTTAGAATGAACAAATAGAACAAATAGAACAAATAGAACAAATACAATATATATTATACAGACCAATATATATTATACGAAAAAGGCATAGATATGGATGACATTCCAAAGAGTCATTTGCAAAATATGCTAGAATTGTACATGACAAGCATTACGATTACTTTATCAATTCAATTGTCATTGATGTTGTATAGAAAATTGAAAGGAAAAAATGATTCAATTAAGGATGTAGACAAAAAAAGAACACAAGTTCAGAATCATCAAATGCCGAAATCATCTACATCCGCATCTACATCTACATCTACGGGCTCGTCTTCCCAAGCATCGAAAAACGGACATAAGAGTCCAAACACAAACCAAAACCCTTTAATGCGTCTTATCACGAGAATTACAGGTACAGGTACAGGAAACGGAACAGAATACCAAGAATTACAATTTAACGAGGCAGAGTTTGAATGCAGACAAGGCGGAGAACAGGTATCTATCAAAAAGCCAGAGACGGCGGAAGCAGGATGTCAGGTATGTCAAGAAATCATCCAGAAACGAGAGAGGCGAAACAGGGCTCACGGTGGTGCTGCTGGTGGCGCTGGTGGTAGCGGCAGTGACGGCGGCGATGATGTCGAAGCAAATGAATGTTTTACGCAAGACATATTTGCCAGCGAGGATACAAGCGCAGTCGCAGTCGCAGCCACAGCCGCAGCCGTGGAACCTTCCGAGGTCAAATATACATGCGCCGTTTGTTTCGACGAAGATATCACTCTAGGAAGCGGCAATACAACAATGACGGAATGCGGGCACGTATTTCACTTGACATGCCTACTCAAATCTCTTTGTCAGAAGAATCTCTGTCCCATGTGTCGCGCCCCGCTTGAAGACGTGCGAGAAAAACAAATGCCCGCAAATATTCTCACACCGGTGAGTGCGGAGCAACTAATCTCCGAAGAAATATCATATTTTCCGGTCGCATCACATACACACAGCATCACACAGACGTCCACCCCAAGAGCCCGCGTGCGTCGCGCCAAAGAAATGTTGCGCGTATTTAGTTTCACGCTGTTGCGCACTGTCGCCGAATATGTTCATGGCGAAAACATGCCGGTTGGGTGGTACGACGATGGCGAGAGTGAGACTGAATCAAGTGAGGGCGACAACGACAACGAGGACGCGGACAATCAGGACGACAACCAAAGCGACGACCAAAGCGACCAAAGCGAAGAAGAACAATACGATGACGACAACGATAACAGAAGCGACGACGAGTTCAACTATGCAGTGCGTCGAGTGGCAAGAATACGAGACTTGCGTGACTCAATCGGTAATTAAATGGCTTTGCATGTGTGTGTGTGTGTGTGTCTGTGTGTGTGTGTGTGTGTGCATTACTAACACTTTTTTATATTTTAACAGTTTTTCTCATTTAGACTAATGCTTATTTTATATGAGAAAAAAAATTATTATATTATTAATATATATATCGCCCCTCCCCACAATAAGTAAGAATGGTATGCTCCACGAGTTGCGCAGTTGCCGCTATTTTCATAGTAGCGATGGTTTTTACAATGTATAATTCCGACAATACACAGTCGATACAAAGTTTCAGGCGTATTCTGACACCACAGCAGAACACCGTATACGCAAAAATAGCAAATGAACGCCGGCAAATCTATTTTGTAGGTTTCGGGTTAGGATTATTGTTGTCGTTCATATTTTTGGCATGGAACACAATGTCACGCACAGGGTCACGCCGTCTCGGTAGATGCTCCACCATTTGCATCGTCGGCGCAATCACATTTACAGTAAATTACTTTTACTATATGTTGGCACCAAAGAGCGACTGGATGATTCTCCACATCGAGGGCGACACCCAAAAGAAGGCATGGCTACATATATACAAGAATATGCAATATACGTACCACCTCGGGGCGCTTTTCGGACTAGTCGGAGCACTGTTTATTGGTAATGTTTTTTGCAAATAAAGGGGGCAACCCTCGCCACGCACCAATCTATTCTGCTCCATTTCGCCGAAGAATGATGATGATGTATGAAAATTTCAAATCTCGGAGGGCACTTTTGAAAAATGGACATTTTAAAATGTCCATTTTTGAAAACCGGGGGTAGACTTTTGAAAAAAACATTGCATTCATCACTCAGAGCATAATGCTCTAAATCGTGTTTTTAAGATTGAAATTTTGTGACGATAACTTTTTTGAGATTTTATATATTATATGAAAAGGATTTAGGCATTTTTTTCTATTTCCATTATAGGAAATAAATGGAAATCCAACCAACACTGAAAAAAATGCCACATTTTTATTGCGAAATTTGTGACTTTAAATCAAGCAAAGAAAGTAATATGACCAAACATATAACTACTAGAAAACATCGCGAACGAGTATTGGAAATAGAGTCTTCTAGTAAAAAAATGCCAAAAAATGCCGCAATATTACCTGATAATAAGTGTGAAAATTGTGGTAAAAAATTTATAACATCGTCGGGACTATGGAAGCATAAAAAAACGTGTTCTATTACTATAACCACACCCGATATAGCGAACGATAGCAAGGAAGAGATGAAACAAATGACGTCGATGATAATGCAGTTAATGACACAGAATTCGGAACTAATGTCGAAGAATTCTGAACTGATGAATACGATAAGAGAGATGGTACCGGTAATCGGTTCTCATAACAATAATACGACGAATATCAACAAGACGAAGAATTTCAATATTCAGTTCTTTTTGAATGAGACGTGCAAGGATGCTCTGAATATTTCGGAGTTTGTGAATTCGTTGAAGATAACGTTGGAGGATTTGGATGTGTCAAAGAAACACGGATTGGTGCGCGGGATAACGGATGTGATGGTGAAGGGGTTGAAGGAGTTGGATATAACGAAGCGACCGATACATTGCACGGATAAGAAGCGCGAGACGATGTATATTAAAGACAATGAGCGTTGGGAGAAGGATGAGACACATGATAGAATGAGAAATGCGATAATCCAGGTTGCGAGAAAGGAACGGAATGCGTTGAAAGATTGGGTAGAAGAGAATCCGGATTGGATGGAAACGGAAGCGAAGCAAATGGAGTACCTCACTATTATGCGAAATGTATGCGAACCAATCGAAGACGACGATAAAAATAATAAAAAAATAATCCGTAATCTTACGACGAATGTTTTTGTAGATAAAATGGCGTGAATATGAGCAAAATGGGGAAAAACAAATAAATAAAAATGTAGAACACACTTTTATTTATTTTACGCGTATAAATTCAAATTAAATTCAAATAGAATAGATAATGTCACTGGTATTTAAGCTGGGGACATATTAAATTGAACATAATACTGACCGTTCTCGGTAACAATTTGCACATTACTTACCTGAGGAACAGCTTGATAAGTAAACTCTCCTACTCCGATATCGGTTCCACGACGGGTAGTAAGAATGATCATGTAGTTAACGGGGGAACCGCTTACAAAGCCAGAGTCTTGGGAAGAAGGCATTTCTAGTGTAGATAAACCGTATCTTCCATTAGTACCAACGGTTCCGATTGTAAGAGTGTAGCTGTTGGTTTGAGTGCTGAGAACAGATTCATCAACGTTTCTAGGAGTAGATGTAGCACTTTCACCTCCAGCAAGTCTTACGTCACCCGCTTCAAGTCCACTGACACCAGTAACATGATTGGGAAAAGAAAATGGATGTAATGGATGTGATTGATTAGGGTTAGGGAAGTCAGGGAAGATAAGAAGTGCTTGCTCACCCTCTGGTTTTGCGGCTGTTCCATCTTGTGTAAGAATAACAACAACGCTAACAAAACCTTCGTCTTCTAAACCATTTGCATTAAGGTTGAGCAATAGAGTGGGGTTGTTTGGTGAGTTTTGGGTCAAAACAGGAGTTGAGTGAGGTAGTGGTTCAACGGATGGAACGGTTGACACTATGTATTGAGACGCAGGTGTCGGATTTAAAGGTACATAGGGAATTGGAACAAAATTACTTTTTATAGTAGATTGTGGCGATGAACTCAGGGTATACGCTACATTAGCTTCAATGAAAATGGAAAAGTTATATAAAGTTCCGAGGGTTTTGTCAGGGAGTTCATATTGTTTTTTATCACCATTCCCTATGCGCACTATTTGTTGTGTGTCTAGTACTGTGGGGACAGAAACAGGTGATGCGGTATCGGTAGTTGTATAAACTATACGATGTGTTACAATATTATTAATAAACGATGCATTTTCGCTACCAGTTAAAGTAATAGAACTACCCTGTATAGTTGGTTCGATCCAAGAAAGGTTAACATATTGATCACTGCTTGGAGGTTGAACAGTTAAAATAACCGCCGAAGTATCAACTTTAATCGAATAAAATTCTAAAACATCAGGTAAAGATTTTTCCCTGTAACTAGTTGTTCCATTGAAAACACGGAAAAGTGATACAGTATATTTTGCTACTTCATTTGTAAGAAAAACACCACTAATATTAACAGACTGACTAGAACTTGAATTATTTGCATTTTGTTTTATAGTGCTGTTATCATCATTTCTTTCTACGGTGATGGCGTATGTGAAAGCAACTCCATTATCATCATTACTGGGTTCCCAGTTTATAGTGGTATCAGTATTTGAGTTTATTACACCACCTGTTAAAGTAATAGTACCGTCAGTTGAAGGTTTTTTAAGAACAGGTACATTCCAAATGCTGTTGGTAAAACTATTAGGAGCTGATTCAATATACTCTTTAGAATTAAGAGGAAAACTTAAAATGGATATTCTTGTTATTACTCTTCTATCTCTGAATGCTTCAAAAGTGATATTTGCCATGTCATAATTTTCCCATTCTGGACCAAGATCAATAGTTCCTTGGTTGTTCATTATATTCAAATAGCCACCAGTTTCACCAGAGCTATTTAGAAGTTGAATAGTCTTAGCAGAAGATGATGAAACGGAACCAATCGAACCAATCAAATAAGACTGAATTCTAGTTGTGGGAATATTTGACCCCCTCTGACTTTCCGGAGATGTAAAATATACATTTATACCGTCCATTTCATGATATTGACTAAGAGTGTTTGTAAGGGTGAATGTTATACTACTTTCTCCATTGGGTCTAGATGCTAGGTTATTAAAAGTTTTATAACTTTGTACTGTGACGGTATAGTCGCTAGATACAGGAAAACCTTTATTGGGGACATCTTCCAATTCAGAAGTAAGACCTTCGGTGGTTTTAGGTGCGACGGAAAGATTTGTATTGTTTACGATATAGGCAACTGTGTAGTATAAATTAGCTCCTGATGTAGGTTTTACAAATAAAGAAACATATTTTCTTGCTTGTGTGTCTGCTATATCAGATTCAATTGGTAAATCGGCATGGTTAAAGGTTAAGGTTTTTGGTTGAAGCCCTGAATAATTATAAGTAACCTTAACGGAATGAGCATGGATCGAGTTCCAATTTAAGGGAATATTCAAAACTAAATTAGTAGTGAATCGCATTGTTAATGATGTTAAAACTGATGAGCTAGTTGACAAACCTGTTTCGGATATAGTAAAGTTAAAACTTCCAGCTTGACTAGTATTAGCGTTGGACGATGTTTGAACAGTTACAAATTTAACTTTTTCTGTAGCATAAGTTGGGTTGGCGATAGTAAGAAAATTATCATGAGGTAATAGGTTTAATTTAACACGTCTATTAGAAGGAATTTCAGGGCGATAAGCGGCATCATCAGTTCCAGTATAAAGTAAAGTAGGACCGACTTTAGAAGAATCGATAGTAGTATTTCCTGACAAGCTAGGAGCATAAAACAGTTTAGACTTATACCAAAGTGCTTTATCATTGGAACCAGTAGGAGTGGTATATGCGATAAAGAAAGGATATTCAAGAGCACCCACGTGTTGGTCGATGACTGCATATGCGCCCATACCATTAATTTCACTTACAGTGAATGAATTGGAAGAATTTTGCTGAGCTGCTGGAACTGTGTTTCCATAAGAATACAAATTAACTTTGGGCAGCATACCTCCGGTAGCACCGTTGGTATTAACACCGGTATTGATGACGCGCCACCCTTGGTCTAACTCTTCGATGATGGTATTCGAATCTGCTTTAACTTGCGATTTAGGTGCTTGTACTATGCTGTCATTTACTTCGACGTGTAATACACCAGTAACTGAGTCATAATAAGCATCATTTTGAGAATTCCAAGGTTCCAATGATTGTACTGAATTTGCAACAACTAACGCAGGTGTACCACCAATAAAACTGTAAGTATTTATCCTATTGATGAGTTGTATTTGATTAGATTCTCTGGGAGAGGAATTTACACCAGCCCACATATTGGTGGTATCAACAATGATAATTTCTACTTGAACCTCATTCGACTCGGTAAAAGCATTACCGTTACCTTGGTCTTGAGGAATGTAAAATACCATCTCCGGTTGCGAAGTGCCTACTGTGGGGGTGTTTGGTACAATGTTATCATATTCACCATTTGCTCTTACAACTATACTTTGAGATTTCACACGGGCAACAGCATCATACATGGCTTCAGAAGATGATAATTTCTGCCCCAAAACAGCTCTAGTAGCGAGTACCCAATCGCCCCAAATGCCATTATTACCAACTTTAACTTTATATCGAATTCTAAATTTAGTAGTGGAAACATCAAGATTTTTTGAATATGTGGGACCAAACTGAGCAGTTTTACTAAAGTAACCTGAAATACCAATAAGGGGGCTGTTATTGAAATTATTTATATGGGATGAAGGATTAGATTCAGTAGCAAGTGCCCAAGTATTTGAAATAGTTACAGAAGGAACAGGAGCAATATTTTGGGAAAAATTAAATTCTTCTGATGCTTCTGAAAGGCGTGGCACATCAGGAGTGCCATTATGTTTTGTAAGTGTAACTTCTGCTTTTATAGTGTAGCTGGTTCCATTTGTTAGGTTAAGTTGACCCGATTCAAGTAAAATATCATTAAGTTGTATGTCATAAGTGTTACCATTGTTTTTAAATAAACGCCAGTTAGTTGAAGCAACTTTTACATTATTCTGATATATATTAAACCTGAGTCCCTTTCTGTTGTTTGCGTTGTTTGTGATGGCATTATATATATCAGGTGCATATAGATAAAATGGAGTAGTAGCTAAACTTATTGTTGCTACGATTTGGGCAGTAGAGTCAGCGTCATTCGATTGAGGAAATCCATCTACGCCTCCATCATTTTGAACATCGTAAGCAGTTACTACCGGTATTGGTGGGTTTACTAGAGTAAAAATGACATTACCATACCAATCAGAATACCTAAGTGTTTCTGTAGGGGGTAAGGAACGAGTGTATTTTGTCTCTGCTTCTACGCTATATACACCATTTAAGATACCTACACCACCATTTAAGATACCTACACCACCATTTAAGCTACCATTCGCATCTACCAGTTCGAGCTCATTTAATGACAAGTTATAATATTTTGTACCGGTACCGGTTTGGAAATTTAAACCATTAGCACCACCTGCTTTTGCAACTTTAACTCCCTGGGAGTTATAAACGTTGAACCAGATTTTGTCAGAATTTTCGCCACTAAAAGTAACGCCAATAATTATAACTGTTGCAGTCCTGTCATCTAAGTATAAAGGTTGTGGAACTGCGGATACAATTACGGGGCGGTTGATGATGTGAACATAATTATAAGGAACTTGTGTTGTTTCATATCCTAGAGCCCAGTTAGCTACAGCTTTCATTTTATACGTACCTTCGTTCAAATTATTTGCAGGTAACGTATAATTTCCGTTAGAATTGTATTTCAATAAACGTGGTTCATACGGGGCATTATAGTCATTATTATAATCGTATGTTTCGCTATCATAAGTGTCGTCGGTGTCTCCTGGTGCCGAACCCTCGACTTTTTGGAATGTAAATCTTAATGCAGGTTCAATTAAAGGTCCACCATGTTGTTCTTGCGCCTCAGTACCATCAATATTAACAACCCTTTGTGAAGAGTTTATATAATAATATGGACTGACAGGCACAATAATATTACCGTTTTTATCTAATGCTTGCGGAACGGTCTCATCAGATGGCGCACCATAAAGCGTAAGTCCAGTAACTTCAATCCGGTCTCCTTTTCCTACATTAGTGCCGAAATCAAAATTGGGGTTTAATTTTACTGGATTTTCGTAATATTTAAAATTATATATTCTTTCGTATTTACTGTAATTACCATCCGCGTCAATAATCTCAACAGTCATTTCGAACTTATAAATGGTCAAATCAACAAAATTAAATTTCAAATTTTTTCCAAGCGTATCTTCAGGATCACCTTTGGATACAGTATATCCATCAAATATATATCCAACAAATTCATCAGTTGAACCAGTTTTTCTTGCAGCTAATTTATAACTTTCTGTTGGATATGTTTCACTACCACTAATCGGACTAATTAGTTTTTCTATATTTAATGTACCTTTAACCTGAGTTGTTGATGATTGAATCGTTTCAACATCAATATCAAAAGAAAAACTGTTTTTCAAATCAAGAAAGTTCAAGTAAACTTTAGCAGGACCATCATCAAGAATAGCACTACCAGTAGAAGGACTGACCCTGTCAAATTTTTTTTCACGTAAACGCACCTCTATGCTCATTTCTATTATAATATGTAATAATATTTTATTTTTATACAACAGTATTTAATTTAAATTATTTAAAAATATTTTTATAAATCTAAAAATATTATAAAATCAAGTAAATATTATATATAAT
>Ga0209651_1000682_pt1 | contig 11923 bp, 13 predicted proteins | sample LauGreFBDMM110SN_2_FD_188216 | JGI IMG/M metagenome (GOLD analysis project Ga0209651, IMG submission 188216) | Freshwater lake microbial communities from Lake Michigan, USA - Fa13.BD.MM110.SN (SPAdes) (version 2) | ecosystem: Environmental > Aquatic > Freshwater > Lake | place: Lake Michigan... | reverse complement strand
AGTTGCATAATCGATTTTCAATTTGGAGAAAACCATGGCATCCGTGAACAAAGTGATCTTGTTGGGCAATTGCGGGCGCGACCCGGAAATCCGTTATCTGCCGTCGGGCCAGGCAATTGCCAGCCTAAGCATTGCCACCAGCACCCGCCGCAAAGACAAAAACACCGGCGAATCGGTGGAAGACACGCAGTGGCACCGGGTCACTTTTTATGACCGCTTGGCGGAAATCGTGGGCGAATACGTCAAAAAAGGCACGCCGCTGTACGTGGAAGGCCGCTTGAAGTACGGCAAATACACCGACCAGGCCGGGGTCGAGAAGTACACCACCGACATCATCGTGAACGAATTGCAGCTGCTCGGCGGACGCGAAGGACGGGGCGAGCCGCAGTCTGAAGGCAGCAACGCGCCCCGGCGCGCACCCGTGGCCGCAGCTCCGGCACCCGCCAGCCGCCAAGCCCCGGCCGCGCGCCCGGCCAGCGGCTTTGATGACATGGACGACGATATTCCGTTCTGAAGCGGCAGCGGGCGCGCCTGCTTGCAAGAGGCTGTTCATGCGCCCAGCAGCACATAGACCCGAACGCAACAGGGCGCGGTTCCTGACCCTGCTGCTGGCCGGGCTGCTGGCCTGGCAACCGAGCACGGCGCTGGACTACCCGGCGATGGCCGAGGCAGTCACCCAGCGCTGGGGCGCAGCGGGTACCAACCGGATGAAAAACTGGCAGGTCATGCTGCAAGAGGGTTTGCGGCCCGACAGCTCTGAAGCAGAGCGCCTGACGCTGGTCAATACCTTTTTCAACAAAAACATCCGCTTCGGCACGGACTTGGAGGTCTGGGAGCAAGAGGATTACTGGGCGACGCCCCTGGAAACTTTGGGGCGCGGGTCCGGCGACTGCGAGGACTTTGCCATCGCCAAATACTTTTCGCTGCTGGCCCTTGGCGTGCCGGAACCGAAATTGCGCTTCGTCTATGTGCGGGCCCTGCTGCAAAACGGCCAGACCTTGCGCGTGGAGCCGCACATGGTGCTGGCCTATTACAAGTCCCCCGGAGCGGAGCCCTTAGTCCTGGACAATTTAGCAAGTATTATTGCAACTGCCTCGCAACGCAGCGATTTGACCCCGGTGTACAGCTTCAACCAAGAAGGCTACTTCAACGGGGTTTTACGCACTGCGCTGAAAAAGGGCACCCGTTTGTCGCGCTGGGAAGACCTTCTTCTGCGGGCCACGAACGAAGGGTTTTAGGGCAGGGCACAGCGCAGGGAGAAAAAATGTCGATTTACCGCCAGTTATGGCTGGCCGCCATCACCAGCATGGCGCTTGCTCTTTGCGGCGCATTGCTGGCGTCGATGCTGGGCGCGCGCGATTACCTGGGATCGCAGTTGACGCTGAAAAACCATGACAACGCGGTCGCGCTGGCCCTGATGCTCAGCCTGGAAAAACCGGATCAGGTCAAAACCACCTTGCTGGTCGCTTCACTTTTCGACAGCGGCCATTACGAAGAGATTCGCATCCTGGACCCGCAGGGCGCGACGCTGATACAACGCAAGAGCGCACCTGCGGCCTCCCAAGCGCCCGCATGGTTCCTGGACTTGCTACCTATTACTGCCGCCAGTGGGCAAGCCACAATCACATCGGGTTGGACGGAAGTCGGCAGCGTTCTGCTGCGCAGCGACAGCCGCTTTGCGCACCAGGCGCTGTGGGATACGGCGGTTCAGACAGCGCTGGCAGCCGCTGCAGCCACGCTACTGTCCGGCATCTTGGCCACCCTGGTGCTGGGTCGCCTGCGCAAACCCCTGCTGGCGGTCATACAACAGGCCCAAGCCCTGAGCGAGCGGCGATTTATCACCATGGCGCTGCCGAATGTGCCCGAGTTGCAGCCCCTGGTGTTGGCAATGAATTCCATGGTCGAACGCCTCAAAGCCATGCTGGAGACCGAGGCAGCGCGCTTGGAGCGTTTGCGCCAAGCCGACCGCACCGACGCGGTAACCGGTTTGGCCAGCCGCACGGCGTTTCTGCAAGCACTCCACCAAGCCCTGGACACAGCCAGCAGCGGCACCGGGTTCATCGTCATCATCCGGCTGGCGAACCTGGCCGCTATGAACCGCCTGCTGGGGCGAGAACCCACCGACCGTTACCTGCAAGCGGTCGGCCGCGCGGTGGCGAGCGTGGACCAGGCTTTTGAGCAGACTGCCTGCGGTCGGCTCAACGGCTCGGATTTCGCACTCCTGCTGCCGGCCTAGGCGCTGCCGGAGGCGCGGGCGCTGCAGTGCCTGCGGGCGCTGCAGTCGGTGCGCAAACAGCATTGGCCAGGTAGCGATAACACTGCATGGCTGGGGTGGTGCCGGTTTCAGGCGGGCGAGACCTTGGATGCGGTGCTGGCCCGGGTCGACATGGCGCTGGCAGCCGCTGAGGCCGATCTGGTCGATGGCGTGCGGCAAGCCGAACACGCCCGGCACATCCAATTGCCGCGCTCGACCACCCAGTGGCAGGCATTCATCGAGCAGGCCATTGCCCAGAACAGTTTGCGGCTGGCTTTCAGTCCGGTCAATAGCCTGGACGGACAGCTTCTGATCCAGGAGGCGACGCTGATGCTGCCCACGGTGCGCGCAGACGGGTCGGGGGATACGTCTTGGCTGAATGCGGGTCAATTCATGCCGGTGGCGCAACGCCTGCTGCGCAGTGCGAAGTTGGATTTGTCATCGCTGCAGATCGCGCTCAAGACGCTGGCCACCCACCCGGAGTGGCCGGCGCTGGCCTTGCCACTGAGCGCCGCTTCCATCGCCAGCAGCGGTTTCATGGAATCTGTCGTGGCTCAACTGGATGCGTACCGGGCCGTAACACCGCGCCTGATTTTTCAGGTCAACGGAAGCGGGGCAGCGGCAAACCTCGAAGCGCTCCCCATTTTTTGTCGCGCCGTCTACCCGCGCCAGTGCCGCATGGGCATCAGCCACTACGGCAGCGGTTTCAGCGAAGTCACGCCACTGTCCGAACTGGGCATCAGCTACCTGCAACTCGATGCGCGCATGTTCATCGATTTAGAGCCGCAATCGGCCAGTACCGACTACGTGCGTGGCCTGTGCACTTTGGCGCACAACCTGGGCTGGCAGGTGTTGGCGCACGATGTGGAAACCAGGGAACAACTGGCGCGCCTGGGCGAGCTGGGATGTGATGGTGCCAGCGGCCACGCGTGGGCCCTGCCCGCTTAGGCCGTGACGGTGTTTTTTGGCAGACGCCCGGCCACCAGATCAAAGCGGAACAAACGGCATTCAATCGGGCCGTTCCACAAGGGCACTCGGCGCGATTCTTTCAAGCGCATTTTGCTGGGCAGTTTGAGATCCGGCGTCAAAATCCATGCGTTCCAACCTGCGTAGTTTTTCTTCCAATGGCCGGCAAGTTGGGTGAAAAAATCGCCGTCCTTGTCCATCCAAGCGGCCTCGCGGCCCGCAGCCTGGCCGGCCACGCCGGCGACCTCGATACGCTCACCGTAGGGCGGATTCAGGAGCATCACGCCACGCTGCTCCACCGGCGGCATGCGCTGCAGCGCGTCACCCCCGCGAAAGGCAATCACATCGGCCACGCCAGCGCGCTCGGCGTTGCGCCGCGCAAAGTCCACCATCCGGAAAGCCACGTCGCTGCCGTAAATCAGGGCCACTTGGCCGGGTTCCGGACGCACCACGCGCGACTGCGCTTCTTCGCGGATGGCCGCCCACACGTGGGCTTGGAAGGGGAGGTACTTCTCGAAGGCGAAGCGGCGCAGGCTGCCCGGCGCGATGTTGCAGGCAATTTGCGCGGCCTCAATCACCACCGTTCCGCTGCCGCAGCACGGGTCATACAACACAGGTAGATCGCCCTCCCCATCGGCCCAACCGCTGGCGGCCAGCATGGCGGCGGCCAGGGTTTCTTTGAGCGGTGCGTCGCCCGTGTCTTCGCGCCAGCCGCGTTTGAAGAGCGGCTCGCCCGAGGTGTCGATGTACAGCGTGCAACTATCGGTCGTCAGGTGCGTATAAATGCGCACGTCCGGGTTGCGGGTGTCCACATCCGGCCGCACGCCGTGGGCTTTGTCGCGGAAGCGGTCACACACCGCGTCTTTGATTTTCAGCGCGGCGAAGTTCAGCGAGGTCAATGGGCTGTGCTGGGCCGTGACCTCGACCTTGATGCTTTGGCGCGGGGTGAACCAAATCTCCCAAGCCACCGCGCTGGCGGCCTCGTATAAATCGCGCTCGTTGCGGTATTCGGTGAACGACAACTCCACCAGCACCCGCTGCGCCAGGCGGCAATGCAAGTTCAGCAACTGCACCGCGCGCCAGGAACCGTTGACCCACACGCCGCCCCGGCGCTTGACCACATCGGCGCCCGACAAACCGGTAATGGTTTGCACTTCGGGAGCAAGGTAATCCTCCACCCCGGCAGCGCAGGGCAGGAACAAGGTGAGCTGGTTCATGCGGGTCTAGAGCGCCTTGCGCAGCGTGGCCGGGGCGATCTTCAGGCCTTCGCGGTACTTGGCCACGGTGCGCCGCGCGCACTCGATTCCCTGCTCTTTGAGCATCTCGGACAACTGGTTGTCGCTCAGCGGCTTTTTGGAACTCTCGGCGCTGATGAATTGCTTGATGATGGCGCGCACCGCGGTGCTGGAGGCGCTGCCGCCGGTCTCGGTTCCCAGGCCGGAGCCAAAGAAATATTTGAGCTCGAAGGTACCGAAAGGCGTGGCCATGTATTTGGCGGTGGTGACACGGCTGATGGTGGATTCATGCAAACCGAGTTCATCGGCAATCTCACGCAGCACCAGTGGGCGCATGGCCAGTTCGCCGTGGGTGAAAAAGTTTTTCTGCCGCTCGACCACCGCCGTGCTGACACGCAAAATCGTGTCAAAGCGCTGCTGGATGTTTTTGATGAACCAGCGCGCCTCTTGCAGGCGCTGCTGCAAGCCTGCGTGGTTGGAGCTGGAACGGTGGTTGCGCAGCACGTTGGCGTAGATGTCATGCACCCGCAAACGCGGCATCACATCCGGATTGAGCTGCACCCGGAAGCGCGGCGGCATGCCGGGCTTGGCCACCGAGAAAACCAATACATCGGGAACCACGATATTGCGCTCCACATCGGCGAAGCGCCGCCCCGGCTTGGGCTCCAGGCGGCCGATCAAGCCAATGGCTTCGCGCACCAGCGCGTCGCTGCCGATCCCCAGGTTCACCAGGCGTTTGATATCGCGCCGCGCCAGCATGTCCATAGGCTGGCGGCAGATGCGCAAAGCGACTTCCAGCACCTCGAGTTGCGCGTACTCTTCTTCGGTCGATTCGGCGGTTTCGGCGTGGCGGATCAAGGCCTGGATTTGCAAGCGCAAACACTCGCCCAGGTCACGCGCGCCCACACCGACCGGCTCCAGGCTCTGCAGCAAGTGCAAGGCCACGGTGAAGTGGTGGACCAGGTCCTCTATTTCGGTCTCGTCGCCATTGCCGGAAAGGCTGCGCGCCAGATCGTCGAGCGGGTCTTCCAGATAACCGTCTTCGTTCAGCGATTCGATCAAAAACCGCAGCGCGGCCCGGTCGGTATCCGCCAGGCGCATGCCCAGCGCCTGGCGGTGTAAAAACGCGGTCAGCGACTCCTGGCTGCGCGCCAGTTCGGTCGCGTCTTTTTGCTCATCGTCACCCAGGTTGTTGGCGCGGGCCTTGGCGTCGCCACCCCATTCGCTGTCGTCGGGGGCCATTTCGTGGGTGCCGTCGCCGTCCCAGCTGACCTCATCGTCCGCGCCCAGTGGCGTGGTCGTGTCGTCGGTCACATCGGATGTGCTGCTGGACTGCTCCGCCGTAGTCGGGGGCGCCATCTCCGTGACGCGGTCACCCAGGCTCACCTGCGCGTCGACCTGCTCTAGGCCGAAGTCTTCCCGTTCCGCTGCCTCGTGGTCGACTTCCAGAAAGGGATTGGCCTCCAGCATTTGCTCGATTTCCTGGCTGAGCTCCAGCGTGGAGAGCTGCAGAAGTCGGATCGATTGCTGCAACTGGGGCGTGAGCGCCAGGTGCTGGGAAATCCGGAGGGAAAGGCCTTGCTTCATGCGGCCTCACATGCGGAAGTTTTCGCCCAAATAGACCCGGCGGACTTCCGGGTTTTCCACGATCTCATCGGGTGTGCCCTGCGCCAGCACCGAGCCCTCGTTGATGATGTAGGCGTGGTCACAACTACCCAAAGTCTCGCGGACGTTGTGGTCGGTAATCAGCACACCGATATTGCGTTCTTTGAGGAAACCAATGATTTTGCGGATCTCGCCCACCGCAATCGGATCGATACCGGCGAAGGGCTCATCGAGCAAGATGAAGCGCGGCCGCGTGGCCAGCGCGCGGGCAATCTCCACCCGCCGGCGCTCGCCGCCCGATAAAGCCAGGGCCGGAGATTTACGCAAATGTCCGACCTGCAGGTCATTGAGCAACTCGGTCAGGCGCGCTTCCCGTTCCGGCTTGGAGATGGATTTGCCCTGGTCATCGACCTGCAACTCCAGCACCGCACGCACGTTGTCCTCGACATTGAGCTTGCGGAATATGGAAGCCTCTTGCGGCAAATAGCCCAGACCTAAGCGGGCACGGCGGTGGATCGGCAGGTTCTCGATGCTCTGGCCGTCAATCGCAATATCGCCGCCGCTGGAGCGCACCAATCCCACCAACATATAAAAAGCCGTTGTCTTGCCCGCCCCGTTCGGGCCCAACAAACCGACGACCTCGCCCGTACGCAAGGTCAGCGATACATCTTTGACAACCTGGCGCTTACCGAAAGATTTCTGCAGATGGTGCGCCTCCAGCACGCCCCTTGCGGGTACAGGCTGTGGCGTCACAGACGCGTTCACTTGGCCGTGCTTTCGGCTTTGGTAGCCGCGCGCTGGGCTGCAGGCTTGGGCGCAATCGTTGCGCTGACGCGCCCCGACGCCACCCCCGTGACGGCGCTGCTGCCGTCGGCGCTGAAGCGGTCGTTGAGGTTTTCGTAAACGATCAAGGTGCCCTTGATTTCATCGGCCAGGGTGGTGCCACGGTAGCGGCGCACTTCGGCGTTCTTCACAAACTGGATGGTGTCTTTTTTACCGTCATAGACAATGGTTTCACCCTCGCCTTCCATGAATTCGTCCACGCTGTCACGCTTCTGCCGGAAAAACGCGCGCTTCTTGGCGTTGCCGGTCACCGTACCGTGTTGGTAGCCTTCGGCGTCCTCGCGGACCTCGACAACATCGCCGCGGATCACAATGGTTCCTTTGGTGGCGATCACATTGCCAGTCCAGATGCTGGTTTGTTTCACGTCGTCATAGCGCATCGCGTCCGCTGCGATCTGCATGGGTTTGGCGTTGTCAGCCCGCTCGGCCATCGCGCCGCTGGCGGCAGCAAGCAGCACCGCGCCGGTGAAGAAGCTGGAGGCACGGAAAACAGATACCTTCATGTTGTCCCCTTTTGTTGCGCAGCGAGCATTTCCACCACCAGCAAGGCCCGCGTCATGCCACCGGCCAAGCCGGCATCGGTATAAAACCGCCCGGCAACGCCCAAAGCCGGCACACCCTCGACCTTGTAGGCCTCTTGCAATTGCACCGCTTTTTTGGTCTTGGTTTCAACCGCAAACGAGTTGTAGGCGGCCAGAAACTTCGCCTGATCGACCCCGTTTTGCACCACCCAGGCGGTGATGGCCTGCCCGTCGTCCAGCTTCATCTTCTGGTTGTGGATGGCGTCGAAAACTTTCACATGCAATTTTTCAACCAGTCCCAATGCCTCCAGTGAAAAATACAGGCGCTGCTGCGGAACAAAGCTGGCGTTAAAGGCAACCGGCACGCGGCGAAAGGCCACGTTTTTGGGCATTCTTTTCAACCAAGCGGCCAGTTCGGGCTCAAAGGAATTGCAGTGTCCGCAGCTGTACCAAAAAAACTCCAGTACCTCGACTTTGCCGGCCGGGGCTTCCGTGGGCGCGGGCGTGCCCAGCGCCAGGTAATGGACACCCAGCTCGGGTTTTTTGGATTGCGCCTGCGCAGCAACGCTCCAGGCCAAGCCGGCACCTGCCAGCGCCCCGCCAGCAGTCAGTGAAAATTGTCGACGGTCCATATCAGCTCTCCACTTTCAGAAAATAAACGGGTTCAGTTTTGCACTCGTACGAGCGCGGTCTCGATGCCGGCTTTGTCCAACTTATCTTTGGCGCGTTCGCCCTCTTCCAGCTTCTCAAAAGGCCCGACCCGCACGCGGTACACCGTGCGCCCGGATTGCTCGCGCTCGGAAATTTTGGTCTCGATCCCGCTGAGCAGCAGCTTGGCGCGGTGGCTCTCGGCGTCTTCCAGCGTGCGAAAGGCCCCGACCTGAACAAAGTACTGAGTCACCGGGTCGGCGGGCTTGGGGTCCAGCTTCGGGTCGGGTTTGGGCACCAGCACGGTGGACGGGGGCTCGGGCACGGTACCGGTTTCGGTCGAAGGCGGCGGAGCAGCAGGTGCCGGCTTGTTCTCCATGCGGCCCGGCAACAAGGCGTTGGGGTCCCAGTCCTTGTTCTTCTGGAGCTCGGCAGCGTCCTGGTCCGCATTACGCGTCTGCGCCTTGTTCATGAAGGGCAAGGGCACTTTGGTGACGTAAACCGCCACGCCCAGGGAAATCGCCAGGCCTAAAACGAGGCCGATGATCAGCCCCAAAACAGTCCCGCCATACTGCTTGTGGAAGGGCTTGCGATGAATCATGGTCTGCATTTTGCTTGCGTTTGGAATGAAAATTATGACTGCCTTGGCGCGTAAGTTGCTACATTTTGCGCGGCGCACCCACACCCAGCACCGCTAAGCCATTGTGCAGCACCTGCGCGGTAGCGGCGATCAGCGCCAGCCGGGCCAGCCGGGTGGGCTGCTCATCCACCAAAACCCGCTCGGCGTCGTAGTAGCTGTGGTACTGACCGGCCAGCTCGCGCAGGTAAAAAGTCACGTCATGGGCGGCGCAATCGGTGGCCGCCGCCGTGAGCATGTCGGGGTATTTGCCCAGGAGCAGCATCAGCGCTTGCGCGGGCGCGGTGTTCAGCGGGCTCAAGTCAACCAGCGGCAAGGTAGCCGCGTCACCGCCCCAGGCTGTCAGCACCGAGCAAATCCGCGCATGCGCGTACTGCACGTAGTACACCGGGTTGTCGTTGTTCTTGGCCACGGCCAAATCGACATCAAAGGTGTATTCGGTATCGGGCTTGCGGCTGAGCAGGAAAAACCGGACTGCGTCGGCGCTGGTCCACTCGATCAGATCGCGCAGGGTCACATAACTGCCCGCTCGCTTGGAAATCTTCACCTCCTGACCACCGCGCACCACCCGCACCATGGTGTGCAACACGTAGTCGGGGTATCCCATTGGAATACCCAGCCCTTGCTGCGCGGAAGCCGCTTGTAAACCGGCGCGAACCCGCGCGATGGTGCCGTGGTGATCCGTGCCTTGGATGTTGACGACCTTGGTAAAGCCGCGCTCCCATTTGGCCAGGTGGTAGGCCACATCGGGCACAAAGTAGGTATAGCTGCCGTCGCTTTTGCGCATGACCCGGTCTTTGTCGTCGCCGTAGTCGGTGGAGCGCAGCCACAGCGCGCCGTCTTTCTCAAAGGTGGTGCCTGAGGCCTGCAAGGCCTGCACCGCGGCGTCCACCCGCCCGCTGGTGTAGAGGCTGGACTCCAGGTAGTAGTTATCAAAGCGCAGGCCAAAGGCCCGCAAATCCAGGTCCTGCTCGCGGCGCAAATAGGCCACGGCGAATTCGCGCATACCGTCCACGTCCTGTAGGTCGCCACTGGCGGTGAAGCTGCGGTCGTCGGCGGCAACCGTTTTTCCGGCCAGAAAGTCGTCGGCAATATCCTGGATGTAGTCACCCGCGTAAGAGGTCTCGGGCCAGGCGGCGTCGCCGGGTTTGCAACCGGTGGCGCGCAAGTGGGTGCTGCTGCCCAGGGTGTTGATTTGCACGCCTGCGTCGTTGTAATAAAACTCGCGGTAGACCTCCCAACCCTGGGTGGCCAGCAGGTTGCACAAGGCGTCGCCGAGCGCAGCCTGCCGTCCATGGCCCACATGCAGTGGACCGGTCGGGTTTGCAGAGACAAATTCCACCAGCACCCGCTGCCCGTTGGAAGGCCGCACGCCAAATGCCGCCCCGGCCTGCAAGACTTCGCGCACCGTGTTCTGTTTGGCCGCCGCCGACAGCCGGATATTGATAAAGCCCGGCCCGGCGATGTCCACCGCATCCACCCAGCGCACAAAAGCCGGTTGGGCCAGCAGCAACTCCTTTAGCGCCTGCGCCAGGTCGCGGGGATTGCGTTGCAGGGGCTTGGCCAATTGCATGGCCGCCGTGGTGGCAAAGTCGCCATGGGCTGCCACCTTGGGCGACTCCAGCACGGCGCGCACCGTGCCGTTGGCATAGGCTTCAGGGGCCAGTTGGGCCAGCGCTGCCGCCAGCGCCGGAAGAAGTTCGTTGTTCACAGCAAGCATCGTGCCATTTTAGGCGTGGCCTGTTGCGATCCATCGCCTCCAGTTGAACTCCACTTGAACCAACCGTAGGTACAAACTCGCGTTGTATGCTCACGCTACGGCGCTCCAGCGCCTTAGCCGCAAAACCCCGCTGTAACCCCAAGGAGATGTATGTCCAAGTTTCTCGCCCTGACCGCTCTCGCATTCAGCCTGGCCCTGGGTGGCGCGCATGCCGCCACCGACCAGCAAAACAAGATGACTACCTGCAATGCCGAAGCCAAAAGCAAAGAGCTCAAAGGTGAGGATCGCAAAAACTTCATGAGCGAGTGCCTGAGCGCCAAACCCGTGCCCGCCGAAGCCGCCGTTACTCCGCAGCAAAACAAAATGAAGACCTGTAATGCCGACGCCAAAACCAAAGAGCTCAAGGGCGAAGAGCGCAAAAAGTTCATGAGCGAGTGCCTGAGCGCCAAATAAGCGAAAAAGCCGCTTCTCAACAGCCCGCCGCGCAACCCGCAGGCGGGCTTTTTTATGCCCGCTCTATCGCAGCAGCGCAGCCAGCGCCAGCCCGGTAAACAAGGCGCAACCGATCCAGTGGTTGAGTCGGAAAGCGCGAAAGCACCCCTCGCGCTCACGCCCGCAGATCAGCCGGTAATGCCACATCGCCTGTGCCGCCGCCACGCCCGAAGCCGCAGCAATGGGCCACAGCCAGGTACCGGGCGGCAGCAGTTGCCACACCGCCCATGTCCACAGACCCAGATACAGGGCATAAAAGCCCATGACGGCCGCAACGTCCCAGCGCCCCAGCGTGATGGCTGAGGTCTGAATGCCAATACGCAAATCGTCCTCGCGATCCACCATCGCGTATTCGGTGTCATAGGCCAGCACCCAGGCCATGTTGGCTACCAGCAAAACCCAAGCCAGCGCAGGAACCTCGCCCCGCACCGCCGCAAACGCCATGGGAATGCCGAAGCTGAACGCCACACCCAAAACCGCTTGCGGCATGGACACCACGCGCTTGGCAAACGGGTAGGCCACAGCCACCGCCAGGGCGGCAAAAGACATGGCAATCGTCAGCGTATTGGTGGTGAGCACCATCACAAAAGCCAGCAGCGCCAGCACCGCGCCAACGGCCAGCGCTTCGCGCACCGACAATTTGCCGCTGGTCACTGGCCGCTGCGCGGTGCGCCGCACATGGCGGTCAAATTCGCGGTCCGCCACGTCGTTGATGCAGCAACCGGCGCTGCGCATCAGTACCGTGCCCAGCGTGAACACCAGCAGCAGGTGCCAGCCCGGAAAGCCGCCCGCCGCCAAGCACAAGGCGCTGAGCGTGGGCCACAGCAAAAGCAACCAGCCGGCTGGGCGGTTCCAGCGGATCAGGTCGAGGTACAGGCGCAGGCGCGTCACGACAGCCGCGTCACACCCGCTAACTCGCAGGCATAGACCGCATTGCGCAGCGCGGCAATCGCTTCGTAGCGGGTGAAGCTGCGCCGCCAGACCAGCACCACGCGGCGGGTG
>Ga0209651_1000678_pt1 | contig 11942 bp, 9 predicted proteins | sample LauGreFBDMM110SN_2_FD_188216 | JGI IMG/M metagenome (GOLD analysis project Ga0209651, IMG submission 188216) | Freshwater lake microbial communities from Lake Michigan, USA - Fa13.BD.MM110.SN (SPAdes) (version 2) | ecosystem: Environmental > Aquatic > Freshwater > Lake | place: Lake Michigan, USA... | reverse complement strand
GCATATCAGCGCGCTGTTGCTAGAACAGGCAGCGGGCATTCGCTTTGAAGCCGTAAGCTATGCCGGTTCAGCCCCTGCGGCGGTAGCGTTGATGCGCAGAGATATTCAAGTAACCACCGCAAGTCTGGGCGAAAGCCTGACCTTCGCGCAGCAACAGCCCTGGCGCGTTTTGGGGTTAATGTCCTCCACAAGGTCAGAATTCGCGCGGGATGTGCCAACCTTCAAGGAAGCGGGTTACGATATTCGCGGTGGTTCACTGCGCGGCATTGGCGCACCGCGCGGCCTGGCGGAAGACGTGGTGCGTCGCCTTTCCTCAGCGATTGGCGCCGTGCTGCGCCATCCGGAATTTCGTGAGGCCAGCGCGCGAACCTTCCAGCCGCTGCGTTTTCTGGATAGCGCCGAATATGTAGAGTATCTGCGGGAAGCGGATGCGGCGCATCGCGCGCTATGGCGTCTGCGGCCCTGGAATAGCTGAGGCTCCTGCGCCTAAGTCAGCCGGTAAGTACTTGGCATTTCATCCTTGAGCGCCACGCCGGTGGCACCAAGCTTGCGCGCTTCGGCCAATAGCCACAGCACCTTTGCGGCGGCGAAATCAGCGCTGAGCCCGCCTGGGCGGATATTGCTGATACAATTTCGCATGGCGTCATTGCTACCGCGCCGTGCCCCCCAGGTGATGTAAAGCCCCATGCTGTCGGTCGCGGAAAGCCCGGGTCTTTCGCCAATTAGCACTATAACTGCTGCGGCTTCGATTGCTTCCGCCACATCATCGCCAAGCGCGACGCGCGCCTGTTCGGCGATGATGATGGGGCCGGGCGTAAAGCCCGCCTTGCTGAGCGCTGGCACCAATACGTTGAGCAGTGCAGGCGCCTGTTGCTGCACACCGCTGGCGCAAAGCCCATCCGCGATCACCAGCGCAATGCTGCCTGGTGCCTTTGGCAGAACAGTGCCTTCCGGCAGGCGGCGGCCAAGATCAGGGCGGAGCAAAAAGCGTCGGCGTTCTTCCGCCTGGCTTGTCACGCGTTGAATGGGCAGACTAAGGAGCAAAAGTTCTTCTTCAAGCTTTGCCGTATCCAGCTTGGACCAGACCGCATCGCGCGCCCGCGCATGTGCCTCCTGAAAATCCAGATGCGCGGCTGTGGGCAGCGCATTACCAGCGCGGCCAAGAGCCACGCGCGCATCAGTGAAGCGGCGCAGATCGCGCCATTTGCTGGGCGTGTTCATGCAAGACCGATCAGCGCGGGTGACAGGCGCGCAGGGATCGCATCCGTCGTGCTGCCAATGCCCATGCGGTTCAGCCAATCCTCAAATTCCGGGGCGGGGCGTTTGCCGAGTGCGGCGCGGGCATAAAGCCCATCATGGAAGGAGGTGGATTGATAAGCGAGCATGACATCATCTGCCCCCGGCACGCCCATGACGTAAGTGACGCCCGCAGCAGCAAGGCATGTCAGCAGCGCATCCATATCATCCTGATCCGCTTCCGCATGGTTGGTGTAGCAAACATCAACCCCCATCGGCAGGCCAAGCAGCTTGCCGCAGAAATGATCTTCCAACCCCGCACGCAAAATCTGCTTGCCATCAAACAAATATTCCGGACCGATGAAGCCCACCACAGAGTTTACCAGCAGTGGCGAAAAGCGCCGCGCCACGGCATAGGCACGTGCTTCCAAGGTTTGTTGATCCACGCCGTGATGCGCATCAGCACTCAGCGCGCTGCCCTGGCCGGTTTCGAAATACATGACATTCTGCCCAAGGCTGCCGCGCTTGAGCGACAACGCCTGTTCATGCGCTTCCGCCAATAGCGCCAAGTCAACGCCGAAGGAACGATTAACGCCTTCCGTACCGCCGATGGATTGAAACACCAGATCAACCGGCGCGCCCATATCCATGGCGCGCATCGTGGTGGTGACATGTGCCAGCACGCAGCTTTGCGTTGGGATATCATACGCCAAGCGCAGCCGGTCCAGCATATCGAGAATCCGCAGCACCGCTTCTACGTTGTCAGTTGCGGGATTGACGCCAATCACCGCATCGCCAGCGCCGAGCAATAGCCCATCAAGCGTGGCGGCAGCGATGCCGCGTGGATCATCGGTGGGGTGATTGGGTTGCAGGCGGATGGAAAGCCGCCCTTTGAGGCCGATGGTATTGCGAAAGCGCGTGACATTCTCGCATTTCGCCGCGACCGTAATCAGATCTGCCGCGCGCATGATTTTGGACGTTGCCGCCACCATTTCTGGCATCAGGCCCGGGGCCAGCGCCGCAAGGGTTGCGCTATCGGCGGCATCTGCCAGCAGCCAATCGCGAAAGCCGCCGATCGTCAGGCTGCGGATCGGGGCGAAGGCTGCCTTGTTATGGCTGTCCTGGATCAGCCGCGTCACCTCATCATCCTCATAAGGGACCACGCTTTCCGAAAGGAAATGCGCGAGCGGCAAATCAGCCAAGGCGCGTTGCGCGGCAATGCGTTCCTCAGCAGTTTCCGCGGCAACGCCGGCCAGGGCATCGCCGGACCGAAAGGGCGTGGCGCGCGCAAGCAGCGTCTTCAGATCGGGGAAGACATAGCGCGTTGTGCCGATATGCTGCGCGAAGGCCATGCTCATCCTGGGGTTGGGGGCTGAAGCTTTCGCAATATACCGCGAAGGCGCGCGGGATTCGAGCGGGAAACTGCGCTTCGCACCCGACATGACAGGCGTGGTCCCTAGCGATACACTGACCATGGGTGCAGGAGATTTGACATGCGTATTGCGGTGATGGGGACGGGCGGTGTTGGCGGTGGTTTCGGCGCGGCCCTGGCCAAGGCGGGTGCGGATGTGACCTTCATCGCTCGTGGGGCGCATCTGGCGGCGATGCAGCGTGACGGCTTGCGCATCATGGGCGGCCGAGGCGAGACGCATCTTGTGCCCACCAAGGCCACCGATGATCCCGCCAGCATCGGGATAGTCGATCTGGTGATGTTCTGCGTGAAGCTATGGGATGTGGAAAGCGCGGGCCAAGCGATACGTCCCATGGTCGGTCCGGATACGACCGTGCTGCCTTTGCAGAACGGCATTGATTCCAGCGAAAGGCTGATCCCCATTCTGGGTGCGAAAGCGGTGATGGGTGGTGTTGCACAAATCAGCGCAACCATCGATGCGCCGGGCGTCATTCGTCAGACCGGCACCTTCATGCGCCTTGCGTTTGGGGAGTTGGATGGCAGCATCTCGCCACGCGGTAAGACATTTCTCGAATGGTGCCAGCGCGCCGGTTTTGATGCGACGCTGAGTGATCGCATCCTGACCGAGCTTTGGCTGAAATTCATCATCCTCGCGACTAATTCCGGCATGACGGCGCTCACACGCCGCCCGCTTGGTGAATTGCGCGATGACCCCGATATCGCGCCCTATTTCCGCGCAGGGTTTGAGGAAGTGATCGCCCTTGCTCGTGCCAAGGGCGTGTGGCTGCCGGATGATGTGCTGGAACGCAGCATGAAATTCACTGCGGGCGCCCCGGCCGGCATGCGCGCTTCCATGGCGGTGGATTTGATCCGCGGCAATCGGATTGAATTGCCCTGGCTGTCTGGCAAGGTGGTAGCGTTGGGGCGCGCGCTTGGCGTGCCGACACCAACTCACGCCATGATCAATGCCGCGCTGAAGCCCTATGCCATGGGCGCGCCCCAGGATTAACCTGGGTTTTGCGCGCGCCAATGATCCGCGATCTGGCCCATGCTGGCGGGCCAGACGTTGCCGCGTGCAATGATGCCATCCAGCATGGCATTGAAAGCGCGGATGCGGTGCGGCACGCCCATCAGCCAGGGTGTCACCGGCACTACCAGAATGCGCCCGCTGCCGGTTTCCTGCGCTTCGCGATCCAGTGTTTCATGTGCGGCTAGGATGGAATTGGTGAAATCCTCGGTGGCTAAATGCTGCTGGTGCAGCATGCGTTGATCTGACAAATCTTGCGACAGAGGCATGCAGATCAGGCGTCCGGCATCGGTGGTCATGACATAGGGCATGTCGTCATTCGCCCAGCCGGTAGTGAAGCTGAAGCCGGCTTCTGCGACCAGGCGCAGCGTATGGCTTGATTCGGAATGCGCCGGCGAATGCCAGCCGCGCACCGCCGCGCCGAAGCGTGCGCGCAGCAGACTGGCAGCTTCCTGCACCGTGGCGCGTTCTTCATCAATTGCCACGCCGCTGTGGTGCAGATGCCCCATATCCAAGCCCGCACAGGCAATTTCCCATTGCGCCGCCGCAAGATCATCCATCAGCGCCGGGTAGCGGCGCGCCAGCACCGCGCTGAGCAACGCCGTGGCAGGCAGGCTACGCGCTGCAAGTGATTTCATCAGCCGATAAACACCGATCCGATTACCATAATCGCGCAAAGTATAATCCCAATAGGAAGGATAGGGCCGTTCCATGCCGCCCGGCGCGATGAAGGGCTTGAGCGGCATATCCATCGGGAAATGACCCATATGCACGGCGATGCAAAGCGCAACGCGCGCGCCATTCGGCCACGTAACCGGCTTCGCGGTCGGCAGCGCGCGGAAGGGATAGATATCATGATCCATCCCGCGCTGACGGCGCGGATAGTGCAGATAATCCTCAGGCAAGCCCTTCATGGTGTCCCCGCTGCTATCCAGGATTGCGCTTTCGCCAAATGATGTTCTGTGTACCAGGCGGCGATTTCCCGCCCCGTCGCAAGCCAGACCTTGTCGTGACGCACCACATGGCGCAGCACATCATCGAGAGCCTTGATGCGATGTGGCTGGCCGATCAGGAAGGGATGGAGCGGCATGCACATCACGGTGCCGCTGTCCGCGCCTTCTTCATAAAGCTGATCGAATTGCGCCTTGCAGATCGCGGCAAATCGTTCGGGCGGCGTATTGCGCATGGCCAGCAGCGGCACATCATTGATTTCAAGCGAATAGGGAATGCTGATCAAATGGCCGCTGCGCACGTTGATCGGCGTGGGTTGATCATCATGCAGCATATCAAGTGTGTATTTGATGCCCTCTTCCGCCAGAAGATGTTGGGTGGTTTCATCATTGGAAATGGCGGGGGTGAGCCAGCCATCCAATTCCTGACCGCTCGCGCGCTTGATGGTTTCGCGGTTTTCGCGAATGACGGCGCGCTGCTGATCTTCATTCATGCCGTAGAAGTAGCGCGTATTATAGGTGCCGTGGCTGAACAACTCCCAGTCTAGTACGCAGCAGCGTTCGATGATTTCCGGATAATGATCACAGACCGCGACATTGAGTGAAACACTGCCACGCACCCCATGGCGCGCCATGATATCCGCCATGCGCCAGAAACCAACGCGATTGCCGTAATCACGCCAAGAATAGCCAACCACATCGGGCTGCGGGCGGGGCCAGGGCATACGCCGCGCATTGGGCGGCGGGTCAAGCTCATAATGTTCGATATTCGGCGCCACCCAAAAGGCGATACGTGCGCCATTAGGCCAGGTGATGCGTGGGCGTCTGCGCCACGGCATGTAATCATAATGGCCAGGTTCGCTCAGCATGGGCGACATTCTCTCATTCAAGCTTGGCGGTTATCCACATTTAATGTGACTGCAGGTCTGTCACTTCCAGCATCATGTTGTGTTCCAGATGAATGCGTTCTTGCAGTTCAGGAAAGCGCATCATGAAATCCTGCCTGGCCTTTAGATCATCGGCACGGCATATCATGACATGCGTGACCCCGATACCAACATCCCGATCGCCTGGGCCGAGCGAACTTCCCTGCCCAGCATCTATGGCCAAGGTCAGGTTGCGTGAGTCTGATCGGAACCGGAAGCCCAGGCTTTGCCGGGTGCCATCGCCAATCAGGCATTGGACAGGTTCAGACAAAGGCTTTCCGTCAATGCTGCACTGGATCTTGACCGAAGTATCCACAGCGGTGCCACGCAGCCGAAGATAAAGCAGAAGTTCCTGCCCCAGCGCTTGATCCGGCAGAGGCAGTCGGATCATGGCAGTGCCTGGTGCTGTCCAGCACCCCCAATCTTCCAGCCTGTGCCAATTCAACCCGTCACGCAGCAGGTTTGCCATGGCAAGATCGAGACTGGGTACCAAGGCATCCGATTTGCCTAGATGAATAGGACGCCCAATGGGAACGCGCAGCAATGCTTCCTGCCTTGCGTTGGCTGACGCTTCTACCTTCAATATTTTTTCAATGAAGTCCTCCGCCACAGCGCGCCATTCTCGTAGATTGGCGTTGGCGCGGGCATGATCGCGCAATTCCAGTCGTTTTTCGTCATTGAAGATCAGTAGTTCCAGCTTGGCCACCAGGTCATTCACATCATCTGCCCGGAAATAAACCGCGGCGCGGCCGCCTGCCTCACTGAGTGAAGTATTGCAGGAAATCAATGGCAGCGTGCCATAGGAAAGGCTTTCAGTGACTGGCAGCCCCCAGCCTTCATAAAAGCTGTTGAATACGGTGAAAAGACTATCGCGATAGAGTGTTTCCAACGCGCTGTCGCTGACGCTTGAAATGAGTAATATCCTGCTGTTTAGCGCAGGCCGGCTGCGCAGGAATTCAGCCCCTTCTTCAAAAAGCCAGCCGGATTTTCCAAGGCATATCAAGAAGGGAACGGACGCCGCTTCATGTTTGTCGAGCAGGGATTCCCAAGCCTTGAACAAAAGCAGATGGTTCTTGCGGCTTTCTAGAGTACTGACGCACAGAACAAAGCTGGCGGCCGGTGGGAGGGTGTGCTGTAGCGAATCAATAGGCGCGACGTCGCGTTCGGAAAGATACTGTTGCATGTCACCATTGAGTGCCACAGGATACACAGGCATGTTGAAATCGGGTAACAACCTGGACGCATGATGCCTGATATCCATGGCAGACCACTTCGAATTGGTCACCGCGCCGTCAACCTCCAGCACCAAGGTTGAAAACCATTGGCTGAACTCTTCAACCAGCCTTTGGGCGCAATGTTCCGGCATCATGAGCGGAATGACATCGTGAATCATCGGGACATACCGAATGCCGTATTTTTTGCGCAGCTCCCTGATTTTAAGGAAGTAGTTCTCGATCCACCATGAAGTACCAAGATTCACTAATATGACGTCATTTTCTTCCAATTGAAGTTCGAAAGTCGCCTCATTCTCGACAGCGAAATCAGACGTTTCAAAGAGCGCGAGAAATTCTCCCTCGTCCATGCCGTCACTTGATTGGGCAGCATCTTGCAAGGCGAAGAAGGTGTCCCTGCTGATCGGAAGCCAGGTACCAATATTGGGATCGAAATGAATGATGATTGGGTTGGTCCGTTCCGCAAAGACCGTCAGGGCATGATGAATGACATTAAGCTGCACCCGCTGAATTCCGGTTGGGATGCGCCATTCTTTCATGTATTGGACCAAATCGGTGATATCGAACATCAAGCGCGTTGATCGCGGTTGGCTTGCTTTTTGACGCGCTACTTCCGCAAGGGCCAGAACCCGCTCCAGTATGGTAATTTCAGCTTGCGAGTCGTGATTTCCCGCATCCAGTGCCAGGGCGGCACGATAGACTTTAATGGCTTCCTCCGGCTGCCCCAGAAGCTTGAGCGCATGACCAATCTGCAAATGAAGGTCACTGTCATTTGGTGCATGGGTCAATGCTTGCCGATAAGCAGCCAGCCCATTCGTAACGTCACCGGCTTCTTTCAGACAATGACCGCGCTGGACCCATATCGGCCAGTCATCTGCATGGATTTCAAGGTGTGCGGCATATGAGGAAGCCGCTTCGGTCCAGCGCCGGTCATCACGCAACCTGTCGCCCTCCAACTTGAAGGAGGCGGCAATTTCGAGGGTGGGTTCAGCCCGGAGCACGCGGGTTTCTGCATATCTCTGCAGCTTCCGAAACAGTTTTCGTATCATACCAATGTTATCGCGAAAGCTTGGTGAATTTGCCATATACTTCGGCCAGCCGCGCTTGATAGCGTTCGGGGGAGAATTGCTGCGCCTGAATAGGTCCAGCTTCCGCTAGACGACCGCGCAAATCAGCATCAGTATCGAGCGCGCGGATCCCCTCAACCAAGGCGCGCGTATCATAGGGGTCCACCTGTAAGGCCGCATTTCCGACCACTTCCGGCATGGAAGCCGTATTGGAGGTGAGGACCGGCGTGCCAAGGGACATTGCTTCCAAAGCCGGCAGTCCAAAGCCCTCATAAAGCGATGGGAAAAGCACAGCCTTTGCGCCCCGGATAAGGCTTACCAAAAGGGGGAACGGGGCGTAGTCAACCTGCAGAACGCGGGAGCGCCTTTCGGTAATGTTGCCGTTGCTCGGCAAATATCGGACATGATCATTGTCAGAAATCAGGCGCAGTTCTTCCTCGGATTTCCATGCCTTTTTGCCTACAATGACAAGCGGATCGGTAGCCCCCGAAGCAAGATAGGCTTCAATCATGCGACCGACATTTTTCTTGGGCTCAATGGCACCGAAGAAAAGAAAATAGTTTTTGTAATTAAGGCCAAAAGTACCCTCCACATCGCTTTTGACATCGCTGATCGGCTTGTCGCGGTAGCGTGCTGGGATGTTCACGGCCTGATAGGTGTTGGTGATACGTGTCTCAGGAACACCGAACAGGTTGATGATGTCCTTCTTGGACGCCTCACTCACGGTCACAATGTGATCGGCGCTTCTGGTCAGGCGTCGCATCAGGCGGAAATAGTGGCCCTTATTGTCCAGCGTGGTGTAGGGCAGGCGCAGCGGCACAAGATCATGCAATGTGTAGATGTTTTTGGCATTGGGAATACGGAGCGCTAGCGGATAGGTCCAATGCATGATATCCGGAGACTGACGAAAGTGAACGTTCATGCAGCGCCCGAACCACTTGTTGTAGAGTTCCTGCTTTTGATATAGGGCCTGCACGTTCCAGATATGGTCGAAATAGGGCAGGCGTGCGCGGAAAGTATCGCGGATGACGCGGTCCGTCATTGGTACCTGCGTCGCCATTTCTCCAAAGTGGAGGGTCATGGCCCGCCACAAATTCATCAAATTTTTCTCAAGCAATGACTGTTTGCTGTGGCGTGGATCGAAAAAGGCGATTTCGCGCATTATGGAATGAAAGCTGTTCGTGGAGTTCGGGGTGCCGTATAGAACACCAACCTCCGCCCCAAGGTCTCGTAAGGCGAAAGAAAGGTTCCGCGCATAGGTCGCAACGCCAGTTCCCTGTTCAAGAGACAGGTTGAAACCGTCGATGTAAATCCGAGGTTTGCGCAAGCGAATGCTCCGATTTAAGTACAAAATCGTTTAATTGATGACATCCGTCAAGTTTGAATACTGGACGGCGCGACCCTTAAAGGGCGGGCTTGAATAACTCCGAAAAAACAAGGTAACGATCCCCTTGTTAGGCTGAGGCAACGCAGATCATTGCGCTAAACGGCGGCCATGCGCCTGGAATGTATGTTTCTTATCTCAATGCCAAAGGCGCGCTATCACCCCGCCCCCTCATCCCGCAACAGCTTCTCCACCATCTCCGCCGGTACATCGCTGCTGGTGAAGCAATCGCCAGGGGCCCGCAGCAGAACAAAGCGCATTTTGCCGTCGCGGTTTTTCTTGTCTTTCGCCATGCGCCCGAGCAGTGCTTCCACCGTGAAGCGGCGCGGCAGATCGGCGATGCGCGCGGGTAGGCCGCAGCCAGTCAAGTGCGCAATCACGCGCGAAGGCCATTCCTGGCTGCAATGGCCAAGCCGCGCGGAAAGCGAAGCGGCCAGCCCAAGCCCAACCGCCACAGCCTCACCATGCAGCACGCTGCCATCAAAGCGCGCTTCCGCTTCCAAAGCGTGTCCAAAGGTATGGCCAAGATTCAGCAAAGCGCGCCCGCCCTCAGCACTTTCCTCCCGCTCATCCGCGGCCACCACGGCAGCCTTCAACTTGCAAGATTCAACCACGGCAATGGTCAAGGCTGCGGCGTCCCCCGCCACCACCGCCTGGCCATTGGCTTCACACCAATGCCAGAATTCGCCCTGCAACAACCCATGCTTGGCCACTTCCGCGTAACCCGCGCGCAATTCGCGCGGCGGTAGGGTTTGCAGCGTATCCGTATCGGCCAGCACGATCCTTGGCTGATGGAAGGCACCGGCCAGGTTTTTCCCAGCCTTTAGGTTCACCCCGGTTTTGCCGCCGACGCTGCTATCCACCTGGGCCAGAAGCGTTGTCGGGATTTGCACGAAAGGCAGGCCGCGCATCGCAATCGCCGCCGCAAAGCCTGCCAAATCCCCCACCACGCCGCCGCCAAGCGCAATCACCGATGTGCGCCGATCCACACCGGCTGAGAGCAGATCATCCAAAAGCCCATGCAGCCGGCCGAAATCCTTACTGGCCTCCCCGGGGGGGACGGTCAGTTCGGCTGCAATGGCAAAGCCCGCTTCCTGCAAACCGGCGCGCAGGCTTGGCAGATGCAGGGGGGCAACTGTGGCGTCCGAGATGATCGCCAAGCGCTTGGCCGGTAGCACCGGGGCCAGCAAGCCGCCGGCACGCGCCAGCAGGCCCTGCCCGACCAGCACTTCATAAGCGCGTTCGCCAAGCCCAACGGGCACGCATTCGGGCGGGTGATAGGCTTTCAAGCTCTGCTCCAGGCGGCGGATGGTGTTGTCCAGGCTCTCATCAATGCAGGGCAGGGTGATGTCGGCTTCGGCATAAAGCGGGTGGCGGGTGTTCATCAGGCGCTGCAGTACCTCGGCCGGGTCGGCGTTCAGGAACATGGGGCGATGTTCCCGCCCGGCCACACGGCGGATCAGCACCGAAAGGGGGCATTTCAGCCAGATGGAAATGGCGCCGCTCCCGCGAATCGCGGCCCGCGTGGCGGCATCGGCAAAGGCGCCACCGCCGGTTGCCAGCACCAAGGGCGGGCCGGCCAGCAGGCGGGAAATCACTCTGCGTTCACCATCGCGGAAATGCGGCTCGCCATAGCGGGCGAAAATTTCCGTGATCGGCATGCTGGCAGCGTTCTCTATTTCCGTGTCGGCGTCTCGAAAAGGCAGGCCCAGAAGCCCGGCCAGCCGCCGCCCGAGCGCGGATTTCCCTGCCCCTGGCAGCCCAACCAGCACAATGCTGGGCCGCGCCGGATCACGCCCTAAGGCGGGTTCCGGCAAGCTCGGCAGGGCATCATCAAAGATAGAGTTGCGCATCTTGGGACTGAGCGTTAGCACGAATTCATCAAAGCGAGAGGGAGCCCAGACGCCAGCATGTTCCGTAACCCTATTCTGCTGGTTGCTGCCGTGGTGCTTGGCCTTTTTGCCGTGGGCCTGATCCTGCTTGGTGCCTTTCCGCCCAGCGTGACCCCTCAGGCCGTGGAGCGCACCATCCCCAATGATCGTTTCCGCGGGCGCTAAACCTGCAGCCGCCCTGGCGGGGCTTTCCCGCCATGTCGAGGCGTTTTTGGAAATGTTGGCCGCCGAACGCGGCGCGGCGCGCAATACACTGGCCGCCTATCAGGCGGATTTGCAGGATTTCGCGGCCTTCACCACCGCCAAGGGCGTGGCGCTGCATGGCGCCGATAGCGCCCTTTTGCGCGCCTGGCTGGCTGGCCTGGCGGCGCAGGGCCTGGCCGCGCGCACCCAGGCACGGCGGCTTTCCGCCATCCGCCAATTCCATCAATTCCTGCTGCGGGAAGGCGTTCGCGCTGACGACCCTTCAGAATTGCTGGAAGCCCCCCGCCTGCCGCAAAGCCTGCCCAAGGCGCTGCGGGAGGAGGAGGTGGAAGCGCTGATCGCCGCCGCCGCAGCGCTCCCCGGCAAGCGCGGGCCTTTGGCAGCAGCGGTGGTGGAAATGCTTTATTGCAGCGGGCTCCGCGTTACCGAATTGGTCAGCCTGCCGGCGGCTGCCCTTCGCCCCGGCGCCCCCCTGGTTGCGGTACGTGGCAAGGGCGGGCGGGAAAGGCTGGTGCCGGTTTCCGAACGAGCCCGTGCCTTGGCCTTGGCCGCCCGGCCCGAGGAAAAGGGCAAGCCCAGCCGGTTTTTGTTCCCATCCCGTGGGGTGGGGGGG
>Ga0209651_1000669_pt1 | contig 12049 bp, 9 predicted proteins | sample LauGreFBDMM110SN_2_FD_188216 | JGI IMG/M metagenome (GOLD analysis project Ga0209651, IMG submission 188216) | Freshwater lake microbial communities from Lake Michigan, USA - Fa13.BD.MM110.SN (SPAdes) (version 2) | ecosystem: Environmental > Aquatic > Freshwater > Lake | place: Lake Michigan, USA... | reverse complement strand
AGTTTGGTGTAAGAAGACAAAGGATAATTGCAGCCGCTATGAATCCAAAAATCCACATGTTTTTTTCGATTTTTATTTCTTGATTTACGTCCGATTTTTTAAAATAAATATAAAATGGGATTTTTAAATAATAGAATACGGACACCGCTGTTGCGAAAATAGCGACTATTAATAAAGTGATCGTCGCTATGTTGGAATGTGCCTGGATCGAATCCCAAAGCAATGAAAAATAAGTGATTTTGGCGAGGAAAGTTCCCGCAGGCGGGAGTCCAATGAGTGCAATAAAACCGACAAATAATAAGAGCGATTTAATGGGTTGCGATTTTGACAAACCTTTCCATGTGTCCAAATTATCTACATCATCCAGGCCATTTTCGCTTGGATGTTCGGCCAAGAAGAAGACTAAAATTGTGCTCAAACCATAAGTTAAGCCATAAAACAATAATGCTTCTGTGGCTTCTTTAGCAGGCGAAAGCCAAACCATGGCCATAAATCCCCCATGTGCGATGCTCGAATACGCAAGCAAACGCTTGGTATTCGTCTGCCTTAAAGCCCCTAAATTTCCTATCAAAAGAGTTAGAATAGCTAATGCAGCGATGTACATGCTCATATCTGTGGGGATGAAATGGATCATGCGAATCCCTAACCAGGTTACGGCTATTTTAGGGGCAATCGAAATCCAAGCCATCCAAGGTGCCGACAAGGTTTCTAAAACATCCGGACTCCACGGTTGGAATGGCGCCCATGACATTTTAAAGAGCAAAGCGCAGGAAATAAGACCTAAGCTAAGGCCAATAAACAGTGGATCCGCTGAGGAAAAAACGCGCGTAAAGGCTGGGTTGCTAAAGGACATCGTGCCTGAAAGACCATACATGAGCGAGACTCCATACAGAAATATAGCGGATGTCGCCATGCCAAAAAGAACATAGGGCAATGCCGCTCGAGCGCCTTCTGAATCTTTTCGGATGCCGGCCAACAAATACGTACCCAAAGACATTAATTCAATGGACAAAAATAGGCTGAGCCAATGGTTGCTGATTCCCGTTAAAAGGGATCCAGACAGAATACTTAAAAATCCTATTTGCTCTTCAATGCTTAATTTTTTCCCCGTAATTTGACTGACGATCAAGATTAAAAAGCCCAAAGCTAAAATCAATAAATTGATCGCATTGCTGGCAGTTGTAATCCAAAATAATGAAAACGAAGCAAAGCCGTTATGGCCATTTTGTTGCCTTTGAAAAGCCAAGGCTAAAATAAAAAACAAGCCTAGCAAGGAAATAAAATAACGCCACGACGAACTGAATTTTTCTGGCTTTCCGTGGATAAATAATTCGGAAAATATGCCCAAAATGAGTAAGCCAAGAACTAAAATTTCCGGAAGCATCAATGAAAATCCTTGAACGATTTGGTCCAATTTTACGGATAATCCAGCAAGGGTTTCAGCAGAAAACATGTTCAAATTTAGTGTTTTTTGGCAGGTATTTTTTGACTTAAGTAAAAAGCCGTGGGATTATTTTTCAAATGAATCATTTCTTCAGGGCTCCCTTCAAAGCTTAAATATCCTCCATTTTCTCCACCTTCCGGGCCTAAATCGATGATGTGGTCAGCACATTTAATGACCTCCATATTATGTTCAATAATCACCACCGTGTCACCTTGTTCCACTAAATCATTTAAGGCCTTGAGCAATTTTTTGATGTCATGAAAGTGCAAGCCAGTCGTAGGTTCGTCAAAAATAAATAAGGTTTTTCCTTTGTTTGAATTCCCCTTTCCTAAAAAACTGGCCAATTTTACACGTTGGGCTTCCCCTCCAGAAAGTGAATTGGAGGATTGTCCTAGTTTAATGTAACCGAGCCCTACTTGGTATAGGGGGTCAATTTTCTCCGCAATTCGAGGCAATTTTTCGCTAAAGAAAGGAATGCTTTCTTCCACGGTCATGTCCAAAATTTCAGCAATGTTTTTGTCTTGGAAGGTAACCTCTAAGACTTCTTGTTTAAAGCGACGGCCCGCACACGACTCGCAGGTTAGCTTGATGTCCGCCATAAACTGCATCTCAATCGTTATTTCGCCTTCTCCTTGACATGTTTCGCAGCGACCACCCTCCACATTGAAAGAAAAATGTGCCGGTTTATATCCCCTTGATTTTGACATGGGCAGTTCGGAATATAATAGCCGAATGGCGTCATATGCTTTAATATAGGTGATCGGATTGGATCTGGACGACTTCCCAATGGGTTGTTGGTCCACCATTTCCACCCCCGCAATTTTCTGTAAACTTCCCTTTATTTCCCTAAATCTACCGGTTTCCTCGGTGCCTAATTGGAGATTTCTCAACAAAGCAGGGTATACTATTTTTCTAATGAGCGTCGATTTTCCAGACCCACTGACCCCCGTCACCACGGTCATAATTCCTAATGGAATTTTAACATCTAAATTTTTCAGGTTGTTTTCTTGTGCCCCAGTAATTTCGATGTGGGCTAACGCTTTTCTTCGAATCGACGGAACGTCAATTTGGTCTGCCCCATTTAAAAAACGTAGGGTATGACTATCCGTTATTTTATCTGCCAATGCATCCTCTAGATTCCCCTGGAAGATGAGTTGGCCCCCATGCCTTCCCGCCTCAGGACCGATGTCAATAATCTGGTCTGCAGCGCGCATGATTTCTTCTTCGTGCTCAACGACAATGACGGTGTTGCCCATTTTTTTCAACATATCCAGCACAGAAATCAGTCTTTCGGTATCACGTGGGTGAAGACCGATGCTCGGTTCATCCAAAATATACATGGAACCCACCAATGCACTGCCCAACGAAGTGGCTAATTTAATCCGTTGAAACTCACCGCCTGATAAAGTCGAACTAAGCCTATTTAGAGTTAAATAACCTAAACCCACCCGATTCATGTAGTCTAGCCGATTATTTATTTCAATCAATATTCTTTTCGCGATCGATTGATCATGCTCGCTTAATTCCAATGAATCAAAAAATGCTTTTACTTTTGACATTGGCCAAAGCACCAAGTCTATGATCGACGTGTTGTGAATTTTAACGTAGGCCGCATCTCCTCTCAATCTTGATCCTTGGCATTCGGGACACGTTGTTTTTCCCCGATAGCGCGATAACATAACTCGGTATTGAATCTTATAGGTTTCTTTTTCTAGGTGTTCGAAAAATTGCGTTAAACCCGAAAAATATTTGTTGCCCTTCCAAAGGAGTTTTTTCTCACTGTCAGAAAGATCTTTAAAAGGTCTATGAATAGGAAAATCAAAATGTATTCCATTACGCAATAATGGATGAAGCCACTCACTCATTCGCTCGCTTCTCCAAGGTGCGATGGCTCCCTCATAAACGGATAAATCATGATCCGGGATCACTAAATCAGGGTCTAGGCCCAATACTTTTCCGTAGCCTTCGCAGTTTTTACAGGCGCCATAAGGATTATTGAAAGAGAATAAATTTAAGCTAGGTTCTTCAAAAGCGATGCCATCTAATTCAAATTTGTTGGAAAATATTTTACGTTTTACGCCCTCTATTTCGATCCAACAAACACCTTCGCCTTCGAAATAGGCTGTTTGGACAGAATCTCCCAGCCTGAAAATTGTTTCTTCATCTTCAGGTTGGCTAATTAATCGGTCTATCAGTATGGCTATTTCAGTGGGCTTTTTACCAAGCGATTTCAATTGGTTTGCATCCTCAACGAGCTCTTCCAGGTCAATGATTTCCGCCTCAAATTTTAATCTTGTATAGCCTTTTTGAATAAGGAGTTGGCATTCATCCTTCAACGCTCTTTCCGTATTTGGAATCAAAGGCGCTAAAATGAGCACTTTCTTTTGGGCATGTGTTCCCACCCAATCCACGATCGTGGATACGGAATCTTTTTTAACTTCCTTTCCTGAAGTGGGCGAATATGTTTTCCCTATGCGGGCAAATAGCAATTTCAAGTAGTCGTAAATTTCCGTGCTGGTCCCGACGGTCGACCGAGGATTTTTTGTGTTTACTTTTTGTTCAATCGCAATGGCGGGGGATACTCCTTTAATGTAATCTACCGCAGGTTTCTCCATTCTACCTAAGAATTGACGGGCATAAGAATTCAAGCTTTCGACATACATTCGTTGGCCTTCCGCGAATAACGTATCAAAGGCCAATGATGATTTACCAGATCCAGAAAGTCCCGTGATGACCACAAATTGATTTCTAGGAATAGCCACATCCACATTTTTCAAATTGTGGACACGAGCACCTTTAATTATGATGTGTGTTTTCGGGTCGAGATTTTCGATGGCCGACGAGCTAACGATGCCCGTTTTTATATCATTCATGGGACAAAAATAAAGCATTTAACTTGATAAAAATTATCAATGGATAGATTTTTAAAATCCCAATTTCTATGTGATATTTGAGTTGCGATTTGTAGCTTTGCTAAATCTCAAATTTTTTAAAGTTTAAGAGTGATTGTCGCATGAAAATTTTTATGATGAATAGGATAGCAGTACTGATTTTATTTTCTTTTTTGGCTTATACGCCTAATTTATTTGCGCAGGATCCAATCGTGATTAAAGAGGAGGGAGCCAGAGGTGATTTGGATATAGAGCCAGATGTGAGTGAACTTAGTTTTAGGGAGCGATTGCATTTTGGCGGTGGTGTTACTGGATTGAGTTTTGGTAATCCTACCAGTATTGGTATTTCACCTATGGCGGGTTATTTACTCGCAAAAAATACGATTTTAGGCCTTGGAATGACGTATCAGTATTATTCTGCAAGTTATGCGGGTTTTAAAGCTACCAGTAATTTATTAGGTGAGCGTATTTTTGTACGCCAACAAATTCCTGCATTATCTGCTTTGATAGGCCAAGGATACCTAACGGCACAGTTGGAAAATTTCAATAATATGTCTCCGGGTGCCACAGGAGGATATTCAAATCCATTTTTAGTCGGCATTGGAATTGGTTCTAGAATCGGAATTAATTTGTCGCTCATGTATGATTTAAATTATTCAGAAACTTCAGGAAAGCAGTCGCCCTATGGCTCTGCAATTGTAGTTCAGGTGGGTGGATTTTTCTTTTAACTTTTTTTGTTTTTTTAAAACAATTTGGCTTTAAATCAGTCTTGTATATCGGTAAGAAATTTATAAATTCGAATTCATTTTATTAACATATGTCTACATCTACTTTTGCAGAACCTTTATTGGTTGAAGATCCTAATCGTTTCGTTTTATTTCCTATAAGACATGATGATATTTGGCAGTTTTATAAGAAAGCGGAAGCGTCCTTTTGGACAGCTGAAGAAATTGATTTACAACAAGATTTAGCCGATTGGAAAAAAATGAATGACGGCGAGCGTCATTTTATTTCGCATGTTTTGGCATTTTTTGCAGCATCCGATGGAATTGTTAATGAAAATTTAGCTAACAACTTTTTGAAAGAAGTCCAATATGCGGAGGCTAAATGTTTTTATGGTTTCCAAATCATGATGGAAAACATTCATTCGGAAACCTATTCATTGTTGATCGACTCTTATATCAATGACCCAAAGGAAAAGGATCATTTGCTTCGTGCCATTGAAACCATTGATTGCGTAAAGAAGAAGGCGGATTGGGCATTAAAATGGATCGAGAGCGATAGTTTTGTAGAGCGTTTAATTTCATTTGCTGCGGTAGAAGGAATTTTCTTCTCAGGTAGTTTTTGTTCTATATTTTGGTTGAAAAAGCGTGGTTTAATGCCAGGCTTATCCTTCTCAAATGAGTTGATTTCTCGCGACGAAGGTTTGCACTGTGATTTTGCGTGTTTATTGTATACTGAGCATATTCAAAATAAAATTTCTCAAGAACGCATTTATGAGATCATTTTGAATGCCGTAGAAATTGAAAAAGAATTTGTCACGGTGGCTCTTCCTGTTTCATTGATCGGTATGAATGCTGAATTAATGTGTCAATACATTGAATTTGTCGCAGATCGTTTATTGATTTCTTTGGGATGTAAGAAAAACTACAATGCAGTTAATCCATTTGATTTTATGGAAATGATTTCATTGCAGGGTAAAACAAATTTCTTTGAGAAGCGCGTTGCTGAATATCAAAAATCAGGAGTGATGTCAGATAAAGAGTCGATGTCTTTCTCGTTGGATGAAGATTTTTAAATCTAAACCTATTTATGTTAAATGCCTTGATGTGAATCAGGGCATTTTTTTTGCCGTATACCTACCAACGTTCAAGGACCATGGGCAAGGAAAGTCCTATGATGATGCCCGAAATGACTAGTATGTAATAGGTTAGTTTGATTTTAAACAATTCAATTAGGATGTTGGATATGATTAGAATGGAAATTACGACTATAATTTGGGCTAATTCCAATCCTATGTTGAAGGCAAATAATGGGGATAAAATCGAACTCTCCTTGCCTAACAAGCTTTGAAGGTAATTTGAAAATCCTAATCCATGAATTAAACCAAAAATACCCACAAGGATGAATTTATTTCGAGGTAATTTGGTGGATTTAGTTTTGCTCTCCTTAAAATTTAAATTGGCGAAAGCGGAAAATAAAATGGTGCAAGGAATTAAAAATTCGATCCAATTTTGAGAAAATTCAATCCATTTTAACGTGGCTAAGGCTAAGGTCAACGAATGACCCAAGGTAAAAGCCGTAATTAATAATAGGAGTTTTTTTGCGTCATAAAATTTGTAAATACATGTAATGGATAAAATGAATAACAAGTGGTCTAAGGCCTGAATATTCATGATATGCTGAAAACCTAAAACCAAATAGCTGTTAAATGTGGACATTTATGACGTAATTTTCCCTAAAAATATTGAAATTTAAAGAATTAATTAAAAAAATCTTAAATGAGGTCATTTGATTACATCATTGTAGGCGCGGGTACGGCTGGCTGTGTGCTGGCAAATCGGCTTACAGAAAACCCTTCGATCCAAGTATTATTAGTGGAGGCGGGGATGGACAGTCGTGATCCGCGCATTTTCACACCCTCTTCATACCCTTTATTAAATGGGACTACTATGAATTGGAATTTTTTTACCGAGCCTCAGAAAAATTTAGGAGGGCGTCAGATATACCAGCCGCGTGGTAAGGCAATGGGAGGAAGTAGTGCCATTAATTGCATGGCTTATATTCGTGGAAATAAAGCAGATTTTGAAAATTGGGAATCCATGGGTTGTGGCGGTTGGTCTTATGCCGACATGCTTCCGTATTTCAAAAAGTCAGAAAATAATTTAGATATTCAAAATGAATTTCACGGCCAAGGCGGTCCTTTAACCGTTTCTAATCCAAGCCAAAATACCATTTTTGGTCAGGCCTTTATCGAAGCATGTGGCTCAGTGGGAATTCCTAAAAATGCTGATTTTAATGGCGCGAGCCAAATAGGAGCGGGTATGTTTCAGTTTGCTATTGCCGATGGCCAACGAGTGACCGGCGCAAGTGCGTTTATCAATCCGATTTTAAAAAGAAAAAATTTAAAGGTTATAAGCCAATTCCATGTCACCAATTTAGTCATGGAAGGCGATCAAGTTACCGGCATTGAAGGGCATTTGAAAAATGCGAAATCGAGTACCATTTTTAGGGCAGACCAAGATGTTATCCTATCTGCAGGTTCTTTTCAGAGTCCACAAATTATGATGTTGGCCGGCATAGGCGACGCGGATTATTTGAAGTCTTTTGGCATAGAGCAGAAAGTTAATTTACCCGGAGTGGGTAAAAATTTGTCGGATCATGTTTTTGTCAATATGCATGCCCAGGCTAAAACGCAACGTGCATCATTTAATGCAGCTATTTCCGTCCCTAATTTTCTGACCTATGTGACTAAAAAGAAAGGACCCCTTTCGGCAAGTCCTTTAGAAGGTTGCGCATTTTATGATTCGGTGAATCAATCTGACCAACCCGATTTACAATTTCATTTTTCTTCCGCGTGGTCATTAGACATGTACGATTACAAAAAAATGCCCATTGACGACGGATTTACTTGTTTGCCTACTTTATTGAAACCCGAAAGTAGAGGCTATGTGGGCTTACACTCAAAATCGCCTTGGGATGCACCCAAAATAGACCCTAATTATTTATCTGATTCCGAAGGAAAGGATTTGGCCACATTAAAAAGAGGTGTGAAATTAGCACATCAAATTTTATTATCTGCTGAATTTGATCACCTTAGATTAGGCAACACATTGCCTTATCCCTCAGGAGAACTGACGGAGGAGTTGATCCAAAAACATATCGAGCGGGCGACAGAATGCGTTTATCATCCCATTGGAACTTGTAAGATGGGCAATGATGCAAGTTCGGTTACAGATCCCAAAACGCTCCGTGTGAAGGGAATAAATGGCTTGCGTGTCATTGATGCATCCATCATGCCAGATTTAGTTTCTGGAAATACAAATTCGATCGTGATGGCCATTGGCGAAAAAGGTTCTGATTTAATCTTAAATAATTATTAATTTGCACACCTAATAAATAAACATACTATGAAAAAAATCATTTTAATTTTAACTACTCTTGTTATGGCGGTAACCGCAAATGCACAAAAAGCGACTATTGAATCTTTACGCGAAGCTGAATTGAATCGTTTTAAAGTGATGATTGCACAAGACGAAAAAGGCTTAGATGCGGTGATGCATGCAGATTTAGTTTACAATCACTCCAATGCGGCTACGGACAACAAAATGAGTTATGTGGGATCTATCGTTTCAAAGAAAACCATTTACGCTTCGATTGAATCAGAGGAATTAACTCCACGGGTGTATGGAAAATTCGGAATCATTACTGGAACTGCGAAAATTAAAAATCAAGCGAAAGATGGTTCATTTACATTCAATCACCTTAAATATACCGATGTTTGGATTTTCCAAGATAAAAGATGGCAAATGCTTTCTTGGCAGTCAACGAAAATACTTAACTAAGCGTAGCGGCAAAATTTTCGATTTCAAAATAAATCAGGGCTAATTCCGACGGCTTTATGCAATAGGGAGGCAAGATGTATAAGGTATTACCCAGGGGTCTCAAAAGAATCCCTTTTTTTATAAAATAGTCGTAGGCTTTTCCTCGGATAGGATTTAAATAACCATCTTTTTCAACCGTCTCTAGTTCGCAGGCTATAATTGTGCCAACACATCTTACATTTTTGATGGTAGGATGTCCGGCCATTTTGATCTTCCATGCTTCATGATTTATCTCGATGGCTGCGATATTAGACCAAGTAGCTTCCTCCTCCATCAGGTCCATGCTGGCGTTCGCTGCCGCGCAAGCAAGGGGATTTGCCGTGAAGGAATGGGAATGAAAAAGAGTCTTCTTTCGATCTGAAGAAAGAAAAGATTCAAATAGTTGATCCGAGCAAACAGTAACCCCCAACGCCATCATGCCACCGGTTAAACCTTTTGACAAGCAAACGATATCAGGTTTTTGCTGCAAATAATCCATTGCAAACCATTTACCTGTACGACCAAAACCCGTCATGATTTCATCGGAAATGCTGATCAATCCCTGATCTTTTGTTAATGAAATGATCTTATCTAAGGTTTCAGCGGCATACATGTTCATGCCACCAGCACCTTGAATTAAGGGTTCAAAAATGATGGCCGCATATCCTTCAGCCTGCTTTAATTTAGTTTCTAATGCTTCTAGACATAAAGCTTCATTTTTGGGATTAGGGATAAATTCTACCTCAAAAAGCATGTCTTGAAATGGTGCATTGAAGGAGCTGGGCGCCCCCAAACTCATCGCCCCAAACGTATCTCCATGGTAAGCATCTTCAAACGCAATAATTTTCCTTCGCTTTTCATTGCCTTGGTTATGAAAGAATTGTAAGGCCATTTTTATCGCGACTTCCACGGCGGTAGACCCATTATCCGAGTAAAATACTTTTTGGAAATTGGCCGGTAAGTGGCTTAATAACCTCTCTGCTAAGCGGATCGCAGGATCATGGGTAAAACCTGCAAAAATGACTTGTTCTAATTTGAGCGCCTGTTCATACACTTTTTGGGCCATATAAGTATTTGCGTGCCCATGTAAATTTACCCACCAAGAAGCGATGGCGTCAATGTATTGTTTTCCGTCCTCATCATATAAATAGACTCCCTCGCCACGTACAATGGCGATGGATGAAGGTTCGATAAAATGTTGCGTAAATGGATGCCAAACAACTTTTTGATCTCTTTCTGATAGACTAATTTGAGATGGATTTGGCATATTTTATAATAGTTTCTGGCGTAATTTCCTGTTCTTGTTGGACACGCAAAACTACGGGTAATTGTGTATACTTTAAAATGAATTTTTCTCCTGAAGGATTTGAAGGTCCATTGAAGACAATTCCCATGATGGGAATATGATTATCCTTAAGTATTTGGTAGGTCAACAACGTATGATTGATGCTTCCTAAGTAATTTTTACTCATCAAAAGTACAGGTAAATTAAGTTTTTTTATGAGGTCTAAATTCGTTTGATGGTCATTGACCGGTACGAGAATTCCTCCTGCCAGTTCCACAATCAATGCATTGGAGGTTTGTGGCAATTGAATTTTTTCTAGGTCAATTGTGACCCCGTCGATCTCTGCAGCCGTGTGTGGGGAAAGCGGTTGGCTTAATACATAACTAGAATCCCAAACTTTTAAGTTGGGCAATTGGGTCATTTTTTTTATAAATAAAGCATCCGCTTCCTCCGGATTTCCGGATTGAATCGGTTTCCAGTAGTCGGCCTGCAGCGCTTGAGTAAAGATGGCTGATATGAGTGTTTTGCCAATTTCAGTTCCAATCCCAGCGACAATGAACGATTTATGCATCGGTTTCCATGGTTTTAATGAGGGCTAAAATAGCTTCTTTTTTTGTCAAGCTGTTCAACGTGATGCGTATTCTTTCTTCCCCTTTTGGGACGGTGGGATAAACAATGGCTTTGACGGCAAATCCAGCTTCTTGTATCGCTAATGCTTTATTTTTAACGGCTTTATTCCCGGCGACGAAAAAGGTTTGAATGGCTGTTTTACTGGGTCCCCAATGGCTGGATGTAGCATGTTCAACAAAATAGGCTATATTTTCCTTTAATTTTTTTCGTAGGTCACTCTGCGTTTCCAACAAACCTAAGGTGGTCAATAAGCTCGATACATGATGTGGACTTGGGGCCGTTGAGTATATAAAGGGTCGGGCGAAATTGATTAAAAAATCAATTAACGTTTGTGAGCCTAAAACAACTGCCCCTGCATTTCCCCAGGCTTTACCAAAAGTAATGACTCGGGCAAATATCTCTTTTTCGATGCCCATTTCTACCGCTAATCCATTTCCAATAGGCCCATAGACTCCACCTGCATGGGCTTCGTCCAGGATTATTTCAGCGTTGTATTTATTTTTTAATTGGACTAATTCCCTCAAAGGTGCCATGTCGCCATCCATGGAATATACGGATTCAACCAAAATCCATTTGGGCGTTTCGTGGGGGTATTCGCGCAATAATTTTTCTAAATCCGCTAGGTCATTATGGGCAAATATTTTACGTTCTGCTTTTGATAAGCGCAAGCCGTCGATTAAACTTGCGTGCAATAATTGATCACAAAATACGACTTGATCTTTTTGAGCGATGGATGAGATTAAACCTACATTGGCATCGTATCCACTGCTAAATAATATAGATGCTTCTGCCTGATGAAACTCGGCACATTTTCTTTCAAATTGGTCCACCTGAATGGATTGTCCTGAAATCAATCTCGAGCCAGTGGATCCATTAATGGAAATCAAATTAGATTTTAATGCTTTAAAATCAGCGTCAATTTTATCTGCTAAGGATGGATTCTTAGCTAGACCCAAATAATCATTGGAGCAAAAATCGACCAAGTTATTAACAGAAATCAATGAACGAACAAGACCATTTTCTTGGCGTTCTACTAGTTGATTATGTAAAATTTGCTGGTGAGATTTCATCATGTATTTCCCTTGCAAATTACGAATTTTAGGCTGACATGGAGCGAATTACCCATAGATTCCATCAAAATTGATTAAGTAATTGATCATTTCTGTTAAAAATGATGAAAAATGTTTGACAATCTAATATATGTAATGTAGTATTG
>Ga0209651_1000666_pt1 | contig 12081 bp, 9 predicted proteins | sample LauGreFBDMM110SN_2_FD_188216 | JGI IMG/M metagenome (GOLD analysis project Ga0209651, IMG submission 188216) | Freshwater lake microbial communities from Lake Michigan, USA - Fa13.BD.MM110.SN (SPAdes) (version 2) | ecosystem: Environmental > Aquatic > Freshwater > Lake | place: Lake Michigan, USA... | reverse complement strand
GCTTGTCTCGACCGCCACACCTGCCAATGCTGTGCCCCTGTTTTCGATGCAGACGGGTGGGTCGACGAATTTCAAACTGACGTGTTTTACGTTTCCTTGACCTTGTTTTGTCTTGACCTTGTTTTGTTCCCTTGACCTTGTTTTGTCTTGACCTTGTTTTGTTCCCTGTTTTGGTTTGGGGTGGTTTTGTGTTTTAGTATACACTTAGCACACAGCACACAGCAGGGCGATGTGTGTAGCATGGTTTTTTTTATTTGAACAATTTCAATTGGTGACCGGAGCTGACCCACAGCCCGTGGCGCGTGGCGACCATGCCCATTGGATCGGGCACCGCACACACCGGGCGAAACCCGTCGCCGTCCCACGCCAGCACTTGATTTTGAGTTTCACTCGCGATCAGCACTTCGCCCACCCACAACACGGCCCGCACCATACCCCCGCCAAACGGGAGCACGCGTAACACGGCGCCCAACACCGTCAGCACTTGCACGCGATGATTGCCCACATCGGCCACCACCAACGCTTCCTCTGCGGTGGCCACGGCGGTGGGCTGGTCAAACTGGCCCGGTGCCGTCCCGTACGATCCCACGTGACGCACCCAGGTGTCATCGAGACGAAAGACAGACAACCGACTGTTGTACGTGTCGGCCACCACGACCTCTTCGCCCATCATGGTCAGGCCATGTGGGCCATTGAGATGCCGCGGGCCACTCCCTTCGCCATCGCCCAACGTGCGACACGTGTCGCTGGCGACGTTGTCAAACACGACGATGAGCGCCCGCTGCCAGTCCGCGACCAGCACCTCACCCGTGCGCGCCACGGCAATGGCCACTGGACACCGCAAGGTGCCAGCGGGGCCCTGGAGCGTGTGCAGGGTGTCCCCGCGTGCGTTGGCCACCACAATGCGGGCAGGCTTGGTTTCGGCTATCAACAGATCGGAACTCCAGTCATCTGACCATGGATTGGAACTAGCGAGTCCGGCGGGTCGACAAAAGCCGGGCGGAGCGGTGCGCTGCAACTCGCCCCGAACCTGGGCCCAATCAACGTCAACACGTCACGTCAACGTCAACGTCAACACGTCACGTCAACGTCAACGTCAACACGTCACGTCAACGTCAACGTCAACATACTAACACATAGGACTCCTATGTACCTCAAAGGCCCACCACAAATTTTTGGCGGTGGCCACTTGCAGTTCTTTTGAGGTGGCATGGAGGGCCCGGCCTTCGACGACGCGATGCAAAAACGGCAACACCAATTTGCCAAAACCAAAGGCCGTGGCCCCCAAAATGGCCACGGTCCGCGAGCGGTCGTTCCATTGCTTGGCCACATTCACGCGGTGGTGCACCAGGGTGCGGCAGTGCTGCCGGGCCGCATCCAGCTCGTCCATCAACTGGTCCATAACCCTGTCGGACAAGTGCAGGTGGCGGAAGTGGTGGGGGTGGGGGTAGACGAGCGTCAACGGCGGCGGCATGGCGGCTTGGGCGTCTGGCACGGCTGGCACGGCCGGGGGCAGCGGCAGCAGCGGCAGCAGCGGCAGCAGCGACAGGTGACCTTGCCGCTGGGCCATCTGCATCAGCATGTCCCAATGCTCTTGCAATACTTGCTGCTCCTGCCATCGTCGCTTGAGGCTCATGGTTAAGTTGTGACCTATCGTCCTAGTGGTCCGGCTCCTGGGCGAATTCTGGAATTCTGGCCTTGGGAATTCTGGGAATTCCTGGGAATTCCTGGGAATTCCTGGCATTGCCTAGGCCCTTCACCTCACAACATGTCGCTGGAAACGTTGTGTTGTGCTGTGTGTCACGGTGGCAAACAAGAAGATCAACTGCTGCTGTGCGATGGGTGTCCCGCCGCGGTCCATCTGTTTTGTTTGCAGCCGAAACTGTCCAGGATTCCCGAGGTGGACTGGTATTGTCCGGCCTGTACGTTGCGGCCGTCGCAGATCTGGTTGGGCACATCACCCTTGCTCGAAGGCCGCAGGTGGTTGCAGTTGCGTCAGTATGCCAAGGCCGATGCGACGCTGCAACGCTTGGCCGATGACGACGCGCTGATTGCGATGGGTCAGTCGTGCGTCGAACAAGGCCTGTACCACCGTGCCGATGAGGTGTTGGACCGTGCCCATCAGATGGCCAAGGATGACACGGACATTGTGTTTTGGCGGCGCTGTCTGTCCTTGCTGAGGGCTGACTTGGCTGAGGTCTCCACGCTTCAATTCCAGGGGGAGGCCGCGGAGCTGACTGCCATGGCGGGCGTGATGTTGGTGCGTGGTCAGTATGACAAGGCCGACTACATGCTGAAGGTCGCGTTGACCCAGCAAAAGGGCAATCACGACGCCGTGACGCTGACGTACCTCGGTCAGTCGTGCCTCGCGGCCCTCGCCCAAGGCAATTACCGCCGGGCCAAGAAGGTGTTGATTCGTGCCTATGCCTTTGCTGTGGCCGAGTCCGTTGAGTCCGCTGTGTTGTTTTGGCTGAGCAGTGTGTGTATATAAGAACTATGCGCAGGCGCTGTCGCTGGCCGCATCGTTGCCGCGGGACCCCTTTGTGCTGACCCTATTGGCCAAGTGTTTGCACGGTCAAGGCCAGCTGCCGGAGGCCCTGTCCCTGTTTGAGGATGCGTCATGGTCATGACGTGTGCGCTGGGGCGACCCTGGCCGGCAAGGGCGCGTTACTGCTGCAACTGGACCCGCCCCGTGCCCAACGCGTGTTGGAAGAGGCCTTGGCCATCCAAGAACGCCTGGGCGAGCACGTGGACGTGGCCAGCACGCTCGTCCACCTGGCCGCGTGTGGCAACATCCGCCACTATGGGCGCGCACTGTCGATCTACAAGCGACTGAGCCGCGCCCATCCTCAAGCGGCCATCATTTTGAAACGACTGGCCACTTTAGTGGAAGCCGGCCATCCCCGCCAAGCCGCCGCCATCACCGAGTGTGCTGCCGTCGCCGCCGTCAAAGCCGAGCACCAGCCGTGCGGCCAGTGCAGTCGGATGGCCGTGCACCGTGGCCATTTTTGTGGTCGATGCAAGATGGAGTGGTATTGCGACAAGGCGTGTCAACGGTTGGCATGGCCCTCCCACCGGCCGCACTGCCGTGCCAAGCCATTAAAGCCCGCAAAGCCGGCCAAGCCCGCGGAGCAATGAGACTTTGTTTTGTGTATAAACCCCATGTCATCTGTAGTCCTCGCCACTTTTTCCAGCCAGGAACCATGAACCAGGAACCCAAGAGCTCACAACATTTCGACCCCGCCCCAAGCCCCCACTGGCAGGTGTGCGGCATGTGTGCTGTGATGTGCTGAGCTGAGCTGTGATGTGATGTGATGTGTGCTGAGCTGTGTGCTGAGCTGTGTTGTGATGTGATGTGTGTATTACAGCACACATGGAGCACCAACCCTTTGCGGACTTGCCCGAGGCCCTTGCACTCCACGACCGTTCGGTGGACATTTTTGAACGTGGCGAATACGCAAGAGCCTTGCCCTTGGAAGAACAAGTGCTGGTTCTCAGCCAAACGGCGCATGCCGCCTCCCCCTCCCCTCAAACCATCCTCGACGTGGTGGTCGCCATGTCTGAACTTGGCAAAACCAAACGGTCCCTCGGTGACTTGCCCGGTGCCCAGGCCGTGTTGCAGCAGGCCGTGGCCCTCGCCGAGCCACCACCGGTCGGCCCCGTCCATCCACGTCTCGCGCTAGCCTTGCAGGACCTTGGTCTGGTGTTGCAGAGGCGTGGACTGTATGACGAGGCCGATGCGACGCTGCAACGCGCCTTGACCATGCAGGAGCAGATGCTGGGGCCCCATCACGACGATGTGTCCATGACGCTGACTCACATGGGCGAGTCGTGCAGGGCGCAAGGCAATTATCGTCGGGCCAAGAAGGTGTTGATCCGTGCGGTGGCGATCGCCGAGCTGCACGTGGTACCGGATCAGTATCCCAACAGCTTTCTCTTTGCTTTGCATATCCTGTGCTGTGTGTACATCCACTTGGAGGAGTATGGCCGGGCGCAGCCGATGGCCGAACGGCAGCTGGCTCTGGAGGAGCAGTTCAACGACCCAGACCACCCCGAAGTCGGCGTGGCATTGACCAATGTGGCGATGTGTTTGGAAGGTCAAGGCAAGCTCAGCGAGGCCCTGTCCTTGTACGAGCGTCACTTGGCCATTAACGAGCGCGTGTATGGTCCGAATCACACGGAAGTGGCCTCGTCCCTCAGCAATATCGGTGGATTGTATCGCAAGCAAGGCGACCATCGCCGGGCCAAAGGCGTGTTGGAACGTGCATTGGCTATTTATGAGCGTGCATTGGGACCCCAGCACTTGGACGTGGGCAACACTCTTCAGCACCTGGCCTCTTGTTGCCATGCAGCGGGAGAGCTGACCCAAGCCAAGACCTTGCTGGAACGTGCCCTTGCGATTCTCGACACGCAACTCGGCCGCACCCATCCGGACACAGCCTGCATCTTGAAGGACTTGGCCGGTCTCGCCACCATCGCCGGCCGACCCCGTCAAGCCGCCGCCCTGGCCGAGCGTGCCGCCGTCGCTGCCGACGTGGCCGAGCACCAGCCGTGTGGGTGGTGCGGTCGAATGGCCGTGCACCGGGCCAAGTTTTGCGGTCGTTGCAAGATGGTGTGGTATTGCGACAAGGAGTGTCAGCGTGCGGCGTGGCCGTGCCACAAGCCGCACTGCCATGGCAAGCCGGCTTCGCCCGCGCCCCCCCAATGAGACTTTGTTTTGATAAAACCCCCCATGCAACACGCACACCATACGACGAAATTCTGGCACAACCTCGCCACTTTTTTCAGCAGCCAGGAACCAGCCAGGAACCATGAACCAGGAACCCAAGAGCTCACAACATATCGACCCGGCCCCAAGCCCCCACTGGCAGGTGTGCGGCATGTGTGCTGTGATGTGTTGTGCTGTGATGTGATGTGTTGTGATGTGATGTGTGTTGAGCTGTGTTTGATGTGTGTATCACAGCACACATGGAGCACCAACCCTTTGCGGACTTGCCCGAGGCCCTTGCACTCCACGACCGTGCGGTGGCCACGTCCAGCCGTGGCGAATACGCGAGTGCCTTGCCCCTGCGTGAACAAGTGCTGGTGCTCAGCCAAACGGCGCATGCCTCCCCCACCCCGAGCCCTAAAGCCCAAACCATCCTCGACGTGGTGGTCGCCATGTCTGAACTTGGCAAAACCAAACGGGCCCTCGGCGACTTGCCCGGAGCCCAGGCCGTGTTGCAGCAGGCCGTCGCCCTCGCCGAGCCACCACCGGTCGGCCCCGTCCATCCACGTCTCGCGTTGGCCTTGCAGAACCTCGGTCGGGTGTTGCAGCAGCGTGGACGGTACGACGAGGCCGATGCGACGCTGCAACGCGCCTTGACCATGCAGGAGCAGATGCTGGGGCCCCATCACGACGATGTGTCCCTGACGCTGACTTTCATGGGCGAGTCGTGCTCCGCGCAGGGCAATTTTCGTCGGGCTAAGAAGGTGTTGATCCGTGCGGTGGCGATCGCCGAGCTGCACGTGGTACCGGATCAGTATCCCAACAGCTTTCTCTACGCCTTGCATTACCTGTGCGGTGTGTACCTCCAAACGGAGGAGTATGGCCGGGCGCAGCCGATCGCCGAACGGATACTGGCTCTGGAGGAGCAGTTCAACGACCCAGACCACCCCGAAGTCAGCGCGGCATTGAACAATGTGGCGATGTGTTTGGCAGGTCAAGGCAAGCTCAGCGAGGCCCTGTCCATGTTTGAGCGTGATTTGGCCATTAACGAGCGCGTGTGTGGTCCGAATCACACGGAAGTGGGCACGACCCTGGTCAATATGGGCAGCTTGTATGTCAAGCTAGGCGACCGCCGGGCCAAAGGCGTGTTGGAACGGGCCTTGGCTATTTATGAGCGTGCATTGGGACCCCAACACTTGGAGGTGGCCGCCACTCTCGGCCACCTGGCCTCCTGTTGCCTTGCAGCGGGAGACCTGGCCCAAGCCAAGACCTTGCTGGAACGTGCCCTTGCGATTTACGAGCCACTCGGCCGCACCCATCCGGACACAGTCTGCATCTTGAAGGACTTGGCCGGTCTCGCCACCATCGCCGGCCGACCCCGTCAAGCCGCCGCCCTGAGCGAGCGTGCTGCCGTCGCCGCCGACGTGGCCGAGCACCAGCCGTGCGGCCAGTGCGGTCGGATGGCCGTGCACCGGGCCAAGTTTTGTGGTCGTTGCAAGATGGTGTGGTATTGCAACGCGGAGTGTCAGCGTGCGGCGTGGCCGTGCCACAAGCCGCACTGCCACGCCAAGCCCGCGCCCCCCCAATGAGCTTATTTTGATAAAACCCCCATGCAACACGACCTGAAACGATTGTTGGAATTAGCCCTAAGCCCTAAGCAACCTCGCCACTTTTTTCAGCCAGGAACCAGCGAGGAACCAGCCAGGAACCCAAGAGCTCACAACATATCCCACCCACTGATTTGGAATTCTGGCCTCGCCACTTTTTCCAGCCAGGAACCAGCCAGGAACCATGAACCAGGAACCCAAGAGCTCACAACATATCGACCCCGCCCTAAGCCCCCTCTGGCAGGTGTGCGGCATGTGTGCTGTGATGTGTTGTGTTGCAATTGTGATGTGATGTGATGTGTGTTGAGCTGTGATGTGATGTGTGTATTACAGCACACATGGAGCCCCAACCCTTTGCGGACTTGCCCGAGGCCCGTGCACTGCACGACCGTGCGGTGGCCACGTCCAGCCGTGGCGAATACGCGAGTGCCTTGCCCCTGCAAGAACAAGTGCTGGTGCTCAGCCAAACGGCGCATGCCTCCCCCACCCCGCAAACCATCCTCGACGTGGTGTTCGCCATGTCTGAACTTGGCAAAACCAAACGGTCCCTCGGTGACTTGCCCGGAGCCCAAGCCGTGTTGCAGCAGGCCGTCGCCCTCGCCGAGCCACCACCGGTCGGCCCCGTCCATCCACGTCTCGCGTTGGCCTTGCAGGACCTTGGTCGGGTGTTGCAGAAGCGTGGTCGGTACGACGAGGCCGATGCGACGCTGCAACGTGCCTTGACCATGCAGGAACAGATGCTGGGCCCCAATCACGATGACGTGTCCCTGACGCTGACTGGCATGGGCGAGTCGTGCTCCGCGCAGGGCAACTATCGTCGGGCCAAGAAGGTGTTGATCCGTGCGGTGGCGATCGCCGAGCTGCACGTGGTGCCGGACAAGTGTCCCGTCACGTTTCTCTCAGCCTTGCATAACCTGTGCGGTGTGTACATTCATTTGGAGGAGTATGGCCGGGCGCAGCCGATCGCCGAACGGCAGCTGGCTCTGCAAGAGCAGTTCAAGGGCCCAGACCATCCCCAAGTCGGCGTGGCATTGACCAATGTGGCGATGTGTTTGCATGGTCAAGGCAAGCTCAGCGAGGCCCTGTCCATGTTTGAGCGTGCATTGGCGATTACCGAGCGTGTGCATGGTCCGAATCACACGGAAATGGCCACGGCCCTGGTCAATATGGGCGATTTGTATCTCAAGCAAGGCGACCGCCGGGCCCAAGGCGTGATGGAACGGGCCTTGGCTATTTATGAGCGTGCATTGGGACCCCACCACTTGAAAGTGGCCGCCACTCTCGGCCACCTGGCCTATTGTTGCCATGCAGCGGGAGACCTGGCTCAGGCCAAGACCTTGCTGGAACGTGCCTTGGCCATTTACGAGCCACTCGGCCGCACCCATCCTCGAGCGGCCACCGTCTTGCGCAACCTGGCCACTTTAGCCACCCAAACCGGCCGACCCCGTCAAGCCGCCGCCCTGAGCGAGCGTGCTGCCATCGCCGCCGACGTGGCCGAGCACCAGCCGTGCGGCCAGTGCGGTCGGATGGCCGTGCACCGGGCCAAGTTTTGTGGTCGTTGCAAGATGGTGTGGTATTGCAACGCGGAGTGTCAACGTGCGGCGTGGCCCTCCCACAAGCCGCACTGCCACGCCAAGCCGGCGCCCCCCCAATGAGCTTGTTTTGATAAAACCCCATAAAACGACCTGAAACGATTGTTGGAATTAGCCCTAAGCCCAGCAACCTCGCCACTTTTTTCAGGAGCTCACAACATATCGATCCCACCCACTGATTTGGAATTCTGGCCTCGCCACTTTTTCCCAGGAACCAGCCAGGAACCCAAGAGCTCACAACATATCGACCCGCCCCAAGCCCCCACTGGCATGTGTGCGGCATGTGTGCGGCATGTGTGCATGTGTGTTGTGTTGTGATGTGTTGTGAGTTGTGATGTGTTGTGAGTTGTGATGTGTTGTGAGTTGTGATGTGTGTTGTGATGTGTTGTGTGTATTACAGCACGCATGGAGCACAAACCCTTTGCGGACTTGCCCGAGGCCCTGGTCCTCCACCGTCGTGCGGCAACCATGTGGAACCGTGGCGAACACGCGAGTGCCTTGCCCTTGCTAGAACAAGTGCTGGTGCTCAGCCAAACGGCGCATGCCTCCCCCTCCCCTCAAACCACCCTCGACGTGGTGTACGTCATGTGGCTACTTGGCCAAATGAAAGAGGCCCTCGGCGACTTGCCCGGTGCCCAGGCCGTGTTGCAGCAGGCCGTCGCCCTCGCCGAGCCACCACCGGTCGGCCCCATCCATCCACGTCTCGCGTTGGCCTTGCAGAACCTCGGTCAGGTGTTGCAGCAGCGTGGTCGGTACGACGAAGCCGATGCGACGCTGCAACGCGCCTTGACCATGCAGGAGCAGATGCTGGGGCCCCATCACGACGATGTGTCCGAGACGCTCATCTTTATTGGCAAGTCGTGCTTCGCGCAGGGCAATTATCGTCGGGCCAAGAAGGTGTTGATCCGTGCGGTGGCGATCGCCGAGCTGCACGTGGTACCGGATCAGTATCCCCAAAACTTTCTCTACGCCTTGCATTACCTGTGCGGGGTGTACCTCGAAACGGGGGAGTATGGCCGGGCGCAGCCGATGGCCGAACGGCAGCTGGCTCTGGAGGAGCAGTTCAAGGACCCTCACCATCCCAGAGTCGGCGCGGCATTGTCCAATGTGGCGGCATGTTTGAAAGAGCAAGGCAAGCTCAGCGAGGCCCTGTCCATGTCTGAGCGTGCCTTGGCCATTGCTGAGCGCGTGTGTGGTCCGAATGAATCGCAAGTGGCCTCCGCCCTGTCCAATGTGGGCTTCTTGTATGTCAAGCTAGGCGACCGCCGGGCCAAAGGCATGTTGGAACGGGCCTTGGCTATTTTTGAGCGTACATTGGGCCACCACTTGCCAGTGAACGTGGCCGTCACTCTTCAGCACCTGGCCGACTGTTGCCTTGCAGCGGGAGAGCTGGCCCAAGCCAAGACCTTGCTGGAACGCGCCCTGGCCATTTTTGAGCCACTCGGCCGCACCCATCCTCGAACGGCCATCATTTTGAAACGACTGGCCACTTTAGCCACCAAAGCCGGCCATCCCTGCCAAGCCGCCGCCCTGGCCGAGCGTGCTGCCGTCGCCGCCGACGTGGCCGAGCACCAGCCGTGCGGCCAGTGCGGTCGGATGGCCGTGCACCGTGGCCATTTTTGTGGTCGATGCAAGATGGAGTGGTATTGCGACAAGGAGTGTCAGCGTGCGGCGTGGCCCTCCCACAAGCCGCACTGCCATGGCAAGCCGGCGCCCAAGCAGCCCAAGCAGCCCAAGCCCGCGCCCCCCCAATGAGCTTGTTTTGATAAACCCCCCATGCAACACGCACACCATACGACGAAATTCTGGACTCGCCACTTTTTTCAGCCAGGAACCAGGAACCTCAAAAAAGTGGAGCTCACGCGAGTGAGGTGAGCCCAAGGAGCTTTTTTTTTGGGTATTGATATACATTTTTATGTTAATTGCTCTATGCAATGCATGCTCTATACCCCCTCTATGCCTGCGCCATGGCGCGCGCCACCACCGTGTTCATCTCTGCTTTGTAGGCCAAATACAGGGTGTTGAGATGGTGGTAGTCTTGCACCGATTGGGGTGGGCGTGGAAACGCATGGGACTGTCCCCCTATCACCATGACCTTGGCGTGGGGTTGCATCCAGTACCAGCGCTTCAGATCACGCTTTTCCCGGCGAGACAGGGGCAAGGGACCTTTTTGAATGGTGTGGGCTTTAGGGCTAATGCGTTGACTGCGATGTTGACGTTGACGTTGACGGTCACGTTGACGTTGACGGTAGGGCGCTTGGCCTTGGGTTTGTCCTTGGCCTTGGGTTTGGGCTTGGCCTTGGCCTTGAGTTTGGACTTGGGTTTGCGGAAACAAGGGGGCCGGCATGATGATGCAATTCTCCACGGGCAGCGTGCTGGGAGTAAACGTGAGATAGGCAGGCATGAGATGGCTCTTGATAGCTTGCGGTTGAAAGCCCTTGCGCCACATGGTAAGTTGTGAAGCAGCTTTAGGGCACAGTCAGCAGAGCGTGAGCGTCAAACGTCCAGCAGAGCGTCCAGCAGAGCGTGAGCGTCAAACGTCCAGCAGAGCGTCGAACGTCCAGCAGAGCGTGAGCGTCCAGCGTCCAGGGTTCAGCGTCCAGCGTCCTCCAGCGTCCAGCGTCCTCCAGCGTCCAGCGTCCAGGGTTCAGGGTTCAGCGTCCAGCGTCCTCCAGTTCAGCGTCCTCCAGCGTCAAAACCCACTGTTTACACTTAATTTATTGACACAACATGTCCCACGCAAAGGGGGTCAGGACATGGGTCAACCCGTGGTTGCGTTGACTCCATGCATACACCTGTTGGCAGGCGTGGCGAAGTTCGGGCAAGGGGTGCAACTCAGAGACGAGGGCCAGGATTTGGGCAAAGCCACACGCCCGCAAATCGTCGGGCCCTTCTCCCATCATGATGCGGATGTCTCGGAATATGACTGCGGGTGACTTGTGTTGGAGGGTACTCCACCAAAAGAGGCGAGCAGAGAGGGGGCGAACGGTCAAACGCTGCCGCAGCAGATCGATCTGCATGTCGACGATGGGCTGGGTATACGGAACGAGCACGACGGCATCCCCCGGCGAGTAGGGGTGGACGGCCGCGTAGAGGGGGCGGACGGTTCCAAAATGCTCGACCACCCGCCGAGGGGTGGGTTGCGTGTCGCGGGAGCAACACAAGCGCGCACACAGGTCGAGGACCGCCCCGGGACGGACCGACAGGGCGCGGACCGCCTTCCACGGCAGAAACGTGCCCCGCAGTTTGAGGGAGTGCAGCGGCGACCGCACGGTCAACTGTTGCAAGCGGGTATAGCTGACATCCAGGTGGGTGACGGGGTGGGTGATCTCGAGGTGAGGCCCGCCACGGATGTGCGTGAGCGTCAACGAGGGCACGGCAGGCAAGCTGGGCCACTCTTCCCACACCCAGTTGGCCAGGGTCAGGTGCTGCAGACGGAGCCTGGAGAGCACGTTGGACACGCACAGCGCTGGAGCACTAGCCCAGGGTTGAGGCATGTGACACCCGCATGTCGCGACACCCGCAAACACGACTTCACGATCGGGACAGAGCCGGACCCCGCAGCGGCACGTGGGCGTGTACGCACCCGCCCAACGCAAACGCTCCAGTGGGCTCATGTGCAAGAAATCCACAATCGGGTTGGTCCATGCGCACTGCTCCACGGACAAATCGGTGACGGCGGAGGAAGACATCGGGCCCACTCGACAACGGGTCAAACGCAACGTACGCACCGACGGGGGCAGCAGGCCTTGCGTCAACTTGACGTCGGTCAAGTGGAGGGTGGTCAAGCGTGGCCAATGGGAGGGCACCAGACGCTGGACGGACAAGGCTGACAAGGCCAGGGTGTGCACTTTGGGAAACGGCCCCGGCATGGGGATCCACGTCAGCGCGAGCAAATGGGGTTTCAGGGCGTCACACCACCCCAAAAACGCACGGGACAACCGACGCATCGTGGGCAGCTCGTGGTGAGGCAGGTAGAGCAAAATGGACTTGATCACATCTTCGGGCAGTTGCAACGTCCCTTGATTGCTTAGGGCTTGAGCCTGCACACGCTTTTGATAACGGGTCAACATGCCAGTGGGAGGACGGAGGAGAGCAGGAGGAGAGCAGGAGGAGAGGAGTTCAGTTGTGTGTGTCACCCCTTTTTTTTTTTTGGTCACCACTTTTGTGTGTG
>Ga0209651_1000665_pt1 | contig 12081 bp, 11 predicted proteins | sample LauGreFBDMM110SN_2_FD_188216 | JGI IMG/M metagenome (GOLD analysis project Ga0209651, IMG submission 188216) | Freshwater lake microbial communities from Lake Michigan, USA - Fa13.BD.MM110.SN (SPAdes) (version 2) | ecosystem: Environmental > Aquatic > Freshwater > Lake | place: Lake Michigan... | reverse complement strand
GATCTACCGCCGCTTCTCCATGGACCACATCGCCACCTACCTCCCCCCGGGCCACCCTGTCGATTTCCGTATACCCCCTCTCTCTTACATCGTTAAGCGCGACCGCACACACACCCGACTCGCCGAGTACATGGCGGCGCAGTCTATCTTCTACGGCGACGAGCCCCCGGTCCCGCGCGACCAGTACCTCAATCGCTCGCCAGGCAGCCTCCTCTTCGACCTGCGCGCGAGGCTCGGGCACGTCATGACCCAGGAGGAACGCGCGCGCGCCGCGGCCATCGAGAGCCTCTCCGAAGAGGCGGCCCGGGCCATGGGGGAGTAAAAAAATCATTCCAAACTCATCACACGCGTACGCGCGCGCCGTCCACAGCACACGCATGGAGCGCCACGCCATACCAGACATAGACATCCGCACCTCCCTCGCCAAGCGCGGCCTCGACTGCCATCTCCTCATGGAGCCGCGCGGCGGACAGGACACTCTCCCCGCATACCGCACCGCACTCTGCGCCGAGTTGAAGCCCGTTGTGGATGCCGCCTACGAACGCGAGTTGACCGAGGCCCATCTCCTCCACGAGACCTGGGCCGTAACCCTGCGCCACATCGAGGCCCCCAACGCTGTCGTCGCGTGCGCCACTCTCCAGTTCATCCCCGCTTACCCGTGCTACTTCCACACCCGTTTCGAGGCGGTCCACCCGGAGAACCAGGGCGTGGGGTTTGGACGGCTCCTTTACGAATGCATCGCCGCGTGGACCCGCTTCCTCGCGCTCAATGACACGCTGGTCCTCCACGCCATCGTCTGCGCCAACCACCAGTACTTCCTTGTCTCCACCATAGACAGGGAGGACGGCGAAGACGAGGACGACAACGAGCTAGGTCACGGGACCTTCCTAAAAAAGCTCGGCTTCGTGCGGGCCCTCCACGACTTCGCCCAGGACATCGATCGCGAGATCGCGTTCCAGCGCCCGTTCGCCATCCCTCTCTCCATCGGAACCGAGCTCGAACCCGACACGGAGTGCACCGATATCGAACGCAACTTCTCGTCACTGGAGAGCGAACCCGCCTTCTCACCGCTAGAGCGCGCCGATTCCGTCTCGCTCTCTGCCATCACCAAGGCCTGAGAGGATACCAGCATGGACCACCACGAGATCCTAGCCTCCGTGTGCGGGGCCCTGTGCCTGGAGGTCTTCACCGTGCCCTCCCCCGTCCTCGTGACCCCGTCTCTCGCGTCCACCCGTCGCCTCGACCAGGACACCGACCTCGTCACATGGCTCGTACAGGACACCCGCTTTCTCACGCTCGTCCAGACCGCCACGGGCACCCGCGTCTACGACCCGAAGGAAGACCTGCTCTACTACGCCGCGCCACACGCCTCCCTCTCCGCCACCTGCCCTGCGGGGCACGCGTTCCTATGCCAGACCGTGCTCGACACCGCCCCTGACGGCACCAGCGTTCCCCGGCTCCTCGTCACCGACCTCGTGTCCCCGCCTATCCCATGCCCCATCGCGCGGAACGAGGCCCTCCGATGCATGGGGCCATTTCTCCCAGCGCTCTGCCACATCCAATGGGCCGGCAAGCGCGCAGCCCTAGAGGCGTTCGTTGCGAGCGGGGCGGTGCCTCACCAAGTCGCGGGGCTTGTCGCCTTGCGGGCGCCGCTCCAGCTCGTCCGCGAATCCTCCGCCCGCATCGCAGCCCTCGACGAGCTGGAGCTCCCTTCTTGAGCCCACTCCGAGTATTTGACCCCTGCGAGACGGGTGCGAATGAAGCGCGGTATGCACTTCCAGCAAGTGTTTGCCATCGCCCTAGCCCTAGCTCCCTTGCTGAGCCCACTCCGAGTATTTGAGCCCTGCGAGACGAGTGAGAACGAAGCGTGGGATGCACTTCCAGCAAGTGTTTGCCATCGCCCTGGCATTCTCTTCCTCTCGGGGGGCCTCCGTACTTCCCACCCCGTCCGGGCCGCTCGTGACCATCATGCCCCCGCTCGGCCCATTCTCCAACAAGGTCGTCGTAGAGCAGGACGCGCTGGGACCGACGGGCGAGTGGCACGTCCGTCTCATCAGGCCGAACACGCTCATGCCCCACGTCTATTTTCCCCCCGTGAGCACCCCTGAGACACTCCAGTCCACCCTCGAGCAGGCCTGGGCACTCTACTCGCAGTTCCACGGCGCCCCGTTCCTCACCCGCGCCACCGAGTCTACCTCGCCCCTACCACGAAGCGCATTACCTCCGCTTCGGCGAACGTATTCGATGACACAAACGCCTCCACGTCGCGAATGATCTGCACCGAGATCACCCCGCAGAGGTGCTTCCACGCCTCCTTCCACACCCCTTGCGGCTGGTACGAGGCCACGTACAGTTGAAGCACCTGCGGGGATTTAAACCTAAGTCAGCGCACACACATACGCATGCCCCCAATCGTCTATCTAGTCAGACTGTTCCCACTCGTATCCCTCCTCGTCTCGGTCGGGGCTGCAGTGGTCGTAATCGCACACGTTGTGCTGGATCGTCCCTGGGATTAAAGACACTGCCACACCCGCCTTACGCGCGCCGATAATGAGCCCCACCCTCGTCCGCCTTCTCTGCGTGTACAGCCTCTTCCCGCCTATGGGCATAGCCTACTCTATGCTGGCCATCTCGTGGTGCGGCGATCTGGGGGAAGGCATCTGACCTGCGAGAGCGTCATGTGCTGCACGTGGACCACGGGGAAGCTCTCGAAGCACTGGGATCGGAACATGGTCATCTCCGGGAAGGGAGGCACCCCGTCCATCCCCAGGCTCTCCAGGACCCGGATGATCACAGGTAGGTCCGGCTGCGTGATGGGATGGGCCCGCACCTTGTCCAGCACCTGCCCTCCGCCGGGCAGCACCTTGTCCACATGCGCCCGCCAGTTCCAGCGCGTCTGGCTCGCCATGAAGTACAGCCGCGCCTTGATCCGCTCGCTCAGCGTGGGGGGGAACTGATGCTTGTAACAGAAACCGCCGTACGATTCCCACGTGTCGAGCATCGCGTCCACCTGCGTCCTGCGCTCGTCCGTCTTCAGCACGCTCGTCACCCGGTCCCGCAGTCGGGGCCGCCCGACCATCACCTTCATCCGCGACTGCGCCAGCCCCTTCTTCTTGTCCTCCGCGGCCGCCGTCGACAGGGCAAGGATCTGCTCCATCCGCCCTTTGTCCGGCTTGCACCGTCCCAGCACCAGCACCAGAGTCGTCTTGTACTGCTCTGGCGTGAAGAGGCTCTCCGCCTGCAAACACATTACAGCAGGTTTCAACAGAGGCAGGCAACTGGCATCATGGCATGGCACTCTACCTGCTTCGCCATAAACTCCATGCAGCCAACACGCGTGTTCCGCTTGAAGTAGGAGCATGTGAGCATCTCGAGCGCCGTCAGACACGGCAGCCCTTGCACCAGCGTCAGCACAAACACCCTGCACGCCATCGACCACGCGTCCGTGCCCCCGGTATCCAGATTGCTCTCTCGCAAGTTCCTCCTCAGAACCGCGAGGGGTGGGTGGGCATTCGAAATCTCGTGCTCGATCTTGCCCAGATCCTCCCAATGACAAAACGAGAGCATCCCCAGCCACTCCGCACACCCGCCCAGCACATTCTTCGTCACAGGGACTGTTTTCAGGAGATCCCAGTGCACAAACACATTCTCTCCAAAGCAAGGGCCCCACAGCTCCCTCCGCGCCACGAACTTGACGCTCAGCGCTATGATCTTCAACGGGAGCCGCTCTATCTCGGCAGTGTCCATGTTATACTTCTCCCCTACAGAGAGGACCATCTGTACAGTATCGTGCGGCTCCATGACTGCGCGCGCGCTCAAACAAAGACAACAGTATCGCGCTTAAATCCATGTTTATTCCCAAGCACGCGCTCGCACATCCTTCTCAGTCGAGGACGCGACGCTCACACATCCTTCTCGAGGGTGCGAGCCTTCTTGATGAGCGCCAGCATCTTCGTGCAGCGCTCCTCCATCTCGTCATACTTGCGGCGGCTGCCGGCGGAGCGGTGACCAATGTTGTTCCTCAACAAGACAGACACATCCTCATTCAGCATCCGAATAGTCTCAGCAACAGCGACACCCGCAATGCGCGTCCTAGCAGCCTTCTTGCGCTCCTCCTCCGTGGAAGGGGGATAGTCGTCAAATTGGATCATGTTCTTCTTCGCGGAACGGCGGGAGTGCATCACATCGTACATCAACTGCTTGAATGTAAACGACTGGGCAAAGGCCTTGATACCCTCCACATTCGCCTCGTCTTCCAACGACGTCTCGACCGCAAACGCGCTCGTAAGATACTCCTCGCGCTCCTTGGCGGACTTCCCATTGAATTGCGCAAACGAAATCTTCTCAATCCCCAGAACACCGAACCCAGGCGCAGACCCGTCCGACACGGGAAGAGAAGGAGCCACGGTGCGGGGCGACGGCTGGACATTGGCTGTGAATGCAATGGGCGGGAGAAGAAGCATTGACCTGTCAGAAGGCGGCTCTGCATTGACTACATCGGCAAAAGAAGGAAGACGACGCACGAAAGCGGGAGGAAGAGGCGGCGCTAGTTCGGCAGAGGGATGGGAAGGCGGGGCTGGTTCTGCAGAGGGGGGAGGAGGCGGCGCTGGTTCTGCAAAGGACTCGGTACTGACTTCGCTATTGCCAGGAGCTGGTACATCCTCGACGCCTTCGTCAGCGGGCTCGATCTTGACTTTAACAGGGACGACTGGACGAGAAGGAGGCACTGGTTCGGCAGAAAACTTGGTATTGACTTCGTTATTGCCAGCAGCTGGTACATCCTCGACGCCTTCGTCAACGGGCTCGATCTTGACTTTAACAGGGACGACTGGAAGAGAAGGAGGCACTGGTTCGGCAGAGGACTTGGTATTGACTTCGCTATTGCCAGGAGCTGGTACATCCTCGACGCCGTCGTCAGCGGGCTCGATCTTGACTTTAACAGGGACGACTGGAAGAGAAGGAGGCATTGGTTCGGCAGACGGTCTGCTCTTGATTGCAACAGGGACTACGAGAAGAGGAGAAAGCACTGGTTCGTCAGACTGCTCTGTCTTGTTTGCGCAAATGACAGAGGGGGGGTCAATCTCGAATGCAGTGGCGATGGCGGGAGGAGGAGGCACTGGTTCGGCAGCAGGATCGGTATAGACTGCAGAGGAGATGATAGGGGAAAGAGCAGGAGAGGGCTCAGTATCCATGGCAACAGGCTCAACGCTGACCACGGTGGGGGAAGGCCTATCCATGACGCCGGTATACTCACCCAGCGTGATAGAGGAACGATCGACGATGACAACCGGAATAGGATAACTGTTCAACAGCCGACCCACTTCGATACTGGCATCACGAGATTGCGCATCGCTATCCAAACGACTCTTCCGGGAAAGATCATGAAGACCACCCCCCCCCGCTCCAGCCGACATCCGAGCGTGAGTATTGCAAGAAGCCCCCTCCTCCTGGGCGGGATCCGCCCAAGCTCCCAACCACGTAGAGATTCCCATTTCACGAGCCGCAGCCTTATCCTTACCCCCGATGTTCTTACGATTCTCCTTGGCAGAAGCGGCCCTCGTATGCTCGAAACCCATATAGAGCAGTGGTCGGGTGGGTAGCAGATTCGGCGGAATGTTCTTGTTTTGAATGGCGTAAGTACCAAGGGCTGCAATCTCCCTCATGTGGAACCCGGGATGCCATGCCGCCTTCATGATGATCATCGTAATGAGCGTATAAAGCGAATATTGGTCAAGACACCGCAAATCCGGAAACAAACGAGACCGTCTGTCCCTGGATACCGGCATCGCCACAACTTCGCTTACCCTTCCCACCAAATTGGCAGGAACCTCTTGGCGCGACATGGAGTCAAAAGCCCCGCCAATAGCCAGAAATAAATCCAAATCAGGATCGCTGTCAAGAGACGCATGCGATGGCTTCACAACAGACGCCGCAGACCAAGCTGTAAAGAAGTTGTACATAACAGGGAAAACGGGGAAAAGACCATAGATCTTGATCTGTTTGCCACGAACATAACTTTTGAAGGTGTTGACAAGGAACTTAGACACCTCAGACGAAGACATGTTGAGCGGCATCATCAGCGTCAGCCCATACGTGTTCGCAGAAAGCTGTTCCAGACTAGCCCAAAGAACCGTGTCGACGAAACCAGACCCAACCAAGCATCTGCGAAATGAAGAATGGGAGACCCCCGACATCTTAAACTTCACCACCCACATCCGGCTGCTGCTGTTCGCGGCGGGGAAGGGAACTCGCAGAGATGCATTTAGGTTGGTGATCTGAACAGACAGCATGCCAAGACACACCACGCCAAAGGCTCTGTCAGCACCCGCTTCCTCCCTCCATTCCATACGCGCAGAGCCATCAAGCCCGTCGCCCCGTGCCTGTCGCCTCGACGCGACTTTCTCGTGCTCCACCCAACCAACATGCGCCGAGAAGAAATAGCGCATCAGACCCTTGAAAGAGAGTCCAGGCACCACATCCCCTTCATCAATTGCCTGCAGACTCTTCCTGGCACGAAAACCAGCGATGATCCCCAAGCAGAACAAGCGGGCAGACAGAGTGTGCAGCTGAGACACCGTCACGGATACCGACTCTTTGCACGGAAAGGCGTTGGAAATGTTCGTCCCCAGCCTGCTCGCCAGAACCTTGACGCTGTCGTGGTTTTGGCAGGCTACACGAAACACCATGAAAACATGCAAGTCGTGGACGTCCCACCCCCCATACATGCATGCCAGGTCGTAGCCAGTTGCAACAGCTGCATTCTTGAAAACCGTATACCATGGGATATTCTGACGCCACACTGTGCGGAATAACGCGGGATCCAACCCTTCCACCAGAAACTCGAACGCGACACTCTGCGGAAACAAAGCAAATAACCGTGAGATAATTCGGTAGACACACACTAAACATCGAGAAGCAACGCGCACCTGCGTCGACGTGTTATTCCCAGGGCAAAGGATACTGTCAGCCCCCGTCATCTGCCACCACAAACGAAGGAAGAGAGTCACCCAGCAATACACAGACCACAATCGATAAAAGCAACACATTAACTCACAATAGCAACCGAGAGTTTGGTAGCAACATGAGGCGCCAAGGTAGTGGGTCTGTTAAGCAACGCATCCACTGTACGCAAGTCCTCGCTGGACGTAGAAAGGCCAGGGAGGTCCGCACACATTGCACGGACAATCGAATCTTGTTCTTCGTGATAAGCCTGTGCGAGAACACGAAAGACTGTTAGCGTAGTACACGAGCATGCATTGAAAGACGAGAAGGACTCACCAAAGTCATGGCTGCAGCAGGGACTAAGTAAGAGGGAGTCGACATTCTTCACTTCCAGGGACGGCGTGGACAAACTGCGATGAATCAAACCGAAACGAGTCAGACACTTCTTTTATAGCGCCTGAAACAAAGGGGCGGCCTCTTTACACCGAGTACACCCCTTCATCCCAATTAAGAGACACACACTCGAGGCCGTTGTTACCCCTGGTACGCGAAAAGTTCACTTTTCGGGTAAAAAGAGACACTCTAGGGTGTTAAACATGACATTATCTGAACCGTTGCGTGTTTATAATAGCACAACAGAGTGTTTGCTCGAAACGTTGCGTTTTTATAAATACAACACACTCAACACGAAACGCTGTGTTTTTAAAATACAAATAAAGGGGTCACACTCGAGTGTTTCACGAACAGCCACGATCTCGTGCCCCGTGTCCCTCCCCCTTTTCCACGGGGTGTAGGGAAAAGGGGGCAGCCTCCACTGCTAAAAAAAACTGTGTTGTGTCCCTCCCCCTTTTCCACGGGGTGTAGGGAAAAGGGGGCAGCCTCCACTGCTAAAAAAAACCTCTATAAAAGAGAACTCACCCAGGAAAAGCGAATTTGCCACGCCACATGTCCACGCCCACGCCCAGCAGTGAAACACCCGGTGTCCGCCAGACCGTCTTCAACACCCATTTAGTACTTGATGGAAGGTCATTTCTACACTGATAGATAGTTTTGTTCCATATCACTTGAGTTTTGATTCATTCTTTTCGATCTCTATCTGACCCGCTTTGCATTGATTTTCAGGAAAAAACCGGATCGGACTCGCGTCGCCATGATACGCCTACCTATCGGCAATGACTTTGACGAGGCTACCAAGGACCACGCTGTTGCTCTCATTGCGAGACTCCTGAGTCCAGAATACCTGAAAACCGTGTCGCGGCGCCAAACACTTGATTTTCGTTCAGTCAACATTTTCTTTATGCACCCCGAACGACACCCTCTTCACTACCGAGAGTATGGGGGTTGGTACGCTATTTTATCCACCATGCACGACGCAATCACAATTAACAATTGGTCCATGTTCTTCGACCGTGCATTGATCCAAGATGTATGCCCCAAGATGGGGAACAGTAGGAACGAATGCAAGTTTTCACATTTTGCCTCCCGTTTGTTGCATCCCAATTGCAGTTCTGACGATACAAAACGACTTGTCGAGTACATGGAGACTTGGCTTCCGATCAATACGGACTCGAATCACTCGATTCACGATTTACAGGAGCAGCCTCCAAGTTTTTTCAAGCCCACTCTGGGGGCTAGGGCGTATGATATTTTTTACAGCGATATTACGTACCAAGCATTCTTCCATAGGTCATCGTCGGCTATTGGAACAGCATTCCCCCGCTCACTACCGGGTACCCGCCCACTGACAAAGTCTGGCAGAGATGCAGCACTGCTCTTCACTCATCCTAAAGCCACAGCCGATTCGTCAGATTCCACGCACGACAAACGAGGCACGAAACGCAATTTTTCTGAATCTTCCATTGACGAGCATGTGTTTCATCTACCCCCGCCGATGATGAGACCAAGTGTTCCAGCGGTTGGAAGTACGACGAGAATTGTATTGCCAGGGATCGCGATGTCAGCTCCTGACGCCTTACAGGGGTATGGTAATGCGACCCAGCTTCCACCTATGACATACCAGACCTATTATGATGCTCCTACCCCACAGCACCCTGCACGCGTTTCCCGTGTTCAAGATACGTCGCCATACGTTTCTTCCAATCTCAACCCTGACTTGCACCTGATCAATCAATCTCAGGCCATTCCAGCTCTCCCGTATCCGATTACGCCATCATTCGATTTTGCGACGTCCGACCCGCTCCCCACTTTGTGCTCGAGTCCCTCTGGGAGTGATATGGGGCTTTTCCCAGAGCACCAATCCTCCTCCAGTGTTGCACATCCGTCTCACGCCAGTACAATCATTGATATCTGCGTGCAGTATCTCAAATCGGGTTCAACAGGGGGCCAATATCTATCCGAAGCATTGACTTCGGAAATGCAGAATGTTACCCACTGGTCATTTGGGAATTTTTTGATGGATATGCCAAACGTTAAATATCTTCAATGCGCTATCTCTCTTTTCAGGGCGTTTATTCCACTGCTGTCGTTCAAGTCAGGAGTTCCATTGATGCAAGAAACGCCACTTGAAAATACGCTCATATCAGATAGTGATTTAGAAAGATTGGAGTTTTCTGGTTATAACAGACCCTTTTGCACCGATTTGAAGCACTTGGTTGATTCTATTAACACAAGGCCTTGTCCGCAATGGACCATGCTGTTTTCTGACCACCTCAACTTTATCGTGTCGCTTAAAATCGTGAGTTTTCCGATATTTAGCGTCTTCTTACCGCTCATCCTGAACGAAAGTGTTTTCACAGGTATCAAGTAGGGCGCAGCCACACACGGGAAGAAACGTTTTCCAGGACGTAGCCTATCTCGTTGCCAAGGTATTTTTTTATTTGGTTGTATGTATTCACGCCTTTTTTACCTTGACATCACTGTTGGTTTTTTGGTACAGGAGGTTGTGTTCTGGAGTACTTGGATAGACAAACTGCTCATTTTATCAGATACAATGCCAACATTCTTATTTGACACCCATGAAGACGTTGATCTATTCAGGAGAACTGCGATCGCTGTCGAACCACTACGCCATCCTCCACAAGTTGCCTTCGAACTTTCCAGTACTGTAATGCATTATTCTCGAGACGATGTTATCCAACGTATCATGGTCCAGGTACCCCATACATTGTGTTTTTACAGTCGATTTTTTCCAGTGCTATTCTGACTCTTTTCTGTAACAGGCCAGCGAGTTTGCGCGCGATTTCAATGCACCACGCGTCGTCACCACAGCCAATCAGTACGTGGATGAAATCAAGAAGCTTAATGTGGCAACGTCGAACTCGCTCTTTTGGAATGTAGACCTCGTCCGCTTCCTACCGTATACGGAGTACTCTCACATGCCACCCGAGTACCACTCACAGTCTTTGGTTGATTTTATCGCTACTACAGCGATGCAGTGAGATCGCTGGGTAAGCACTCGTGAAGCTGGAACAGGACGTAATCCGTCGTTCTGGCAGAATACCCGTCTTCACATTCCCACGGGCAATCTCCGGTCACAGCCCCGCTTGGGCGTTGAACCCATTTCGAATAAAAAACTGGCTTGCTTGCATTCGTACACTGTGTGTCGCATGTTCTGTCCTCGTACTCGCTGCACGGCCGACCTCGCGTTCCAGCTGGACACGCAGACGTGCTGCACGCCACACACTCCCCGCTGTCCCATTCACTAAAGTAGTATCCAGCATTGCACCGGTACGCACATCCACCACCGTGGATCCACTGCCCGTGCATCGGTAGCAGAACGTCGCACGGCACACACACGCGAAAACCAGCGCTCCCGTCGGGACAAGGCCCTCCGTCCATCCACCCATCTCGTCCGTCGCAGCTCCGATTGCACGCCACACAAGTCTCGTTCCAGGGATGCACCGCGTAGTTGCCAGTGCCTCCCTTACACGCCTGACAGCCCCCGCTCGCTCCAGCAACGCGGTACTTGCCTTGCGTACACGCCTCGCACACGGTCACCCCACGCTCCACTGCGAAGGTCCCTCCACCGCACTCGTAGCACCCACCGCCGCTCACCCCGTACGTGTTCTCGGGACACAGCTCGCACCCTCGCGTTGTCGCGTTGTACCGCCTCCCGCTCCTGCACTCGCACCCGCCGCTCCGATTCATCACAGCACCGGCCTTGCACACACACCCGGACTGGTCCAGCTCATACGGCTCCTCCAGCGGGCCAGGGCACCACTCGCACTTCACCCCGTCCCGCCCGACCATACCAGGAGGGCACCGCCGGCACTCCTTGTCCTGGCTCGTGTTGAAGCCCCACAGATACTCCCCGGGATCGCACCTGTACTCCACCGTCAGCCACTCCCCGTACTCGGGCTGCGGCGGCGGCATCGACGGGCACGGTAGGCACAGATCCGCCACGCCGGCGACCACCTGATACCGTTGGGACACACACGGGCTGACCACACACGGCACAGACACCAGCTCCTCGTAGAAACCAACCTCCTCGCTGAATATCGTGTAGGTCTCCCGGTACTGGCAGTGGTTCCCGCGGTAACCCCTCGACGCGTTCGCCGCACACACGGTTTCCACCTTCGTCGGCTTCTCCCACGAGGGGCGCCTGTTCACGTACCCGACGTGATTCACGCAGTCCGCATACTGACAGTCCCCGTCGCCGAGACACCCTTGCAGCACCCCGTCCTTCTCCCGCACGCACAGATCCGCCAGCCCTCTGCTCACTTTGCTCTTCCCGGCCACACAGGGGCCCGTCACACAGGGGCCTGCCATGCTCTCCTCGTACCCGAAGCCATCTCCCCACACAATGTACGTCTTCCTGAACTGACAGTGCAGCCCGCTGTACTCGCTCGACGCGTTCAGCGCGCACACGCCAACGGCCCCCCCGGACGTCTGCTGCCATGCGGGCCGCTTGTCCACGAACCCTACGTGCCGCAGACAGTCGGTGTACTGGCAATCCGTGTCGTCCTCGCACCCTTGCAGCACGGCGACCGCCACCATCACGGGGAAAAACAACGCCGCTCCGGCCCTCATCCGCCCCCGTGCTCACTCCACACCGTTCCGGAAATACTCGCAGCTCCATGGCGAGTCGTCATCTCCTTTCGTCGTCGCGTTCTCAGACCCGGAGAGGCACGCCTCACACCGGTCCGTCACCCGGTAGTACCCGACGTCGCACTCCCACAC
>Ga0209651_1000660_pt1 | contig 12096 bp, 12 predicted proteins | sample LauGreFBDMM110SN_2_FD_188216 | JGI IMG/M metagenome (GOLD analysis project Ga0209651, IMG submission 188216) | Freshwater lake microbial communities from Lake Michigan, USA - Fa13.BD.MM110.SN (SPAdes) (version 2) | ecosystem: Environmental > Aquatic > Freshwater > Lake | place: Lake Michigan... | reverse complement strand
CATGACCACCACGTTGAAAAACTTCAACAAGCTCAGTACCTAGTTGCCCGGCTGCGCCAGTAACAAGAACTTTCATGAGGAAATTACTTCTTGCCCTTTAGCGGCTCCCACCACCAACGGTTGTCGCGATACCACTGCACTGTTTCTGCAAGTGCTTCGTCGAGAGTACGTTCTTTTTTCCAACCCAATTTTGTGATCTTGTCGATGTTCACTGCATAGCGGCGATCGTGGCCTTTACGATCTTCCACATACTGAACCATCTCTTCACCCACACTGAATGCTTCAAGCAATTTGTTCACCAGAACTCGGTTTGTTGTTTCATTGCCGGCACCAATGTTGTAGATCTCGCCAAGGGTTCCTTTGGTAAGCACCAAATGCACACCAGAACAATGGTCGTCCACAAATAGCCAATCGCGCTCGTTGAGGCCGTCACCGTAAAGAGGAATTTTCTTACCATCAAGCAAGTTAGTAGTGAACAACGGAATAGCTTTTTCTGGGTACTGATACGGCCCAAAGTTGTTCGTACAACGGGTCACCACAACTGGCGTGCCATGAGTGTGGAAGTACGCAAGTGCGATGAGGTCTGAACCTGCTTTAGAAGCAGAGTACGGCGACCGCGGTTCTAATGGGTCGGTCTCTAATGAGGAACCCACTTCAACTGAGCCGTACACCTCATCGGTGCCAATATGCAGCACTCTGTTTACTTCTAATTTTCGGGCAGTGTCGATAACAGTGTTTGTGCCAAAGCAGTTGGTATGAATGAAGTCTTCAGAACCATTAATTGACCTGTCGACGTGGCTCTCGGCGGCAAAGTGCACCACAGCGTCGTGGCCCTTCATTGCGTCAGACACTGCCGCTGAATCGCAGATGTTTCCTTTAACGAACTTGTAGCGCGAGTTAGTTTCCACATCGCGCATGGTCGATAAGTTGCCCGCATAAGTGAGCGCATCGAACACTGTGACTTCGTCATCGGTATTGTTCAAGATGTAGCGCACATAATTGGAGCCAATAAAACCCGCTCCACCAGTAATGAACTGCTTCATGTTTTAACCTGCCTAAAAATGAGAAATTATGGGCGCAACGCCATGTGCGGCTGCCACTGTGGTAAAATATCACGGCGCAAAGGGTTCTGCTGATCGCGGTTCGACAAAATGGGGTTAGTAACTCCCCAATCGGCTCCCACGTCGGGGTCATTCCATGCCACACCGAGTTCGTCGGCAGGGTTGTAATAACCATCAACAAGATACGTGATGGTCATTTTTGACAAAGCAGAGAAGCCGTGAGCCACGCCTGGTGGAATAAAAATACCGCGGTGATCGTGCGTACCATCGGCGCGCTCGCCGAGGTCGATGACCTGAGTTTTACCATCGGTAGGTGAACCCTGTCGCAGGTCGTGCAGCACCACGCGGCATTTGCCAAACGGCACGTACCAGTAGTCGGCTTGATGCAGGTGATAGTGCAAGCCAACAAGACAACCAGCTTGACGGTCACCACGGTTTGCCTGAATCATTTCACGACCCTGCGGAAACCATTCACGCCGGTACGTCTCTATGAAAAACCCGCGCTCATCGCCGTGCATGGCGGGCTCCACAATGTGTACGCCAGTAATGACCTCGGAAGGGGTAATGATTGCCACGTTGTTCCTTTCGAGAACTATTCGACTTCGACAGTGCTGTCGTCGCCCAACATAAGGCGAAGAGCAGACGGACGCTGATGCGATTTCTTCACCACCACATTACGCCCAACAAGTGAGTCGGACATGCGATTGATATCTGAGATGGAACTGCCATCAAGCAACACGGAATGTTCAATTTCAGAATTGGACACTGTGCACTTGTTGCCCACCGAGGTGTATGGGCCAATGTAACTATTGCGCACAACAGAATTTGAGCCAATGACTACCGGGCCACGAATGCGAGAATTTTCGATGATCGCACCTTGCTCAATGACCACGCGACCCTCTATTTGAGATTGGGCATCGACAGTTCCGGAATTCTTCGATTGCAATACTTCAAGAACTAAACGGTTGCATTCAAGAAGGGGGTCTTTCTTGCCGGTGTCGATCCACCAACCCTTTAATACTTCGTGAGTAACACGATACTTATTGTCGACAAGCCACTGAATGGCGTCGGTAATTTCTAATTCTCCACGAGGTGAAGGCTCAATGCTGCGCACTGCAAGGTTGACGGTCTTGTCGAAAAGATACACACCAACGAGAGCCAAGTTGGACGGTGGATCTGATGGCTTTTCTACCAACCGCACCACTTCTCCGGCTGCATTAACTTCCGCAACACCAAACTGCCGCGGGTCTTCCACCTCACAGAGAAGTATTTGAGCACTCGGTGTATCGGCACCACCGGCGGCTCGAGCATTTTCAAAACGCTGAACGAATTGAGAGAGACCCTGCTGCAACATGTTGTCGCCGAGGTACATAACGAAGTCGTCGTCGCCAAGGAAATCTTGAGCAATGAGCACGCAGTGAGCTAGCCCCAGTGGAGCATCTTGCGGGATATAGGTGACCTTCACCCCAAATTTTGAGCCGTCACCCACAGCGGCGCGAATTTCGGCGCCTGTATCGCCCGTGATGATGCCAATTTCAGAGATACCCGCTTCGGCCATGGCCTCAATGCCATAGAAAAGGATGGGTTTGTTGGCAATGGGCACCAATTGCTTGGCGCTGGTGTGGGTAATTGGCCGCAAACGCGTACCAGCACCACCGGAAAGAATGAGGCCCTTCATTGCTACACAGCCTAGGCGATCTACCATCTAGAGATGGCTTCCCCATACCCGCGTTTTCTGCACCCGTTCGCCAAACCCACCCGCACCGATTTCATTGAAATTGCCCGCGGCGATGGGGCCCTCATCTACGACACCGCAGGAAATGAATACATCGATGGCATGGCAAGCCTCTGGTATTGCGCCATTGGTCACGGTCGTGCAGAAATGGCAGCGGCTATTTCCGCCCAGGTATCCACCATTGAGGCGTACTCATCTTTTGACCCCTTCACCACCAAAGTGGCTGAGGAACTCTGTGAACGCATTGCATCGCTCTCACCCATCGTCGACTCGAGAGTTTTCCTGTGCAATAGCGGCTCGGAAAGTATTGACTCTGCAATGAAACTTGCTCGGCTTGCTCACGTGCAATCTGGCCATCCTGAACGGACTCTTATTATTTCTCGTGGTCGCGGATACCACGGCACCAACTATGGCGGCACAAGCGCGCAGGGAATTCCCCTCAACCGCGAAGGTTACGGAACACTTCTTGCCGACGTTGTACAAGTAGACCCCGACGACATCGAAGCAATGTCACTTCTCATGTCACAAAATGCGCATCGTCTTGCCGCAGTCATCTCTGAACCGCTGCAAGGTGCTGGTGGCGTGTTTCCACCGAAAGACGGATACCTACAACAACTACGCAAACTGTGTGACCAACACGGCGCGTATCTTATTTTCGACGAAGTCATTACTGGCTTCGGACGCCTAGGTACATGGTTTGGCGCCCAGTACTATGGGGTGACTCCCGACCTTCTCACATTCGCTAAAGCTGTTACGTCGGGCTATCAACCACTAGGCGGCGTCATTATGGCCCCAAGTGTTTGTGCACCATTAGAAGCCGACCCCACATTCCTTTTGCGACACGGCTACACATACTCGGGTCACACAACAGCATGTGCTGCAGCACTGTGCAACCTCAACATCATTGAACGCGAAGGTCTACTAGAGCGCGCCGTTCACATTGGAAAACAACTTGAATCAACACTGCAGTCACTGGCGAGCGATGGAATCATTCACCACGCTCGCGGAGCAGTAGCCGTATGGGCCGCTGCGCATCAACCAGGAATTGACGCCTTTGCTGTTCGTGATGCAATGTTGAAGCGCGGTGCCATTACGCGCGCGTTATCGGCCGATACCAATTCATTTTGCCCACCGCTGGTGATTTCCGACAAGGAACTCACCACGTTGCTCGACATTTTTGCCACCACAACTATGGAAATATCACAAGCAAGGAACTAAGGACCACATGACACAACATCGCATTCTCGTGACCGGAGGTGCCAGCGGAATTGGTGCTGGCATAGCCCGCCACTGGGCCAATATGGGCAACGACGTACTTATTACCGATGTTGATGATGCGCTCGGAGCCGCGCTTGCACAGGAACTGGGCGCAACCTTTCAACATCTCGATGTCACAAGTGAAGGTGAATGGGTGCAACTTGCATCACAACACAAACCCTTCGACGTGGTGTTTCTTAATGCCGGCGTGGCAAGTGGTGAAAATATTTTTGCAGCAGCAGTTACGGAATCGGTTTTTGAGTTTGACCTCGGCAATTACCGTCGTGTGAGTTCTATCAACATCGATGGTGTGGTACTCGGTGTTGCGCACCTCGCAAATGCAATGGTCAAAAATGGGGGTGGCGACATTGTGGTCACAGCGTCTATGGCTGGACTCTTCCCCATTCAAGCCGATCCTGTTTATGGCCTCACCAAACATGCAGTGCTCGGATTTGTAAAATCTTTAGCCCCAACACTCATAGAACACAACGTGTGCCTCAGCGCAATATGCCCATTCTTTGTCGACACACCATTGGTGAACGCGGAATCGCAAGCACTCATTCGCGAAACTGGTTTCGATATTCTCACCGTGGATCAGGTAATAGACGCAGCACAAACAGCAGTTGCAGAACGCAGCGCGGGTGCACAGTGGGTCATTTTCCCTGGGCTGCCTGTTACCAAGGCGCCTGAGCCTGCTTTACTTCCTTAAAAGTGCAATGAGGCTGCTGGTATCCCATCGCTTCCCACCACGCACTTCTATTTCGGCGTAGTAAGAATCGACCAAAGATGTAACGGGAAGCGATGCTCCGTTACGTTGTGCTTCGTCAATGCAGAAGCCTAAGTCTTTGCGCATCCACTCCACGGCGAAGCCAAAGTCGAATTCATTACGCGACATCGTTGATGACCTGTTCACCATTTGCCAAGAGCTTGCTGCACCTTGAGAAATAACAGATACCAGTTGCTCTACATCGAGCCCAGCGGCTTGTGCGAAGTTGATTCCTTCAGAAAGCGCTTGCACCATGCCAGCAATACAAATTTGATTCACCATTTTGGCTAACTGACCAGACCCAGCGTCGCCCAAGCGTTCACATGCTTTTGCATACGCCATCACTACTTCGCGAGCAGTGTTGTACACAGCCATATCGTTGGCGCCGCACATCACACTCAACACACCATTTTCCGCACCGGCTTGCCCACCTGAAACAGGAGCGTCAACAAACCCCACATTTTTTGCGGCGCATAGTGCAGCCATTTCGCGAGCGAGTTCAGCCGAGGTGGTGGTGTGGTCCACCACTATTCCCCCAGTAGCTATTCCAGCAAGCACACCGTCGGGCCCCGTCATCACGCTGCGCACATCGCTGTCGTTTCCTACACACAACATGACCATGTCGCACACGGCACTCACTTCTCGAGGGGTCGCAACACAAGTGCCTCCAAAAGCAGCCACCCATGCTTCAGCTCGCGCCTGGGTGCGATTGAATACCGTCACCTCATGCCCTGCTTTTACTAGATGCCCTGCCATGGGGTAACCCATTACGCCTAACCCAACGAACCCGATACGTGCCATAGGCATTTAGTTTGGCAGGCTGGCAACGTGACACAGAACTCTTTGCCTCCTACTCACCCGCTCCATGGCGCCGACTTTGGCCCCGTGGTGCAAATTGCCTACGTAGTAGAAGACCCAGAAGTTGCCGCACGGGAATGGGCGCAGCATTTTGGCGCTGGTCCCTTCTTCATTAATCGCCACATTCCCGTTACCAATGTGACGCATCGTGGCGCACCATCCGCTTTTGACCACACATCTGCTTATGGCTGGTGGGGCTCAGTGATGGTGGAACTGTTTTGTCAACACAACACCGACCTTACTGCAGTGACCGAACGCTTCAGCCCCGGCACTTACGGCCTGCACCACATGGCATGCATTGTGCCGAACCTAGAAATTGCACTTCAACGAGCCGCTGCAGCAGGAAAAGTTGTTGCCCAAAGCGCCCAAGCAGGCGCAACCACTTTTGTTTTCATTGACGACGTTGAAAAACACGGTCATTACTGGGAGCTGTACCAAGAAAGCGCGGGGCTTCTTGCGTTCTACGACATGATTCACACGGCACACACCAATTGGGATGGCACACAGCCTGTACGCGAGATACAGCGCTAGAAACTTTTAGATATCGTCGTCGTCTTCTTCGACTTTTTTCGGCTCAGCTTTTGCAGCAGCCTTCTTTGCAACCTTGGCAGGCTTCAACACACCCTTGGCAAGCGCTTCATCGAGAAAAATTTCTGCATCGTCGGTTGAAACCTTCAGCGCGGGTGCAATTTCAGAAATGAGGTTGATGCGGGCGCGGTCGTACATGGTGCGCTCTGCTGCCGACAACGAAGCATCGCGGTTGCGTGCTGCAAGGTTGCGCACTACTTCTGCCACTTGATAAACGTCGCCGCTCTTCAATTTTTCTTGGTGGTTCTTGAATCGGCGTGACCAGTTCGACGGCACGCGTGGGTCGGCTTTAGAAAGCACAGACACCAAGTCTTCAAGTTCGTCGGGAGATACCGGCGGGCGAACGCCCACTTCAGAGGCCCGTGACGTAGGCACAGAAAGCGTCATTTCATTGATAACGGTCTTTAAAATGAGGTACTCCTGGGTTGAGCCAAAAGCCTTCATTTTCTTGATTCCATGAACGATGCAAGCACCGTGCTGGGGGTAGATGACCGTGTCGCCTTTTTTGAAAATTACCTCTGCAGTCACGGCGCTAAGGATAGAGCACGGGAGACCAAAAGCCCCTATGAAATGGGGCGCACACGAAAAAACCACAAAAGCGCCCCAGCATTAGGCGAAACTGTGGGTCGCAGTCTTCGTAAAAGTCCTGCCGTTAGGCCTCACTACGGTAATTGCCACTTTGCATATTCCAGTTTTGAGCTCAACCAAAGTCGTTCGAACTACTTTGCAATTCCGAGCAGAAACAGGAAGCACCTTAATTAACGTCTTCACAGACCCAACTAAGTTGATTTTAGCCAATGCCGCAACTTCCCAAATTGATTTTTTGTGCACAGCTGGTGGTTGATGGATGCTCAACGGCGGGCCGCTCATTGCGGCAATTGAAGTTGCAGTGCTCGACGTGGAACTGCTCGGCTCAATTTTAACAATATTCGTCGACGACGGAGAGATCTCTTCTGCTCGCGGAGCAGCTACGACAGAAGAAACTGTTGTTGTAGAACTATCTGCAGCAAGAACAGTCGTACTCGTTGATGAAGTCGAACTGGATGGGGCGACCGTAGTGGTTGGAGGAATGGGCAATGCAAACAAGGAATGGAGGTCTATCCGCTTCGCAATAATCCCGGTGTAGCTGCGAGTTACCGGAACCGCTGTCTCTTGGAAAGCAGCTACTACATCTTCAACCGATTGAACGCCATATTTTGATCGGTACACCGCAAAAGCTCCTGCAACAAATGGCGCAGCCATTGATGTACCAGATGCCGTTCCATACGTACCAGACATTTTTGAAGAATTGATTCCTTGTCCCGGTGCCACCAGAGTGGTGAACTCAGAGAGATTCGAAAAGTCTGTAATGAGATTGTGTGTGATGTGCGAAGCAGCAACACTCACTGCTTCAGAGATACATGCAGGTGATGACATCCCCAAGGAATAGTTGTTTCCAGAGGAAATTACCGTGGCAACATTTTTTAGTCTGAGATTGTGAATTTCGGTGGTGACAGCGGGAAGATACGTGTCACATGGTTCGTTGAAAGGTTGATTTCCTCCCAACGACATGTTGACCGCAGCAATGTTGTACCGGCCTGTAAGTGAAGCGACGTACGCCAATGCCTTTGCCATATTTTCATCCAGGGCGGAACCATATTTGTCAAAAATATTAATTGCAATAATTTTTGTATCTGGAGCTATTCCATGAAAGTTACTATTCTCTCCAGCGATGATTCCTGCAACATGGGTTCCATGCCAATGCACCGGCGTTGCCGCACCTGTTTCGTACATTTCGGTTTCTCCATTTGGACACTCACTTGAGAAACACGCTTCCAGGGCAACTTTGCCAGCTAAAAATGGGTGACCAACTTCAACCCCTGTGTCGATGACGGCGACGTAGGTTCCCTTGCCCGTGAACCCCAAATCATAAGAATTATTTGCGCCTATGTAAGGAATTGCCGCTTGGAGATCAATCCGAAAGACAACCTTCCCTGAAGCACGAGGGACCTTCGACTCGGCCTTGAGTACAGAGGCGTAAGTCAGTGACTTTCTTGCATTCTGAATAACTCCATCAGACTTGGACCCGCCACCCACAGGGATTATTACGGCGAAACACCCAACTAAACTCAAAACGATAAGCGCCGAGACAACTCGTATTTGCCGCATTAGAAAACGAACCAGGAGTTATTCGGCATGTTTTGCATTGCGAACGACATCCTTCTCCATTAATCGAGCGCCCCCGGCATGAATCGAACATGCGACCTGCGGATTAGAAGTCCGTTGCTCTATCCGACTGAGCTACGGGGGCATTACCCTTAATCTACAAGTACAGACGCCGCAAATAATTGAGGGCCGTAATCACCGACATTTGACGCATTTGGTCGCGGGTCGTGGCGAGACGAAAGTGTTGTGAATATTCAGTTCCGTCGGCAAGGCACACCCCTACCCACAAAGTTCCCACGGGTTGCCCTTCTTGCTCCGTTGGCCCGGCGACCCCAGTTAGCGCAAGCCCTACGGAAGAATGCAAAGCCGCCTTGACACCTCGAGCCATTGCAACGGCTGCTTCTCCGCTCACTACTGGGCCTCGCGGCACTTGCAGTACGTCATATTTCACTTCAGATGCATACGACACCACACCACCAATGAGTACGTCACTTGCACCTGCAATGTTGGTGAGACGACCAGTTACCAAACCACCTGTTACCGACTCTGCAACTGCCAATGTATGGCCATGTGAGCGAAGTGTTTGCAGAACAACAGACTCCATGGTGTCGCTATCAACTCCAAAGACAATGTCGCCTACTACTGCGCGCACACGCTCTTCCCATGTGGCCAACACTTGTTGCACTTGTTCAGTTGTGGAAGCACGTGCGGTGAGACGCACCTTGATGCCTTCCCATCCACTTGCCAAAAATGCGAGGGTCGGCAAAGAACCATTCGGGTTGTTTTCAAGTTCTTCAATGATGCCATCGAGGCGCTCGTTGAGGCCGCTTTCGCTTTCGCCCCACGTGCGCAATACCTTGCTGGCAATCACCGCTTGTACTCCACTACGAGCCACCAGGTCGGGAAGAATGGCACGTTGCATCATGTCGTGCATTTCGTGTGGCACGCCAGGCACCGCATACACCATTTTAGTTTTGCCGTTCATGAGCACGGGGCACATGAGCCCCGGTGCCGTTCCCCGTGTTTGTTCAATAATGCTTGCACCCTTTGGCACCATTGCTTGTTGCAAGTTATTTTCTGCCATGGTGCGACCACGCGAGGCAAAAAGTTCACGGATGACATCGGCAATGCTGTTGTGAAACTCCAGCTCAACGCCCATCACCTGCGCAATGGCCTCGCGAGTGAGATCGTCGTGTGTTGGCCCAAGGCCACCGCACATGATGACGGCATCGGCTTCTTCTAAACGTGCACGCAAGGCAGCGACAATGCGCTCAATATTGTCGCCAACTTTTACTTGCAAGTGCGACGAAATGCCGTGTGCAGCAAGTTGCTCGCCTATCCACGACGAATTGGTGTCGACAATTTGGCCCAGGAGGAGTTCAGTGCCAACGGCAAGCACATCACAACGCATGTTTACGCCGAGTGTGCAGAGGTATTTGCTTGATGCTGATGACCGCGGTACGCCCGCACTCCGTATTGGGCGCCGCTGATAAGAGTGAGAACGAGAGAGAACCACAACAGAACTTTCCACGTGTAGTCAAAATCATTCACGGTGAGTGGCGCGAGAGCACAAGCCACTGCAAATTGTTGCCCGAAGGTTTTCCACTTCGCAAGCTTACTTGCTGGTATTGACACGCCCTTTGAGCCGGCCACTACGCGATACACGCTAATGAGCACTTCACGCGTTGCGATGATGGCAACAGGCAGTAACGGAAAAAGACCTCGGCTGACAAGAGTGAACATGGCACCAAGCACCAGCACCTTGTCGGCAAGCGGGTCGAGAAATGCACCGGAATGTGTTGCACCATGACGACGTGCCAAATATCCATCGACGCCATCACTTGCGCACAATACAAACCACATTGTCCAAGCCACCCAAGACCCGTTGGAGTCGGAAGGAATCACTGCGAACAAAATGGGCGACACCAAAATGCGCATGACTGTGACGGCATTGGCCCACGTGGCGATGGCGTTGGGGTCTACTGGCATACGCTTTTACTTTATTCGCCCGGCGTTACTAATTCTGCGACGAGGTCGGGGCCAATGGCATCGACAATACGAACGTTGACAAATGTACCGACCTTGCATGACTCAGGAATATGCACAATGCCATCAATTTCTGGCGCCTCGCGATGACTGCGGCCTACGCCTGGCTCATCGACGAGCACGCGATGCACCTCACCAATTTCATCATCACGCTTACTTGCCGTAATGGTGTCTTGCATCTCTTGCAATTCGCCGTGACGTAACAACATCAGTTCTTTGGGCACCTGGTCGGGCAGGTCAACTGCATACGTGCCGTCTTCTGCGCTGTAGGTGAAGAACCCGCACCAATCGAGCTGTGCTTCTTCAATGAAGCCCAACATTTGGTCGTGGTCGGCTTCGCTTTCGCCCGGGTACCCAACAATGAAGTTGCTCCGGAAAACTGCTTTGGGGTTGAGCTGGCGAATATCGGCGATGCGCTGCAAAAAGCGGTCGCCATCGCCCCATCTGCGCATTTTACGCAACAGTGGCTTCGACACATGCTGAAGCGACAAGTCGAAGTACGGCACACCAGTATTCAAAATGGCATGAATGAGGTCGTCGCTCAAATCACTTGGGTACAGGTAGAGCAAGCGCACGCGGTCGACCAACGAGGCAACCGAATTGACCAACGGAACAATGGAGCCGGCACCCATTTCGTCGGGGCGATCTTTGCCATAACTGGCGAGGTCTTGTGCAACGAGAACAATTTCTCGGGCCTGTAGTTGTTCTACTTCTGTCAACAATGACGAGATATCGCGACTGCGTTGCGGGCCACGAAATGACGGAATGGCACAGAACCCACACGAACGGTCGCATCCTTCAGCAATTTTCAGATACGCCCACGGCGAAGTTGACTTTGGACGCGGCAAGTTCAAAAGGTCGAAACTGGGCACTGCCGTTGCGCCCAACGCCACTGGCTTGCGCCCAAGCGTGACCGACACTCCAAACCCAGCTACCTGGTCGACCTCAGGGAGTTCTGCAGCAAGTTCATCGCCATAGCGCTCTGCCATGCAACCAGTGACCACTAACCGCGAGCCAACTTTACGCTGATCGGACAGATTCAAAATGGTGTCAATGCTTTCGCGGCGTGCTTCTTCGATGAATGCGCACGTGTTGACTACAACTAAATCAGCCTGCGACACATCATTTGTTTGCGTGTGGCCTTCCGAAATGAGGAGACCCATTATTTTTTCTGAGTCAACCTCGTTTTTCGGGCAGCCAAGTGTTTCAACGTAAAACTGAGATGCCACGGAGGTACCCTACCGACGTTCGGCTAGTCGTTTTGTTGGAGGAGTTCAAATTCCTCTATTGACATGAGCACTGAACGAGCCTTGGAACCTTCACCTGGGCCCACTACCCCGCGCTCTTCCAAGAGATCCATGAGACGCCCGGCACGAGCAAAGCCCACTTTGAGTTTGCGTTGCAGCATTGATGTAGAGCCAACGCCAGCATTTACCACGAGTTCCATTGCCTGTTTCAACAGTTCATCGTCGCCATCGTCGCCCGAACTGCCGCCATAGACCCCTGAGCCGCCACCTGTGGTGACTTCACCTTCAATGCCACTGACGTACACCACTTCTGGAGATTGGCGCCGCCAATGCGCCACAATGGCACGCACTTCTTCTTCGGTCACCCATGAGCCTTGAATACGCTGAGCAATA